>OCZT010004608.1_pt1 | contig 13866 bp, 14 predicted proteins | sample 1539031 | NCBI WGS metagenome assembly OCZT01 (sample SAMEA3539308, study PRJEB22396) | soil metagenome | biome: tundra; feature: field; material: soil | place: USA | collected 2010-05 | depth 0.15 m
GGCTTGCGGCCGGGACAGGGAGTAGTCGAGTTGCGGTTACGGCGCCGCGGCGACCAGCCGGATCGTGCCATCACCCGTAGCCAGATAACGACAGTTTCGCCTGCTACCTCTGCGCAACAGCGAGGGCTGCGCCTCGCCATGAACCAGGAGCCGGGTGGACAATCTGTGTCGTTATCGTTTGCATGCTGGAGCGTGCCGCCATTTGTAGGCGTACCCCCGCCAGCAGTTCGCGCAAAGACGCCCTATCCATAGAATTGCTAGGTAATTGCGGCCGGAATCCGCCCTGATACGTCACGACATGCCTGGCCGGCTGTGCTCGCTGTGTTATCCGGGTGTGTCATCCCGGTTGTCCCGCCGCCAGCGCCGGACCGCTGCCACGTCGTCGCCGCGCGGCCGTGGGCGCCCGCCGGTACGCCTGACTGCTCGTGCCGGACCGCGGCCGGGGCGGAGTGTTCCCGCGGGAACGGCTCCGCTGACGCGATTCCAGCTTCACCGCCGCGGCGATGACCGAGCCGACGAGCCCGGCGGCGACGGCGCCCAGGAACAAGAAAAACACCGCCACGACTACCGCTACCGCGGGATTGACCAACACGCCGACGGCGACGCTGATCCCTACGGTGATGGCCGCGACCCCGCTGGCGCCGATCTTGACCGCCCTTACCGCCGACCTGTTCCGGGCCGGGCTTCCTGGCCGCCTCACCGGTGCCGCGACGGAGCCCGGCAACGGGGCCAGGTCCGGCCCGGCGGGGATGTCGGCAGTGAGCGCGGCCAGATCCGCATAGGTCCGAGCCGCCAGCGCGCGGCCGACCCGGTCGTCAAGTTCGTCTTCAGTAAGCCGCTCGTGCACGAACGCGACCTTCAGCACGTCGACCGTCCGCTCCCGGTCGGCGCGCGAGACCCGCATGTGGCCATGGCCGCCCACACTGGCTGCTGATTCGCCTCCAGGCCCGGGCACCGATGCCTCCCTCGCGAGCACGACGTTCCAGAAGTCTAACGTAGCTGGCCCAGACTCGGTTCCTCACAGCGCTTGACCACGAGAGCGTCCCGCAGGGCCAAGATCCATTTCACAACGGCCCTGCCGTCCTTGATCGGTGAACACAGGGTCCGCCACCACCTCACGGCGACGATTCCGCCACCAGGAGATGTTCGCGTTCAGCGCGATCCGGACCACCCATGCCTTCGGCGCGGGATGCCTGCTCACCGTCCGCCACGAGGCGCAGGCGCGCGCGGACGCCTCGGCGGAACATGACCGCATGTGCAGATATGACCGTTGAACTGGGCAAACATCCCAAAGTTCCGCCCTAGCCAAAGGTTTGCCGCAGGCAGGAATGTTGTCCATGTTGCGGAGCGCGCCGACTCCGGGCACGGCGTGGCTGGAGGCCCGATGACAGGTGTGGGTTAGTGTCGGGGCATGCCGCGTAGCGCGTTTTACGGGGTGGTGATCTATGAACGACCCCGCCTACTTCGCTGAGGTTACGGTCGATCATGAGGCCGGGACTATCGTCTGGCCTGGCGGCATCGACCTAGCGCCCGAGCCGCTGTATGAGCAGGCGAAGGCCCATCCGCTTCTTGCCGCCTGACACCCAGCCGGGAAACGTCCTGCCGTTAATCTCGGGACAGGCCCGCATCATCCAGCACCTGCAGGGCTTGCCTTGCTGTTTCACGAGCGCAGGCAGGAGACACCTGGCGTTGCCGCCGAGCCGCCGCGAAGTGAGTAGTTATCGTTTGCAGGTTGGCTTGCATCAACGTTGCCAGGTTGCGGAAAACTGGCAGTCGCCTATGCGGGAAACAGGTATTTAGATGTGCGGGAAACAGGTATTCTTGGGCAGGTGAGCGACCTGTATGTGCCCAGGATCGTCGATGGGCTGCTCGACGAGCTGCTCTTGTCCTTCCCGGCCATCTCGCTGGTGGGGCCTCGGGCAGCAGGGAAGACCACCACGGCGGTCCGGCGCGGCGGCACGGTCTTGCGAATGGACCGGCCGGAGGTTCGCCAGTCGGTAGCGGCCTCGCCCGACGCGATGCTTGCAGGGCTGCGCCCGCCGGTCATCCTGGACGAATGGCAGGAGGTACCGGAACTTCTCGGCGCCGTCAAGCGCTCAGTGGATGAGGATCCTTCCCCGGGCCGCTACATCCTGACCGGTTCCGTCCGCGCGGAACTGGAGAACCAGGTCTGGCCAGGCACTGGCCGCCTTCTACAGATCCCCATGTACGGAATGTCGGTCCGCGAGGTCCGGGGACGCGCCAGCCTGACGCCGTTCATCGACCGGGTCATAGACGGCGGGCCGGATACGGTCACTGCACCAGAGGACGCGCTCAGCGTGCGTGACTACCTGGATCTGATGCTCGCCGGGAGCTTCCCCGAGCCATCGCTGCGGATGCCGGCTGCCGCCCGGCGGCGGTGGTTCGCCGGCTACGTCGAGCAGATGATCACTCGCGACGTGCCCGCGGTAGCGCCCCGCCGGGACCCGGAACTGCTGCGCCGGTACCTATCCGTCCTAGCGGTGAACACCGCTGGCATCGCTGCCGAGTCAACGCTGTGGTCCGCTGCCGGGATCAACGCCAAGACCGCCCAGGCCTACCAGGCGCTCTTCCAGCGGATGTTCGTCCTGGACTTGGTCCCCGCATGGTTCTCCAACCGGATCTCCAGGCTCGTCAAGGCCCCCAAGCGCTACCTGGTCGACCCGGCGCTCGTCACGGCCGTGCTCGGACTCGGCAGGGACGCCATCCTGTACGGCCCCGACATGCTGGGCCGCCTCCTCGACACCTTCGTCGCCGCGCAGCTGCGCGCGGAACTCGCCGCAAGCAGCAACGACCCGCGCCTGTACCACCTGCGCGAAGAGCAAGGGCGCAGGGAAGTGGACCTGCTGATCGAGACAGCCAGCGGGCAGCTGATCGGGATCGAGATCAAGGCCGCCGCCACCGTCACGGCCTCCGACGCGCACCACCTGACCTGGCTCCGCGACCAGACCGGCGACGCATTCGCTGCCGGCATCGTCCTGCACACCGGCCCGCATGTCTTCCCCGTCAGCGACCGAATCGTCGCCGCACCTGTATCGACGCTCTGGTCATAGCTAGAAGAGCGCTCGGCACGATCACAGTATTAATGCCTTCAACCGGCTGAGCGTCGCCAGCCGGAAGCCGCTGTCAGCCGACCTCGCCCAGTCGATGTCAGCCTCCACGGGCCAGGCCACCGGTCACTCGTCGCGCCGTTGCGCCGCACGAGAGTCTTGTCGTCTTGTCGTGGACATATGCCGTGCGTGCCGTGTCAAGCACATACATCTCGATGGTCTGCACATAGCTACCTGAATCTAGCCGGTCACAGTCAGCCTAGGCCCCGGGCTCAGCCGGGTGATGGCTCCCGGTCGGGCGTGCCAGGCGAAGACCTCGTCAAGCTCCGCATCTACCACACTGGAATAAGTGAATCCCATTGCCCTCAGCCCCTCCCGGCGCCATCGGCGCTTCACACCACGATTAACCTGCGCGGTTAAATCAATACTAAATTGCACTAACCAGCAGAGCTTAACCTCCTCGGGGCCCGAAGACTGGAGCCGTCATGCAGCTACGCGAAGCCGCCGACGTCCTCGGGGTGCACTATCAGACCGCGTACGGATGGGTACGCCAGGGAGTGCTCCCCGCCAGGAAGACCGCGCGTGGCTACGAGGTCAGCGATAGTGACGTCAGTGCTCTGGCGGAACGCCGGGCCGCGGGCACCGCGCCGCCACCGCAGATCCGGGTGCGTGACTGGGCGGCCCAGGCGGACCGGCTGCACGCCGCGATCGTTTCCGGCGACGAGACCGCGGCGCGGCAGGTTTTCACCAGGCTCGCCCGCGGCGTCCCGATAACCGACCTGTGCGAGCGGGTCATCGCACCGGCGCTGAACCAGATCGGCGCGGACTGGGCCGCAGGCAACCTGAACATCGCGACCGAACACCGGGCCAGCGCCATCTGCGAACGGCTCATCGCCGCCCGGGCGCGGCAGCCGCAAGGCCGCCCGCGAGGCATCGCGGTGACGACCACGCCGCCGGGAGAACGGCACGCGCTGCCCGCCCTGATGGCGACGGCGTGCCTGCGCGAAGACCGGTGGCTGGTGCATCACCTGGCGGCCGACGTTCCGGTCGCCGAGGTGGTCAGCCTGGCCCTGGACACGGGGGTCACCCTGGTGGTGCTGTCGGCGGCCACGGCCGAGGGGGCCCGCCTGGCCCAGCAGGCGGCGGAGGAGATCACCCTGACCGCTCCCGGGCTGCGCGTGCTGGCCGGCCAGCCGGGTCACCCCCTCAGCCAGCTCAGGGAGTCCGCCCGGGCCACCGTCGCCGACACTTCCCGGTTACTCTTGGTTAATGGGCCTTGCGATGAGCCGGCCGGCGAACGCCGAGATCTGATCACGCTGCTCGGCCAGGTCCAGCGAGGCCGGCGCCACGACCAGGCGGGTGACTCCCTGGGCGGCGAAGTCGTCGACGTCAGACCCGGTCATGTCGATCGATACCCAGCGCGTGTACTCCAGCGCGTCGGCGGCTCGGCCCGCGGCCCGCGCGGTCGCCCGCATCAGGTCGAGCTGGCTGGCCCGCTCGGCCGCGGTGACCCCGCCACCCGGGAAGTAGCCGTCTCCGCGCAGGCCAGCCCGCCGGGCCGCGGCCCGGCTGGATCCCCCGATGTGAACCGGGAGCGTGCCCTGGGGGTCGGCGCCGTGGGGTTTGGGGAAGCTGCACAGGTTGGTGAAGGAGAAGAAGTCCCCGTCGAAGCTGACGCCGTTCTCGTCCCCCGCCCACAGCAGCCGCAGCACGTCGATCGCCTCGTCGGCGCGGCGGCCGCGGGTGGCGAAGTCGACGCCGACCGCCGCGGCCTCGCCCGGCAGCGATCCGACCCCGACGGTGAGCAGCCGCATCCGGCCCTTGGACAGCACGTCGACCGTCGCCACCCGGTGGTGCTCGCCAGCCGCTTGGCGAGCACCACCGGGTGGTGAAACGGCACCAGCAGGACGGCGGTGCCAAGCAGGATCCTGGTCGTCGCGGCCGCCACGAAGCTCAGGCACTCCAGCGGGTCGGCGATCGGAAACGACGGCGGGATCGGGGCCGACCCCAGCGTCGCGCCCGGATAGAGCACGACGTGCTCGGTGACGTAGAAGGACTCAAAGCCGCAGTCCTCCGCGTGCCGGGCGACCGCGATCAGCTGATCCGGGTCGGGGCCGAAAAAACCGGTGTTGTAAACGAGTCCGAACTTCACCGCATCCTCCCGCGCTGGTCTGGCGTCACGTCCGTAACATCGGGCTGGCCCGGGAAAATCCTCGGGCCGGACAGCGGCGGTGGTTCACGGCGGTGGGGTGATGAGGTGCAGGGCCGTTTCATCTCGGCGGTAGCCCTTTACGGTCCCAAGACCGGGCCGGTACGCGATCTGCTGGCCGGGGTTCAGGCCATGATCGCGGAGCACATCGGCGATCGTTTCCGCCCCTATTCACTCGACCAGATCCATGCCACCCTGATCGCGCTCAACGCCGTTCCCGACCCGCGGACGGGCGCCATCGTCAACGAATACTACCTCAGCCACCAGGACCGTGCGGTTGAGATGGATCTCCAGCGAGCGATGGACACCCTGGCCGCACGTTTCGCAACCCCGCTGCAGGTACGGATCGGCGGCTACCAGCGGCATCAGGAGATCCCTTTCGCCAGCCGGGGGCAGCACCTTTTCGACCGGGTGTTCTCGGCCCAGGACAACGCGTTCGTGCTGGTCGGGTGGCCAGTCCTCTCGCTCACCGGGGAGGGCGGGGTAGCCGGGGTCGACGGGTTGGCGCGGCCGGTGGACGACCTGCGCCGGGACATGAACGCGGCCGGCCTGCTGCACCGCTACCATGCCCGCGACACCGACGTCGATAATGACCTCCACCTGGTGGTCGGTCATCACGCCGACGCGGCAGCTGGCGACGTCGATGGGGCCGTGGGCGCTGTCCGCGAGAAGCTGGCCGCCGATCCCGTCGATATCGCCATCAGCCTTGACGATGTGAAGATCGTCGCAGCCGACTCCCACATGCTGGCTCCTCCGCTGTACCTCAGTGATATCCCCGCAGATGAAGCCATCCTGCGCACGCTCATGCGCTGACCCTTGCCTGCCGCCCGTCCTAGTCACCAAACCCCGCTGGCTTCGGTACCGGATTATCAGTGAGCCCTGAATGGGAGGGGTGCCGTGCGCACGATCCGCACCACCGCGGCTACCCTCACCACCCACAAGGACTGCTGACCAGCGCTGAACTGTCGGGATCGCCGGTGAAGGTTTAGCGGGGCAGCGGCGCGGGCCGGGCGCCGTGAACTAGAGGCTCCGTCATCTGCACCACGTTGCCTTCTGGATCAAGACCGTCGCAGTGTCGCAGGCCCCGGAACTCCCACTGGGTCCCGGCGGAGTCCAGCTGGCCGCCGAACCTGGCCACGACGGGCCGCAGGTCTTCGATGCTCGGAACATGGAAGGCGAGCTTGATGGGCGTTCCCTCTCGCCGGACCGGCGGGGCCGAGGCCTGGAACGTGGCCGCAACCGAATCGGGGGCCAGCACGAGAGACAGCGTCCAAGCGCCGGATTCGAGAATGCAGTAGTCATCAGCTGTCTCGGCGATCTCCAGCCCGAAGCACTCGCGGTAGAAGGCGGACATCGAGTCCAGGCGCCTCACGTACAACACAGCTGCAGCTCGCACGAGGTACAGCTTATCGGCCGCTCGGCTCCCATCCCTGCTCACAGGCGCGTGGCGGGGTTACCCGGCGCGGGCGGGTGGGCTGTGGCTGCGCAGGACCTTGCTCTTGTCCCGGTTCCAGGCGGTGGTGGTGCCGTCGGGGTGGCGGACCAGGGTCCAGCCCATCCGGTGGATCACGACGTGATGGTGATACCAGCACAGCAAAATGCAATTATCCAGGCTGGTGACGCCGCCGCGGCCCTTGTGCCGCAGGTGGTGCACCTCGCAGGCCGCGGCGGGCTGGTGGCAGCCGCCGGCCCACTGGCAGAACTTGTCCCGCAGCTTGACCGCGTTGCGGATCGCGGCCGGGACATCATCGCTGTACCCGACATCCAAGGGAAGGCTCGGGCCGGCCAGGCGGGCGCCGAGCTGCTCGCGGCGCAGGAAGCTGGCCAGCCCGCCTGGGCCCGAGACCAGGGCGACAGCCTTGCCGATGATGGCGCGCTCGAGAGCCTCGCGGCTGAGCCCGGCCGGGGAGGACAGCAGGACCTGAAGGGCCTGCGGGGTACCAGGGTCCAGGGCAGCCGGGTCGGAGGTGGCCGGGGCGGCCGGAGCGGGGTTACCGGAGTGGCTGGATCCGGTGGGGTCAAGGGGGTCACCGGGGTCGGAGGGGTCGGAGGGGTCGGGGCTGCCGTGGCCGTGGCGGTACCGGGCTAGCTGCAGGCACAGCCGGACCAGGTCATCCAGGACGGCGGGGTTGACCTCGCCGAACACGACCGGGCTGATCGAGGCGTCACACGCGAACGCCTCGGCGGCATCCCCGTCCAGCCAGGCGGCGCCGTCGCTGCCGGCCACCGACGCGGCCGCGCGGTGCCCGGCCCACTCGCCCCGGACCCGCTCGGTCCACTGCTCCTGCAGCTTGGAATCAGCGTCCAGGACCATCAGGTCGGCCAGGGAGATGTGGGCCCAGACCCTGGCGGGCTGACCGGCCCGCTCCGGGAGCAGCCCGGCGCTGACCAGCCGGTGCATCGCTTCTTCCAGGGCGTCGTGGTACCGCTGGGCGTGACTGCGGGTGTCCTCCGCGCCGCGCGGGGCGGACAGCGCCTCCAGGACGGTGCCGACCAGCGCGGTGCACTCGGGGGTCAGGTCCCCGGTGAAGACCCCGGTCCCCTGGAACGTGGTCTCCAGCCGGACGGCGCGGTCCTCGAAGGCCTTGCCCGGGTCATCGTCGGGGTCAGGGTGGGCGCGGGACTGGATCTCGGCGGCCAGGGCGGCTAGATCGCGCAGGTCCATGCCCTTACGGGCCGCGCCGGACAGGATCTCATCGGCGGTGTCGCGGCACTGCCCGGGGAGCTTGTCGGTCCACAGGCACAGGGTCCGGGCGTAGGACTCCGACATCTCCCCGTCAGCCAGCGCCGCCATGATCCGGGGGTGCGCGCGGGCCCGCGGGACCCAGGCGGCGTGGCCGGTGGCGGCACCTTTGGTAACGCGGGTTTTGTGGATCAGCCAGGCCCTGGGAGTGTAGTCCGCATCCTCGCAGTACCCCTGACCGGCGGTGAACGCGCCCAGGACCGAGGCCCGCGCCGCGGTCTCGATCGCGTCGGCCTGCTCCAGCCTTTGCAGGCACTCGGCCTGCTCGCTGGCGGTGAGCTGGGTTGCATCGGCGGCGGCCAGGTAGGTCATCGCGGAGGTCAGCATCGCCAGCGCCTCGCTCGTGCTGGCCGGCGGCGAGGCCGCGGCAGTACTCATCGCGGATACTCACCTCCTTGCCGGGATCTCTTCTAGCTTTCTAGTTCGATTCTAAAGGATGACTATGACATTTTCGGGGAACGCAACGGCGAAGACACAGCAGATTTTCGTTCGGTTCGGGCCGGTGCGTGAGGCAGGTTTCTGGCGGTGCGGATGCGGGGGTTGAGGAGGACAAGACTGGAGGCGGCGAAGATGACGAGGATGAGCCAGAGGCCATCCCGGACGCCGAGCGCGGTACCGAGCGCTCCGGCGAGCAGGGCACCCAGGGGGATCATGCCGAAGGCAAGGAAGCGCATGCTGGCGGTCACCCGCCCGAGCATCGAGGGCGGGCAGTATTCCTGGCGGAAGCTCGCGGCGATCACGTTGGCGACTACGAGGCCGCCGGCGATCAGGGCCGAGCCGATCAGGTAGCAGGCGAGCCGCGGTCCCCGTTCGGTCAACGGGATGAGCAGGCCGGATAGGCCTGTGACCATGATGGTGAGGACCAGTGCCCGGGCGGTTCCGCAGGCCCGGGTCAGCCGGGGTGCGGCCAGGGCACCGAATAGGCCGCCGATTCCTCCGGTCGCCATCAGCAGGCCGGCCGCCGCGGAGCTCAGGCCCACCACGCGGACAAGGAAGATGACGACCAGGGCCAGGTTGCCGGTGTACGCCAGGTTGGCGATCGCCGCGTAGATGGTCAATGGCCGGAGGTAAGGGTCGCGGGCCACGAAGCAGATGCCCGGCCAGGTCTCCGTCCGCACGCCGCCGGTCCGCCGCGTCGGCTGGGGGGAGGGACCCGTGGGGCGGATGCGCAGTAGGCAGAGAGCGGACACCAGGAAGCTGGCCGCGTTGAACAGGAGCGCGGCGACGGCTCCGACCGCCTGGGCGGCTAGCCCGGCGAATCCGCGACCCGCGATCGCGGCGACCGAAGCGCCGCCCTGGAGCCGGGCGTTGCCCGCTACGAGTTCGGCCGCGGTGACCAGGGAGGGCAGGCAGACCTGGTACGCGGTGGCGAAGAAGACGTTGGCCGTGCCGGCCAGCAGTGCCACCACCACGAGCTGGCCGGTGCTCAGCACCCCCAGCCAGGCGGCGGCCGGCAGGCTCGCATACAGCAGCGCGGAGATCACGTCGCAGCCGATCATCAGCGGCCGGGCCTGAAGCCGGTCCACCCAGGCGGCGGCCGGCAGGCCGATCACCAGCCACGGAAGGTACGCCGCGGCGGTCAGGGCCGCGACGGCGAAGGTGCTCGCGCGCAGGACGGTGACCGCGGCCAGCGGGACCCCGACCACCGCCATCGAGCTGCCGGCCCCGCTGATCGTCTCCCCGATCCACAGCAGCCGGAAGTTCCGCTGCCCGAACAGGCCGCCGGGGCTAGCCGGGCTGGAGGGACTCACGGGGCTTGTGGGGGTGACGGGCGGGATTGACGGCGCCGGTCGGCGCGGGGCTCTGTGGTCCGCTTAGGGATGGCCTGGCGGGCGGCGGGGTCTGCGGCCAGCATTTCGTGCGTTATGGCTGACCAGAGGGCTTCGCGGGCCGCGTCGAGGACGTCGGGCGGGGGCGGGTCGACGTGACCGAGGGCGGTGAGCGGGTCTGGTTCGGGCGGCGTCATGACTTCTCCTCGGCGAGGACTAGGCGGAGGGCGGCCCGGGCGCGGTGCAGGCGACTGCGGGCGGTGCCTGGCGGGACGCCGAGCGCCAGGGCGGCCTGCGCCGGGGTCAGCTGCTCCCAGGCCACGAGCAGGAGCACATCGCGTTCGGCGGGCGGCAGGGCCTGGATCGCGGCCACCAGCGCGGGGGCCCGTCCGGCTGAATCCAGGCGGTCGATGACCTCATCCCATGGGTCCTCCGCGCGGTCGACGGCAGGGGCATCCCGGCGGGAACGCCAGTGGGCGCGCAGCACGTTCCTGGCGATGCCGAACAGCCATGGCCGGGCGTCGGCGTACGCCGGGTCATAACCGTCCCGGCCGGCGAAGGCCCGGACCCAGACCTCACCGAGCAGGTCGGCGGCGACCTGACCGCCGGCCCGGCGGGCCAGGAAACCGTGCACCGCCACCTCGTGCCGCCTGACCACCTCGACGAACGCGTCAGGACGGCCGCGCGCGGACCGCTCGATCAGCGTGCCGTCCGTCTCCAGCTCAACCGTCAAGGTCTAAGACTCCTTCGGAGTTCCTTCTACCTTGGTATTGCCGGGAAACGGCGGAGCGTTCGGAGGGGTCCTTAGCCGCGGTCGCTCAGCCAGAGCGAGACATGCGACGGCTCCAGCGTGTCCTGGACCACGCTGGTCAGGTCGGCGCGGACCGAGCCGAGGTCCACGGCGTCCTTGAGCCGGGCCGCGAACGCCGTCACGGTCAGTTCGGCGTCGTACCTGGCCTGGTTGAACCGGCGGTCCACGAATCGCTGCACCCGCCGCCGCAGCGGGTTGAACAACGCGGCCGCGGCCAGCGTCGAGGCGGCCACCGCCACCGGCGAATTGAGCGACAGCACGTGGGTGGACAGCAGCACCAGGCCCGCGTACACCCCGACGAGCAGCGCGGTCACCGCCGCGTAGGCCAGCGTGCGGGAGATGAGCCGGTCGATCTCGTACAGCCGGTACCGCAGGATCCCCACGCCCATCGACACCGGCAGCGCGGCCAGGCCGAACCAGGCGAGGTTGTCGGCCCAGTCTAGGAGGGTCGAGGTGGGACCCGACGAGCTGAACGACACCGCGACGATGGTGACGACCGCGCCGCTGGCCAGCCATTTGACCTGCTGGCGCCGCTCCCCGGCCGAACGCCGCCAGCTCCGCACCTGGTAGCCGACGAAGCCGAAAGAAAAGGCCAGCAGCGCGAGCAGGAGCGAGTGCTCGACCGTGGCCGGCCAGCGCACTGGCGGTGGCCACGCCCAGCTCGGCCAGCAGCGCGGCGTAAAGCGCGCCATAGGCCTGCAGGCGGCTTGGCATCCACGAGGGTCACGCTACGCTCAGACCGTTCCGGGAACGTTACCGCTGACCGGCCGGGGCAATCAGGCAGGCTGGAATCGTGGTAGGCACGGCCGTTCGGAACTAAGGGCCGAACGAACCGTGTTTCCCGGCCTATGGAAAGGGGAAGCCGCAGCGTATGGCTGATACTTCTGAGGCACCGCGTGAGATCGAAGCCGAGCTGCGTCTGTCCCGGGTCCGGGCGCTGAACGAGCAGGACCTGCTGGCGGTGGTGACGTACATGCTGGCCAGGCACCCCGAGAGCTTCCCGCCGATGCTCGACGACGCGCTGAGCTCGGTCAGCCCGAAAAACCAGGACTAGGTCCGGCTCGGGCGCGAGCAGACATCGCGCTCCTCCCCTGAACAGGAAGGTTCAGGGGAGGAGGTCGTTTCGAATAACTAGCTCCGGCTTCCCGTTCATTCGATCATATGTTTTAATACTGCCATGGCCGCGATCGCTCCGGGTAGGGTGATGACATGCTCGCCGTGGTGACCAATAGTGGCGCCGGGCTGGCCGCTGGGACCAGCCATCCCGCGGTCGCCGTGTGGTTCGCGCTCGGGGCGACCGGGCTGGCCGCGGCGGTGGTGGCCATGGCCTGGAGCGTGCAAGCGCGGCAGATCCGGCTGGCCGAGCTGCTGGTCCGCCGCCAGTTCCTGGTGATCGCGGAAACGGGCGCGGCGGGTCGAGCGCTGGACGAGGGCGCAGGCCCGGAGCTGGAGGTCGAGGGCGACGGCCGGGCGCGGGCGGCGGCGCCGGCCGTGATCGAAGGGCCGGACAACGTGGTCACCGGCGAGCAGGCCCGCTACCGGGTCCGTCCGGCTGGACCGCAGCAGGTGGTGTCGTGGGCCGTCGGCGGGGGTTCAGTGTCGCAGTCTCCTGATCCGGCTCATCCCGACGAGCTGCTGCTGATCGCGGACCAGCCGGGCCAGCTGACGATCACCGCCCGGGTCCGCGAGGGCCTGACCGAGCGGCGCGAGACGAAATCCGTCACCGCCGTGCCCGACGTGACCACCACCACGCCGCCCTTCACCCTGCGGCTGTTCCTGAACGGCTGGGGACTTGTGGCGGTGGCGATCATGATCGTCGGATTCGCCGGGGCCCTGGACGCCCTGGGCAACTTCACCTCCTCCGACTTCATCGCGCTGGTCGTGCCGCTGGCCGCGCTGCTCGGCGTGATCGCGGTCGTGCGCGGGATGACCGATGCCGGCGACAGCAGCCGGCCCGGCCACGGCAAGGGACAGGTCTAGGGCACGAATTTTCTACCCGGCCCCAGCGTTGATGATGGGGAGATGCCATCTAGCCCCGACACCTACCTGCACGGCCACCACGACAGCGTGCTCCGGTCACACCGCTGGCGGACCGCGGAAAACTCCGCCGGGTACCTGCTGGCCCGGCTGCCCGCCAGCGCGCGTGTCCTCGACGTCGGCTGCGGCCCGGGCACGATCACCGCGGACCTGGCCGCCCGGGTTCCGGACGGCCAGGTGACCGGGATCGACGCGGCCGCCGACGTGCTGGCCCTGGCCAGGGCCGAAGCCGGCCGGCGCGGCCAGGCCAACGTCCGCTTCGAGGTCGGCGACGTGTACGAGCTGGGCTTTAAGGACGAGACGTTCGACGTGGTGCACGCGCACCAGGTGCTCCAGCACCTGTCCGACCCGGTGGCCGCGCTCACCGAGATGCGGCGAGTCGGCCGGCCTGGCGGGCTGATCGCCGCCCGGGACGGCGACTACGCCGGGATGTTCTGGTTCCCGGACGACCCGGGGCTGACCGAATGGCAGGCCCTGTACCGGAAGGTGGCGCGGGCGCTCGGCGGCGAGCCGGACGCGGGCCGGCGGATGCTGTCCTGGGCCCGGCAGGCCGGCTTCGAGGCGATCGAGGCATCGGCGAGTTCGTGGTGCTACACCGGTCCGGTGGACCGCCCCTGGTGGGGTGCGTCGTGGGCGCAGCGGCTGACCGAGTCCCCGTTCGGCGACCGGGCGGTCGAGCATGGCCTGGCGACCAGGGATGACCTGGAACGGCTGGCCCAGGGCTGGCGGCGCTGGGCGGCCAGCGAGGACGGCTGGTTCCTGATCCCGCACGGCGAGATCCTGTGCCAGCTGCCCGGCTAGCCTCCGGGAGTACGTCGAGAACCACAGCCGCGCCGACCTGCTCGACCGGGTCCTCGACGAGGAGCTGCCCCGTTACGCCGAGGCGCTGGAGCGGCTCGGTCAGTGATCTTCCTGGCCCTTCCTGACCTGCTCTACGTGGCCGAGCGCACCCTGGGGCCGGGGGTGGACGTCCGTGATTACGGACTGCTCGAAGCCGCTCTGGCCCCGGCCGCAGGCCACCGCCTTCGGGCACGACGCCTATCCGGGCATGGACGGCAAGATCGTTCGTCAGTTTTGGTCGTTATGACAGCAAAAACTGACGAACGATCGCAAGGTCCGGGCCGGCCGGCTCGGCGGCCGAGCTAGGCGATGGGGACGGCGGCGGGCGCGCCGGGCGCCAGCCGGGCGGCTTCGGCGGCGAGGACGTCGAGGACGGCGGGCTTGCGGTC
>OCZT010004609.1_pt1 | contig 13865 bp, 11 predicted proteins | sample 1539031 | NCBI WGS metagenome assembly OCZT01 (sample SAMEA3539308, study PRJEB22396) | soil metagenome | biome: tundra; feature: field; material: soil | place: USA | collected 2010-05 | depth 0.15 m
ACCCTCGATACGGTCACGGCGAGTCCGCAGCCGCCGGTCTTTTGGGACCAAGTGGCCGAATATCTGCGAGCGGTGCCGGGTGTGGAGACCGTCGCGCTGGCCAGTTGGCCGCTCCTCAGCGGGTACAGTTCTAATGACGCCGTGGCCGTCGACGGCGGTCCTCCAAGCGAAGACATGGCCTTTTTTTTGAATGTCTCGCCCGGTTGGGTAGACGCGATGAAGATTCCCTTCATGGACGGCAGGGACTTCCGTGCGGGCGACACGTATCCGGGTGTGGCCATCGTCAGCGAAACGTTCGCGAAGCGATTCTTCCAGGGCAAAAATCCCGTGGGAAGGTGGTTCGAGAGAGCGTCGGATGAAGGCCCGCGCCTTCGCCTTCAAATCGTAGGTTTGGTCCGCGACGTCCGCTATCTCGACATGCGCGGACCGATCCTGGCGGTGGCCTATCTTCCGTTTCGGCAGGTGGACGGTAAGGGCGTATTGCAGCCGGTGCGCCGGGGGACGGTGATTGTCCGCACGTCCAGCGCCAACCCTCGCGCCCTGGCGCAGATCCTCAGCCGGGAGGTGGCGCGGGCACGACCCGAGTTCCGCGTCGGTAATATTGAAACGCAGGCGGAGATCAACCAGGTGCACACGGTTCGCGAGCGGCTGCTGGCCGTGCTGGCGCTGTTCTTCGCGGTTGTCGCGCTGTTGCTCGCCGGGGTCGGGTTGTACGGCGTGCTGGATTACTCCGTGCTGCAGCGGCGGCGCGAAATCGGCATTCGCATGGCGATCGGCGCCCAGGCCGGCGGCATCGCGCGGCTGGTGACCGTTCCGGTCTTCGCGATGGTGCTCGCGGGAGCGGTGGCAGGCCTCGCGCTCGGCACGGCATCGGTGCGTTACATCGAGTCGCTGTTCTACGAAGTAAAGGCCACCGGCTTGGGCGCGCTGGCGGTTCCGTCGGTTACAATTCTGGTGGCCGCGATGGTAGCGGCTTTGCCCGCGGTAATTCGTGCCGTGCGGATCGATCCGGCCGCGATGCTGCGCGCCGAATGGGCGCCCGTTAAAGAGCTGGCTATACGCGATGCCGAAGATGCGCGATGTCGAAGATTGACATCGGGCGTCTCGCGGGCTATGTTCGCAAGAAGGTGAAGAGAAGGCGCAACAACAATGCGAGCGAGGTGGTCCGGGAAGCCTTGCGGCGGATGGAGGATGAGGACGTTAAAGCGATACGGCTCGCCAGGCCCACTGCCGAGGATGTGCTTTCCGATCTGACCGCGCAGCAACTCGAAGACATCCGCTGGCGTGTCCGGGCGAGCATCGATTCGGTCGAGGCCGGCGAATGCCGGGAATATGAGGGGCGCGAAGGTCTGAAGAAGTTGGCGGATGGCGTGAAGGCGAGAGGTTGCGAGCGTCTCGCACACGAAGTCTCCGCCCAGTGACGCGGTATCGTGTCTCGAGGGACGCGGAACTCGACCTCGACGAGATCTTTCTCTGCTGGGCTCAGCGGGCAGGTCTGGAGGCCGCGGACCGGCTCATCGACAGCATCGCCGACCGGTTCTGGCCAGTGGGCGAACACCCGGATGCCGGCAGGCCTGCGGATGAGATCGCCGCAGGGGTGAAGTGTTTTCCAGCCGGCAAATACCTCATCTACTACCGCAGGACGCGCCGCGGGACAGAGATCCTGCACATATTCCACGGCGCTCGAGATCGGACGCCGGCTTTCAAGAAGGCAGCGAAGCGCGAGTAGGCCGCCCCCGCGGCCCTGCCTGGAGATAGTCTCCCGAGGTTATACGCGCCTTGCCCTGGGTTTCGAGCGCGTAGATGTATGCCCACGCATCGACAGCCTGGCCGCTGTCCAGGAAGACAGTCACGACTTGCCGCTCAAATCCATGCGGCAAAGGATCGCTGGGGCCACATCCTTCATAGGCGTCCAGAAACGGCAACGCCGAGGACGGGTCATTCAAGAGACAGACCTCGCCGGTGACCCACGCGTCGTCGTCCGTACAGACTGTCATTCCAGGATAGCCGTCCAAATGGAACAGTGCGCCATGAGCGCGGCCCGAACCCACGAAGCGGGATGCGGCCGTCAGAAATCTCGACCATTCCGTGCCGCCAGCAGTACGGAGAGTGCCGTAGACGAAAAGATATGGCAACTCAGACATCGTGTTACCCTAGCGCCGTTCTTCCAGGCGGCCTTGCTCCTGGTTCCAGACGAAGCGGCGCGCGTTAGGTGGCACTGACTCCGAAGTTCCACCCACGACATGCACGCGCGCGGCCGGTTGACCCGAGTTCATCTCCACGCATTCCGGGAATCCGTTGGAGAGAAAGTAGGCGCCCTGAAGTCTGTCGGGCAGACCGCTTACGAACGCGGGCCGCGGATCTTTGGCCAGTTCCCGTCCCAGCGCGCGGCAAGCCGCGGCGGCGGCGGCCGGAGTGGTCCGCCACGGCTGCAAGTTGTGCTCGAGCGCCGCCACGTTGAATGCGATCAGAACCGCAGCCATCGCCCAGGTGAGCTTGCTCTCGGCGGAGCGCTCCATCAAGGCGGCCCAGAAAATAGCGAGTCCGGCAAGCGGCAGGTACAGAACCCGGGCGCCCACAAAATCGGGCTGGAACATCAAGAGATGCTGGATCGGTATGACCGCGGCCAGCAGAAACGCGAGGCCCGCCAGGAGAGGCGCCCGCGATCCGAGCCATGTCCCGCCACGCGCCGCGCAAGCGGCCAGCATCGCCAGGAAGCCGGCTGCGGCCGCGCGCAGCCACCACTCCAGCGGCACCGACCAGTTCACCGGAAGAAACAGGAAGGCCCATTGCCGGAAAAACAGCGCCTCCGAGGTATGCAGCGGCCGCGAGTGCCAGACCGCGCTGACGCCCGTGCGGTCGGCATATCCGCCGATTCCGCCGAGCGCCCACCAACGGTAAGCGAAGAGAACGGCGCAGACCGAGCCGAGCGCCAGACTCGCCGCGATGGCGCGCCTCCATTGCGCCCGCGGCAAGCAAGGCAGCAGCGCGACCGGCAGCAACGGCAAACAGAATGCCGATTCCTTGGTGTACACGGCCAACGCCGCGCAGACGGCCAACGGGACATAGAACACACGCCGGCTCGTGCAGCAATGTTCCAATACGGCCAACATCGCGCACAAGACGAAGAATGTGGCCAGCAGGTCGAAGCGCGCATCCGTCCAGGCGACAGTTTCCGCGCGCGATCCGTGCAGCGCAAAGAGCAGCGCCGCGACCAATGCCGCCGCGCGCCGCATCCCGAGCCGCCTCACAAGGAGATACACCAGGCAAGTGTTGGCGGCATGCGCGGCCAGGCTCCACAGGTGCCAGCGAACAGCATGGCCGCCCGCCCACCGGTAGTCGAGCCAGTAAGATATGAATCCGACCGGGCGAAAGAAGAGTCCGTGCCCGCCGGGCTCACGTTGGAACGCATCCGCCAGAATCCGCCAGGTGGCGTGGGAGGTCTGCACTATGTGCCCATAGTCGTCGTACACAAACGGCGATCCCAGGTTGCGCCAAAACGCGAGTGCCGTGGCCGCTACCAGGACGGTCAGATCCACCCAGACGGGCCTGGGAAGCGCGCGGGCGGTGCACGACTCCGGCAGCGGGCCGGCCGGATTCTTCGCGGCAATCAAGGCCAGCAGCACGAACGAGACCGCGACGGCAGCCCCGGCATTTACCGGAGAATTCACCGTGACCAGCCAGGAATGAAACGGTCCCACTACAAGCCGGATGGCGAGCAAGGCCGCCGCCACGGCCATCAGGGAGTACAGCGATAAGAAGAGGAATCTGCGCAAACGGAAGCTTCCAGCGCTTGAGACGTTTAGTTTAGCTTGCGTCCCGGAAAGTCGGGGGTGCCCTCGGGGCCCGGCACGCAAGAGTGCGTGCGCCACGCATGGTAAAATTCGAAGAGTCCCGCTCGCCATGGACTTTCTTAAGGGTCTCAACCCTCAACAACGTGAAGCCGTCGCCTGCACCGAAGGCCCCCTGCTGATTCTGGCCGGAGCGGGCAGCGGCAAAACGCGCGTCATCACTCACCGCATCGCCTATACCATCACGGCGCGGCACGTGCCCCCGTCCGCAATTTTGGCGGTGACCTTCACCAACAAAGCGGCGGCGGAGATGCGCGAACGCGTGGCGGCGCTGTTGAGCGATGTAGAACTTTCCTCCGCACCGAATCTCTCGACCTTTCATTCTTTCTGCGTGCGGCTGTTGCGGCGGGATGGCGAGCCGCTGGCGCAGCTTCGCCCCGGCTTCACGCGCCGCTTCAGCATCTACGACGATGAAGATCAACTGGCACTGATCAAGGCCGGCTATCGCCACCTTGGGCTGGACGAGAAGTTCATGCAATACCGCGCGGCGCTGTCGCGTATCAGCCAGGCCAAGAACATGAAGCAGACGCCGCAGGATTTCTATCGCGACGCGAAAGATCCGGCGGCGGGCAAGCTGGCGGTGATCTGGGACGAATACGAGAAGGCGCTGCACACGGCCAACGCCCTCGATTTCGACGATCTGCTGCTGGAGGCCGTGCGGTTGCTCTACCACGATGAAGCCACCCGCGCGCTGTACAACCGGCGGCTCAGCTACATCATGATCGACGAGTATCAGGACACCAACCGCAGCCAGTACGAGCTGATGCGGCTGCTCTCGGAAACGCACGGCAATGTATGTGTGGTGGGCGACGAAGATCAGTCGATTTATAGCTGGCGGGGCGCCGATATCAAGAACATTCTGGATTTCGAGCGCGACTTCCCGCGCGCCCGCGCCATCCGGCTGGAACAGAATTACCGGTCCACCAAGAACATCCTGGCGGCCGCCGGCGCGGTGGTGGCGAATAACAAGGCGCGCAAGGGCAAAACGCTCTGGACCGAGGCGGACCACGGCGAGATGCTGGGTTTGTACGGGGGGTGGGACGCGGAGAACGAAGGAATGTTCATCGCGAAAACCATCGAGCGTCTGCTGGCGGAGAATCCCAACGATCGCGTGGCGGTGCTGTACCGGACCAACTCGCAATCGCGGCAGATCGAAGAAGCGCTGCGGCGGCATGGCCGGAAGTACCTGGTGGTGGGAGGATTCAGTTTTTACCAGCGCGCCGAAATCAAAGACGCCGTAGCGTATCTGAAACTGGCGGCGTCGAATCAGGATTCGGTGAGTCTGCTGCGCGTGATCAACACGCCGGCGCGCGGCATCGGCCGCACCACGGTGGACCAGGTGGACGCGTTCGCGCGGGAACATGGACTGAGCTTGTGGGACGCCGTGTCGCGCATGATCGACCAGCAATTGTTTCCGGCGCGCGCGCAGTCGGCGTTGGTGGCGTTCCGGACCATAATTCAGGAACTGTCGCTGCGGGCGATGAGCGAGCCGCTGCCGGATGCCATACGGTTCATGCTGGACCGCACCGGCTACGGCAAGATGCTGGAGCAGGAGGGCACTCCCGAATCGGAAGGCCGGCTGGAGAACCTCGGCGAGCTGGTGAACGCGGCCGCGGAGGCCGCGGAGCGCGGCGAAACCCTGGGCGATTTCCTGGATCATGCGGCCCTGGTGGCGGACGCCGACGCGGTGGACGAACATGCGCAGGTGAGCCTGTTGACGCTGCACAACGCCAAGGGCCTGGAGTTTCCTATCGTGTTTTTGGCGGGCATGGAAGAGGGGCTATTCCCGCATCAGCGGTCCATGGCCTCGGTGGCGGCGCTCGAAGAAGAGCGGCGCTTATGCTACGTGGGGATGACGCGCGCGCAAAAAAGGCTGTATCTGACCTGGGCCAAGTATCGGCGCCGATTTGGTGGCGGGGAACAGGAGCACACGGCGCCGTCACGGTTTCTGAGTGAAGCGCCGGCGGATCTGATTGTCAATCTGGGCGAAGACGATAGCGTGCCGCAAGTGGATCTGCACGCCGAGCGCTACCAGGTGCGGCAAAGCGCGCAGCGCAATACTTTCACCGGAAAGACTTATAATTCCCTGGAGAACATCTCGCAATTCTTCGCCGACCGGGGAGTGGCGTACCCGGCGCAGAAACCGCCCGGCATTGCGCAGCGGCCGCCGGCTCCAGTGGGCACGCCCGCCAAGCTCCCCGCGGCTGCGCCGCCGCGCAGGTCCGCGCGAACCGGCATGACGGTGGAGCATCCGAAGTACGGCACCGGAACGGTGGTGCGGCGCGAGGGCGACGGAGAAGACACCAAGATTACAGTCAGCTTTCCGCGTTACGGGCTGAAGAAGCTGGTGGAAAAGTATGCGGGGCTGAAGAGAGGCTGAAATGAATACGACGGCAATCGCTGATAAACTTGAACGAAAGAAGTTGAAGAGGGTGGCGCGCAAGAAGGCGGCTCCCAAGGCCAAGCGCGCGGCAGGCGTGGCGCGCGGCTCGATGAAGAAAAAAGTCAAGAAGATGGTGCAAGGTCAGCGCAAACGCTAAATGCTGAGCCGCGACCGTAAAGGAGCGGTTCCTGGGAAAGGCCGTTGAGCCAGCTATTCCGTACCAAGAGCATCGACGCTCTGATTAAGGCTTCCGAGGAGCCGGATAAGCGCCTGCGCAAGACGCTCGGCCCTTGGAGCCTTACGGCGTTCGGCGTGGGCGCGGTCATCGGCTCCGGCATCTTCATCCTGACCGGCACGGCGGCCGCGGGTGAAACCCTACGCAACACCTCCATCCTGCACGCGACCGTTCTGGATCTCATCCTGCATGGACCGCACGCGGTTTCCATGGTGGGGAGGCCGGGAGCGGGGCCGGGCATTTCGCTGTCCTTTCTGTTGACGGCCATCTGCTGCGGCTTCGCGGCGCTGTGCTATGCGGAGTTGGCCTCCATGATCCCGATTGCGGGCAGCGCGTACACTTACGCCTATGCCACGCTGGGAGAGATCATCGCTTGGATCATCGGGTGGGACCTGATCCTGGAGTACGCCGTGTCCAACATGGCAGTGGCGGTGGGCTTCTCGGCGTACTTCAACGACATATTGGATAACATCTTCGGCTGGCATTTGCCGGCCAAGATTTCCGGGCCGATCTTCGCCTCGACCGGGCGGACGGGTGCCTGGTTCAACGTGCCGTCGCTGGTGATTCTGCTCATTCTGACATACATTCTGGTGCGCGGCGTGAAAGAAAGTGCCAGCACTAATAACGTCATGGTGCTGGTCAAAATCGCAGCCATTCTGATCTTCGTGTTCGGCGCGGCGCACGCGGTGAAGAGCGATAACTGGCATCCGTTCTTGCCGAACGGATTTCCAGGCGTCCTGACCGGCGCGGCCATTGTGTTCTTCACCTACATCGGATTCGATTCGGTATCGACCGCGGCGGAGGAGTGCAAACAGCCGCAGCGCGATCTTCCGCTGGGGATCATCGCGACGCTGATCATCTGCGCGGTGCTCTACATCGCGGTTTCGTTGGTGCTGACCGGCATTGCGAACTACAAAACCCTGAACAACGCCGCGCCGGTAGCGAACGCGCTCAAGGCGCTGGGCTTCAATCACATTCGCGGATGGGTAAGCATCGGCGCCATCGTGGGCATGCTTTCCTCGCTGCTGGTGTTCCAATACGGACAGGCGCGCATCTGGTTCGCCATGTCGCGCGATGGATTGCTGCCGAAAGTGTTTTCGAAGATACACCCGGAGCATAAGACGCCGCACATCAGCACGTGGATCGCGGGACTGGTGGTGGGCATACCGGCCGGCGTCTTCGATATCGATTGGTTCGCGGATCTGGCGAATATCGGGACGCTGTTCGCTTTCATCGTAGTTTCCGCCGGGGTGATCGTGCTGCGCCGCAAGCAGCCGGAGCGGCCACGCGGCTTCCGCGTACCGGGATCGCCGTACCTGCCGGGCCTGTCGATTGTGACGTGCCTGGTGCTGATGATGTCGCTGCCGGTGGAGACATGGGTGCGCTTCTTTGTCTGGCTGGTGATCGGATTCGCCATTTACTTCCCGTTCGGGCGGAAGCACAGCACGCTGGCAAAGGAAGCGGCGCAGGCGGCCCGGTGAGAGCCGAATAACTAGCAGTTTCAGGGAACGCGGCGTGTGACCGGAAACCGCCCTTAGCTGATGGTGTCTAACCCCAAATGCCGGGGCCGAGAGCCAGATTCGATTGCGATCGACAACACCACATTCCATTTTAATCATTTTGCTACGCGGGAGGAGTTGACTTAACTCCGATGCCTGACGAACCACAATCTCATTCTGGTTACTTGCCCCAGCCAAGTGGATCAGTTGAAAATACAAATTCAACTCGCACAGATGGAACTCGTAAAGCCCACGCCGGGTTCTCTGGAGGCCGTAAAGATACAAGCTGATATTGATGACTACAAACTTCAGAAAGAAAAGCGACGCCTTCGATGACGCGTTTTCGCAATTGCAAAAAAGCGTATGCTTCGTAAAATCAGAAAGTAGCCCCCCAGAGAAGAAACCATGACCATGCGACATGTGGTAGCAGGTACCCTCACTGCCTTGCTAACCCACCGCTCATATACCGCACTCGCCCAATCCCAAAGTCCATCTCCCTCGCTCGGTTCGTGCCGCATGACAGGCTCGTGCAATGTCTCATGCGTCAGCAACCGGGATTGTACGCCTCCGCGCGATGCACGCTCATGCGAAACGAGCATTGCGGGTTTGTTTAAGAGGCTTGACCCCGTATGCGAGGCGGCTAAGGCCGCTCAGAATCAAATTTATGACAGCCAAAGAGTCGCTTGCGAGTCCAGCAAGGCCGCTGAGCGTGCCCAGTGCGAAGCTCGCGAACAGTTTTGTTTTTCGGTCGCGAAGGTGTGCAGTGATGATCGCGAGAAAGCGGCGGCATCAAATATAGAAGGGACTCTCGTTTTATGGGTGGATGATCATCCCGATAACAACCTTTATGAGCGCCAAGCCCTTACCGAGCTTGGGGGTACGATCACCCCTGCCAGTAATACTCAAGAGGCATTGAGCAAGCTCGAACATTTCGAGATACTCGAGATGGTGGGTCGCCGAACTGCCAAGTCTGATGCGATCATTTCGAACTTTCGCCGGTCTGACGATCCGCAAGCAGGTCATACGTTGTTAGCGGCAGTTCTGAAGCTCCGCCGACCACCGAAATACATTATTTACAGCTCGTCATCGAGCGCGAACTTTGCATCTGACGCGAAGGCGAAAGGGGCATTTGGTGAGACCAACCGTGTCGACGTGCTGTTCGAGCTTGTCATCAGCGCCGTCAAGAACGCCCCCGGGGGGCCTTTCAGATGATCGCTGACACTGATCTGCGCGCGGTGGCATGCGTCCCGAAACTTACCGTTTCTGAAACATGTACGATCTGCCAACGTTGCGTAACCTGAACCCGGTTTTCCGTTCGGTTGATCCCCAATACTCCGCCCACGGCCCTACGTGCCGTACCCGTCACCGCGGACTGAACGTCACTCCGAAGTAGAAGGAGCGCGGTTCGAAAACGCGCACGTCATGCAGGTGGAACGGCGGCGGCTGAGGCGCTCACTTCTCCACAATCGGAATCTCAAAATACAGCAACTCGCGCCCCGATTCCGCCTCGCGCAACCCGCTCAGGTAGAGACTCGCGCCCCGCTGATATCCAGTCTGGAAGTAGAAGAATCCGCTGGCCGACTGGCCCGGCGGCAGCACCTGGGCGGCGAAAGCGCGGCCCTCGATCTCCCAAGTATCCAGCGGATTCTTGTGCCCGATGACTTTGGGCGGCATCCCCGGAGGCCCCGGTAGCGCGTTGGGCCGGCGCGGCGCGGTCAGATAGCGAACATCCTTGGCGGGCGTAGCCTCCACCCGGTCGCGGTTTGGCCCCACCCACACCGCTTCGAGAGATTGCACCTTGATGGTCTTGGCGCTTTCGTTCTGGATGACGACCAGCACCGGCAGCACCCCATAAGTGTAGGGATTGTGCTTGCCGAACACGGGGCGCGTGTCTTCGTCGTTGAAATACGGCAGCACCCCGATGGTGACCTTCTCGCTTGTCTGGTGCGACGCATAGCTGGCCGCCGCGCCCGGTGTGAACTTGGGCTCGTCTTTGCTGCCCAGCAACGCCTTGTCTGGCACGAGCACCATCGCTATACTCGTGAGGAGAGCCAACCGTTTGAAAATAAAAGGCATTTATCTACTCTACCGCCTCCTTCAGGCGTTTGGATGGCCCATCGTTCTGCTCTATTTCCTGTGGCGCGGCCTGCGCCGGCGCGCCTACTTCGGTTCGTTGACGCAGCGCTGCGGTTTCCTGCCAGCCTCCTTTAGACAGACCGTCCCAGGCGCGATTTGGTTGCACGCCGTTTCCGTTGGCGAAGCCATCGCGGCCGTGGAACTGGTGCGGCAACTGCGCCTCCGCCTGCCGCGCTCGCCGGTTTTCGTCTCCGTCTCCACCCTGGCCGGATACGAAACTGCCACCCAGAAGCTGCGCGATCTCGCGAGCGTCCTCTACGCGCCGCTCGATTACGTCTTCGCCGTGCGCCGCGTGCTGCGCGCGCTACGGCCGTCACTGGTGATCGTCATGGAAACCGAGATCTGGCCCAACCTGTTTCGCGAGACGAAGCGCGCCGGCGCGGGCCTGCTGGTGATCAACGGCCGCATCTCCGGCCGTGCCCTCGGCCGCTATCGCGCGTTGCGCTGGTTCTTCGGCGGCGTGCTCGCGCAAGTCGATCTCCTGTTGGCGCAGAGCGAAGACATGCGGCAGCGCTGGATTCGCATCGGCGCCCCGCCGGATAAGGTGCGCGCCGCCGGCAATCTCAAATACGATTTCCAACCGCCCGAGGCTGCGCCGGAATCTCCGGTCCGCCGCTTTCTCGAACGCCTCCATCCACGCGCCGTATGGATCGCCGCCAGCACCATGCCGCCCGCCGCTGCCGGCGATCCGGATGAAGACGCCGCCGTGATTGCGGCCTTACAGCAGGTGTCCGCCCGCCAGCCGGCCTTGCTCCTGCTGCTCGCTCCCCGCAAGCCGGAGCGTTTCGATGCGGCCGCGCAGGCGCTGGCGCGCGCCGGCATCCCGTACGTCCGCCGCTCCGGGTTGACCGGCTCCGAGGAACTGCCGCTGCCCGGAGCCCTGCTGCTCGATTCCATCGGCGAGCTCAGCAGTCTGTTCCCACTGGCGGACGTGGTGTTCATGGGCGGCACGCTGGCCTCCCGCGGCGGTCACAACATCCTGGAGCCCGCGCTGGTAGCGCGCCCTATCGTGGCGGGTCCGCATATGGAAAACTTCGCCGAAATCGTGGCCGATTTCCGTGCGGCCGGCGCTCTTGTCGAAGTGCACGATGCGGCTACCCTGGCTGCCGCTGTAACGGACATCCTGGAGAACCCCGCACGCGCCGCGGACCTCGGCGCGAAGGCGGCATCTTGCGCGCGCGCCCGGCAGGGAGCCACAGCCCTCGCGGCCAGTCACGCAAGCGGGATCTTTGCCCGGCATGTGCCTCGGTACCGTCCGGCCCAGCCCGGCTTTGCCTTTCTTTGGATGCTCTCGCGGCTCTGGATCTGGGGCGGCAAGCTGCATCGCACCCGCGACGTCGCGCGCCGCCGTCACCTGGAAGTACCCGTCATCAGCGTCGGCAACATCACGGTGGGCGGCACCGGCAAGACCCCCATGGTCCTCCATCTTACCCGCCGGCTGAAGGACGCCGGTTGGAATCCCGGCATTCTCACTCGCGGGTATGGCCGCCACTCGCCGCATCCGCACCAGGCGGTGGCAGCCGGTGCGCACCTGCCAGTCAGCCAATCCGGCGACGAGCCGCAACTGTTCCTGCGCGCGGGCGTGGCGCCGGTGGGCATCGGCGCGGACCGGTGGCGCGTGGGTCAATTGCTGGAACGCGAATTCGGCGTCGACGTGGTCGTCCTGGACGACGGCTTTCAACACGCGCGGCTCGATCGTCGCCTGGACATCGTGCTGGTGGATGCGCTCGATCCCTTCGGCGGCGGCTATCCGTTGCCCCTGGGCCGCTTGCGCGAGCCGCTGGCGGGCTTGTCCCGCGCGGATATCTTCGTCATCACGCGTAGCGAGTCCGGCCGCGTAGCCCAAGCCGCCGAGCATTTCCTGCGGCGCCGGAATCCGCGCGCGCCGGTCTTCCACGCGCGCGCGCAGCCGGAGGTCTGGGTTTCCGCGGCCACCGGCGAAAGCGTGGCCGCCGACGCGCTGCCCTACGCGCGCGTGGCCGCCTTCTGCGGACTGGGTAACCCGGAGTATTTCTGGTGCACGGTCGCGGCCCTCGGACTCGACGCGGCGGTTCGCATCGAATTCGAGGATCACCACGCCTACAAGCCACACGAGCTGCGCTATATGGGCCGCCAGTTCCGCGACGACGGCATCGAGGCGGTCCTCACCACCGAGAAGGACCTGGTCAACCTCTGCGAAGACCCCGGTCACCTGCTCGCACCCCTCCCGCTCTATTGGCTGCGGATCGGCGTGCACCTGGACCGCGAAGACGAGTTTCTGGACGCCATCTCGCAGCGGCTGCGGTGAGCGGGGATCAGGCGCTCGCGGGTTGCAGCACCCGGCGCGCCGGCTTCTTCGGAACCGGCCGTTTGGCGCGAAGGATGATGGCTTCTTCGATCTGCAAATCGAAAAGATCGGTACTCTGAATGCGGCGTTCACCATCATCGACGGGAATGTTCGCCAAGATGAATTTGACCGTAGGGTTGTTACTGGGAATCGGCTCCACTCTCGCGAACTCGACAAGTGATTTTCTGCCGATGGATTTAGCCAGCAGATCCACGAGTTCACCGCGCACTTTAAGGTTGCCACTTTCGAGCCAGGGAGCCGAGACGACCAAGTCCCAGCGGCCAAGCCCATTGGCTCGCCTGAAAAGGGCGAACAACGTGAAATCGCCTTTCTGGGATGCAATCTGATGCATCGCCCTGCGGAGAGCGTCGATGGCAATCATAGCACCTCCAATAGCCTCTCTACGCACTTTACCATTTCTGCCGCCTGCTGTGGCTTCAACAGGCCGATTGCTTGATAGCGCCTCTCTGGATTCCAGTTGACAACCACGGACCATTCCGTCAGGGCCTTCGCCGTTACCCGTTCCTCGACGCCTGAAAACTTGAGGAGGACCTCCAGATCATGGGTCTTCAGAGACCTGAAATCCTCGAACTCCCGCCCGCTCTGTGGAAACCCGCGCCATTTGAGTGTCCGACAGACACGCGCCTGCAGCGCCAACTCAACGGGCCAGCCGCTCCGTGTTACCCTGAAATTTCCCTATGAGTAACATCCAGATTACCCTGCCCGACGGCAGTCAACAGTCCGTCGAGGCAGGGAGCCGGCCCATCGATATCGCCCGCGCTATCAGCCCGCGCCTGGCCGACGCCGCCATCGTCGCCAAGGTCAATGGCGAGTTATACGATCTGACTCGTCCCCTGGAGTCCGACGCCACCCTCCAGATCCTCACCACCAAGGACCCCGCCGCCCTCACGGTCTACCGCCATTCCACCGCGCACCTGCTCGCCGCCGCCGTGCTGGAGCTGTTCCCAGAAACCAAGCTGGGCATCGGTCCGCCCATCGACACCGGCTTCTATTACGATTTCGACCGTCCCACCACCTTCACCCCCGAAGACCTCGAAAAGATCGAGAAGCGCATGTGGGAAATCCAGGCGCGCGACCTGCCCTACGAGCGCATCCTGACGCCCAAAGACGAAGGCCTGCGCAAATACGCCGACGACTGGATGAAGAAGGAACTCATCGAAGAGCGCGCGGGCGACGTCTTCAGCCAGTACGCCCTCGGCTCGCATTTCATCGATTTCTGCCGCGGCCCGCACGTGCCGTCGACCTCCAAGATCAAGGCGTTCAAGCTGCTCTCCATCGCCGGCGCCTACTGGAAAGGCGACGAGCACAACAAGCAGTTGCAGCGCATCTACGGCACCGCCTTCTTCAGCAAGAAGGAGATCGACGAGTATCTCGCCAAGCTCGAAGAAGCCAAGAAGCGCGACCACCGCAAGCT
>OCZT010004610.1_pt1 | contig 13865 bp, 14 predicted proteins | sample 1539031 | NCBI WGS metagenome assembly OCZT01 (sample SAMEA3539308, study PRJEB22396) | soil metagenome | biome: tundra; feature: field; material: soil | place: USA | collected 2010-05 | depth 0.15 m
GTTCGCCACCGCGATCAGCCGCCGTCGCCCCGCCCGCCGAGAGCGCGGCCTGATGCCCGGGCGCCACTCGTCGCCCGGCCAGCTGCTCCCCCTCGTGCAGCCAGTTCGCGAACAGGCCGGCTGGCATCGGCCGCCCGAAGAGGAAGCCCTGGCCGAAGTCACACCCGAGGGCCTGCAGCTCGGACCGCACGGCCTCCGACTCCACCCCTTCGGCGACGACCTTGGCTCCGAGCTGATGGGCGAGGTCGATGGTGGTACGCACGATCGCACGGAAGCTCAGGTTGCCGGCCATCGGCCGCACCAGGGAGATATCGAGCTTGAGCTCGTCAACGGGCCAGCCGCCGAGGCACTCCAGGGAGGAGAAGCCCGTGCCGAAGTCGTCGAGCGCGACCCGCACCCCGAACTCGGCGAGCTCCGCGAAGAAGCTCGAGCTCACCGCCGCGGTCGCGGTCTGCTCACTGACCTCGAGAGCGAGCATGCAGCCGGGCACCTGCTCGCTCCGCAGGTACCCGGCGACGACAGCAGGGAACCCAAGATCGGTCACGCAGTCCGGCCCGACATTGACCGATACCGGGATGCTCCATCCGCCGGCCGCCCAGGTCCGGTGCGCGGCGAGCGACAGCCTCAGCATCAGGCAGGTGAGCTCTCCCATCAGGCCCAGTTCCTCGGCGATCGGGAGGAAGAGAGCAGGCGAGAGCGTGCCGAGGTCGGGATGCTCCCACCGGGCAAGTGATTCCGCCGCGACCACGGCGCCGGACGACAGCTCGACCTCAGGCTGGAAGTAGGCCACCAGCTGCCCGCTGGCCAGCGCCCGGGGAAACTCGGCCAGCAGCCTCGCCGCCCTCTCCTCGGCTTCGATCGCCTGCACCGCTACGCTCCTCGACGGCCAGTCCAGCGTCTTCACGCTAATTACGCACTGTTAATATCTGTAACTTATCGTTAGCATGGAATGCTGCCCAGGTTCGGCGTTTGCTAACCCCCGCGGCAGCCCGCGGGGGCCGTGGCGGGCTCGGGCGCGGGCGCCTCGCTGCGGCACTTCCGCGGACCCAGCGCCGTGTCCGCATCTACCGGCACATTGATCCTGCCACCGCACCGGCCTCGCCGGCGTGGGGTTACCCGGCCTTCCCGGTGGCACGGCTAGCAATTATGACCGTTTTCTGCCTTTGCAACCTCAACGCCCGTTTCGGCCGGCCGGGATCCGATTTCATACTCGGGTCGCAATGCAGAACAGGTGGCCTGCCGGGTCGCGCATCACTACCAGCCCGTCCTCCCGGTGTGGCTGGCACTCGGGCGTGGTAGCGCCGTGCTGCAGCAGCAGAGCCTCAGCCTCGTCCAGGTCATCGACGAAGAAGTCCAGATGGGTTTGCATCGGCACGTCAGATCTTGCTGACGCAGGCATTAGTCGAGCTCGAATGCAGCGTGAATTGCCGCGGTCAGAGCGGTTTCCTGCGCAGGCAGCAGGTAGCCGAGCTGACGGCCCAGTGCGCTCGCGGGAACTGTCACGATGTTGTCGCAGCTGACGACGCAGGCGTGATCGAGGCCGTTTGCCAGCCCTACCGGGATTTCGGTTGAAAGGCCGCGAACGGTGGAGGTGATGGGCGCCACCGTCACCCGTGCCATGTGTGGCCGCACCAGTTCTCTCGTCAGGACCACGACCGGCCGGGCCTTGTCCAGCCGGGCCGTATGGATCGGGCGCACTAGTCAACGTCCAGCGGGGCGCGCGCGGCATATTCCGCCAGGTTGTCCATGCCGGGGTCCGCGCCGGCCTCGGCCAGGATGGCCGCATCCCTGGCCGCGATCTGACGGCGGAACTCCCTGGCCAGGGCACGTTCGACGACAGAAGCCCGGCTAGTGGCCTGGCCCTCGGCCACGAGCCGGTCGAGGAATTCCACCATGCTGTCGGGCAGCCGCACGGTGATCTGCACACTCATAAGCCTGACGATACCAGTTTGGTATTCACCTGACAACCAATCTGGGATTCATGCGGTCGCCGCCGCCGACGTGCACTGGGCATCAAGATGACTACCCGTTCGGGCACCGCGGCCCTTCCCATCGATGCGGTCAGACATTGCTGCGGTGACAGCGGCGGTGTCCATATGTACCGACGATTGGTTCATGATCTTTTGTGAGAGAAGGGGGTCACCGGGCTGCGGCTAAGGGGCTGAGACCGGCTCCTCGCAGTGTCTGCGGGTATCAGCACGTTGCTCATGTCACCGTGCCCGCCTTCCCGGCGGTGCCGCTGGCCGGCCTTCCCGGCAGTGCATGATACCTGGCGACCGTTTTCTGCCTTCAAATGCCTCTATGCCTGGTTCCGGCAGCAGGCGGAACGCACCACGTCCAGGAGAACCGCGCCGGCCCGCCGGCTCAACCGCATCGCCGACCTAGTGCTGCCGTGACAGCGGCAGTAATGTCCCGGCGTGGCCGGTCTCCGGGTGGCTGGTCAGTTACCGGCGTGGCCGGGCTCCGGGTCAGTGATGTCGGCGAGTTCGGCCGCGAGGACGGCGAGGATCTCGTCAGCAGCGGCGGCGATGGCCACGCCATGCTGCCCGGCGCCGAGCGTGACCTGACGGCCGGCCATCCGCTCATCCGCGATGACCGGCCATGCCAGCGACCGGACCGGGCCGTGCCGGATGACGCGGTGCGTGATACCCGCGGCGCGGACGGCATCAAGCGCGGAAGTCGGCATGACCCGAAGTATCTGATCCCGGCTGCCCGGGGACTCAGCCGGCCTCGGCAGGACGCCTCCGCGGTCATGCACGCGCGTCATCATGGGTAGGGCAGTAGTTGCCGTGCAGCAACCGGGAGGCCGCGATGGAGTTCGAGCACATCCTTGTTGAACGGGCCGGGCCGTTCACCACGATCACGATGAACCGCCCGCACCGTCGCAACGCGCTCTCCGAGGCGCACATGCGCGAGCTCATCGACGGCTTCGCCGGGGCGGGCAGCAGCGACGCGGCCGGCATCATCCTGGCCGGCGCCGGGCCGGTGTTCAGTGCCGGGCACGACTTCGCCGACGTCGCCAAGGCGGACCTGCAGGCGGCACGGCGGCTGCTGCGCACCTGCACCGAGCTGATGAGCCTGATCCAGTCGGTGCCGCAGCCGGTCGTGGCCCGGGTACACGGGCTTGCCACCGCGGCCGGGTGCCAGCTCGTCGCCAGCTGCGACCTGGCAGTCGCTGCGGAGTCAGCCGCCTTCGCGGCGCCGGGCGGCAAGGGCGGCTGGTTCTGCCACACGCCGATGGTCGCCATCGCGCGCAACATCGGCCGCAAGCGCGCCGCCGAGCTCGCGCTGACCGGGGACCCGATCAGCGCGCGGCAGGCACTGGACTGGGGGCTCGTCAATGCGGTCGTGCCCGCCGCGGAGCTTGACGACGCGGTGCTCGCGCTGCTCACCAGGGCAACCCGCGGCAGCAGGGAGTCCAAGGGAATCGGCAAGACCACCTTGTACGCCCAGCTCGACCTGGGGCAGGCCGATGCCTACCGGCTCGCCATCGAGGTGATGGCCGCGACGTCGCAGACGGATGACGCCCGGGAGGGCATCGCCGCGTTCCTGGAAAAACGGCAGCCGTCCTGGCCGCAGTGACGCCCGGCCGCGCAGGCAGCTAGCCGTTGCCGGCATCGCCGCCGCCCCCGGCGGCAGCGATGCCGGCGCCGGTGCCGGTCAGCGGAGCGCCGTGGCCGACACCGGAGTGATGCGGTCATCGCCGGCCGGCCGCCTGGCCAGCCCGCTTGGCCACCACACCCACCGCCCGATATCCAGGGTCAGCGCGGTGACCAGCACGGACCTGACGATGATCGTGTCAAGCAGCACGCCGATCGCCACCGTGAAGCCGATCTCGGTGAGGATGACCAGCGGCAGGGTGCCCAGCATCGCGAAGGTCCCGGCCAGCACGGCGCCCGCCGACGTGATAACCCCGCCGGTCGCGGCCAGCCCGGCCAGCGCGCCCTGCCGGGTGCCCGACCGCTTCGACTCCTCCCTGACCCTGGTCATCAGGAAGATGTTGTAGTCGATGCCGAGGGCCACCAGGAAGACGAAGACGAACAGCGGCATCGACGTATCCGCGCCGGCGAACCCGAAAAGGTACTTGAAGGCCAGCGCTGACAAGCCGAGCGCGGCGCCGAACGAGAGTACGACGGTGCCGATCAGCACCAGCGGCGCGATCACTGACTGCAGCAGCAGCCCGAGGATGACCAGGACCACGAGCAGTACCAGCGGGATGATCAGGTTGCGGTCGCGGGCGGCATAGCGCTCGACATCGAGGGTGATGGCCGTGCCACCGCCGACCTTCGCGTCCGCGCCGGGGATCGCGTGCACGGCCGCCCTGATCCGGTCCACCGTGGCGTAGCCGGCCTGGCTGTCGGGCTGCCCGGAGAGCGTCCCTTGCACGTAGGCGAGGCCGTCCCGGACGGCGGGCGGGCTCACCGCGACGATCCCCTTGGCCCCGGCCAGGGCGCTGCGCAACTCGGGCGCGGCCTTCGCGGCACCGATGACGGCGACCGGCTCGCCTGCGCCGGCCGGGAAGTGCCGTGCGAGCACCTGCTGGCCGGTGACCGACGGCTGGGTTCCGCGGAAGGACTGGGCCGTCGTCAGGGTGCCGACCTTGAAGCCGACCAGGCCGAGTACCGAGCAGGCCAGCAGTATCACGGTCACCACCCATACGCCGCGCGGGGCGCGGGCGATCGTCCGGCCGGCCCGTGCCCAGATGCCGCTGGCGGCCGGCTCGGCGGAGCCTGGCCTGGGCTTGACCGGCCAGAAGATCCACCGGCCGCAGATCACCAGCAGCGCGGGCAGCAGCGTGATCATGGCGAGGAGGCCGACGCCGATCCCGATTGCGGCCACCGGCCCGAGGCCGGAGATGTCCGCGGAGTCGGCGACGAGCAGGCAGAGCATCCCGGCGATGACGGTCGCCGCGCTCGCGATGATCGCCGGGCCAGCCCGCCGCAGGGCCACGGCCATCGCCTCGTGCCGGCCGGAATGCCGGCGCAGTTCCTCCCGGTAGCGGGCGACGAGCAGCAGCGCGTAGTCGGTCCCGGCACCGAGCACGAGGACGACGAGGATCCCGCCGCTCTGGCCGTTGACGGTCAGGTTCGCGTGCCGCGTCAGCAGGTAGATGACCGCCTCAGCGGCCGTCAGCGCGACGCCGGCGGACAGGATCGGCAGGAGCCAGAGCACAGGGCTGCGGTAGGTCAGCAGCAGCAGCACGATGACCACCGCCAGCGTGGCGTACAGCAAGGTGGTGTCGATGCCGTTGAAGATCTTGGACTCGTCCGCGGCGCTGGCGGCCGGCCCGGCGACGTGCACCGTCAGGCCGGCGTCGCCGCGGGCTGCGGTGCTGCGCAGGCCGCTGACGAAGGTCCCGATGTTGGCGCTGAAGCCGAGATTCGCCCCGACCACCGTCTCGATGGCGCGGTGATCGCGGGACACGATCGGGCCGGTGACCCGCCCGTGCACGGCAGGCAGCGCGCCGAAGCTTCGCGCGTCCGCCGCGGCCTTGCGCAAGTCGGCCGGCGTGATGCCAGACGACCGCACGTACACCACGACGGCGGGATTGAGGTTCTTGGAGACGAACTTCGACTGCAGGTTCAGCTCCTGGGTCGATTCCGCGCTGGCCGGCAGGTAAGCGGACGCGTCGTTCTTCTCAGCGCCCTGCAGCTTGCCTGCCAGACCGCCGGTGACAGCCACCACGACGAGCCAGAACACCACCACCAGGTACTTCGTTCGCCGTCCGCAGGGGAGCGAAGCGATCCCGTAGGATCTTCTCGTTCCGTCTGATTTCACGTGTTCCTCCCGGGCAAGTTCGGCTGCGGTTTCAGCGTCGACACATACGATGTATCGCGTTAACCGGGCGTGTCAAGTCATATCGCGAGTTAGGGACGCCCTTGCTGACTAACGGCCGGCTGACGAACTGGGCCGGGAACGTCACGTTCAGCGCGCAGCGTGTCAGCCGCCCGGCGTCCGTCGGCGAACTGCGGCGCATCGCGGCCGGCAGCGAGCGGGTACGGGCGCTCGGCACCGGGCATTCGTTCAATCCCATCGCCGACTCCCCCGGTGACCTGGTCTCGGTGGCGGGCCTGCCGAAGGTCATGGAGATCGATGCCGGACGGGCGACGGTCACGGTGAGCGCGGGCCTGCGGTACGGCGAACTGGCCGGGCAGCTGGACGCGGCCGGCTGGGCGCTGCGCAACCTCGGATCGCTGCCGCACATCTCGATCGCTGGCGCATGCGCGACCGGGACGCACGGCTCCGGGGACGCCAACGGCAACCTCGCGACGGCCGTATCGGCCCTGCAGATGGTGACGGCCGGCGGTGACCTCGTCACGGCCAGCCGGGAAGACGACGCGGAGCGGTTCGGCGGGCTCGTCGTGGCGCTCGGGACGCTCGGTATCGTCACCAGCCTGACGCTCGACCTGGTGCCCGCCTTCCGCATCCGGCAGTACGTCTACGAAGGGCTCCCCCGGGACCAGCTGGACGAGCACCTGCCGGACATCTTCGCCAGCGGGTACAGCGTGAGCCTGTTCACCACCTGGCGGGGCGGGCCGGTCGATCAGGTGTGGCGCAAATGCCGGGCCGGCCCTGGCGACTCCCCCGAACCCGAGCCGTCGCGCTGGCGGGGCGCGGCGCTGGCCGGCCATCCCCTGCATCCCGTGCCGGGCATGCCCCCAGAGAACTGCACCGAGCAGCTCGGCCTGCCCGGGCCCTGGCACCTGCGGCTGCCGCACTTCCGGCTGGAGTTCACGCCCAGCAGCGGCGACGAACTGCAGTCGGAGTACCTGGTGCCACGCGAGCAGGCCAGCGCGGCGCTGGCGGCGATCGACCGCATCCGTGACCGGGTGGCGCCGGTGCTGCAGATCTCGGAGATCCGCACCATCGCGGCGGACGAGCTGTGGCTGAGCCCGAGCTACCGCCGGCCTTCGGTGGCGATCCACTTCACCTGGATCAAGGACACCAGCGCGGTACTGCCGGTGCTGGCCGCGATCGAGGAACAGCTGGCGCCGCTGCTGGCGCGGCCGCACTGGGGAAAGCTGTTCACCGTCAGCCCGGAGGTAGTGCGCGGACTGTACGAACGGCTGCCCGACTTCCAGCGGCTGCGCGGCCACTATGACCCGGCGGGCAAGTTCGGCAACGAGATGGTGGACGCTTACGTCCCGGCCAGCCTGCGGTAACTGACGGCCGGTCCCGGTCCAGGAGGCCTACGGCGGTCCGGGGGTGGCGGCGGTCTGGGGGTGGCGGCGATCCGGAGGCTGGCGGCGGGGAGCGCCCAGGAGGACCGAGGGCCCGGGCCATTCTGGGCGACCCGCCAACTGCAGTTGATCGTCTCAACCTGGTAACTACGTCAAGGTGACCTCTTGGTTTCCTGGCGGTCCGGTCAGGCGCTGACGCCGAATGCGGCGAGCGCTACCAGGACGATGGTGACGACGGCGAAAAGACCGTGGGCGACAACGACAGGCACGGGAAAATTCCGCTCGGGCGGTCCGATCGTGCCTGCCCGGCCAGATCCGGTGCGCGCGGCTGCGCTGGCGCTGGCTGCCCGGTGCACAGGAATCCAGCGCGTCAGCATGATGAAGCCGAGGACCGCAACCGGGAGCAGGATCAGGAACGCGGCCCAGGCGAGCCGGATCCGGTCCGAATAGAGGTAGAAGACCCAGACGACCAGGCCGGCGGCGGCGAGCGTGACATGACTGAAAACCACCGGTGCGCGTAACCGGCTGCCGGCGCTGCCACCTCTGCTCCCGTCGTGCTCGATGAGCCAGACGGCAAACATGTAGAGCCCTGCGGTGGCGGTCACGAGCCAGGTGATCAGCGCAGCAACACTCATGATCTCTTCTTGTCAGCAGCGGCGGTGACGGGGGCGGCGCGCCTTACGTCCGGGAAATTCCGGTGTGACACGCCCGGACGACGAGCCGGAAGCCGGAGGCGGTAACCGGCAATCCATCCCATGAACGGACAGGCCCGCGATCCGGTTCAGCCGCGGCCCGGAGTGCTGGCGCGCCGGGATAGCCGGTAATCTCGGCAGCAGGCTGGCGCGTCTGGATCTCGGACAGGCACGCGGCAACGACTGCCGCGTGGATCTAGCAGTTTCTTCGGCAGGGGGACCCATTGACCGAGCAAGAGCCTGGCTACGGCCAGCCGGGTGATCCGGGCCAGCCGTCCTACCGGCCGGAACAGCCCGCGACCGGCCAGGCGGCTGACGGCTTCGGGTATCCGCCGCCGCCGCCGCAGGCTCCGCCCTCCCAGCCTTCCCCCTCCCAGCCTCCGCCGCCCCAGGGCGCGTACTCCCAGACCAGGCCGCAGCCCCCGGGCAGGCCGGAGCCCCAGGGCAGGCCGGAGCCCCAGGGCAGGCCGGAGCCCCAGGGCAGGCCGGAGCCCCAGCAATCGGCCGTGCAGCATCAGGCCAGACCACAGCAGCAGCCGCAGCCGCCGCCGCACACGGACGCACGGGGGTTCCTTGGCGCGCTGTTCGACTTCGGGTTCACGTCATTCGTCACGCCCAAGGTCGTCAAGGTCCTCTACCCGCTGATCATGGTCTTCACGGGCCTGACCGCGCTCGCCTTCGTGGCCGGCGCGTTCCACGCGAGCACCGGGCTCGGCTTCCTGACACTTCTCGTGCTGGCTCCGCTGTTCTTCCTGGTCGTCACGGCTATTTACCGCATACTGCTGGAATTTTTCATCGTCATCTTCCGGGTCGCCGAGGACATCCGGGCACTGCGCGAGCGAGGCGACATCCGCTGAGCCAGCCGCCGCCCCGCTGAGCCAGCCGACCGCCGCCAGCAAGGCGAGGCGCTCAGCCGCAAGGTCAGGCGCTCGGCCAGCGCGGGTCGATGAGGATCTTGGGCCCGGGGCCCGCGCCGGCCGGGCGCGTCCCGGCGAGCACGCCGCCCACCTCGTCGAGTCCCACGGTGGCCGCCACCAGCGGCCGCGGATCAACGGATCCAGCGGCGTAGTGCTCGATCGCGCCGGTCAGCGCGTGCGATCCGCCGAGGATCCCGACGGCCGTCACGTCCTTCAGCGCCAGCGCCCGGGTGTCGATGGTGCTCGGCCGCCCGGCCAGCCCGACGTAGACCACCCGTTTCCCGGGCTCGACGAGGTCCAGCGCCAGCGCGGGCAGTTCCGGTGAGTTGGAGCAGTCGATGACGGCGTCGAACGGCAGGGGCGGCAGGTCAGCTGCCGTCCATGCGCCGTGCACGCCGAGGGCGGCGGCGAACCCGACCGATTCCGGCGTCTGCCCCAGGACGTGCACCTCGGCATCGCCGGCCAGCGCGAACATCGCGGCGAGCAGCCCGATCGTGCCGGGTCCCAGCACCAGCACCCGGTCGCCCCGGCTCAGGGCTGCGGCCTGGACCGCCCGAAATCCGTTGCCGCCCGGTTCTACTAGCGCGCCTGCCACCGCATCGACTGCATCTGGCAGTTCCCGCAGCGCCGAGGCCGGGACGGCCAGCTGCTCAGCGAGCGCGCCGGGCCAGCCGCCGCGGATGCCGATCTCGAACCGGTCCTCGCACACGTAGTGCAGTCCGCCGAGGCAGCGCCGGCAGCGGCCGCAGCCCAGCATCGTGTCGCCGGTGACCCGCCGGCCAAGCCAGGCGTCCTCGACGCCGTCGCCCGTCGCGGACACGGTCCCGCACCACTCGTGCCCGATGCGCATCGGATAGGCCGCGTGGCCCTGGCGCAGGTACGCCATCTGGCCGCTGAAGAACTCGGCATCGGTGCCGCACACGCCGGCCCGCTCGACGTCGACCACGACCTGGCCAGGCCCCGCTTCCGGGCTCGCCACGTCGGCGACCGCGCCTTGGCGCAGCCCGGTGATGACGAAGGCTCTCATGACGTAGCAGACTCTGCCACGGGGGAAACCCCGCGGCGGGAGAAACGAGCAGCTCATGCCAGAGCATCGCAGCGCGCAGTGGTACGCGGGAACTGACCGGAACGCCTACATTCACCGGGCCTGGATGCGCCGCGGACTGCCCGCGCACGCCTTCGACGGGCGCCCGCACATCGCGATCGCCAACGCGGCCTCGGACCTCGCGCCGTGCAACTCGCACCTCAATGAGGTCGCCGAGAGCGTCAAGCAGGGTGTCTGGGAGGCCGGCGGCGTGCCGATGAACCTGCCGGTGGTCTCGCTCGGCGAGACGCTGGTTAAACCCACCGCGATGCTCTGGCGCAACATGGCCGCGATGGCCACCGAGGAGATGCTGCGGGCTAACCCGGTGGACGGCGTGGTGCTGCTGGGCGGCTGCGACAAGACCATCCCGTCGCTGCTGATGGCCGCCGCCTCCGTCGACCTGCCCGCCGTCGTGGTCCCCGGCGGCCCGATGCTGACCGGCACGTTCCGCGGGCAGGCCCTGGGCTGCGGCACCGATGTCTGGCGGCTCAGCGAGCAGGTCCGGGCCGGCGAGCTAACGGAACGCGCGTTCATCGCGTCGGAGTCGTCCATGATCCGCAGCCGGGGCCACTGCAACACCATGGGCACGGCCTCGACCATGGCCTGCATGGCCGAGGCGCTCGGCACCACCATCCCCGGATTCGCCGGCACGCCGGCGCCGGACAGCCGGCTGCTGGAGAGCGCGCACGCCACCGGGCGGCTCGCCGTCGAGCTGGTCGCCGAGGGGCGCCGGCCGAGCACGCTGCTGTCGGCCGGCTCGTTCCGCAACGCGATCATCGCGCTCGCGGCCATCGGCGGATCCAGTAACGCCGTCGTGCACCTGCTCGCCATCGCCGGCCGGCTCGGCATCGGCCTGACTCTCGACGACTTCGACGCGGCCGGCGCGGGCGTTCCCCTGCTGGTCGACCTGCAGCCGGCCGGACGGCACCTGATGGAGGATTTCCACCGCGCGGGCGGGCTGCTCGCCGTGCTGCGGGAGGTGCGCGACCTGCTTGATCCTGACGCGCTCACCGTGACGGGCAAGCCGCTGGTGGAGCATCTGGCAGACGCCGAGATCTGGGACACCGATGTGATCCGGCGGCGCGGCGCGCCGTTGCAGGAGGACGCGGGCATCGCCGTGCTGCATGGCAACCTGGCGCCGTCCGGCGCGGTGATCAAGCCCGCGGCGGCGTCGGCTTCGCTGCTGCGGCACCGCGGCCGGGCCGTCGTCTTCGACAGCATCGAGGACATGCACCACCGGATCGACGACCCGGACCTGGACGCTGACGAGGACTCGGTGCTGGTGCTGCGCGGCTGCGGGCCGAAGGGCTATCCCGGGATGCCGGAGGTGGCGAACCTGCCGCTGCCGCCCAGGCTGCTCCGGCGCGGCGTCCGCGACATGGTGCGCATCTGCGATGGCCGGATGAGCGGGACGGCGTATGGCACGGTGGTGCTGCACGTGGCGCCGGAGGCTGCGGCGGGCGGGCCGCTGGGGCTGGTCGAGACCGGCGACTACGTCATCCTGGACGTGGCGGGGCGCCGGCTGGACGTGGACGTTCCCGCTGATGAGCTGAGCGCCCGGCGGCCGTCCGCTGCCATGGTGGCTGGTTTTGCCGCGCCGGCGCGCGGCTGGGAGCGGCTGTACGTCGATCACGTTCTGCAGGCCGATCAGGGCGCCGACCTGGACTTCCTCCTCGGCGCCAGCGGATCGGCGGTCACCCGCGACTCGCACTGATTTCGCCTGCTGCCGCGATGGCGTCGATTGCCTGCTGCCAGGGGAACAGGCGCAGCTGGCTGTCGCCGGACCCTGGATCGTGCGGCGGGAGCACGCCGGGGCCGGACAGCACGGTCACGCCCCAGGACCGTAGCCTGGCGACGTTCTCGGTGAACGCCGGGTGCGCGGCGTGCGCCCGGTTGCTGAACGGCACTGCCACGACGGGCAGTCCCCTGCCGATGGCCTCGACCAGGATGCCCAGGGCCAGAGTGTCGCAGATCCCGGCCGCCCACTTGTTGATCGTGTTCACCGTGGCCGGGGCAACGATGATCGCGTCCGCCGGGGGCAGGACATCGGGCTCGCCGGGGTTCTTGTACTCGCTGCGGACCGGGTGCCCGGTCAGCTCCGCCAGGGCGGCGACGTCGGCGAACCGCCTGCCCGATGGCGTGGTGAGCACGCAGACATCCCAGCCGCGCTGCTGGCCGAGGCTGACCAGACGGGCAACGTCACTTGTCGGCGGCGCGGCGCACGCGATGACGTACAGCACCCGCGCGCTCATGGCCTTACGGTAGCGGCCGACCGCCGGCATTGCCGGGACAGGGACGTGGCCCCGGCGGTCATTCACCTGCCACGGTCACCGCGAGTATCGTCGCCGGGCGTACCCCGCCGTTGTTCATGTCTGGGAGAAGGTCGGCCGTGAAGAGACTCCTGGCGATCGTGCTCGCTGCCGCAACGTCCGTCACCCTCATGGCGGGCAGCGCGCCGGCCGCTGTCGCTTCGGCCGCCGCTGTCGCTCCGGCCGCCGCCGTTCACCGCATCGGCTCCTGCCGCGCGCAGGGCAATGCCGCCATCTGCGACGTCACCGGCACCGCCCGCCATCCCAGGACCATCCACGTGCATGTCACCGCAAGCCCTGGCCAGCGCCTGCTGGTGCGCTGGCACATCACCTGCAGCAGAGGGCTCCGGGTGCGGACCAGCCGCGGCCATTTCCGCGCGCGGACGCCGATCCGCCGCGGGCTGCGCCACCGCTTCACGCACCCGGACTCTTGCATCGCGACAGCCAGGACCCAGGTCGCCGGAAGCGGGCGCCTCCATCTCTGGCTGACGTCCAGGCGTTAGCCAGGCTGGTCGGGCCGGCAGCCAGGGCGGTCGGGCCGGCAGCCAGGGCGGTCGCTGACCTCCTGACCGCGGGATGCCGGGCCGCTTCGGGCACTCGCTGCCGGTACGGCCCTTATGTTGGACTGGTGAACGACCGAGATGCGCGGGGCTGGCATGAAGCGAACAGGCTGGCCTGGGATGACGGTGCTACCGCGTACACCGCCACGCTGCAGGAGCGGATCCGCTTCCTCCGTGTCGGCGGCGTCAGCCCGCATCCCTCAGCGGGGCTCGCATAGATCAATTCGGCGAGCACCCGGAAGAGTACTGGCGATCATTTCCCCGACTGCCCGAAAGCGTACGCCGTCGACTGCCGATGACCTTCACGATGACGGCACGCAAAGGCTAGTAGCAGATCGCCGGAACCGGGCGCGGATCTCGCGGCCACCGCAGCCGGTTGCGCAGCGGCGGCCGATGGCCGACAGTCTTGCTGCATGAAGACAATGACCTTCCATGTGCGGACAGGCCGTCGCGAGACCGTGCACGACATCACGGCGCAGTGCGAGGAATACGCGCGGGAGTCGTCCGGGGGCGGCGGCGGGCTGCTGCACGTGTTCGTCCCGCATGCGACCGCCGGCGTGGCGGTGCTAGAACTCCACGCGGGCAGCGACGCCGACCTGCTGGCCTCGCTGTCGGAGTTGCTGCCCGCCGACGACCGGTGGCAGCATGCGCACGGGTCGCCAGGGCATGGCCGCTCGCACGTGCTCCCGGCGTTCGTGGCACCGTTCACCGTGGTGCCCGTAGTAAACGGATCACTCGCGCTCGGCACCTGGCAGTCGGTGGCGCTGGTCGACCTTAACGTCGACAACCCGGACCGGCAGGTGCGGCTGTCGTTCCTGGGGTAGGCCGCCGCTATTCGCGGCGGATCTAGCCAGAATGGGCACTGCCACCAGGCCAGCGGGGGCCGCTCGGTTCTCAACTCCGCCAGCTGCGCATTCAGCGCACCTTATACGCCGGAATTCCCAGCACGGCTGCAATCCAGGAGCTATGCCACTTCCCTGGCCTCCGCCCGGCCGGCGCGGGATCGATGTTCCCTCTATCGCCCGTGACCCGGCGGAACCTGCTGGCTGCTCATGCTGCTCATGGCCCAACACCACGGAGTTAAGCCGTGCCGGTGCGCGTGGGGCTGTGACCTGGAGTTTT
>OCZT010004612.1_pt1 | contig 13858 bp, 11 predicted proteins | sample 1539031 | NCBI WGS metagenome assembly OCZT01 (sample SAMEA3539308, study PRJEB22396) | soil metagenome | biome: tundra; feature: field; material: soil | place: USA | collected 2010-05 | depth 0.15 m
CGCCGAGCAGCGCGTACTTGTTGTTCGAACTCCAGCCGGCGAGCACGATGCCGTAGACGCCGAGCGACGAGATCGCGAGGCAGAAGAGGAAGCCGACCGGAAGGTCCGCGACGACCATGTCGATCCTGCCCCACGGCGTCGGCAGCGGGCTCGCGAACGGGATCACCGCCCAGGTGATCATCGCGGGAATGAACGAGATCGCCGGTGCGAGAACGAACAGCGGCAGGTTGGCCGAGCCGGGATACGTCTCTTCCTTCATGAAGTTCTTCACGCCGTCCGCCGCGGGCTGCAGCCATCCGTAACCCACGCGGTTGGGGCCGTGACGGTCCTGGATCCAGGCCGAGATCTTGCGCTCGGCGAGCGTCAGCATCGCGACGCCCACCATGTAGACCGAGAACGCCACGACCATCTTCACGAGCGTACCGATCAGGAAGATCCCCTCGGTCGGCGGCAACTGTGGATCGGCGACCTGGAGCAGCGGATGGAGCGCCAGCAGCGAGGCGATCGTCATGCGGCCGCTCTCGCGTGCGCGCCGGCCACCTCGACGCCCGTGAGCGCCAGCGCGTCGTACGACAGCCCCGCGAACGGCTTCTCCGCCGCGGTCATCGCGTCGAACACCGCACCGGCGGACGGGAACGCCGCCGTGTCTCCGACCGCGTTCAGGAGACCCTGCACCGCGAGCCAGACGGGGCGCGCGAGTCCTGGCGCGGCCTTCGCCTGCAGGTAGCGTTGCACGCGTCCGCGAAGATTGGTGAGCGAGCCTTCGTCCTCGGCGATGTTCGCGATGGGCAGCACGACGTCCGGCGCCGCGACGCCCGCGGGCATCGCGGTGCCGATGACGATCACCGCGTCGGCGTTCCTGAGCGCGTCGCTGGACAGCCCGCGCAACTCGTCGTCCACCACGACCAGCACGTCGCCGCGCTTGATCCCCGCGAGCGGATTCTCGCTGCGGGTGAACCCGAGCAGTTCCGCGCCCGCGCCGTTGGCCGCGCGATCCGCGCGCAGTGCGAGATCCGGCACACCCGGAAGCGGCGCCTCGGCGCCCTGCTCCACCCGGAAATGGCCCGTCCCGCCGGTCCCGGCGACGAGCCGCTTGAGCAGGTACAGCGCCTCGTTCGACAGCGATGCGCTCGCGACGACGTACGCGTGCTTGCCCTCGAGCTTGCGGGCGGCCGCTTCGAGCGCCGCATCCCAGTCCACGGGCGCTCCTCCCGACATCGGCTCCTCGAGCCGGTCCTTCCGGTTCATCCAGCCGTAGGTGAGCCGGCCATGATCGCACATGAAGAACTTGTTGACCGCGGCGTTGCCGCGCGGCCGGATCCGGACCACCTGGTCGTCGCGCAGCTCGAGCGTCACGTTGCAGCCCTGCGAACAACCCGTGCACACGCTCGCCGTGCGGTCGAGTTCCCACGCGCGAGCCTTGTTCAGGAAATCCTTCGAGAGGAGTGCGCCCACCGGGCAGAGGTCCACGACGTTCCCGGCCCACGGCTGCGTGAGCCCGGCGTCGGTGGCGCGGCCGATATACGCGCGATCGCCGCGCTCGCTCACGTTGAGCACCGGCTGGTGGTGGATGTCGTCCATGAAGCGGACGCAGCGTGTGCAGAGGATGCAGCGGTTCGGCGTGTACAGGACGTCGCCGCCGAAATCCTCCACCGGGTTGAACCGCTTCGCCTCGCGGTAGCGCGAGTCGGCACGCCCTTCCTGGAACGTGTAGTCCTGGAGCTCGCACTCGCCGGCCTGGTCGCAGATCGGGCAGTCGAGCGGATGGTTGAGGAGCAGCATCTCGAGCACGCCCTTGCGGGCCTCGAGCGCCTTGTCGCTGAAGACGTGCACCACCTGCCCTTCCGCGACGGCCGTGGCGCATCCCGGCGCGAGCTTCGGCGCCTTCTCGACCTCGACGAGGCACATGCGGCACACGCCCGCCACGGGAAGCCCTGGGTGGTAGCAGTAGTGCGGAATCATGATGCCGGCGGTCTTTGCCGCCTCGAGGATCGACGTGCCAGCAGGCACCGAGACCGGGCGCCCCTCGATCGTCAGGCTGACCAGTGTCTCGCTCATGCGCTCGCCCCCGCGACGGCAGGCTTCGCGCCGGTGGCCGTCTTCTGGGCGATTCCCGCCACTTGGGAGCTTCGCCTTCCGGTGATCAGCGCCTCGAACTCGGGCCGGAACTTCTGCAGTCCGCTCACGACCGGGGTCGCGCACGAGTCGCTCAGGACGCAGATCGTCTTGCCGGTCATGTTCTCCGCCATGTCGAGCAATGTGTCGAGGTCTTCAAACGTGCCGTTGCCGGCGACGATGCGGTCGAGGATGCGCGTGGTCCACGATGTGCCCTCTCGGCACTGCGTGCACTGGCCGCAACTCTCATGCGCGAAGAAGCGCGTGAGGCGCGCAATCTGCCGCGGCATCGACTGCGCGTCGTCGAACACGATGACGCCGCCGGAGCCGAGCATCGTGCCCCCCGCGATGAAGCCTTCGTAGTCCATCAGCGTCGCTTCGGCTTCTTCCAGCGTCTGGATCGGCACCGAAGCGCCGCCCGGAATGATCGCCTTGAACCGGCGGCCCTCCGGCGGCCCGCCGCAGAGGTCGTAGAGGAAATCCTTGAACGGGAATCCCATCACGACCTCGTAGTTCCCCGGCTTCGCGATGTTGCCGCACACGGAGAAGAGCTTCGTGCCCGTGCTCTTCGGGCTCGCGAGCGACATTGCCTTGTACCACTCGGCGCCGTTCACGAGGATGTGCGGCACGGCGGCGAGCGTCTCGACGTTGTTGATGGTCGTGGGCTGGCCGAAGGCGCCGGAGACCGCCGGGAAGGGCGGCTTGATGCGCGGATTCCCGCGCTTCCCCTCCAGCGACTCCATCAATGCCGTTTCTTCTCCGCAGATGTACGCGCCGGCGCCACGGTGGACGTAGACGTTGATCGTCTTGCCGGTGCCCATCGCGTTCTTGCCGAGGATGTTGGCGGCATAGGCTTCCTTCAGCGCCGCTTCGAGACGGGCGATGCACTCCTGGAATTCGCCCCGGACATAGATGAACGAGGTCTCGGCGCCGATCGCGTACGCGCCGATCGCGCAGCCCTCGACGAGCGCGTGCGGCGTCCAGCGCATGATCTCGCGGTCCTTGAACGTACCCGGTTCGGACTCGTCCGCGTTGCAGAGGAGATAGTGCGGCTTGCCGTCGCCCGGCTTCATGAACGACCACTTGACGCCGGTCGGGAAGCCCGCGCCGCCGCGCCCGCGCAGCCCTGACGCCTTGACGATGTCGACGATCTGCGCCGGCGTCATCTGCAGCGCGAGCTCGAGCGCCGCGTAGCCTCCGCGCTTCTTCCATCCGGCGAGCGCGCGCGCCTCCGCCTCGCCAAAGTGCCTGGAGAGGACCGTCGTCTCGCGCGGATGCGATCTTTGCGGATATCCCATGGGTCAGTTCGTGGTCATTTCAGGCCCGCGAGGATCGCCGGCACCTTGTCCGGCGTCACGTTCTCGATCGTCTCGTCGTTGATCTGCACGGGTGTGGCGAATCCACAGGCGCCGAGGCATTCGACCTCGATGACGGTGTACTTGCCGTCGGGCGAGGTGATGCCGAGCTCCTTGCAGCCCGTGAGCTCGAGAAACGCGTCCACGACCTTGTCGGCGCCGTTGCAGAGGCAGGGCGACGTCGTGCAGACCTGGACGAAGTGTGTCCCCACCGGGTGCTGGTGGTACATCGTATAGAAACTCACCACCCCCTTCACGTATGCGGGCGTGAGTTCCAGCACCGAGGCCACCTCGGTCATCGCCGGCTCGCTGACCCAGCCGCGGTCCTGCTGGACCATCCAGAGCGCGGGGAGGAGGCCGGCCATCTTCGTCGGGTAGCGAGTGAGGATGGAGTCCAGCTCCTCCTTTCGCTTGCCGGTGAAGACGGGGGCGTACGGTTCGGCAGAATGCGCGCTCATGCTGTCAATCTCGGCTGTAGCAGCAGTCGTGCTCTCCCTCGTCGCTTCGCTCATCGGTCGATCTCTCCCATCACGATATCGATCGACGCGTTGATGGCGATGACGTCGGAGAGCAGGTGGCCCTCGACCATCTTCGAGATGGCCGAGAGGTTGACGAAGCTCGGCGGGCGGATGCGCCAGCGCACGGGCTTCGCCGTGCCGTCGGAGACGAAGTAGTAGCCCTTCTCGCCCTTGGGACTCTCCACTGCCACATAGCACTCGCCCGCCGGCGGGCGCGGCCCTTCCATCACGTTCTTGAAGTGATGGATCATCGATTCCATCTCGCTCGTCGCCTTGTGTTTCGGCGGAAGGATCACGCGCGGGTCGTCCACGTTCACCGGCCCGTCGGGAAGGCGGTTGACCGCCTGCTCGAGGATGCGCACGGACTGGCGAAGCTCTTCCACGCGCACGAGGTACCTGTCGTATACGTCGCCGTTGGTGCCGACCGGGACGTCGAAGTCGTACGTCTCGTAGTCGAGATACGGGAAATCCTTTCGTACGTCGTACGCGACGCCGGACGCGCGAAGCATCGGGCCGCTCAGGCCGTAGTTCAGCGCCTCGTCCGGCGACATCACGCCGAGCCCGATCGTGCGCCCCACCCAGATCGCGTTCCTGGTGAGCATGCGATCGCACTCATAGATCGTCTTCGGGAACGTGCTGATGAACCCGCGGAGCCCTTCGAGCCACTTGTCCGGGATGTCGGCGGCCATGCCGCCGACGCGCGTCGCGCTCGTCGTGAGGCGTGCGCCGACCCAGCCTTCGAGCATGTTGTAGATGTTCTCGCGCTCCTGGAACGACCAGAGGAACGGCGTGAACGCGCCGATGTCGATGCAGGTCGTGCCGAGCCATACGAGGTGCGACGCGATGCGCGAGAGCTCCATCGCGATCACGCGGAGCACCTTGCAGCGCTCGGTGATCTCGATTCCGAAGAGGCGCTCCGCGCCGAGCGCGAACGCCACGTTGTTGCCGATCGAGTTGAGGTAATCCTCGCGATCGGTCCACGGAATGATCTGGTTGTACTGGCGGTACTCGCCGATCTTCTCGAAGCCGCAATGCAGGTAGCCGACGTGCGGGATGCAGCGCACGACGGTCTCGCCGTCGAGCTCGAGCACCAGCCGCAACACGCCGTGGGTCGCGGGATGCTGCGGCCCGATGTTGATGAGCATGTGCTCGCCCTCGAGCTCGAGCGACGGCGGCTCGGCGAGCGCGACGTCCGAGTCCCCGCCGGTGACGAGCGGGATGCGCTGGGGGCGGCCCTCCTTCGTGAGGCCGGTCGTGGAGAGTTCGACTTCGATCGTGCGTTTGGTGGCCACGACTACTCTCCCGTCGTTTCGCCCGACGCGATGCGGGCGCGCATGTCGAGCGGCAGCTCCTCGAAGGCGTTGGCGACGTTGAGTTCTTCCATCGAGTACTTCGCCTCGGGATTGGCGTCGAGCGCCTCGCGGAGCTGCGCCGAGCGGCTGAACCGGCCGCGCAGCGGGAAATCCTTGCGGAGCGGGAATCCTTCCTTGTACTGCTCCCACATCAGGATGCGGCGCAGGTCGTAGTGGCCCGTGAAGACGATGCCGAACATGTCGTAGCACTCGCGCTCGAGCCAATCCGCGCCTTTGTACACCGGCCAGACGCTCGGCACCTCGAGCTTCGCGCCCTTCTGCAGGAACGTCTTGAGGCGCAGGAAGCGGCGGAACTTGACGGAGCGCAGGTGCCACACGACCTCGATCGGCAGCGTGAGGTCGCGATGTTCCACCGCGGTCACGTCGGAGAGGTATTCGTATGACTGCGAGGGGTCGTCGTGCAGCCAGCGCACGATGTCGAGCACCTGCGACGTCTCGACGAGCACGTTGGTCTCGCCGTTCACCACTTCCACGCGGTGGACCGCGCCGGCGAACCGTCCTCTCAGCGCAGCCGCGGAGGGGTTCGCTTCGCCACCGCGATTCGGTACGTTCTTCGGCGTCGCCGGTACGGCTGCGTTGCCGGTGCCGGATCTCACGATGTCGAACTTGGTCACGGCGCGGATCTCGTCTGGTTGACCGAGTTGCCGAATGCCTCGGAGAGTTTGTCGACGCGCGATGCCGGGATGAAGAGCTTGGACGTCGGGTCGGGTTCCATCTCGTCGCGAAGCGACTGGTTCGACATGCGCTCCTTCATGATCTTCTTCTGGAGCATCATGATGCCGTAGATCAGCCCTTCAGGCCGCGGCGGGCAGCCGGGCACGTAGACATCGACCGGAATGATGGTGTCGATCCCCTGCACCACGGCGTAGTTGTCGAACATCCCGCCGGTGGACGCGCAGGCGCCCATCGAGATGGCCCACTTGGGTTGCGGCATCTGCTGCCAGATCCGGCGCAGCACGGGCGCGAGCTTGAACGGGACCCGTCCCGCGCAGATCAACACGTCGCTCTGCCGGGGAGAGAAGCTCATGCGCTCCATCCCGAAGCGAGCGAGATCGAATTTGCTCGCCGCGGTGGCCATGAACTCGATCGCGCAACACGCGGTGCCGAACGGCATCGGCCACAGGGAGTTCGAACGCCCCCAATTGACCAGGAAGTCGAGTCGCGTCGCGATCCAGCCCTCACCGCCGGCGGGCTCGACAGAGACGACACCCGACCGTCCGGCTTCCGCGCTTCCGGCTTCCGCGCTTCCGGCTTCCGCGCTTCCGGCTTCCGGCTTCGTGCTCAGTCCCATTGCAGAGCCCCCTTCTTCCACACGTAAAGGTATCCCACGAGCAGGATCAGCATGAACGCCAGCATCTCCGCAAGCCCGAAGAACTGGACCTGTGCGGCCGGGCAGGCGCCGTCCACGAGCGGCACCGCGCACGAGAGCTGGCGGTAGTAGGCGGCCCACGGAATCATGAACACGGTCTCGATGTCGAACACGATGAAGAGCATCGCGACCATGTAGAACTTGACCGAGAATCGCTCGCGGGCATCGCCGAGGGGCGGAATGCCGGATTCGTACGGAACCTGCTTTTCGGGCGTCGGGTGTGCGCGCAGCGTGAAGTGCGACAGGCCGAGCATGATCACCGCGTTGGCGATCACGAACCCGAGGAGGAGCAGGACTGGGAGGTAGTTGCGATCCATGTCTAATAGTTGCTCGTGAAAGATTTCACGAGCCTTACAAAGCTATGAGCTTGGTGAGAATGGTGTCAACGGACGGACGGCCCTTCTAGGAAGAAGATCGCATCTACTACAAGACAGTCGCGAGCTGACCGCTATCGGACCAAAGTGACGAGTCATTGGCTGTCGGACCCGCAGTTGTGTGACCACGGCGACGGGACGGGTCGCTCGGCGCCATGTGACGCCGTTGGATTACGCGCACGTCCGTCCCTTCGATGAACCACGATGGTCGTGAATCCATCAATTCGTTGGCACCTCATCTCACCACCAACGACTGACGGCTGGCGACCCGCCACTTTGGTCCGAGAGCGGACAGCTCACAACTGCCCGTAGAACGTGCATGGCGAGACGCCGCATCCGTGCGGTACATTCATCGCGGGCAAACGTCATCCCTCTCTACTCCCAGCCTGTTCCCAGTCATGAGCATCAAGAACGACCGCTGGATCACAAAGATGGCGAAGGAACACGGCATGATCGAACCCTACGAATCCAGCCAGGTCCGGTCCGGCGTGATCTCCTATGGCGTGAGCTCGTACGGCTACGACATGCGCGTCGCGCGCGAGTTCAAGATCTTCACGAACGTGCTGAGCTCCATCGTCGATCCGAAGCACTTCGACCCGAAATCGTTCGTCGAGTTCGAGGGCGATGTGTGCATCGTGCCGCCGAACTCGTTCGCGCTGTCGCGCTCGGTGGAATACTTCCGGATCCCGCGCAACGTCATGACCATCACGGTGGGAAAATCCACCTACGCGCGCTGCGGCATCATCACGAACGTCACGCCGTTCGAGCCCGAATGGGAGGGGCATGTGACGCTCGAGATCTCCAACACGACGCCGCTCCCCGCGAAGATCTACGCCAACGAGGGCATCGCGCAGGTGCTGTTCTTCGAGGGCGATGAGCCCCCCGAGACCAGCTACAAGGACAAGAAGGGCAAGTACCAGTCGCAGACCGGCATCACCCTGCCGAAAATCTGAACACCCACCGGCACACGCACTCGAACGAGGGCCCCGTGATGTTCGACCGTCGTCTTCTCGCGCTGGCAGTGGCAATCGCCCTGACGGCCTGCGGCACCTCCAGACCCGCCATGACCTTTTTGCAATCCAATCCATTCGCGAACGCGAGCCCGCTTCCCTATCAGGCGCCGCCCTTCGACAAGATCCGCAACGAGGACTACGGCTCCGCGCTCGAGGAAGGCATGCGGGTGCAGATCGCGGAGGTGGAGCGGATCGCCGCCGACTCCGCGGCCCCGACGTTCGACAACACCATCGTCGCCCTCGAGAAGACCGGCGAGATGCTCACCCGCGCGAACTACGCGTTTCAGGCGATCACGCAGGCGAACACGAACGACACGTTGCAGCGGCTGCAGACCGAGGTCGCGCCCAGGCTGGCGGCGCACTCCGACGCCATCCACCTGAATGCGGCGCTGTTCGCGAAGATCAAGGCGCTCCACGACCGCCGTGCGACGCCTGGGCTGGACAGCGTGCAGACGTTCCTGGTGGAGCGGTACTACAAGGATTTCGTGCGGGCCGGCGCGCTGCTTCCTGATTCCGACAAGACGAGACTTCGCGCGCTCAACGAAGAGGAATCGAAGCTGAGCACCGACTTCCAGAACCGGCTGCTCGCCGCCACGAAGGCGGGAGGGCTGGTCGTCTCGTCGAAGGACGAGCTCGCCGGGTTGAGCGACGCGGGCATCGCCGCGGCCGCCGAGGCGGCAAAGGCGCGCAAGCTGGACGGCAAGTGGGTGCTCCCGCTCCAGAACACGACGCAGCAGCCCTCGCAGGCGTCGCTCGCCGACCGCTCCGTCCGTGAGAAGCTCTTCCGCGCATCCACCACGCGTACCGAGCATGGCGACAGCAACGACACGCGGGCGCTCGTCCTGCGGCTCGCCCAGCTTCGCGCCGACCGCGCAAAGCTGCTCGGCTTCCCGAACCTCGCCGCGTTCGTCCTCGACGACCAGATGGCGAAGACGCCGGACAAGGCGATCACGCTGCTGACCGACATGGTTCCTGCCATCAGGAACAAGGCGAGCGGCGAGGCCAAAGCCATGGAAGCGCTCATCGCGAAGAACAAGAGCGACCTCAAGCTCGAACCGTGGGACTGGCAGTTCTTTGCCGAGGCCGTGCGCAAGGCGCAATACGACTTCGACGAATCGCAGCTCAAACCGTACTTCGAGCTGGACCGCGTGCTGCGCGATGGCGTGTTCTTCGCCGCGCACGAGCTGTATGGATTGACGTTCAAGGAGCGGAAGGACATCCCCGTGTATCACCCCGACGTGCGCGTGTTCGAGGTGTTCGACGCCGACGGCTCGTCGATGGCGCTCTGGTACTGCGACTACTTCAAGCGCGACAACAAGATCGGCGGCGCATGGGAGAACGCGTTCGTCGACGGTACGGGACTGCTCAAGACCAAGCCGGTGATCTACAACGTCGCGAACTTCACGAAGCCCGCCGCCGGCCTGCCCGCCCTGCTCACGTTCGACGACGTCACGACGATGTTCCACGAGTTCGGCCACGCGCTGCAGGCGATGCTCACGCACGTCGAGTATCCGCGGCTCACGGGGACGAACGTGCCGACGGATTTCGTCGAGTTCCCGTCGCAGTTCAACGAGCACTGGGCGCTGTATCCCAGCGTGCTCGCGAACTATGCGAAGCACTACCAGACGGGCCAGCCGATGCCGTCGGAGCTGGTCGACAAGCTCAAGAAGGCGCGCACGTTCAACCAGGGATTCGCCATGAGCGAGCTCGTGCAGGCCATGCTGCTCGACATGGCGTGGCACACGCTGCCGCCGGGGGAGAAGCAGGCGGACGTCGACGCGTTCGAGACCGCGTCGCTCAAGCGGTTCAACGTCGAGATGCCACCGATCCCGCCGCGCTACCGGAGCGCGTACTTCGCGCACATCTGGAGCGGCGGATACGCTGCCAACTACTACGCCTACATGTGGAGCGAAGTGCTCGACGACGACGCGTACGCGTGGTTCACCGAGCACGGCGGGCTGACGCGGGCGAACGGGCAGCGGCTGCGCGACATGATCCTGTCGAGGGGCGGCACGGACGATGTGGGGGTGCTGTATCGGAAGTTCCGCGGGCGGGATCCGGAGGTGGGGCCGTTGTTGGTGCAGCGAGGGTTGAAGTAAGCCGGAAGACGGAAGCCGGAAGCGCCTTCCGGCTACTCTACGGCGTCCCTTTTCGGCGCGGAAACTTCGCCGGTGATAACAGACGCCTCCGCCGTCCACCGCGGCCCGCGCTCCTCGTGCTCGTATTCGTGGCCGACGAGATACGGCACGGCCACCACGACCACGTGCGGCTTGAACAGGAACGCGGTGCGGATGTACAGCGCGGTCTTGTTGTGCAGCGCGTACTCCCACCAGTGCCGCGGCACCAGCTCCGGCGTCACCACCGTCACGAGCGCCCCCGGCGTCTCCCGCTGGATCTGCATCACGTAGTCCACGAGCGGCCGGACGATGCTGCGGTAGGGCGACGAGAGGATCTCCAGCTCGTATCCGATATCCCAGCGATCCCATTCTCGCTCGAGTTTCGGCGTCGCCTTCGGATCCACCTCGATGTGGATGGCCCGCACGTGGCGTGAGAGCGTGGTCGCGTAGACGAGTGCCGCCGCCGTCGCCTTGTTCACTGCGCTGATCGGGACCACCACCGTATGCTCGTGCGGCAGGATCGGGCTCCGCCCGCGGAACGCGATGTCGATTGCGAATCGCCGATAGTGCGTGTGGATCGACTGCAGCAGGAGAATGAAGAGTGGAATGATCAACGCCACGATCCACGCACCCGCGGAGAACTTCGTCACGATCTGAATCACCGAGACCACGGCGGTCGCGACCGCGCCCACGCCGTTGAGCGTCGCACGCCAGCGCCATCCCTCCTCCTTCGTCCGCAGCCAGTGCATCACCATGCCGGCCTGCGACAGCGTGAAGCAGACGAACACGCCGATCGCATAGAGCGGGATCAGGCTGTTCGTGTCGCCGTTGAACAGCCATACCAGCAGGATCGCGACGAGCGCCAGGCTGATGATGCCGTTCGAAAACGCGAGACGGTCGCCGCGCGCCGCCAGCTGGCTCGGCATGTACTTGTCGTTGGCCAGAATCCCGGCGAGGCGCGGGAAATCCGCGAACGCGGTGTTGGCCGCGAGCACCAGGATCGCGAAAGTCGAGTATTGAAGCGCGTAGTACGCGATCCCGCCGCCGAAGATGTGATGGCCGAGCTGCGACAATACGGTCTCCGCGGTCGTCGGCATCACCGCGAACCGGTGCGCCATGAAGCTCACGCCGAGGAAGAAGGTCGCGAGAATGGCGACCATCCACGAGAGCGTCCGCGCCGCGTTGCGCTGCGTTGGAGCCCGGAACGCCTGCACGCCGTTCGAGATTGCCTCGGTGCCGGTCATGGCCGCGCACCCCTCGGCGAATCCGCGCATCAGCAGGAAGAGGAGTCCGTAGCCTGCCGGGAAGGCGCCGTGCTTCGCGGTTGTCGGATCGACGTTGATCGCTCCGAGAGTCGCTGCCGGTGTTACGCCGTTGCTGATCTTCCACAGGCCAATGCCGATGAGCGCCAGCATCATCACGATGAAGGCGTACGTCGGTACGCTGAAGGCGATGCCCGATTCGCGCACGCCGCGCAGGTTCACGAACATCAGCACGAGAATCGCGCCCACGCCGATGGCGACCGTGTGCGGCCTGAGCGCTGGGTACGCGGATGTGATGGCGGCCACGCCGCTGGATACCGACACCGCGACGGTCAGGATGTAGTCCGTCAGAAGCGCGGCGGCCGCGATCAGCCCCGCGCGCTGGCCGAGGTTCTCCTTGGCCACGGTGTACGACCCGCCGCCACTGGGATAGGCGTGGATCGTCTGCTGATAGCTGATGCCGACGAGCACCAGGAGGCCGACGATGACCGCGGAGATCGGGAAGACGTACTGGACCGCCGCGAGGCCGATCGCGCCACCGAGCACGAACAGGATCTGGTCCGTGGCGTAGGCGACCGACGAGATCGCGTCGGAGGACAGCACGGCGAGCGCCGTCTTCTTGTTGAGGCGCTCGTGCTCCATCCGCTCGTTGGCGAGCGGTTTCCCGATCAGATAACGCTTAAATGACATACCCGGCACCGCGTAAGGCTACACGGCACCTCGGTTTGGCGCTACGAGAACGGGACCCGAACTGCCGTCTGGCTACCCGATATCGACCCTCCTTGCCAGCGGCAGGGTGATGGCCATGAGGCCCGCCGTTGGCTCCACGAGTGCGCCGTGCGCCTCGAGAATACGGACGGCGATCGCCGACGCCACGTCCAGGGCCGGAGGCGCACCGTGACGGACGACGATAGACAGGCTTGGCCCTTTAACCTCTATCGAGATGCCTACCTTGCCGCCCTTGGGCGTCCGGCGCACGGCATCGGCGAGCATCAGTGCCAGCGCTTCCTGGAGCCGACCGCGGTCGCCGGTGACCGCCGGAAGGGCCGGCGCGACTTCGAGCTCCAGGCTGACCCCGACACGCGCGCTCTCGCTTTCGAGCGTCGGCCGCAGCGACTGCATCACGTCGGCGATGTGAATGCGGTCGCTTCGCAGGGTGAGCGCGCCGCGATCGAGCATGCCGATCTCCGCGAGTCGATCGACGTCCGTGTTCGCGCGTTCCGCCGCCGTCCGCGCACTCTCGAGCATCTCTTCCTGGTTCTCGTTGAGGTCGCCAAAGCGATTCTCGAGCAGGATGTAAAGCGGCATCCGGATTTCATCGAGCGCCTTCGAGACGTTCGTGGCGACCTGCGACATCAACTCACCCTGCTCCTTGATGCGCTGGTCCGCCGCCTTCTGTGCCAGTGCGCGCCGCGATTCGGCGTCGCGAAGCGCGCTCGTATGCCGGTCGACCACGGTCTCGATCGCGTCGAGCTCGTCGAGCCCCGACCTCGCCTCGACCTTCGAGGCGAGCTGCGCGATGCGCTGGGCCACGTATCGCGTGTTGTACCACGCCATCGCAAGCGAGACGACGGCGGCGACCCCTGCGGTGATCACGACGATGTGCGGTGCCGCGTGCGCGTACTGGCCCCAGTAGGCGAGCGCCGCGACGGCGAGCACGCCGATGACGGCTGGAATCACGGCGAGGAAGAGGCGCTGGCTGGTCCTCATGACGGCTTGGTGGCTTTTTGCACGGCCACGACCATCACGTCGAGGCCGTCGCCGTTCTCGATGATCCGTTCCATCACCGATCCCTGGCGTATGCGCTTCCACCACGACCGGTGCGTCTGCCCGAGGACGACGAGCGAGATGCCCTTCTCCCGCGCGAACCGGATGATCTCCCGGGCGACGTCCTCGCCCTCGAGCGTGGCGACTTCCGCGCCGAGGCCCTGTGCGAGCTGGATATTCTCAACGAGCTTGCGCTGCAGCGCGGAGTCGATCCGGTCGGCGCGCTCAGCCGGAGTCTGCACGTACACGCAGTACCAGTCGCTGTTGAGGCGGCCGGCGATCCGGCTCGCGCGCCGTATCAGCGACGCGCTGCGGACGGGGTCGCTCGACATCGCGACCAGCATGCGGTCGACCGTCTTCACGGGGGCGCGGCCTTCCTCCCGCCGGACGATTCCCTCGCGCGCGCGATCCACCGTGCTCGCGACCTCGCGCAGCGCCAGCTCGCGAAGCGTCGTCAGGTTCTCCTCGGTGAAGAAGTTCGCGAGCGCCGCCTGCACCTTGTCGGCGGGATAGATCTTCCCTTCCCGCAGGCGCTCCTGAAGATCCTCGGCGGAGATGTCGAGGTTGATCACCTGGTCCGCGGACGCCACCAGCC
>OCZT010004613.1_pt1 | contig 13858 bp, 14 predicted proteins | sample 1539031 | NCBI WGS metagenome assembly OCZT01 (sample SAMEA3539308, study PRJEB22396) | soil metagenome | biome: tundra; feature: field; material: soil | place: USA | collected 2010-05 | depth 0.15 m
GCATACGAGATATTGGCGTGACTGGAGTTCAGACGTGTGCTCTTCCGATCTGAGCCATCTATCGTTCGCCAGCAGGTTGCGATTATGCAATTGCATCCGCAGGTAGGAGCGATATTTACGAGAATGCAGCCGATTGGAGAGGATGGTCGGCCGATTCGAATGAAGACATCTGAGTTACCTAATGACTTGCGCAAACGTACTGCACTGGATTTCCCAACACTGCTCAATGCAGTGTTAGCCCAAGCGAACTTCTTGCCTGCTCCAAGTGTAATGCTCCGGAGGTCGGTGATAGACGAAGTGGGTGGTTTTGACGAACGCAACTTTCTGACATCAGCGGATTTGGAGATGTGGTTGCGGATCGCTTGGCGGGGTCATGACATTGTGGTCATTAACGAGCCGCTACTGAAGTGCCGCTTCAGCGAAGGTCATATTAGTAATCAATATGGCCGGTCGCGAACGACGGTTGCGGATTTCTTCCGCGTCGTCGATCATTACCTGGCACAGCCAGGCGTCCGAGCGGGCACTTCGCGGCGGTCCTATGAGCTCTATGAGTTGGGACGAGCTTGTGACCGCGTCCGGTGTGCTATGAACCTGCTGGTGCAGGAGAAATTGGTCGAAGCACGTGGACAATTGCGAGCGAGTCTCGGTTGGCGGCAGTTTGGGACAGCTCTCAGACGCCCGCGAACGCTTGCGTTGTTGCTAACGGCCCTTATTCTCTTTGCATGCATCCCGATGGGGCTTGGCATCGTAGGGGGGCGTCTTGTCCGGGGGGCATGGGCACATTTCCACGCGTGGCGGCGGAGACCGGTGAGATGAACAAGACCTTCCGTTTCCCAGTCGAGAAGTTCATCCGGCGTTTCCTCCAGCATGTCCTTCCCAAGGGGTTTGTCAAGGTCAGGTACCAGGGGCAGCCCTTTCAAGGTGAGCGATCTCAATCGGGAGCCGCTCTCTTGGAACGCCTGTCAAGTGATTGGTTTCAAGCAAGATGCTGGTTTGCAGCTGACGGGGGAATCCGGCTGTTAAACGGGATATGAGAACCAGACCCGTGGACAGAGTCATTGTATTTGACTCCGTCCATCCGTTAGCACGGAACAATCGTTGCTTTGATGAGGCAAACGAATATGCCGGTTGTGGGTATGCAATTCTCGTGCGACTGGCGCGAGAGGCGCAGCGGCGTGGATTGCAGGTCATGACATCGGACGTATATCAGGAAATGCGAGTGCCCTCGCCGAACGACGTCTGCCTGGCGGATATGGTTTCGTCTTATACGGATGAGATACTGAAGAGTGGAGTGCGACCGGCTATATGTATGTCGCTAGAGTCACCTCTTGTTGCCAAGAGATTTTTCCACAAGATCGCGCGGTACTCGGGCCGGTTTCACCATAGTTATCAGTTCTCCGGCACAAAGGAGCGGCTTGTCGGAACGGGAACAGTATTTCATCCGCTGGTATTTCCGATGGAGACGCGTGTTCCGATGGCTCCTAAGGCTTGGGAAGAGCGGGACTATTTGGTCGTAGTGAACAGCAATAAGCGCGCGTCCTTTGTGGGGATGGGTAGCCTTAAGGAAGTCGCGCGGTCTGCAGTTTCGCAGACATATTCTGCCATGCTAAAGGCTACCGACCCGTGGATGCGGAGTCGCGAGATTTATGTCGACAGGATTGAGGCGATCAGATATTTCTCAACCTGTCGGGACTTTAGTCTATACGGAACGGGCTGGGATGGAAGCATTTGGGGATTTGGTCCAAGTTACCATAGGGCGGCTCTCAGAGTGTTCAAGGGAACGATTCCTCCAGATGTCCGGCGCAAGCGAGAGGTAATGAACGGCTTTAAGTTCGCGCTCTGTTTCGAGAACTGCGCCTTTCCGGGATATGTGACGGAGAAGATTTTCGACTGCTTCCTGGCGGGTTGTATTCCGATCTATTTCGGCGCGCCCAATATTTGTGACATTGTGCCTAATCGCGCATTCATTGACTACCGGCGATTCGATAGCTACGCGGATCTAGATGCGTTCCTTCGCGGAATGACCCGTCGGGAAGCCTCGGTGTACATGGATGCCTCTCGCGAATTCCTCGCTAGTGCAGCGTTTGATCGGCTAACCGTCGACCATTTTGTGAATGACATTTTGGGTGTAATGGAAAAGGAGTTTGCTTGAGAATACCGAAATGGAGGTTGGCGCATGTTGAGCGGCCGCGTGAATTGCTTCCTAGTTTGTTGTCGATTCGTACTGGCAAGTATGTGATGGAGTCCTCCCGGAGTTGGCGTTCGTGGGTTCCGACGTCCTTCTGCTGGAAATAGCGAAAACCCGAACGCGAGAATTCAGAGATATCTAATGGTGCAAAAGAGGGTTGTGAGCATAATAACGCCGTGTTTCAATGAAGAACAGGGTGTCGTCGCTTGCTACGAGGCTATCAGGGAGATCTTTGATTCTGATCTTAGTCAGTATGAGCTTGAGCATATCTTCTGCGATAATGCTTCAACCGACAAAACAGTTGTGTTGCTGAAGGAAATCGCCGCGCGTGACACTCGAGTAAAGATCATTGTGAATTCGCGCAATTTTGGCATTCTGAAGAATACTTTTAATGGCGTGCTTCATGCGAGTGGCGATGGAATCTTGCTCTTTATGCCGGTTGATATGCAGGATCCACCAGATCTTATTCCGAAGTTCGTTGGACTATGGGAGACTGGCTACGAGATCGTGTACGGAGTCCGTGCCGAGCGCGACGAGAATGTGGTAATCGCAGGAGCACGGAAAGCGTATTATCGATTATTGAGCTATTTGACGTACGTTGATTATCCGTGCAACGTTGGTGATTTTCAGTTGATCGACAGATGCGTCTTGGATGCAATGAAGAAGATAGACGATGCCCAGCCATTCATGCGGTTAATGACATTTGATTGTGGTTTTAGATCAATCGGTGTCGAGTACACGTGGCGCGCTAGGAAGCATGGCGTATCTCGCAATCGCCTGCGCGATATGTTTGATCAAGGGTTGAACGGACTTGTCAGTTTTAGCGTAGCACCGCTACGGATAGCTTTGGTCGTCGGATTTCTTCTGTCCGGGTGCAGTTTACTCTACGCTATTAGTGTATTCGGCCTTGCCTTGTTTGGATTTGTAGAGAGCCAGGCGGGAATTCCTACGATTATAGTTGCGCTATTCTTTTTTGGTGGCGTGCAGTTGTTCTTTCTTGGGGTATTGGGTGAGTATGTATTGGCAATATTCAGTCAAGTCCGACGTAGGCCACTCGTGATAGAGCGGGAACGTGTGAACTTTGATAGAGATGTGCATTAGACTGAGGTTCCTCCGGCCAGCCCTTTCAAGGTGAGCGATTTCAGTTTCGAATCATTCCTTTCGGCCAGTCAGGATGCGAGCGGTTGACACATGTGGGGTGTTTGGATCGACGACCTTCTCCGGGCTGGGCTTCTTGGGCCGGCGCCTCGCCGTTGTCAACCCACGACTCCGTCATAAGAGCCTGAAAAGGACGTCTGCGGGTATGCCGCACTCACGACGCGCTTCACTCGCCTTTACCCGCAGTTCAGCCAAACCTGCTGACCATGGTTGTTGGCCTGATCTTGAGGTTCAATAATGATCAATGAGAGAATACCGGTCAGACCAGACGACGTACCCGAAGAACTGAACTATATTCGTCTAGGCGGCGGGGTCTTCTTGTTGTTCTTGGGGTTTGCTTATTACGATTTTCGAATGAATTGTGGCGCGCAATACAATGAGGGGCAGGTCGTATATGCCGCATTGCCAAGAGGAATGGACTTTAAGGCGGTATATGTCTGTGCGGATGCGTTATGGAGAGGATTGGGCGAGTACTTGAGGCTCACGAGTACTGGATATCCTCCGCTTGTTACGGTCCTCTATTTGCCACTTCGTCTATTCTCCGCTGATCTTGCCTATAGGCTATTTGTATTCATCCTGATGCTCTGTGGCGCGGCAACAGTCCATATGTCGATGGTGATATTGAGGCCTTGGTCGTCTCTAGTCTCGGTAAATGGAATAGTGAATTCTATCGGAATCTACATACTCCTGACTTTCACATATCCATTCAATTTTAGTTTTGAGCGAGGAAATAGTGATATCATCGCCGCATTATTCGCAGCAGGCGCGGTATTTGCTACGGCCAGGGGCCGGAAATGGCCTGCAGTACTATTGCTGACTATTAGTTCTCAGATAAAGATCTATCCCGCAATCCTTTCCGTTCTCCTACTCATGCGCTTCGGATGGGGGTCAATAATTGGTTTCATATCGCTAAACATCGGTTGCCTGTTCATCCTTGGTCCAGATGCTTTCCTAAGCTTCCTCGGTGGTTCTAGACGTCTATCTACTATGGTATTTTCGTGGCCAGGAAATCATTCGTTTCATTCGTATGTCGTCAATCTCTATAAGGCTGGATTGTTTAGCAAACCGCTTGCGGAACGACTTATCGCGCTGGCATACCTGCTATCTGCCGGATCCTTTGCGGCGTTGTTTACGAGGCACATCAGGTCATTTCCATGGAGAAGAAATAACAATAACTTCTCGGCGCAGTCCATCGGGCCCAGGGAGATCGGAATTGTAGGTGTGTGCTTTTGTTTGATGAGTCTTCTGCCGCCGACAAGTCATGATTATAAGTTGGTGATACATATCGTTCCGTTCTTAATATTGTTAAGCTCAAGGGTCGGTTGGCTATTTAGTAATGAGATGGAATCGCGCTGCGTCATTACGGTTGTATCTTTGCTTACTGCATTCCTGTATGTTCCGAGATTCGAGATTATGCCCTTGCGGGTTCTATGTGGTGGGCTTCCTGCAGGAGAGATGAAAACCCCAGCGCTGGTGATGTTATGTGTATCATATGGCTATCTTGCCATGAGAGGGCACGCGTCGGATTGTGAGGCTCGTTCCTTGTAGTGCGAAATCATAAGTGGCTGATAAGACACTGGTTACGATGGCGTCTAGAACGGGAAGCGAAGCCGGCGGGCGCTCGCGGTTCAGGAGGCAGCACTTTAGTTCTACGTTGTCACCCATAAGCTATTGCCTTTGCGTGGGTTAGGTTCTCGGGCTCTTCGGCGTTTCGTGTGGGCAAGCTTCCCTGGCCCGCTCGTCTCAACCAGGCGTCGCGGGCCGGTGAGAGCGGTAGAAATCGCCCTTGGAGGCGTAACGGGAGCGCAGGTAGGGCGATTTCCACGGCTTCCACGGGTCTCGAGCCGCTCCCGGAGGGTCCGAACGCTTCCGGGAACCGTACCCGGCCGCGGCGCCGTTCAGGAGTTGCCCACACGAAACGTGGTAGCGCCTGCCTAATCCCCGCGCCTCACGAGGACCCTCCGAAGTAGTAGCTCAGCCCCGAGCAATTCTCCACGACCTCCCGCCTCAGGGCCAGCGACTCCTCGCTTACGGCGAGCCCCTCCGGGCATCTCGAGCTTCGCTGGTTCCCTCGGTACGACCATTGCCACCGATACCGTAGCCGACCCCCTCATAATGTCGTACACCATATGCGCCGATTAGTAGAAGTTCGCTTGTGGGCACTCGCGCACAAGCCACGGGGTTGGTTTGCCCACCCTGGAGAACGGTCCAAACGAATGCTCCTTGGGTCCGGGGCAATGATTGTTAGTAATTTCGTGAATACCGTCTTCCGTCTTGGCATGATCGCTCTGCTGGCACGCGTCTATGCTCGCGAAGAATTTGGCGTCTGGGTGGCAATCACTTCCATGACGGCGGTCTTGGTCACCTCAGATTTCGGGATTGGCAACGCACTGCGGAACAAACTAGCGTGGTTAGCAGCGAAAGGCGAGAAAGGCAATGACGACGCACGTGAATACTTTCTTTCGGTCCTTTACTGCTTCTTGCTTGCGGCAATCGTGCTCTCTATAGGAGTGGTGATTGGAGGTCGCTTCGTTCCGCTCCAGATGCTCTTTAGGACTTCGAATGTTGTGTTGCGACTCGCGGGGGCAGAGATTCTGACGGTAGCGCAGGTCATCTTTCTCCTCGGTATTCCGCTGGGGTTAGGCCCGGTAATGTTCTTTGCGTATCAAGAGACGAATTGGAGTGCGGCCTTCGGCGTAGCCTATGGATTGTCTGGTGCTGTTGTGGTATTCGGATTAGCGCTGATTGGCCAATCCATCGTGAGTACGGCGATCGGATATTTCTTGGCGGGTTTGGTCGTGACTACGATAGGTACCGTAGTATTCTTGATTCGGCGGCGCTGGAATCCCTTGCGGGTGACGCCACGATTGATTCTGCCGCGCGTCTGGGGTCTGCTATCCTTGGGTTTGCGCTTTGCGGCCATACAAGTGTCCGGAGCATTCATCTATAACGCTGCAACACTAGTGACAAGCGCCACCATAGGTGTGGGGGATGCCGCCGAGTACAATCTGGTGCAGAAACTTTATACCTTTGCTATTGGGCTGTACCTCGGCCTCTATAACCCGCTGTGGTCGGCGTATGCCGACGCCGCGCATCGGGACGATTGGAATTGGTGCGAAAGAACGCTCAAACGAACCCTTGTGTTGACGGCTGTAATTTTCGGGGGCTTTGCTGTGTTTGTCACAATGTTTGGCAATTCGCTCCTGAAAGTAATGGCGGGAGGGCAATACATTAGTCAGCGATTACTGTTTGCGCTTCTTGGTTTGTGGGCGCTATGTCACATTTTGTGGTCATGTGTTATGGCATTCTTGACTGCGGTGGAACGCATCAATATGATGGCGATTCTGACGGTCATATGTGCTGGCCTGTTCGTGCCGATAGGTGGAATCCTGGGGAAACGGCTTGGAATTGTTGGTATCGCCGTGGCCTCCGTCGTGGTTCTTGCGCCGCTCGCCATATTGGGGCACATTACGGCCTTTCGGGTTGTTCGTCGCGCCCGCCTGCGGCCTCGCATACGCGAAACGATGGAAGGGTGTGGTAAGGCATGAAGATTATCGAATGCAGTCCATTCTTTCGAGAAGAAATGCTAGCGCGGGTGCACATCCCGGAGTCATGCAAGTGGGTCGATGAATTTCATATTCTGGAAGCAAACCGTACCCATCAGGATAAACCGAAAGAATTCGTCTTTGATCGTCGGTTGCTAGAGCAGTTTAGGAATGTTCATTACCATGCAGCGGACGTGTCGTCACTGTTTAAGCATAGTCGCAAGCTTATACCACGAATGTTGGCGACACCACTAAGCTCCGGCAGAAGGATGGTCTGGAACACAGCGTGGTATAATGAAGGGCTACAGCGGAATTTGGCGACATCATTTCCTGACATTCGCGATGACGATATCCTAATACTTTCTGATTTCGACGAGATCATTGACTCTAAGCTCGCTGAGCGACTAGTCGGTGAAGTCATGAAACGTGGTATTGTTACAGTTCGGTTGCACCAGACGGTTTTCTATTTTGATCTGTTCTGCAAGAGAATGGATGGCCATGTTGTTCCGGATTGGAGTTATCGTGTTGTTATGTTGATGGGCTCAGTCTTTCGCCGTAAATGGAAGTCTGACAGTAATTGGTTGCGAAAATTGGGCGAAAGGGGTGGCTTAGTAGACCAAGTATTTTGTCCGGAAGGTTTCCACGGTTTTCATATTACATTCTTGGGCGATGAGAGTCTCGTCTCTCAGAAGTTGGCTGCATATGCGCATACGGAAATGAATCATTTGAACACGGAGAAACATATCCGAGCATGTATCCGTAACCGGCGATCGATATATGGCCAGGAACTAGAGACAGATGGAAGCATTCCGTTGCTTAGCAGCGTTGAGTCCTTGCGTTCTGAGTTTCCGGCGCGTTTCTTAGGAAAGCACTGAAGCGGAGCCTATTGCTTGGCCAGTCAAGTGGTCGGCCTTGACGTGACCGCCAGGCCAATCTTCGCGGATTTCCGCTACGTCGCCCAAGAAGAGCCGCGCCCAAATGACTAAGAGACCGGCCCTGGATCGGGAGTGTAGATGGGCGCGATGCTAGTGGGCGTTACGCTGCTCGGGCTCATGCTGTTGTTATCTTTAGTACTATCTGGCCCATTTTCGCCGTCGTCTCTAATGTCGTTGGTGTGGTTTCTTGAACTGTGTACGCAGGCGTGGTTTGGCTTTTATCATATTTCAGTCCGAACGCAGTTGTTATTAGTAACATTCGTCGCATCATTTATGCTTGGTGCAGTACTGGGATCTTCTGCCAGAGTCAAGACATCACAGTACGTCTGGTCGGAAGGCAAGATAATGCGTGTAATTGTTTGTCTTACGATTCTATTGGCGGCGACGGCGCCATTTCTGTATATCGACCTACAGACGAACGCCAGCTCTGACGTAACACGTATTTCACAGTCAATTCGAAACTATTACGTAGAGTCACTGCGGTCCGGCAATGTTCCGACTACAATAAAGCTAATTGCAAATGGTTCTGTGCTTTTGGTTGTTCTTGTGATCGCGGAGCCGCTCGCTAGATTGGGACGGTATAAGAAGCTGGCGCTAGTATCCTTCGGACTAATTGGGACTGCAGTATCATTTTCGAAGGGATATGTGATATTGCTTATGGCGTATATCATCTCGGTCAAGATGTTCCGCAGCAAGAGGCCGTATGTAATTGTGCTCGTGGCCGCGTGTACTGGGTGTGTAATCTTAACAGCCAGTGCAGTAATTAGAGACAACCTTGAAATCATACCGTACTTCAGAACCTATATGATGAGTTCTGTCCCGGCATTCCAACTAATTGCAGATGGAGAGTTTCGCTTTCAATTCCCAGCTGTATTCGGCGTGCTGAGGCCAGTGTTTCGATTCTTCGGCGTAGCGCTTGCTCCTATATCGGATTCGGATAGCTGGGTAGAGGTTCCTGACCATACAAACGTCTTCACGGCGTTTGGTCCGGCGTTAAGTGACTACGGAATTGTGTTTACAATAATCTATTTCTTTGTCAATGGACTGGGTTCTGGTTTTGTTTTCCGTCTCGCGAGAGCCAGGTATCCAGTATTCGTGATCATGTACGGATACGTGATATTTGCGATCGGCGCGAGTATTTTTTCTGATGGATTTGCCAATTGGAGCACAATTGTGAACTATTCGTTGGTGTTTTTCGCTATTAACTGTTACGCGAGAATACGACGCCATCGGAGTGTGGCCCAGAAGAGATCCTCGAACAGATTGGCTGAGCGATGGACGTTGCTGTAGGAGAGGGCCTTCAGGAGCTCTACGGTGTCGAGGTTTCGCCGGACCTGATCTCGCGGGTGACGGCGGCCGTTATCGAAGAGGTCAAGGCCTGGCAGAGCAGGCCGCTCGAGGCCGTTTATCCCATCGTCTACCTCGACGCGCTCGTCACCAAAGTGCGCGATCAGGGGACCGTGACGAACAAGTCGGCGTATCTGGCCATTGGGGTGAACATGGGCGGGACCAAAGAGGTCCTGGACCTGTGGCTCGAGGGCACGGAAGGGCTGAAGTTCTGGCTGAAGATTCTGACCGAGCTCAAGAACCGCGGCGTCCTAGATATCCTGATCCTGTGCTGCGACGGCCTGAAAGGCTTTCCGGAAGCCATCGAGGCCGTGTTTCCCAAGGCGACCGTCCAGACCTGCATCGTCCACATGATCAAGAACTCGCTGGGCTACGTCGCGTGGAAGGACCCCAAGGCTGTCGCCCTGCTGCGAATGATTTCGGATGCCGGACAAATCAACTTTCGGAACGCCGACGGCCGGCGTTCTCCGGCCACCTATTGCGCAGGACCCATCGCCTCAAAGCCAGTTACACAAAGATCCGGACAGGGCCACCCAAACACTTACCACCCCCTTTCTCCTCTGAACGCAATCCGTTCTTGGACAGTAGTGGTCGAAGATAGGCCTGAAGAAAGCTCCGAAGATTCGGCAAGGATCGGCGAAGCCATACCTGACAACAGCCGTCGACCCTATCACCCGGCACGATTCAACGACCCCAACCCTGACCGCCTGAAGAAGGTGAACGGAAGAAATCTGTCGCCTTGAAGAAGCTGATCGGAACTTCCCAACTTGGCCGCAACGCTCTAACGCTGCGATACATGGCGACTTGACCGTGACCGATTAATTTCAAGTCAAGAACGAAGTAGACTCACATGGATACGCCGATCAGAATATGTCATCTGATCTCATCATGCATGACGAATCATGGACCCAGCAATATTCTTCTTCCTATTGTAAGACGATCTGATCCACTGTTGTATCGCTTTGCCATCTGGTCGCTGTATCCACCTCCGCCAAACCGCAATCCGGAAGAATTGATTCGTGAAAGCGGTGCCGAGTTTCAAGTGTTTGGAATGGCCTCATTTTTTGACATTCGTATTGTGGCGTCGTTGGTACGACAGTTGGAAATATTTCGTCCGGACATTCTACATTGCCACCTTGTGCGCGCCAATCTTTACGGAAGGATAGCTGCGCGCTTGGCTCGGGTTCCGATCGTCATCTGCACTCATCATGGAATAGATGACTACATGGTCGGCAACCGCGTGCGTGATCGGGCGGTCAGAAGCGTGGAACGACTGACGGATAGCCTCGTGACATGCCACGTCGGTGTATCCGAGAGCATGCGGCGGGCTGCGATACAGCATCTCAACATTGCGCCAGATAAGATAGTGGCGATCCCCAACGGTGTTGATCTGGCGGTGTATAGCCAGAATCGGGAGGAGCGAACCGTAGTGCGACAAGAATTGGGTCTTGATCCGAATTCTGTCGTCGTCGGTTCCGTCGGGATGCTTAACCGTACGAAGGACTTTCGACTCTTGGTGCAAGTCGTCAAGGCAAGTATTGATAGTAATGCAATCGTGCAACTAATCATTATTGGTGATGGTGATGAGCGCACATCCTTGGAAGCAATGGTGGCGAAACTGGGCTTAAGCCGGTCCGTGGTACTGGCGGGATTTCGCACCGACGTTCCCCGTGTATTGGCGGCGCTGGACATATTTGCATTAACGTCGCGGTCGGAAGGCTTCAGCCTTGCTGTGGCGGAGGCTATGGCATCAGGGTTGCCGTGCGTAGCTTTTGACGTGGGCGCACTGGGAGAATTGGTGGTCGACGGCGAGAGTGGCTTTTTGGTGAGAGCGGGCGACGTCGATGCATTTTGTATCGCGCTCAGGCATCTGATCGAGGGGCCGGAACTGCGCTTGGCTATGGGGCAGGTCGCAGAGAGACGAGCGCGAACGCTATTTTCCGTTGATCTGATGGTTCGCCGGTATAATCGCCTTTATGACCGTACGGTTGGAAGCGATTGTTGAACGGTCTCGTTTAGGCGGCGAAGGCCCGCGCCGGCGGCTACCGAAACATCGACAACCTCATCACGAGCATCGAGCTCATCGCCGACAGGCTCGACCCTTGCTTTCCCGACACGAAGTGACGAAGAGGCCGGAAGGTTCTTCCTGGTGCTCAACTCGTCTTCTACAGTAAGAATTACGAAGTAGCGCCGGATCAACGGGGAGCGCTGGCATGGAAAGGTGTTGGCACTACGGGAGTGGAACAGACGGTCGAAGGGGGCGGATGTCATGAGACGGCTCGTGGGGAGAGCTGGGGCACGGGTGGGAGGGACCGCGACGCCGGTGGCCTGGAGGACCTTGCTGGCACAGCTCGGCGTCGTGGATCGGAACCGGAACCGCTTGCCGTCCTTCTCGACGTCGATATAGGTGAGCCGATCGAGATCGGCGAGCACCTTCGTCCATTCCTCGTCGATTCCGGCGGTCTCGAGCCGATCCTCCAGGGTCTCGCGCAGGACGAGCGCCAAGTACGTGCAGAATACGTGGCCACGGTTCGTATCGTCGGACTTGTGTTAGATCGGCCGTGTCGTGAGCAGTGACTTCATCGAGCGGAACATCTCCTCCACGGTCCAGAGCCGCTTGTACGTCAGGGCTACGTCCTTGGTCGGAACCGCAGTGTTCGTGCGCAGGACCCAGATGCCGTCGTATCGGGCTTCCTTTTCCATCCGGTCCTCGTCGACGGAAAAGGCTTTCCCTTTCGCCCGCAGGTAACGCCGGGACAGGCGGCTTTGTTCTTCGACCCCCAATCGATCGAAGCCATGGCTGACAGCATGGTTGCCGTAGGAGGTGACCTGGAACTCCGGAGTCTGCTGCGCGCAAGCGGCTTGGAGAACACAAGGCGCTTTTCGTGGCAACGTATGGCGAGGGATACGCTGGCCGTGTACGAACAGGTCATGAGGCTGGGCACCGGTGGAGCTTGACGGAGCCCGCTGCCAGTAGAAAAGAGGTGAATGACGATGAGAGTTCTCGTTACCGGCAGCAGCGGCTTCATCGGGCAGCATCTCGTCCGAGCGCTGTCCGCAAGTGGTCATGAGGTTTCGGGGCTCGACAAGTCCAATTCCGCGGGCGTCACGAGCGCGCCTTTAGAGCTCTGCAATCTGCTGGACCGGGAAAGTTTGAGGGCGGCCCTGAATCGTGTTCAGCCGGATGCGGTCGTCCATCTCGCAGCACGCACTGATCTCGCCGAAACGCTCTCGGTGCATGGCTATGCGCCCAACGTCGACGGCGTCCGCAACCTGATCGAGGCCATCCGGGCGACCCGAAGCGTGAAGAGAGCAATCTTCACGTCCTCACAGCTCGTCTGTCGCGTTGGATACGTACCGGCGTCCGAGACGGACTACGCCCCGGATACGCCTTACGGCGAGAGCAAGGTAATTTCAGAGCGGATCGTTCGCGATGAGGACGGAGGTGGCGCGGCGTGGTGCCTTGTCCGTCCCACGACGGTGTGGGGCCCGGGCATGAGCGCCCACTACCAGCGTTTTATCAGAATGGTCGAGGCGGGGAGGTACTTTCACGTGGGGAAAGAGCCTCTCTTCAAGTCCTACGGTTACATTGGGAATGTCGTTCGCCAGTACGAGAAGCTCCTCGTAGTCCCGCGCGATTGGATTCATCGCAAGACGCTCTACCTGGCCGACGAAAAGCCGATGTCCTTACCGGCGTGGGCGGATGCGATCCAGTCGGCGCTCGGCGCGCCCCCGATCCGAACGCTTCCGGTCGCGCTCGCGCGGTTCCTGGCGGCTGGAGGCGATATCGTGAATCGCCTCGGATGGAGGTCGTATCCCTTCAACTCATTCAGATTGAAAAATATTCTCACCCAGTACCAGCTCGACCTCACCGAGACAGTGCGGATTTGCGGGCCGTCCGTCATTACAATGGAAGAGGGGGTGGCCGATCTCGTCGCATGGTACAAGAGCCGAGTAGCCCCAAAGTGAAGGAGTGCGCCGGCCTCGTCGACCCGCGGTTCCGCGGTGACCTCAGCCTGAGGCAGCTCCAGGTTCCTTAAGAAGGACTCTCCAGTAGGCGGGAGATAAGATCGCAGAGGCGGCCGCGGAGTCCTTGCCGTTCGAACTCGCGCGTGGCGACCGCGCGCGCTTTTGCCCCAATCTCTCGCCGTACTTCAGGCGGAGCTGCCACGATGCCCTGAATCGCCTGTATAGCACCGACGACGTCTCCGTGCGCCACGTGCCAGCCAATCCGATGCTCCTCGACGAGTTCGCTTAGGTGGGAGGGAGTCGGTCCGAAGGAGAGGATCGGTCGCCCGGCGGCCATCGCGCCGTAGACCTTGCTCGGATGGATGATCCCGACCATCGCGTCGCCGATGCTCACGACGTGGACGTCGGCGGCGGCGAGCACGTGGCCCACGTCGGCGAGGGGCTGGTAGGGCAGCGAGAGAATGTTTGTCGCGCCAGATGCAACTGCGGCGTCGACGTCCTTCTTGCCCTCACCTCCGCCCACGAAGACGAAACGGATGCGCGGCTCGTCCGCGAGACGCTCCGCGGCTTCGAGCAGCGTGTCGAGCGGGTTCGCCAGCGAGTGATTGCCGGAGTACATGACGACGAACGCGTCGTTCAGACCGTACCTGCGCCGAAAGGGGTTTTCCGCGGCGGGCGCGGGGGACGGGACGTCGGCGATGGGCCAGGGCGGGATG
>OCZT010004615.1_pt1 | contig 13854 bp, 10 predicted proteins | sample 1539031 | NCBI WGS metagenome assembly OCZT01 (sample SAMEA3539308, study PRJEB22396) | soil metagenome | biome: tundra; feature: field; material: soil | place: USA | collected 2010-05 | depth 0.15 m
GTCAAACGCGAGCTACTGGCCGAGACGAATGGACCTTACACCACCTCGGAACTCTTATTTTTTTAGCTCTCAGCTCTCAGCTCTCAGCTCTCAGCTCTCAGCTCCTAGCTTCTAGCTTACCTTTCCTAATCCCAATCGGCGTGCGGCGGTTATTTGTCCACCAGGTTCATCCCCGTAGGTCCGCGTGCATCCGTGGCAAACACGTTTTGTTTTGCCCTAAGCTCTTAAAGACCTAAGACCTAAGACCTAGACCTACATTTAGGTTTCCCTTAGTCGACATGCTCGCCTTCGGACATGAAGCTCTGTTCGGACGGTGGCAGGCGGTCTCCGGGACGCGCCCAGAACACGTAGAGGGTTGGCCACAGAATCACGCTGACCAATAGTTCTACGATCAACCCGCCCACGATTACGATGGCGAACGGGCGCTGCGAATCCGATCCGATGTCGTGGGACATGGCGGCCGGCAGCAGGCCGAGCGTGGCCACCAGCATCGTCATCATGATCGGGCGCAAGCGGAGTGCCGCGCCTTCTTTGGCTGCGTCGCGCACCGGCATACCGCGGGTGCGTAGCTGGTTGATGTACTCGATCATGATGACGCCGATCTCGACAGACACGCCGATCAGGGCCAGGAAGCCGAGGCCCGACGAGACGCTGAAATGCGTCCCGGTCAAAAGCAGACTGAGGAAGCCGCCCAGAGGAGAAAGTGCGACCACGGCTAGAATCAGGCCGACCCACTTCCAGGAGCCGAAGGCGGAATACAAAATAAACGACATCAGCAACAGGGTGATGGGCACAATGAACGCGAGACGGCGGTTCGCGCGCTGCTGGCTCTCGTATTCTCCGGTCCAGTCCAGGTGATATCCCTCCGGCAATTTAACCTTCTGTCCAACTTCGTCAATTGCCTGCCGCACCGTACTGCCGAGGTCGCGTCCGCGTACGCTGTATTTGATGGCGATATAGCGGGAGTTGCCCTCTCGATAAATCGTGGACGCGCCATCGTCGAGGGTGATGGTGCACAGTTGTGCCAGCGAGACTCGCTCTCCCGTAGGAGCCAGGATGCGGATGTTGCGAATGTCTTCCACTGACTGGCGGAAATGAGGCTGGTAGCGGACGGTGAGGTCGTAGCGCTGCTCCCCGATGAGAATCTGTGTCAATGCCTTCCCGCCTACCGCAGTCTCGACTGCATCCTGAATATCGCTGACGTTAATGCCGAAGCGGTCGGCGGCGACGCGGTCTACGTTTAAGTTCACATTGGGCTGGCCGCGGACCTGAAACGTGCCTAGATCGGCCACGCCGGGAATCTGGCTCATCACGCCCTGCATTTCGTCGGCTTTCTGCTCGAGTGTTTTCAGGTCGCGGCCGAATAACTTGACGGCCAGTTCGCCTTTCACGCCGCTAACGGCTTCTTCCACGTTGTCGGAAATCGGCTGCGAGAAGTTCCAGTCCACTCCGGGAAACTGCTGGAGGTCCTTGTCCATGGCTGCGATGAGCTCATCTTTCCTGCCGTGGAAGTCGCTCCGCCACTCCTCGCGCGGCCGCAGGTCGACAAAGAATTCCGTGTTGTAGAAACCGCTGGCATCGCTGCCGTCGTCCGGACGCCCCACCTGGCTGACCACCTGCGTCACCTCGGGAAAATTGGCCAGCACTAGCCGGGCCTTCTTCGCCATGTCGATGCTGGCGGAGGGTCCGGTGCTGGGGGCCAACGTTCCGCGCACCCAGACCGCGCCTTCGTCGAGATGAGGGAGAAACTCCGAGCCGATGATTCCGCTGAACGCGATGAACAGCATTAAAGCCAGGCCGAGCAGTCCCATGCCCAGCGTCAGCTTCAGGTGATCGAAGCACCAGTCGAGAGATCGGGCATAGCTGCGGTTCAGCCATTCCAGGACCGGGTTCCGCCATTCCTTGATTTCCGAGCTGAACAACATGCTGCACAGCACGGGCGCGATGAGCAGGGCAAACACCAACGCTCCCAGCAGGGCGAAGGCTACCGTCCACGCCATGGGGCTGAACAACCGGCCTTCGACGCGCTGCAGGGTGAAGATCGGCAAGTACGAAACAATAATGATGACGCGCGCGAAGAAGACCGGGCGCTGGACTTCGTGCGCCGCGACCGCAATCGTCTCCATAAACGACCGTTTTGTGTTGCCGAAAGAGGTGTGGCGAAGGATGTTTTCCACCATCACCACCGAACCGTCGACCACCATGCCGAAGTCGAGCGCGCCCAGCGACAGCAGGTTGGCGGGAATGTGGCGCAGGTCAAGCAGGATCGCAGCGAACAGCAGGGAGAAGGGAATGGTTATGGCGACGATGAGCGCACTGCGCACGTTTCCGAGAAACAGGAACAGAATCAGCGTCACCAGCAGCACGCCGTCGGTCAGATTCCGCAGCACCGTGTGGGTGGTGTGATGCATCAGTTCGCTACGGTCGAGATGGGGGACGAACTTCACGCCCTGCGGAAGCAGCCCGGCCTTCCCGTTTTTCCCGTTCAACTCATCAATCTTCTGGTGCAGCGCATCGAGAGTAGTTTCGGCTACCGCGCCCTTACGCAGCAGGACAATCCCTTCGACGACGTCGTCATTGTTGAGGATCGTTCCATCTTCTTTGTGGATGGTTTTGCCCAACTGTCCGAGGCGGACCTTCGGGGCCTGCACCACATTTCCCAAATCGCGGACCCGCACCGGCGTTCCGCCTTGCACCTTGACCACCGTGGCGGCAATGTCGTCGGTGGTCTGCATCAGGCCGACGGCGCGCACGTTAAGCGCCTGTTCGCCGCGTTCGATGAATCCGCCGCCGGCATTGATGTTGTTGGCGGCAAGCGCATTTTCCACCTGCGCCAGCGACAGCCCGTACGAGACAAGCTTTCCCGGGTCAAGCTGCACTTGATATTCGCGGGTCGGCCCGCCAAAGGGATTCACGTCCACAATGTTCGGCACCGACTTCAACTGATTCACCACGACCCAGTCATTCAGGGATTTCAGTTCCATCACGTCATACTTCGGGTTAGTGCTGGTCAGGGTGTAGAACATGATCTGGCCGGTCGGACTGTAGTCAGGACCGATGCCCGGATTCACGCCCGGAGGCAGGGTCACGAGTTGCAAACGATCCAGCACTTCCTGGCGCGCATTGAACGTGGTGATGTCGTCGTCGTAAATGATAGTGATGATCGACAAGCCCATCAGCGAGACGGAGCGAAGATGCGTGAGATGGGCCACGCCGTTGAGTTCCACTTCCAGCGGAACGGTGATCTGCTGTTCGACTTCCTCGGCGGCATGTCCCGGCCATTGGGTGATGACTTGCGCGTAGGTGTCGGCCACGTCCGGATATGCCTCGATGGGCAAGGCATGGAACGAAAAGATGCCCCAGGCGAAAAGCACCAGCGAGGCGCCTAGAATCATCAGTCGGTTGCGCAGCGCAAAATCAATTAACCCCCGAATCATTCTTTCTTCTCCGCCACTTCACTGGAGAACTCCAGGGCATTGGTGACCAGTTCGTCGCCGGGTTTGACGCCGTCGCGAATCTCCTGCATTCCATCCGGAGCGAGACCGTCGGCTTGCACCACGATTTTGCGGAAGCGCTTGTCGCTTTCTTTGCGGAAGACCCAGTCCTTATCGTGCAGGCGCATGATCGCGGTGGAGGGCACGATGACGCGGTTCGTCAGCTTGCGCGAGCGGAAGGTCGCCACGGCGTACATGCCGGGACGGAGTGCACCATCGGCGTTGTCGAGCACGATGCGAACCTTCGCCGAACGCGTGTTGGGATCGAGCACGCGCGAAATATCGGCGACCTTGCCCTTAAAAGCACGATCGGGGAAGGCATTCAGGCGGATCTCAGCGGCATCGCCCAGATGAACTTCGCCCAGATCGTTTTCGAATACATCGCACACGACCCAGACCTGACCGAGATCGGCGATGGTGAACAAGTTGGGAGTGTTGTCGAGACTCTTGATGCCTTCGAATCCTGCGATGTTTTGCTCGACAATCGTGCCGGTTATGGGAGCCTTCAAATTGATCAGCGGGCTGGGATGCGCGGGGTCGGCGCCCAGGATCTGCACGTGATGCTCCGCCGTTTCTACATCTACTTTGGCTTTGTCTTCGGTGTCCTGCGCGGTTTCCAGGTCTTTGGCCGCGATGGCGCCGCGGTCATACAACATCTGGGCGCGATCGAGAGCTTTGTGCGACAGCACTTCGTCCGCCTGTGCCTTCTGAAAGTCGGAAAACGCGCCGGAAAGATCGGGACTGGAAATCACCAGCAGCGTCTGCCCCTTGTTTACCGCATCTCCCAGCTTCACCTTGAGATCGACAACCCGGCCTCCGCCCAGTGAAGTCACGTGGATGGTGCGATTGACATCGGGCGAAACGGTGCCGTTGGCCGCGACTAGCGTCGGGAGCGAGCGGGACTCTGCCTTTGCAGTTTTGAACAGTTCGGGATGATCGGTGTCAAAGACGTCAGGATCCAGCGTGACGGGTGGCTTGCTGGTGGCGGCCGGAGTGTCCTTCGAGCAGGCTACGCCAACACAAAGGGATGCCAGCAGAAAGGCCAGCGGAACCCAGCGTGACAATCGGTTGTGCTGCGCGCCGCTTCGACTCTGGAACAAAAGCATTTTCATTGGATTACCTCGCGCCCCACCGCCAAATTCAACTGCGCCGCCGCCGTCAGGTAGGAGCCGATCAGATTCACGTAATTCAACTCCACCGCGCGGTACTCGCTCTCCGCATTCAGGAAATCCAGCAAGGCCGCGCCGCCGTGCTGGTAGGAAAATAAAACTGTGTCGCGCACACGAACCGCCTGCTCCAGATATTGGCGCTTATACGGCTTCAGTAAATCAATGTCGCTGCTCAGAGTGGCGTAGGCGGAATCCACGTCGCTGTAGACCTGAGTCTCGACGCCCTCGCGCATCTTCTCATTGCGCTTGACATCAATTTTTGTGCGCAGCTTTTCGCCCTGGTTGCGGTCAAAGAAGCGCAGAGGGATGCTGACGCTCGCCCCGACAGTGTTCAGGGCGTCAGGGTTGTTGAATGAGCCATTGTGCGTGAACCAGGCGCCTATGGTGGGATCGGTAGACCCGTTGGCGTCGGCCAGTTGGTAGTTGGTTTCCGCCTGCTTCACCGAAAGCACCGCGGCGCGAAGGTCCGGACGGGCATTCAGTGCGTCTTTTCGATAATCGTCAAGGGAAAGAAGGTCCTCGCGAAAATCGTAGGATCCTTCGACATCGAAGCTGTCCACCGGCCGACGATCATCGAGCAGCGCCAGCAGGTTGATTTTCGTCGTGCGCAAATTGACCAGCGCGGTTTGCATGTCGGACTCGTATTGCAACCGTTGCAACTCGAGCCGGTCGAGGTCAATCCGGGCAATGTCGCCCGCCTGGAAGCGGTCGCGGCTGACTTTCAGGATCTTGTCGTAGGAGTCCAGATTATCCTGCGCGAGGTGCAGCACAGCCTTGGCTTGGAGGACTCCGACGAAAGCGTTGCGCAGATTGAAGAGCAGAGTGCGTTCGGAATCGGACTGCTGGGCGATGCCGATTGCAGTGCCTTGCTTGGCAGCCTCGAAACGCAGTCCCCGCTTGTTCCTTCGCTCGAACAGATAGCTGATGCTGGGCGAAATAAAGGTGCCGGCAAATGGCTTCCACACGCCGTTACTGGGACTGATTTGGGTGCCGTCCGCCGAGAGGGTGAAATCGGGGTTGGGGCGGAGGTGGGCCGTGATTTCTTGCGCCTTCAGTTCGTCAATATTCAACCGGCTTGCCTGAAGGGTCGTATTGTTCAGCTCGAAATGGTCTTTGACACTATCCCATGTCCAGACCTGAGCCGCAGCTGGAGGTGCCGCTTGGGGAGCGGTTTGGGCGTGCAAACTCAGCGCCCCTAGCGCCAACACTAGCCTCACACTCAATAATGTCCACTGCATCAAGAACTTCATCGAGGATCCATTTGCCCGCCACGGGAAAGGAATTCGGCCCCAGCGGTTAGGTTCGGTCGGCGATTGCGCCGACCACACTACTATCTCGTTTCCCGCCTGAGAACTTCGTAAAGATAAATAAAGATTTTGCCCTTCTTTTCTACAAACGATCGGCGATTCGTGGGACTAGCCAAGGAAGGAATTGGGAGGAGCGCGGCCCGCCCGCTCGATGGCAGGCGCTGCCGGCACGCACAAACTGGGGGAGGGCATTGGCTGCCCGCCCCGGTCACTTACAATCAGAGAACTTGCCGTCGCGGCTAATGCAGGCGGACTCTGCCACTTCCAAGCCGAAGCCTTATCGTTGCTCGCCTGTCGGATGGTACGTTTGCTGGCCGGCGATTCCTCCATTTCGCTCCGCATGGCGCGGAGGTCGTCCGTGGCTGAAACCACGGGGAAGAGGATGACCAGCATGCATCCCAAAGCCAGCAGGCATTGCAGTGCGGTGAACTTGCTGCCGGCAGAGACAGTTCTGCAGCTGCGCCATAGCCAGTAGGCGGGCAGCGCCAAAAGCAGCCACGCGAGATTGAGCAGCAGTTCCATGAAACCGAAAGGAGGTGCGATACGAAACCCCAGTGACTAGTTTTTCAGAAACCTCAAATCCAAGTCAACGTGACCTCCGTGTGGAGAAGGCGTGCCGTAAACCAAGAATGCGCGAACAAAACATTCTTAATACAGAAGTAGAGAATTGTGGGAGAGTAGGGAATCGGACTTTCATGCGGTGCTGTCATGGGGAGCGAAGCGAAGGACCGATGCAATCCTCCGGCGAATTGCATGGATGCGTCGCGCAGAAGACGCGCTCAGGACGAGAAAGCTCTTGTTTAGGCTGATTTTCTAAGGTGGGTGAGATGAGGAAGGGGCAAAAAGTGCGGCCCGTAGTTGATGTGGTCATCCTGCTGGCATGCGCGGTGGGGATGGCGGCGTGTCAACTCGAATTATCCAAGACGGAAGGGCAGCCGCCCGAGGCTCAGGGTGCCGCGGCGGCGCAGCAAAGCGAGTCTGGGCTGGTCATCGAGAACGATTCGGAGTTGCCCGACACGTATCCGCATGGATCGTATGAGCTGCGATTTCGAGCGCACGGAGGCGTCTCGGTGCTGCACTGGCGGTTGCAGAAAGGAAGCTTGCCGCCGGGTATGAAGCTGGAGGATGACGGCTTGCTGCACGGGCAGGCGGAGCGTTCGGGGGAATTTCAGTTCACGGTGTCGGTGACCGATGCCAGGCCTCAACAGGGGGTGCAGAAGGGATTTGTGCTTCGCGTGCGCTCGGCGTTGACTCTGAATTGGAAGGCGCCGGCACGGGTGAACGGCAACCGCATTGAGGGCAGCGTAGAAGTCTCGAATACGACGCCCGACGATATGGATTTGACCTTCATCGCGCTGGCAGTTGCGGCGAATGGTCGGGCGACGGCCATCGGATATCAGCATTTCGTGCTGCGGCGCGGCACCGTTGCGAAAGAATTGCCCTTTGGCGAAACTTTGCCCTCTGGGGGATACGTGGTGCACGTAGATGCGGTAGGCGAAGTGGTGCCCAAGACGGTGATTTACCGGGAGCGCATGCAGACGCCGTCGGCGCTGCAGGTGACCGTGGGGCCGTAGCATATGAAGCTGCTAGTTAGTAACCCTTCGGAGGAAACCGGACATGCTCGAAGCAATCTCGACGAAGCGAATGCGTTTCGAACGAGCCGCTGCCCTCCTGGTCAGGCTGGGCCGTGCGCTGTTTTCGCTCGCCATCGTCGGTTTGGGCATTGAGACATTGGTGTGCGCGCGATATGTCGGTCACTCTCTAGGCCCTCAGTACGAAGTCATTCCGGCCCTTCCCTGGCTGCCCGCAATTCCCTGGGTGGCTTACTTGTTCGGTGCAATCTGGATGGTCTGCGGAGCGGGCCTTCTGTCGAAGCGCACAGTGCGAACGGCTGCGATGACGCTGGGCGGCCTTCTGTTTGCGTGCGCAGTCGTTCTCGACGTTCCAAAGAATGCGGCGAATATCGGCAGTATCTCGTTGCGCACGACAGTGTTCGAACCACTCGCTTTGGCTAGTCTCGCTTGGCTCTTACCAGGTGAGGGCGCGACGGCGCGTGTGCTCGCACAAGGGAATCGATATCTGCTCGGGCTGTCTCTCATCGTGTTTGGAGTGGATCACTTCCTTGCTCTCGGGTTCATTGCGACACTCATACCGAATTGGATTCCGTGGCACGTGTTCTGGGTCGCGTTCTTCGGCATTGGATTCATGGCTGCCGGCCTGAGCATGGGCCTCAATTTCCTGCAACGCTGGGGCGCGGCGGGGATCGGCTTGATGTTCGGTATTTGGGTCGTCACCCTTCATCTCCCTAGAGTTCTTGGACTCTACGCCATTCCAGGGGCGCCGCGCGATCCCAACGAGTGGTCCAGCCTGTTCATTGCCATCGCTTTGTGGGGAGGGTTGTGGGCGATCGCCGGGGTTCCGGGAACCTCTCACGCCGCGGCTACAAGTGCCTAAAACGTTGCATTCCTGATCGGATCCGCCCTCTAATACCAGAACCGGCGTTTTGGCGAATTGAGCCGGCACTTTGCGAAGGCTGGCAGAATTCTAGATGCGTTGGGCAGGTTATCGAAGTCACAGAGAGTAGTGATCCAGATCACGCACCGGTGTGCGGGAAATAACCCAAATCAACCCGTTCGACCATCTGAAGGGATGCGTCACAATTCACTCACGGAGTCGTAACCTACACGTTTTCAGATAGATAGCTGGAGCAATCAGAACGAGCCCGGAGGCGCTCAGATTGGCTCGCGGCGTGCCATTACCTGGCTGTGGGGGAGGCCGAACGCCGAGAGTACACGGCAGGCTTCTTGCCCAAGGAGGTTTGTGATGCGAGCTCCTTATGGTCTGAATATTCTTGATAACTGTGTCAGCTGCCCCGTAAGGGGGGAGCATCTGTTCTGCAATCTTTCTCTCCAGGCTGCCCAACGGCTAAATGAGGTCAAGTCAACGGCCGTCTATCCTAAGGGAACTATGCTCTTTATTGAAGGTCAGCAGCCGCGCGGCGTGTTTGTGCTGTGCGTGGGGAAGGCGAAGCTTTCCACTTCTTCGCGCGAAGGCAAGACCATCATCACGAAGATCTCCGACTCGGGAGACATTCTCGGTCTGAATGCTGTGGTGTCGAACCGGCCGTACGAAGTGACTGCCGAGATGATGGAGCCGGGCCAGGCCAATTTCATTCCTCGCGATTCCCTGCTGCACATGCTGCGGGACTTCCCCGAAGTTGCCGTGCGCGTGGCGCAGCAGTTGAGCCGCAACTACTATACCGCCTATGAAGAGATCCGCACCCTGGGGCTCTCCGTTTCCCCGTCCGAAAAATTTGCGAAGCTGCTGCTCGCGTGGACGACCAAGAGCGCTCAAGACGACGGTTCGGCGCAGGTCAAGCTCACGTTGACCCATGAGGAGGTTGCCGAGATCATCGGAACCACGCGCGAGACGGTCAGCCGGCTGTTCTCCGAGTTCAAGAAGAAGCAGCTAATGCAAATGAAAGGTGCGACGCTCGTGATCCGCAGCCGCATGGCGCTGGAAAAGATTTGCCAGTCGTGAGCGTCGCAGGACCGGCATCATAACTGCCCACCGGTTGGATGGCCAACGCCTCTCGAATCACTTTCTCTTCGTCAACAGCGACCGCTGCAGTCTGGGAGGCCTGCTGACATTCTCGGCGGCCGTTTCCACTTCGGAGACGATGGTGTTCGTACTTTCTGCCCAATAGATTCAGTCTGCCCGCGATTCTGGGCGGCTGGAAACGTCGGCCGTGAAATCTTGGCTACCCACGGCATTGGGAGAGCAGAGGTTTGCCAAAGTGGGCCGTCTGGGTTCTGGCGGTCGCGATCATCCGGACCGAAGACCTTTGGACCTCCCATGTCTAACATGGTTCGACACCTTGCAAGAGCGATAATCGCAGTGTAATGTTGCCCTTTTCGAAGACAAAAAGGAAATCTCGGCTACGTAGTCCACTTCGCGGGGAGAGGGTCCGTTGGATAAAGGCAGGCGTCGTATGAAACCAACGACATCATGGAGTGGAAAACGGGCGCTGGGCTTCGTGGCAGCGGCGCTTGTAGTTCACGCAATGGTTCAGGCTGCGAGTGCACAAAGCTCGGGTGAGCGGATTTCGGTCGTTTCCGATTGGAGCCACCGTCATGTGGTTTTTTCCCGTCCGGATTCCCTTGAGAGATCGTTGAGACTTCGGGCGGAACCCCGTTTTTGGTTGCAAGCGCTCGGACGTAACGCAAGGAGCCTCGAACAGGTCGACCACTCTGAAGACAAGCAAAGCGATTTAAACGAATTTGAGCGGGGCCGGAAGAAATCCAGGAAGGCGTTTCGCAGGGACTGGGGACAGTCATTAGGGGCAAATGGTTCAACGGGCGCACCCTTGGTCCTTGTGAACTGGTATCCCGTGTGGCCCGCTAAATATACATTTGACATCAATGCCGCTCCTGACTGCAACAATAACTACGTGATTTTCCCTACGAATTTGGCTGGTGCGACGGCTGGGCAAGCCAGCGTGGTCGCCTATCGGAACCTGTACGCTGGAACTGGCAGCCCATATTGCGGTGTCGCCAACCCCACGGTTTATTGGTCGTATAACACCAATTTCAACCAAACAGGCACGGCCACGAATGGCACCGTGGAAACTTCTCCAATAATCTCGCTTGACGGCACCAAAGTAGGGTTTGTCGAAACACGCACCGCCGTCAACGGCGGCGCCATTCTTCATCTTCTTAAGTGGCACGCTCTCGACGGTGGCGCGATCAACACCGCGGCAGCGCCTACGATCGCCGCGAACTGGACCGCAGATGGACTCACTGGCGATTGCCCCGTTGCAGGCGCGTGCATGATTAGCGTAGTGCTCAATGGTGCTCAGCCCGACACCGGATCCTCTCCGTTCTACGACTTTGCGAACGATGCTATGTATGTTGGCGACGATAACGGTGTGCTCCACAAGATTGTCAATGCCTTTGGTGTTGCCGGAGCGACCCCCAGCGAGGTGACTACGGGTAATTGGCCGATCATTGTGGATACGGGAAGACTTCTGACCTCCCCCATCTTAGACTCCGTATCCGGGAATATTTTTACGGCGGATTCTGGCGGAAGTCTTAGCTATATTCGCGAAACATTCAGCACCACTGGAACCTGCGCAGCCGGTTCGCCTCCATGTCTCGGCTCGACCCACATTAATCCCGCCGTGCATGTCATTCCGGACGCCCCCATCGTAGACTCGAACACGGAAAAGGTCTTTGTATTTTTCGGCAACATCGGGACGAACGCAGCCGTGGTTCAGTCGGACGTCGCGTTGAGCGCCTCTGTCACCGCCACCTTGGGGACGGGAACAGGCCACCATCTCCATTCTGGGGCCTTTGACAATACCTATCTGACGGGCAACGGGAGTGCCGGATCGCTGTATATGTGCGGATCGTCAGCCAGCAGCGCCCCTACCATCCAGCGCATCGGCTTCACGAACTCGGGTAGAACTCCTGCAAGTCCTTTTGCAAATCCCGTAGGAACGATGAATGCCGCGGTGGATGCTGCGACTCTTACGGTCGCTACGGGCAGTGCGGAATGCGCTCCAGTGACGGAGCTTTACAACGCAAACGCACCCGCGGCCTCCGCCGACCAAATTTTTTTCGGGGTTCAAAATTTGGGCAGTGGAACGAACTGCGGCGCAGCCGGCTGCGTCATGGCGGTGAACGTTACGGGAACTCCGGCAACCCTGGCTATTGCAAATTCTATCGCGGTAATTAACGGCCCTAGCGGAATCATTATAGACAATGATGCAAATACCACATTGTTCCCGCAGTCCTCGAGCCTCTATTTTTCGAGCCAAGGAAACAGCACTGCGGGCGTCCCTTGCGGCAGCGGCATGACGGTCGGCGTGGGCTGTGCGGTCAAGGTGACGCAAGCTGGTTTGAAGTAGATCGCGCCTGAACTCGAGGGAACTGGAGCGAACAAAGGAGGCCGACCAGTTGCGCCTCTCTTAGCTGACTATGAAGCTCTGACACTCGTGTTCAAGCCCCCCTCCATTCTTGGCCTGGGACCGAAATAGTGGCCCAATCCATCGCAGTGCAACCAATCAACTTGAAAAACTGGCGACTGTCATAGTTGACGTAATCAGGCGTGGGTGTTGGAAAAAGCCCATTTTTCTCAAAACAGCCGAAATTTGGGGGATAGAAAATGTCTGGGAAAACCGGGAAAGTCGTTCGTGGGGCATCCTGACACGATTTTATTTTTGCGAATTTTGTGAGGAGTAGTTTTTCAACACCCACAGGCGACTCATCCTATGAAAAAGGATGTCAAGAAAAAAACCTCTCCCCGCCCCTCGATAAGATGGGAGTTGGGGGTGAGTCATAGGCTCAAAGCTGATACACAGGCGCTGAGGCGGTTTAATGACACTTCTCAGGAGCTAAGGCCCGCATTTCTCGTTGACCTGCAGCCGCTCTTCCCACCCCCATTCTAGGGACGAGTTCTAGAGATCAGTTCTCGTGGGCTAATTTAAGGACGAGGACGCGGTCGGTTTCATCGTTCTTAGGCGGCGGGACTTTCAAAATCACGCCGTCCGGATTCTGGGTAAAGTCCACGGGTGATCCGTCGATCAGGACCCTGACGCCAGCTATCTTGGTGGGGATCGCTGGAAGCGCGAGCAGCGGAGCGCCCCAGTTCAGCACATGCACGTACACCTTATTATCCTTCTGCGTCGTGACGCCCCAGTCTCCGGGAGCGATCGGTCCTCCGCGAGTGCCGTAAATCGAATCTCCGTATTTTGAGAGCCACTCGCCCACGGCGTGCAGGCGCGTAACAAATTCCTGCTGGATCTCTCCGTTGGGCATGGGTCCAATGTTCAGCAGAAGATTGGAATTGTTACCTGCGGCGCGCACCAGCCTCCGCTCCAGGTCGGCTGGACTCTTGTAGTTGCTGTCTCCGATGTTGAATCCCCAGGAGCCGTTCAGCGTGTCGGAGCTTTCCAGCGGGAGTTGATTGCTCACGTAGTTGGTATTGAAGCCAGCGGTGTTTTGACCGGGAAGATCGCGCTCAAAGGTCTGCACGTCTTCGCCGGGTCTGGGCGTCTGATGATGGTTGGGAATGATGAGCGCTGCTGGCTGCAGCTGATGAATGAGCGCGTAGGTTTTGGGAAGATGCCAGTCGGCGTCGGGCTTGTCCCACATGCCGTCAAACCAGATGCCGCCGATGGGGCCGTAGTTGGTGAGCAGTTCGCGCAACTGGCCGTCCATGTAGGTGTCAAGGTAGGCATTCCAGTCGCCGTGATCGGAGCGGCCGTTGTTCCAGTTGGTTACGCCGCGTGGATAGTAGTCGGGATTGTGCCAATCCAATTGCGAATAATAGAAGAAGAGCTTGATTCCCTGGCGGTGACACTCGTCGGCGAGCATCTTCAGCGGGTCTTTCTTATAAGGCGTCCGCTGCACGATATTCCAATCGGAGACTTTGGAGTCGAACATCGCGAAGCCATCGTGATGGCGCGAGGTGATGGTGATGTACTTCATGCCGGCCGCCTTGGCCAGAGCGACCCACGCCTGGGCATCAAATTTCTCGGGATCGAAAAATGCAGGCAGGCGATTGTATTCGTCTAGCTTCAGCTTGCGTTCGTGGAAGACCCATTCGCCATCGCCCAGAACGCTGTAAACGCCCCAGTGGATGAACATGCCGAACTTGGCGTCCTGGAATTCGCGGCGGGCTTGCAGGTTCTCTGGGGCGGGTTGGTAGTCGGACTGGGCGGAGGCCTCATGCACTGCGAAAATAGCGCAGGCTGCAAGGGCAACTGCCAGATTGCATCTTACGATGGTGGACGGCCGCGCATTTGGCATCTTTCGTTCCTCCCCGCTTAGTCTACCCGACGATGAGCCGAACCTGGGTGTAACGGTCTGAGCGGTTGCTGGC
>OCZT010004616.1_pt1 | contig 13854 bp, 28 predicted proteins | sample 1539031 | NCBI WGS metagenome assembly OCZT01 (sample SAMEA3539308, study PRJEB22396) | soil metagenome | biome: tundra; feature: field; material: soil | place: USA | collected 2010-05 | depth 0.15 m
GGCTGCGGTCGTTCTCGACTCGATAACCAGACGGGCGACGGCATCCGATAACCCGGCCGCGTCGGCTGACGCTCTGGCCGTAACCAGCAATGTGGCGACAGCATCCGACGACCCGGCCGTATCCGCGACCGGGCGGGACAGGGCCGCGGAGCCGGGCTGGTAGGCGACGATAACCCCGGCCGCCGTCGACGACGACGAGTTGTTGTGAACAGTCGGGGCGGTAGTGGATGCGCTGGTGGTATGCCCGGCGCCGATACAAACCTTGTTAGCGGTCGACTCGGTGGACGCCACCGACCCGTCGAACGTCCCAACACTGGTCGTCAGGAAAAGGGACGCACCCGAGTCGACACCTGCCGCCCACAGAATAATGTCCGTCGCTGTCGGGGTGACCGACCCGACCGGCAGGTTCTGAGTGGACGCCACCGAGTTGGAGAAAGAAGCCTTATCGACGGTAAGGTTGACGCCTGTCAGTTCGTACCACCAACACGCACACCCCGAAGTGCCGCCCTGCGTGATCGTGAACCCGGTCTGCCCGCCCGTCCCGGTGGACAGGTCGTAAGCGTAAACGTCGCAGAACCCTGAACCCGCGGCCTGCTGGGCGAACGTGCCGGCCGCGCCGCCGTTACCGGCGACGCCAGACACTGCGTTGTCGGCAACGATGAGAACGACGATCTTATTACCGGACGACGCAGCCCCCGTACCACCCGAAGTCGAGAAGGTGACGGCCAGCGTCGTCGAGTTCGCCGACGCTGCGAGTTTGCCGCTCTGAAGGATAGAGGCCATCAGCCGTTACCCCTCTTTCAAGCGTTTCAGGCGCCGTGCTTTCCGTTTACGGAACCGGATCAGCCATTCCCGACGGTTCGACCGTTCCCGCAGACACGACCGGCACACCGTCCACGCCTCCGACCTGTTCGGCGGTCCGCCACACACAGAACACACCGCGGCATCGCGACGCTGCCCCTTCGATCCGATCGCCGCGACGAGAGCATCGAACCCTGATGTCGGCATCTCCTTAGACAGAAGAGCGTCGGCGTAAGCCGCCAACTCCGACTCGTCCATCGCTTTCAGGTCGTTGAGATGCTCCGCTGTCGGCGGAGGACCGCCATGCTGGCGGCGCTCCGGCCAACGGCTCACAGTTGCTCACACTTTTGACTATGCTGGTGTGAGCGGCCCCGGCGACGTATCAGCGCCCCGGGGCCATGGCCGACATGGAGGTGCCGACAATGGGACAGGGTATCAACCCGGCAGTACGATACGAAGCTAAGATCGATAGGTCGGGCGGCCGCGAAGCGTGCCATCCGTGGACAGGTAAGACCACGCCGGCGCGGCCGTACGGGCAACTGAGTAGCACTCGGGGGCAACGCCCATATCTGCCGACCCGGTTCGGATGGGCATTGCTCTACGGTCCCATTCCGCAGGGGCAATGCGTCCTGCACCGATGCGACAATCCGCCATGCCAAAACCCACTCCACTGGTTCCTCGGTACCAAGACCGACAACGCCGCCGACAAGGTTGCCAAGGGACGCCAATCGAAAGGCGAGGGTCACGGCATGGCGCGTCTCACAGAGGATGCCGTGCGCGAAATCCGAGCACTCCACAAAGCAGGCGAAACGCAACGCGACATCGCTCGCAAGTTCGATGTCCACTACGTGACTATCCACGACGTCGTATGCGAGGTCAGTTGGCAACATCTGCTGTAAGGGCTTCACGGCCCTAGTCACGGCGTCGGGATGGCTACGCCTGTATCGAAGTGGTTTCCAACCCACGAGTTGCCATTGCCGACTTGCCAATCAGGTACGACGCCAGTATCGCCGCACTTACCGGATTGGCCCGCTTCAAATGTGTTGTTGCTGACAACGATGTTCTTGCCGACAGGGAACGCCTTCGACGACTCGATACCGCCGCTGTACAGCGCGAATCCGAACTGACCGGTCGAGGACACGAAGTAGTTGTTGTCGATAGTGACGTTGGCGACCTGGCTGTTGTCACCGAAGAACGACACATCAGCGGCGCAACCGCCGCCGCTTGTCGGCGATCCGGTCGGCCGGCATTCAAACGTGTTGTGCTCGAGCAGTTCGGGGCCGCCACCAGTGCCATTGCTCTCGAAAGCTTGAAGATGGGCGGCGCCTTCATAAGCTAACCCGTGGACATAGGAGTTGGAGAGTGAGCACGGTCCATCGCAGTCAACTTGGCCCCGACCACCAGAAACGTTGAGGTAGTTCCCATAAAAGTTAAACTGCCACACCGGCGCTGCTGTAGTCGCCGTCGACCCGACGACGGTCGTGTGATTGATGACCGTCGGCCCGGTGCCTCCATAGCCGACAAACAGCACACCATTTACGTGCGAGTTGTTGATCGTCACGCAAGGCGTATTCGGCGAGGTCGTTCCATTGGTCGCGGTCACCGTGACACCGTTGGGGAAGTTCTTCCCGGTGATGGTCTGACACGTCGAGATGGTGCCACCGGTCCAGTTGGTGAGCACCGTCCCCGCCGGCACTCCGGTGTTGGATGCGTTGGGGAACCCTCCGGAGACAACGGTGGTGGTGGTCGAAGGGATCGTGGTAGTAGTAGCCGGCGCCGTTGTCGTCGTGGCCGGCGCAGTCGTCGTGGACCCAGCGACCGTCGTTGTCGTGGACGGCAACGTCGTCGTCGGGATATCGGCGCATTGCAATGACAACCCGGTAGCCGACGCCGGCAGAATGGAGAGCTGCGGACCGCCGCACGTCACCGCGTCGCTTTCACCGGGCGCCATGTTCAACCCGGCCCCTTGGGTGATCGCCGCCGGTTTGTCGGTCGACGCACCGGAGATAGCCAAACCGATCCCCGTGCCACCGACCGCAGTGAGAACAGCGGCCATACCCACAGCGATCCACCGTTTCGGGTGGGTCTGGAACGTTCGGGTCAACGCCTTAATGGGTTGCGGTGTCGTCGGCGGCGTGTCTGCGGGTGGGGTGTCAGTCATTGCAGCCCAACTTTCCTGTAGGCGCGGCAGACCTCCCCCACGAGAGGGCCTGTTGTCATGTTTTTACGAACGGGAGCGACAGTCTCCTACGAGATTGTCAAGGTCTGGGTAACCGTTAGGTTATCGCCGCTAAGTGACAGAGTTGCAGTTGTCCCAAGCACTGTGTGGTACGGCATCACACACGTCGTACCGGTCAGACAGTTCATGGTCCCGATAGCAGCGATAGTCACCGGCAGTGAATCGGAACCGTTGGCGGTGAACACCGGGGTCAACGTCGCAGTGTTCGTCGACGTCGTGTGCGCGTACGGACAGATTTTGCGGATCAAACCGCCGGAAGCGGTCGTGATCTCCGAAGCCAGGGTCGTGTCGGTGGCGATGAACGCCGTGTTCGTGGCTGTGAGTCCCATGAACCACGCTGGCGAGCCGCCTGGCAGGATCACGTACGGTGCCGTCGATATCGGGGTCGTCGCCGCTGCACCCCCAGGGGTGGCGGGCACCGACCAACGGTCAACGGTCAACACCGTGTTCGTGCCCGACGTGTTCGACACCACCACCCCGTAGCAGTTGCACACCGTCGCCGTGCCGGAAACGACGATCTGCCCAGCCAGGTCGTTGGTGGCGTGGGTTACTCCCGAGTTCGTCGTCAACGTGGTAGTACTCGACGCGGTCGCTACACCGAACTCGCCGAGGACGCCGCCGCCCAACGCTTTTGACAACAGATCGATACCGCTGTTGGTGTGACCCATGGTGTCTTACGCTCCTTGCTCGTCGGGAACGACGGCGAGAGGATCGACGTCGGAAACGGGAATAGTCGGCGCGTCGACCGTGCCGGCGGTAGCGAACCCGTCAGGGCGCCCAGCCGGGCAGCCGTACTGGTCGGCGAGCACCGCCTGCAACGACTCCGAGTTCGACGCCACCCACAACGGTGCGGGATCGGTGTCCCACGTATGAAGTTTCCAGTCGGCGGTAATCGAACGCACACAATCGAGCAGCGGATAGTGGCCTTCCTCGCCTCGCGGCGAGTCCTGAACCTGCCACATGAAAATCTCGGGACCCGGTTGCAGGGAATGCTCCACCCCATCAGTCCCACAATGTGAACAGGTTGCACCGTCGGCCAGCGCTGCACCGTTAACCGGGCACGGATTGCCCATATGAACAAAGATCATCTATAGCTCCTTCTCTTAGAAACAAACGGGGGACAGTGACGCTGAGACGCTCGCAGACTCCACTCGAGGTGGCTCCCTAGGGGACCGCCACCATCCCCCGAACATCCGGCAGGGCGGACACTTCCTTAGACACCCCGCAGGGCCAGTACCGCGCCCGCCCTACCAGAACTCAGCGCCACCCCAACAGGATCGGCGGCGGACCCGGCTGCGTCTGACAGGCGCGCTCGTAAGCCATCACAGCGGCGATGGCCAAGTCGATCTTGCGGGCCGACCCGCGGGTCTCCTTCGTGATCCGAGAACCACGGGCGTCGGTCTTGATATGACAGTTATCGACGTGGCGAGCCAACCGCGGGTCGCCGGAATGGTGCATCGTGCCGTTCACGACCGCCTCGAAGAACCGTGCGGTAGCCGGAACCATCCGACCAGGCGACTGCGGGAACTCGACCACCGGCAAACGTTCCGCCTCGAGGATCTGCATCGTCCGAGCCCACCGAAACGGGTCGCAAGCGATCTCGACCACCTTCCAACGCCGACAAGCGACCCTGATCGCCTCCTCGACATCGAAAATGGGGACCTGCCAATCGTTCCCGGCATGTTCAGGGCGTTCCCAGCACTCCACCACATCCAAAAACGGTTCCGGATCGACCGTGGCGACCACCAAAGCGGACGAGTCGTTGTTGAACGACCCGTCGAACCCCAACACCACCCTGGAACCGTCCGGAATCACCCGGGCACGGTCACCGCAACGACCCCACGCCCCCTGCGGCAACCACGCCTTCGCCGCCGACACCCACTGATTCAACCGCTTCGTGCGGAACTCGGCCTCCGGGACCTTGTTCACCGTCGACTGAAAATCCTCCAGATACAAAAACTCGCCCAACGCCGGATTCGCGTCCCGCCACACCGCCGGATCGGTGTAATCCGCGTCGTCCGGCGCGCCGTGCCACCAGAAGAAGAACGTCGGGTCATCATTCTCGCCCGCCGCCGCTCGCATACCTTTCTGCCACAACCGGTAACACAACGACTCCGCTCCGGTCGCGTCGTACTTCACCCCGGCCGTCGTGATCCCCAACACCAACGGCTGCTCCCGCGTCCCCGAACCCAAGTTCATGACCGACCACAACTCATCGTTCGGCTGGACATGCACCTCGTCGAAAATGACCAGACTCGGGTTCAAGCCCTCCTTCGAGTACGCCTCGGCGCTGAGCACCCGATAAATCGACCCCAGCTTCGGGAACTCGATCACATCCCGATAACACTTGAAGTTCGCCGACAACGTCTCCGACGACTCCACCGCCTTGCGGGCCGCCGCGAACACAATCCGAGCCTGGTCCTTATCGCCGGCGCAACTGTAAACCTCAGCTCCGGGCTCGTCCGTCAACCCGTACAACGCGATCCCCGAACTGATCGCCGACTTACCGTTCTTCCTCGGAAACCCGACCAACCCCTGCCGATACACCCGGCGACCCTGCTTCGTGCGGTACATCGCCATCAACATCTTCCGCTGCCACGGCCGCAGATTCAACGACTCGCCGGCGTGCTTACCCTTCGACACCGTACACGCCAAATCGATGAAGTCAGCTACCTGCTTACCGTCACTTGGTACTCGACCGGCGGGCGATGAGGTCCTCCAAAGCATTCGTCTTCTTCACCTCCGCCACAGCGATCCGCGTTCGCGCCACCGGAGTGAACGCCAACGCCGACAAGTTCTCAGTCAAATGCTTCGACAACGCGATCACACCCGCCAAATGCTTCGGGTCCCGCGTCGCCCGCCACACCTCACGAGCCACCGCCAAATCGTCAGCCACCTGACACGTCTCCACCAACAAATCCCGATCCGATGACGGCGAAATCCACGTAATCCCCTGAGCCCACGCACGCCCCCACAACCCCCGACCATCCAAACCCAAACAATCCGGAGGCGCCGGCACACCATTCGCCATCGGCAACACCGCCACCGACGACTGCGGCGGCAAACGCCGCTTCCCTGGGTTGCCCAACAACCGCTTCTGCTCAACCGGCTTCGGAGGACGACCCACGACGATCAGCCCCTTCCGGCACTGGAACAACCCGATTCCGCGACCGCGGAACCGTTCGGACGACCAAAACCGGTCATTTTTCGCGGCGATATGCGCGTGATGAGCCAAGGGTCCTGGCCGACGCATGGCGCGCCGTCGCGAGGCCGCCCCCTACCCGGGTGCGCGTTGATAATGCCGACTGCCGATCAAACGATCAAAGAGCGTCCAAAAGAAGCTTATTGACGTTGCTCACGCCGCATCGCAGCACGAACCTTGTCCACGCTGCCAGCTTTCCGCCCGTTGCAGGACCTACACATCGGCCCGTCGTCGTGGTCGACGACCAGATCATCCGAAGCGTGCGCCGGCACACCCCACCCCGGGCACCACGGCCCATGGGCTGCACGCCACTCAGCCAACACAGATCGACTATGCGCGGCCCAGTCGTTGCCGTAACCGCGTTGATGGCGGCTACCACGAGCCTTGTCCTTGGCCTTGGTGTGCGCAGGGCAACGGGATCCCGAAGACAGGACACCGCAATCCAAACACGGCCGGAGTGCCACGCTTACACTCTGCGTACGACGAAGACGATGAGCAGAATCACCAGCACGATGAACCGCAGACCGCCGATCGCCACGCCGCTAATGGACGACGAGCGCCAGAAGGACGAACAGGAGACCGACAGCGATCGCCGTGGCGTAAAACGCCTTGGCTCCCCACGCAACAAAAGCGGCCGCCACGAAACACAGGGCTGCCAACGCTATGGCGACATACGCCCACGTACTCGGCTTGTTACCCAAATAGCCGGAAGTGGTAGCAGCGTCGAGGAAATGCATTTAGTCACCCTCCGATCCCCGTGACCGAGTCAACGCCGTGAGTGGGCGGACTTCGGATCAGGCTACAGATATTCATACCACACTTGTTACACCCACGGTTACATCCACCGCTGACTGAGCACTACCAGCGGGAATCATCGACCGGATGAACTCGAGACACTCCGCCTCTGTCGCCACAACCAGGTCGAGCGGGAACATGCACCCGGACACCACCAACACAGGCGACCACCCACGAGAGACCGGCTCGAACTCAGCGACCCAACGCGTCTCAGTCGTCATCACGTCGCACGAACTGTTGAAGGGCATCGGCGGACGCCAAAACCAGTTCGCCGCTCGTATCGATGGTCGCCGAACCGCCATCGAACAGACATTCCAACAGCTCACCACAACGGCCGGCGCGGATAGCCTGCTCGAAGATCGCGGTAGCCACACCGTCAAGCGGATGGCTCACCTTGACCGCCAAACCTTGTAGTAACACCACGGCGAACCAGCGGGCCCGCTGTGATACGGCAAACCGTCCACCCTGCGCACCGGGCCACCGATCGGTTGCTTACACAACGCGCACGATTCCACCGAGTTGACCCGACCCAACCGTTTCGCTTTCGGAGGATCCAACGTCGCAGCCATCGCCGCCACGTTCACGATCAGGGCGGTCATTTCTTTCAGCTCCGCCAACCAATCCGACGCCGATGCCAAACCGCCATGGCTGCGCCGCTCGCGACCAAAAATCGAATGCTCGGCCACCGCCTCCACCGACGTCAACTCGCCGCCGCTACGAGGCATGTCCTGACGAAGATTCGCCGGCCACGCCCGTCCGTCCGCCTCAGCCGCGATCGCCGGCCAATGATCGAAAATGGCGTCGATATCCCGATGAACGCCGACGCGTTGCGTGGTCTGCTGGCGAAGCTCGGCCCGCTGCTCCGGAACCCGACGTTTCACCGGTGAACCGATTCCCACATCGAACCTCCGCTTGGTTTCCCCGAATCCGACATTGCCAAGTTGGGACACACACCACGACCGGCCGGTAACCGCAACGCCCCACAGAAGCCGTTTCCTGGCCGCTGGGGGCGCTACGACCGCTCACCGGGAGGGCGGGGAGCGGAACTAGGCCGCCGGGGCGACAGGCGGCACTACGGGCGGCTCGAGGCCTGCCACGGACGCGGCCTCAGCGGCAGCGGCAGTCGCAGCAGCCGAAGCCGACGCAGCGGCAGCGTCCAACGCCGCCAAGTTCACCGGCTGACCGGCGGCAACCGCGGCTTGCAACGCGACGATCTCCGCCTGCACCGCCGTCACCGCTGTCGCCGTATCCGCCGTCGAACTCGCAATGGAAGTGACGGCTGCGGTCAGGGTCGCGACATCGGTATCAATGTTGGCCTGCTCGGACATGATTTTCCCTTCGTTAAGGATGACCTTGGAAAGATTGGCATTAATCGCAATCAACGTGTTCGCAATATTCGACAACGTCGACTGCTGGGCATTCAGACGGGTGGCGATCGTCGTCAACGACGTGTTCGTCACCGCGGCATCGCTGAGAAGTTGGGCTAGGGCGGAGCGTTGACTCATAGCGAACCCGAACCCGCCGGCATCAGACACCCGCCGGTCCGGCAAGTCTCGGCGCCCATCGGTTCGCCGTCGCCGCTGCTGCGGACACCTGGCCTCCCACACCGGACAGACGCCGAGAGTCGACAGGGCCGGGTTCCGAGGTCCGATGGTAGCACGGGGCGTGAGCAAGTGTGAGCATCGGTCGATGATGTTGGTTTGGGAGCTTCCCGGCGTGCAGCCGGGGAAGCCCCCTTTAGGGGGAAGGCGGTGCACGCTGCATATGTGCAGGTCAAGGCATGTATTAGGGGGTCTTGCACGCTTCGGCCTAATGCACGCTCGGACAAATGGTATATCCGCTGGTCAGGACTAGGATCTGACGGCAGAGGGCATGCAATAGGGGGTCGCGCATGTAGTACATGCACGCTTCCTAATGCACGCACCTGATGCATATTCATGCTCCGTTCAGAACTGTTCGCTGAGTGGATCGACGGGGATCCGGTAGCCTTTGCCGCCGCGAGGACCCGTGAACGATTGGAGCTTTTCTTCCCGTTCGGCCCATGCCAAGTACTTCTCCGCTGTGTGTGGGCTGATGTTGAGATCGGCGGCGGCGGCGGCTACCGATCCCCATCCTCCGACCATCTTGCAGGCGGCGGCGATCTGGTCGAGACTGAGGTCGATCCGCCGGTCCTCGGCGGCGGCGGCTCCGCCTTCTTCTGGACTGATCCACCGTTCCCACCACCCGGTGACCGGGTTCCTTTTGATGGAGAAGTCGTCGAGTTCGCCGTTGCGTAGCAGGAACTTCACGTCGGCATACCGTCGATACTGTTTGCGGCTCATCCCCGCTTCTTTGCCCGTCTTTTCGGTGTAATGGGGCAGGAGTGATATGCGAGTTGAGGCCCAGTCGGCGAGGCGTGACGCCCCTCGCCACAGATCTTCGGGATCGCGTCCTTCGCTGCTTTTGCCGAAGTGGCAGAAGATGACGATGGTGGTCCCGTAGCGCAGCGACAGCGCCCGAAGTTGGTCGAGGGCGGCTTCGGCTTCGTCGTTGCTGTTCTCAGCCCCGGAGTAGTAGGTGGCCCACGGGTCGATAAGGAGCACGTCGAAGTTGTGCTCGGCGATGGTGGCTTCGACCCTGCCGTCGAGAACAGCGTCGATGAACTCGTCGGAATCGACCATGCCGATCCCGTCTGTTCTGCTCGAGGTCGTCGACCGGCGTTTCACTGTTTTGAGGCGCCACCGGTCGAAGGTTTCGGCAACGTGCTTCGGTGGGTTTTCTGTGCCGCACAGGCTTGACCACCGGTCCGATGATCCCCATTCGTCCAGTTCGCCTTGGCTGTAGAGAGTGGTGGCTTGGGTGAGGACGGGTAGGGTGCCGAGAAAGTTGCCGGCGCCGTGCGATAGGAGCGTGGCCAGGTTCATGCCCATCCAGCTTTTGCCGACGCCGCGAGCGGCTCCGAAGACGACGAGGTCGCCTTTGCGGATCAGTCCTTTGACCAGCTCCGGCGGTTCGGGCGGCGGGTTGAGGACGGCGTCGGGTACCCATCGGAGTGTGAGCAACGCCGGTTTGCTGCCGTTGACGCTGGCGCCGTTAGTCGCGACGGGTATCGTCGCGGGGTCGTGGATGGTGAGCGACGGGATGTCGGTGGCCATGGACGGTGCGGGTTAGCGGGCAAGGCTAGCGATGACATCCTGGGCGACTTCGAGGTCTACTCCTTCTCCTATGGCGTTATACAGCTCGCCGATCTCGTACATGATGGTCCTTAGTCGTGCCGCTTCGGCGATCCGTAGCGCGTAGATGGGCGCCACACCCCACATGGTGGAGCGCCGCTCGACGAGGTTGTGGGCCACCCACCATGACATACCGTCGACCTTGGCAGCGGCATTGACCCTAGCGTCGCAGTCGAGCGTGTCGGGCAGCGTAGGACACGCTTCCCACAGCCGGCGATGCGTCGGCGTGTACATGTGCTCGACGGTGACACCGTGGGCGACCTGGACGGCGTAGCCGTGCGGCGTGGCGACGGCGCAGCCGATCACCTCCGCCTCGGCTACCGGATCCTCTGGGACGTGGAGAGTCACGTCGGCGTCCATCTCACCGTATTGGTGGCAGCATCCCATGCTGCTTGGATGGTGGTAGTGGGAGCGGCCGTGACGTAGTGGCCGCCGTCGCCGTGCCCACACGGTCGACACCGGTAGGACTGGTGGTCATGGATGACGGCCACTTCTCCGCATTTGCCGCAGCCGTTCCATTGACCAGCGGCATCATCGAACGAGGCTTTTGTGATGCCGTCACCGAAGTCGTATTCGTCGTTCCATTCGGCGAGGATTCCGGCGGGGCGATGACAGGTCGAATCCCAACAAACCGTGGTAGTGGTGGCGGTGGGGAACGGAGTGGACCCGACGATGAGGAAGTCGTGTCGCCATTGGCCGCTGAGCGCGGCTTTGATCCTCGGAGCGTACTGTGTGAGTTCGGCGAGCTTGGTGTCCGGTTTGACTTCGACGACGAATGGATCATCTCCGACGATGACGAAGTCAGGGATGTAGTTGCGACCCTGGAACGGTTCGTACTCCCATTGCCAGCCGATGTTGTCGAAGAACGCCGCCCATCTCGCCTCGAGACGGGACCGCATCTGGATTCCTTTGTAAGTGGTGGGCTGCGGCGTCCATCCTTCGTGCTCACTCATGCTCACACTGTAGCCCCTAAGACCACACTTGTCTACCCTCGGACCGCGGAGTACAATCGGGACATGTCCTGCGATGTGTGCGACCCAGTCGGTGCGATCGACATCGCTAAACGGCTCAAGGTCAAGGACGCCACGGTGAAGACTTGGCAATACCGCGATCTGCTGCCCGAACCTCCGTGGACGGTGTCTGGTCGTCCGTGTTGGGATTGGTCGACGATCGAGGCGTGGGCTCGCGCCACCGGCCGCTTTCACGACGAAACCGATTGAGCGGGTCGCGCCCCGAGGCGTTGCGCTGGCACGGTGCCGCCGGCGACGGCGTACGGGTCGTCCCACAACGCTGCTAGGCAAGGTTCGGTGACGGGGCAGGTGGCGCAGATGCGTCGGGCGTTGATGGTGGCGTCCAACTGGTTGGAGATGACGGCGTGGCGCCGGTATCGTTCGACGGGCGTTAACACGAACTCGTGTTTCGCTGTTGGGCCGGCGTTCGTGCAGGCGGCTTGTTCCCACCATTGCAGGTCGTTGACACTCACGACGTGACCTTGCCCACGTCGGTTCCGGGGTAGCGGGCGCATAGCGGGCACACGGTGCCGGCAGGTGCGTTGACGGGGATGGAGCACAGGTCGCAGCGTGGGCATAGTGTCGTCGGGTCGAAAACCTCGGGTTTAGAAGTCATGGCCGCATTCCATGCACCCGTCGATGATCGGGGCGAGGTCGCCGGGTGGCGAGTGTCCCATCTCCCTTTTGAAAGCGGTAACAAGGTCATCGCTGGACTGGTAGACGTGGCCGCACTCGTAACAGACGATGTAGGTGCCATCGTTTACCGGTTCGTCGGCGTGGTGGATGGCGCAGTGGGAGCCGATCCCGGACGGTACTTTGCCGCACTCGCAGGGCTGGACCCCGGTCATAGCCGCCCTGTCCGATCAGCAACGTTTTCTGTTGTGACGCAGTGGAATCCGGGGCACACACAGGTTTGGCATGGTTCGGGGTCGAGGAAGCTGCCACCGCCGACCAGGGCACCGTGTTCGGTGTGGTCGTGGCCGCATCGGCAGCGCGGCGGCCGGCGGTTCGGGACGGCGACACTCATAGCGGGTCCTCGGCCCAACTGTGTGCTAACTGAGTAGCGAGACGGCGCATGATCTCTAGGTCGGCTTCGACTTTGTTGGGTTCGTGGAAATAGCAGGCCACCACATGTTCTAGGTCGGAGCGGAACACGATGAGAAGATGCTCAGTCTCGTATCCGGTGCGTCGAGGTTGCGGTAAGTTCACGGCTGTAACTCCTCCGACTGGGCGGCGAGAACGGCGTCTACGGCGACTGTTGCCAGTTCGAGCCAGGTTTTCGATTCTGTCCATGTCGCTACCTTGAAAGCGTCCACCACGGCAGAAACACACCGTTCATGCATAGTCACGGTTCCACTTTCTCGAGCTTCCCGCTGCGTGGCCGTTTTTTGCCGGTGGCGTTCCAGCAGTCGCGGCATCGGGTCATGGGGGCGAGCCCGGCGATCCGTGGCGGCCACGGCAACGCTCCTTCGCCTTTCATTTCGACGGAGAGGATTTTTAGTCCGGTGGTACCGCACGCCCCGGTGAACGTTTTGCTGCCCTTGTAGGCGGCGACGAGTCCTTCCATCGTGACCGCGTGGATGACAACGCCGCCTTTCTTTTTGGTTGGCCGTATCGCGCAGTGCGGCGCGGTGAAGATCAGGGCAAACAGGAGCGGTGAGGCGTGGTGGGCTGTTTGCAGCGGGTACCGCTGCGCTGCAGATAGTTCCGTGTCGCTCACGACGCGACAACTCCGGCTATTGCTGTCCATTCGCGGCATGCCGGCCACCACGATGATTCGCCGTGTTGGCATGGTTTGCCGTTGTGGGATTCGCAGACGGCGAGGATGCGTTCTTCGCCGATGGCGGTGAGGCGGATAATGGTCGGCCCGTAGCCCTCGTCGCTCACTAGGCGTGTGCCGACTGTCCAGCCGATGCGACGACACGTTTCGGCGTCCGACATCGGGGCTTTGGTCATGTGGTGAAACGTGCTTTCCGTAGACCGAGGACGAGGGCCGTAACCGACTTGTGTTGTTCGCTGTCCCAGTGGCGGTCGGCGATCTCGATCGCGACGAGGACGTGGGTGATGGACTCCACCGGCACGTCCTCGATATGCACGGTCACGGTGTCGCTCATGACGCCCGGCCCGTCTTCAGGCCGAACAGGTCCGCTCTGAGGTCGTCGTAGTGTGGCTCGCAGATGGCGTATTGGGCGCCGGCGACGCCGATCCAGTGGATTCCGGCGTCGTTCGGGCAGCCAGCTATGGCACATTTTACCGTGTCGCTCAGTAGGAACAGACACCGCAGTCCAACCCGAGGCGTCTTGGTCATGCGACTTTTTCCTCGTTGTCGGCCCAGTAGGAACAGACTCCGCAGCCCAGTTGTAAGCACGGTGCGTTGGGGTCGCAGAGAGCGCAGAACGGTACCGGGCATTGCGGGTGCGGTTGTGTTGCGCTGGCGGGGTTGGCGGCCATCACGCCGCCCGGTTTTGCTGTGCGATGGCTGCCCAAGTTCGTTGTTGTGGCTTGTCGATGCTGCGGTCGTGGTCCCAACACTCAGGATCCGGTTCGCCTATCAGCAAGGCATCGCGGGTGTCGTCGTGCCACCAGTTTGTCGTG
>OCZT010004617.1_pt1 | contig 13852 bp, 10 predicted proteins | sample 1539031 | NCBI WGS metagenome assembly OCZT01 (sample SAMEA3539308, study PRJEB22396) | soil metagenome | biome: tundra; feature: field; material: soil | place: USA | collected 2010-05 | depth 0.15 m
TAATATGCTGCAGTTCCAACGGGGAGACTTAGCAAACTTGTGCCTGCTGGAACATCTAATGCAACACTTCCGTTTCCGGCAGCATCAAATACGATATGGCTTGAAGCAGAACCGCCTGATATAGTAGTCACAACTAAAGCATTACCTGCTAATACTAAATTTCCGCTTGTCAGATTAAGTGTTCCATTTATTGAATCTACGCTGTTGTTAATAGTTACATCTCCGGCAGATTTATTAATACTTAATGTGAATATTGTTTTAGGAGAAAACTTTAGTCTTTCACCAAGTGTAATTGTCTGAGCATTGGTCCCTACAAAACTAAAAACAAAAGTACCTAATGTATTGGTTGCAATAACTACTGTTGCATCCGTCGATAGATTTCCTTTAAGGTTAATAACTGCTGATTCGCTCGTGCCTGTCGAGGATCCACTGGATCCAGCTTCGAATTTTGCGCCATTAATGTAACTCAAATTTCCTGTGATATTGAAAATTCCAGTTCTCCGTAGACCACCGTCTGCACCTGAAAGCGGGGCCAGAGCAGCCATGGATAAGGCTGTTGACGCGTCGCCAACGGTGACGTTGCCATCGATATTCCAGATGCAAGTTTGACCATCAGTAGAAGGACTCCAATCAAACGGAGCATCTACACCTGACAACACTCCGGAAATAATATTGACATCCCCGCCGACGTGAATTGTAGTGACTTGGGCGCTCTTGTTGTTGGCTCCTTTGACGGCACTGGTTCCACTAAGATTGTTTATTGTCAAATTGCCTTGAATATTAATATCCGTAACAGTAGTAATAGCGGCCAATACGCTCCCCTGTTTGAGGATGTACACATTTCCATAGATTACCGGCCCGGCGCTCGGTGGGAGATTGATTAATGAAGAGCTAGCGGCGCTGGTAAATACCCAATTGCTGGTGGGATCAATACTATAAGTTCCAAATCCTTGCGGCATTTTTGTTGCACTACTGTAGCTTGCGTACCACCATGATCCGGAGGCAAGTGTAAAGGTACCTCCTGTGGTGCATGTGACACTAGCCGTTTGACTAACCTTAGCGCCATTTTGTACAGTAAGACTTGATGCGTTTCCGCCACCTATAACTAAGTCAGGACTTACGATGATCACATCGTCGGCAGCGCCTGGAACAACTCCTCCTGCCCAGGTGGTCGTGGCAGACCAGAGTGCTCCTCCAGTTGCAACACCAGCATTGGAAACTGTACCAGGATTAGTACCAGTACTGGAAATTGTGGCTGCTACTAAAGTCGAGGTGGATATCAACCCGATAATAAAAAGTGATAAAATAAGTAAACTAAGGTTTTTCATAATAACTCCTTATAAAAATGAAAAAAAAGAAAAATAGCTCTGTTCATTAACTGTGTAAAATCTAATTCTTAAGTTCCATCAGTTTACCGTTAATTGTAACAGACTTACATCTAGTGATTTCAATATTGTCAATAACATTTGGATTCTTCACATTTTCGAAAGAACAATTTTCTATTTGAAGATTCTTTACCGGAGATCTTTCATAAGCCTTCATATTCAAGGCATAACGAGATTTCTTTGAAGTAACATTGTTGAAATAGAAATTTCTCATAACAGGAGTAAACTTGCCGACATCCCCCTTGTCATAATAGTAATCAATAAGAATTACTGCTTCTTTAACTTCGCCAACATCAATATTCCTGCAATAAACATTTTCAATAACCCCCCCCCTTTCGGAGTTTGTTTTAAAACGCAGCGCCCTATCAAGGTTCGGGCTGCTCATAACACAATTTTCTGCATATACATTTCTAACACCACCTGATACTTCACTACCGATAACTACCCCACCATGTCCATCTTTCATTACACATCCCTGGATAACAATATTGCTGGAGGGAACGTTAACTCTCCTGCCATCATTGTTACGTCCAGATTTTATAGCGATACAATCATCACCATTATTGAAAGAACAACCTTTTATCAAAACATCTGTGCATGATTCCGGATCGCAGCCGTCATTATTTGGTCCGATCCCATCAGTCGCTACCTTATTAAATGTTACATTTTTGCACAGGACCGGATTAAGGAACCACATTGAGGAATTCCTAAAGGTTACCCCATCAACCAGGATATTCTTACATTTATACGGTTGGAAGAAAACAGGTCTTAGAAATGAACCTTTACCAAAAACACGATCTTTAACGGGGGTATTATCTTCCCCCATTTTAACTAATTTGTCCCTTGCAGGTGTCTGACTAAATTCCCCTTCGGAAGCTTTCCATTTCCACCAGTTATCTTTGCTCCCTTGCCCGTCAAGCAGTCCTTCCCCTGTAACAGCGATATTATTTTGTTCATACGCATAAATCAGAGGTGAATAATTCATACATTCAACCCCTTCGAATCTTGTGTATACTACGGGTAAATATTTGGAAGGATCGGTTGAGAATTTTACAATTGCCCCTTTTGAGATATAAAGATTTACGCCACTTTTAAGGTGAATAGCGCCTGTGAGAAAGGTACCTTCAGGAACAATTACTTTTCCACCTCCTTCTTTTGAGCATTTATCGATTGCCAGTTTGAATGCATTAGTGCAATCGGTAATTCCACCGGAGACTGCGCCAAAAGATGTGATTAAATAATTTTTATCCCTAAACTTTGGAGGCTTAATATTTTTTAATATTTTATTAAGGTTATTCCATCCGTTATCAGCAGGATATTCATTAGAAGGTATTAAAAGGAAGTTAAGTAATAAAAACAGTAAAGTTTTTTTCATATTTATTGCCGGTTAAGTTATGTGGATACATTTATTTTACTTCATTAATATCATTTTTTTAGTTTGAACATAATCGTTAGTTTTTAAAGTATAAAAGTAGATTCCGCTGGCAAGATTAGCCGCATTAAATTTAACATAATAAGTCCCTTCACGTTTATCTTCGTTTACAAGAGTTTCAACCTCTTTTCCAAGAATGTTGTAGATTGTCAATATTACATGAGATGATGCCGGAATCTGGTATACAATATCTGTGGAAGGATTAAACGGGTTTGGATAATTATTAGATAAATAATATCCTACTTTATGATTCACTTCATTTTTCAAAGCCGTGGTGAGAGTATCATCTGTTTCAAAACAGCCAAGATCAGGAGCACTCCCATTATACGGACGTCCCGGGATGATAGTGCCTGAGTTTATCAGATGGGTACCATGAGAAAGATGCATAAAATTAACATCGGGGAGACTGCCATCCGGTTTGCGGGGGCCCCTTACACCAGCAGTATCCAGACTTACAAAGTCAGTACTCCTTACCGAATCAGGAAGCATCCAACTATTTGTTGTAAGTACAGCAAGGACTAAAGTCCCCATCGGTCCGTATACAAGGCAATTGGTTACAGTTAAAACCTTCCCTGTATCCAGAGCTAATACTACACTATAATTTTTACCGCCGTTACGATAACCAGTGCAATTAATCAGTGTTATTGAGCCTTTATTACTATTCTGATCAAACCCTTTAGCTTTGTTATCAAAAGAGAGGCAATTATATAAAATAAAATTATGTTCCAGAAGCTTAGTATCACTCCCCCCCATTTTGAAGCCATTTCCATTCCCCGGACTAATTGTTCCATCCCTGCGGTAACCGTTCATGAATGTCCAGCAGTTATCTAAGGTAGTTGTAACATCATTTGAAGGTCTCAGATAACCATCAAAACCGTCATCAGTATTCTGCCATGACCTGCAGCCATAGAAATAATTATTCGTACCGACATCAAGCTTTGGGGAAAAACCATCTGAGTTTCCTTCCGTGAGATCCTGGTTATAAAAAGAATCACAGTTTATTACCTTATTATTATTTGCACCGCCACTCAACTGACAACCAGAATCCCGGTTTTTTGAAAAACTGCAGAATTCAACTATATTAAACGCACCAGTAATGTACATACCATTATCCCCAGCGCCTATAATATCGAACCCCCGGATATGCCAGAATGAAGCTTTAACCTGTATACCTCTACCACCTAATGCCTGTCCAGTAAAATCAAGCTGAGGCCTTTCTCCCGGGTATGCATACAAATGACATAATGTATCCTGTTTGCCACTTATATTAGTGTTGATTGTTATTGTGGAAGTTAATGTATAAACGCCTCCCCGGACTATTATCGAATCTCCTTTAACTATTGAAGAGGAGAGCGCTTTTGTGATTGTTTTAAAAGGCTGGTCGATTGTACCCGGGAGAGTGTCGTTTCCGGTTGTTGACACATAAAAGGTTTTACCATTAAGAACAGAAACAAAAAGAAAACTGAACAAGATAAGATAACGGGACGATTTCATAAGACCTCAAAAATAGTATTTACTAGTAAACAGACTTAAAAGGCGGAAGAGAATTTCTGCCCAATAATGACATATAGATGTTATGGGAGAATGATCATTAGTTTAGGGGTACTTTCACCACTTATTTAGTTTCATTAAAACCAAAATAGTTCTTTGCATTAAAGTAACAGATATTTTCAACTACTGGAACAATTAAATCTTCAGAATTTGGTATTAAACCACTCTCAACATCCTTTCCAATTACATTGCATAATACTCTTCTGAAGTAGTCATGTCTTGGATAGGAAAGAAAGCTTCGGGAATCCGTAAGCATACCAACGAACCTACTTAATAACCCCATATTGGATAATACATTTAATTGTCTTTCTATTCCATCTTTTTGATCGAGGAACCACCATCCGCTACCGAATTGAATTTTCCCAGGAACAGAGCTATTCTGGAAATTTCCGATCATAGTTGCTATCAGTTCATTATCAGCGGGATTAAGATTATAAATAATTGTTTTTGCAAGCTGATTATTTGAATCAAGTCTATTTAAGAATTTTGCGAGTGGACGTGCAGTTTCAAAGTCCCCAATAGAATCAAATCCTGTATCAGGACCCAATACGTGATACATTCTAGTATTAGTGTTCCTAAGAGCCCCGATATGAAATTGTTGAGTCCAGTTCTTTTCATAGTCCATTATTCCGAATTCATAAAGCATAGCGGAATTAAATTTTAAGATTTCCTCCTGTTTCAATTCTTTATTTAACAATACTTTGGAAAAGATTTTCTCTATTTCTTCGGAAGAATAATCTTCAGCATAAGCAGTTTCCAAACCGTGATCGGAAAGCCGGCATCCATTAGCATGAAAATAATCATGTCTATTTCTTAAAGCATCAATATAAGTCCTGAAATTCATAACATGAATATCCGTTACTTCCTGCAGTTTATTAAACCACAGATTGAACAAACCAATATTTTCAATCATTCTTCCCCTATCAGGTCTGAAAGCAGGAAAGACATTTATCTCATATTTATCTTTTTTGAGCTGTTTATGGTATTCGAGCGAATCAGTTGGATCATCGGTAGTGCAGATAGTTTCGACATTGAATTTCTTAATTAATTCCTTAGCATAGAACTCTTTGGTATTGAGGAGTACATTACATTCTTCCCATATATCCTTAGCCGTATCCTCATTCAGGAGCCGATCATTTATACCGAAAGGAGATTTCAACTCCATGTGAGTCCAGTGATAAAGAGGATTCCTTATAGTATAGGGAACTGTCTTAGCCCAGGCAAGGAATTTTTCCCAATCTGAAGCTTCCCCGGTAATATATTTTTCAGAGACACCATTTGCCCGCATTGCACGCCATTTATAATGATCGCCATTCAACCATATTTTGGTAAGGTTTTCGAAATTTTTATTCGTAGCAATTTCATCAACCGGGAGATGGCAATGGTAATCAATAATAGGCAGATGTTTTGCGTAATTATGATATAGGTATTCAGCAGTTTTATTTTCGAGAAGAAAATTCTCCGAAATAAAATCTGAGACATCCTGAGTTCTAATTACTTCACGGAACTGTGTATTTGTTTCCATTTTCTTATTTTAATTAAAATTAACTTGTTTCATTTTAGGTGCTAAAATATTGAAGATAACCCATGCGACCAGATATGCCGAACCGCATACAATAAACATGACATAGTACCCGGTATTTATATTTCCGAGTGCTTTGTAATAATCAAGCAGAAAACCTGCTAATTTAGCGATCAGGATTCCTCCTACTGCACCTGCCATTCCACCTATTCCGGTTACAGATGCAACCGCTTTCCGGGGGAACATATCTGAAGCAGTTGTAAAGATATTGGCAGACCATGCCTGATGAGCTGAAGCGGCAAGACCAACTATCAGAATTGCATACCAGGGATTAAACTGACCAAGATATTGGGCAAATACAATGGGTGTTACACACAAAGCGAATATCAGCATAGCAGTCATTCTTGCTTTATAGACGGGCCATCCTTTTTTCATAAAATTACCCGATAACCATCCACCGAATATGCTCCCAAAAGTGGTCATAGTATAAACCACAGCAATAGGCAAAGCAAGATCTGTTTTAGTCATGTGATACTGTTTATTAAGGAATGAAGGTAACCAAAAAAGATAAAACCACCAGACCGGATCAGTAAGAAACTTTCCGATAAAATAAGCCCATGTTTGTCTAAATGTTAGAAGCTTAAACCAGCTTATTTTTTCATGCTTGTTATTATTCTCTGCAATGGATTCCTTATCACTGTTGATATAAGTAAACTCTGATTTTGAGAGTTTTTTATGCTTTGCGGGTATTTCATAAATAGCCAGCCAGAATATTAACCAGAGGAGTCCGATAACACCTGTTATAATGAAAGCCCATTGCCATCCCCAAGCTAAAGCGATAAGAGGAACTGTAAGAGGAGCTATTATTGCACCAACATTAGAGCCCGAATTAAACAAACCGGTTGCAAGGGCTCTTTCCTTTTTAGGAAACCATTCTGCGACAGTTTTTATAGCAGCAGGAAAATTACCAGCTTCACTTACTCCAAGAACACCGCGGGCAGCCATGAACCCAAGAGTATTACGCGCTGCGGAATGACATATTGCGGCGATACTCCAAACGGCTAAAGCAAGAGCGTATCCCAACTTGGTTCCGACTTTGTCAATTATCCATCCTACACCAAGCATACCAAGTGCATAGGCAACCTGGAATACAACTACTATATTGGCATAATCAGTTTCATTCCAATGGAACATGGGCGCAAGGTAATCATCTTTAAGAAGACTGATAACCTGGCGGTCGAGGTAGTTAATGGTAGTAGCAAAGAATACGAGGGATAGGATTGTCCAGCGGTATTTTCCGAAATGACTTTTTTCCAGTAGAGGAACATCGGGTATAGTCTGGGGTTCAATCATTAAATTATTCCAAATTTGTTAAATTTATTATTATAGATCAACAATTATAGGATTATTCAGAGCTTCAATAGTCCCGTTTAGGAACATCAGAAAATCCCCTTGGGTTTTAATGCCGTTTGTTTCCTTTTCCCAAGCGGCAGCAAAATAATATTTTGTTGTGCTATCGGAAGGTTTCAATATGACAATCTGGCTTATATTATCCTCAGTAATTTTGATAACATCTTTAGAGTTAAAGAATAAAGCTATACCAAGATGATCATTACAAATTGTCTGTTTACCCCAAACAGCCACATAACTCCAACCATTATTCTCCTTTGAGAATAAAGTTTCAGTACTGTCATGCTTTGCCAATCCGGTACAGATATTTTCTATTGATTTATCTGTTTTGGCAATAACTTCAGTTAACCTGCTACCCGGAAATATAGAATAATTTATTTGAATATTAAATCTATTATTTCCGGTTTTCCATCCAAAATGATCTGACCTTACTGTCGAGTAGATATTATGATTAAATATATCACATATAATACTGTCTGTTTCAGAAACCGTAACAACCTTATTATTTAAGAAAGTGGCAACGGAGCCTATACCCAAAGAGTTACCAACTTTAAATATATCCTGCCCCCACCATAGAGGATATTCATATGATTCGTCACCCGATAAAAGATCATTTTTACCTACAATATCCAGGACCATTTTAGGGGTAGATTTTCCGAATATATCGGTACGGTTTCTTTCATCAAGATAAAAGCGATAAGCGACTTTATCAGATTCCCATGCCGGACCTTCCATTTGGTATAAAGCATCATGGGGAAAATGATTTTTAGGTACAGTAACATGATTTGTACTTTCAAAATTACCACCCGTATAGACACCTTCTTTCATGGAATAATTCTTTTTAATTCCCAGATAAGCACGGGTTCTATTATTATGCAGAACTGCTTTTTTATTTGAATAAGAGAAGGAAATTTGTTTTTGTTCATCCGATTTGAAATCAGACTGGAATAATATATTTACTCCTTTATCACTTTCCCCGACTAGATCGAAAGGCAGGGATTTCCCTTTGGATTTTATTATAAAATTATTTTCATCAAAATCTCTATAACGCTCCTTAATGGCGAAAAGAGAAACCATAACCAGCTGGTCGTTTCTATCATTATGCAGAGAGTTTTTTAATTTAATTGAAAAAGGATGGAATTTACCTGCACCCTGTAAAGGAGCCCATAAAAGAAGAATGATGACGAATGAAAGGGCAAGAGAAGATTTGTTAAGACAGTAGTTTTTTTTCATTGCTTCGCCTGGTGAGTCACAACTGTTTCCAAAGGACTTAACTTTATCGTTTAAGTAAACGATACAGATACTAGTTACTAAATTGTAAATATTTTTTTATATTGTCAAGAAATAAAATATATTTTTTTATTTTAATAATGCTAGACATTTAGTGTCTACTATTGACATTTAATAAATAATTTAACTATTAAACCTGGGAATGATGATGAAAAAGGAAGAAATATTAGAAGAATTAATAAGGTTAGGTGCAATTGCCGTTATAAGAATGAGCGATTCTGACAAATTAAAAAGTGTAAGTGAGGCTATCCATAAGGGGGGCGTTTCAGCAATTGAAATAACCATGACAACCCCCAATGCACTATCAGTAATAGAAAATCTTTCTAAAACCATGGGAGATGAAATTATTGTTGGTGTTGGAACTGTCCTTGATCCGCAGACCGCAATAGATGCAATTAATGCAGGGGCTCGTTTTGTAGTGAGTCCTGTTTTTAAACCAGACATTGTAGATACAGTTAAGAAATTGGATATACCGGTAATGCCTGGGGCATTTACACCGACAGAAATACAAGCTGCATACGAACAAGGTGCTGATATTGTGAAAGTATTTCCTGCAGATATTGTAGGAATGGCATTCTTTAAAGCTATACGTGGACCAATGCCCTATTTGAAGTTAATGCCTACCGGAGGAGTAACTCTGACTAATGCAGGTGAATGGCTAAAAGCAGGTGCATGTGCAGTTGGAGTAGGTACTGCCCTTCTTGACAAGAAAGCTATTGATGAAAATAATTTTAAGAAACTAACGGAGAATGCCGAGATACTCGTAAAGAGTATAGCGGAAGGAAGAAAGTGATACATTATCTTTCGACCCTTCCTGAACCTCCGCTCTTAATTAATTTTTCAACTTCCTCAAGAGAAACAAGATTAAAATCCCCAGGTATTGAATGTTTCAGGCATGATGCGGCAACAGCAAACTCAAGTGCTTCTTTTGTATTGGATTTGTTTAACAAACCATAGATCAAACCGCTTGCAAATGAATCGCCTCCACCTACACGATCAACAATTTCGATATCATATTTTTTTGATCTATATGGAACCGAGCAGTCCCTATTATCCAGAAGCAAAGCACTCCATCCATTTCTTGAAGCGGAAAAGCTTTCTCTTAATGTAATAGCAACCGAATCAAAGTTATATTTTTGTTTCAGAGTTTGAGCAAGAAGGAAGTATCCATCATGATCAATCTGACCTTTTTCTACATTTGTTTTACCTGCTTTAAACCCAAGACTTTTTTCAGCGTCTTCCTCATTAGCGATACAGACATTGACATATTCCATTAATGGAATCATAACCGACTGAGCTTTCTTTTCTGTCCACATCTTTGAACGGAAATTAAGATCGCAACTAATCATAACTCCCATTTTTTTTGCTGCAATGCAGGCATCAGCTAAAACCTCACGGGCATCTTTAGAGATAGCGGGAGTAATCCCTGTCCAATGAAACCAGTCAGCGTTTTTAAAGACCATAGTCCAGTCAATCTCACCTTTTTTAATTCCAGCAATTGCTGAATTAGTTCTATCATAAATAACTTTAGATGAGCGCTGGCTAGCGCCTGTTTCGAGAAAATAAATACCCACCCTATCTCCACCTCTAACAATATAATCGGTATTTACACCAAATCTTCTTAGGTGATTTAATGCAGATTGACCGATTTCATGCTCAGGAAGTTTTGTAACGAAAAAGCTTTCCATGCCATAGTTTGCCAGGGAGACAGCAACGTTTGCCTCTCCCCCACCAAAGGTAATATTAAAATCCTGAGCCTGAACAAATCTTGTAAATCCCCCGGTTGAAAGACGTAGCATAATTTCCCCAAAGGAAACAATTTTATGTTGCATATAAATATTCCAGTGTTCGAAGTAGTGATTTTACATTAACGCTGGATACGCGCGGAGCCACCTTTTGCAAATGCGCGGACTTCTTCAAGCGTAGCCATTGAAGTATCACCCGGGAAAGTAGTAAGGAGTGCGCCGTGGGCCCATCCTAATTTAACAGCTTCATCGGGAGTTTCGCCTGAGAGCAACCCATAGATTATTCCGCTTGCAAAACCATCGCCTCCTCCAACGCGATCATACACGTGAAGTTCCTGGGTAGGGGCTGCATATGTTTTTCCATTGATCCAAGCTACCGCGCTCCAGCTATGATGAACTGTGGAGTGAACTTCTCTTAAGGTAGTGGCTACTGCTTTTACTTTAGGATATTTCTTAATAACCTTATCTATCATTCCGAAAAATGTAGAGGGATCGAGCTTTGACTTGGCTGCTACTTCAGGACCAGGAACATCAAGACCTTTCTGCAAATCTTCTTCATTGCCAACAAGAAAATCGACATTTTCAACAATCCGTGCAATAACTTCAACAGCTTTCTTCTGCCCACCCCAAATATTCCATAATTTCTCACGATAATTTAGATCGAAGCTGGTAACAGCTCCCGCAGCTTTGGCAGCTTTCATCCCTTCAATTATCAATTCGCCAGTTGTTTCTGAAAGAGAAGCAAAAATACCACCGCTGTGGAACCAACGTACGCCGCTTGCGAATATCGTCTTCCAATCAAAATCTCCCGGCTTTAAATAAGATGCGGCTTCATTGCACCGGTTATAAAAAACGACTGGTGCACGAACACCATAACCCTGATCGCTGTAAACCGTTGCCATGTTAGGACCATTTACACCGTTATGTTTAAATTCTTTATAGAATGGTTTAACTCCCATAGCTCTTACGCGTTCAGAAATAAGTTCACCGATAGGATAATTTACCATTGCGCTTGCGATACCGGTATTCATGCGGAAGCAATAAGCAAGATTTGCAGCAACATTAAACTCACCACCGCTTACATGTATTTTGCATTCGTTTGCTCTTCTGAAAGGGATAGTTCCAGGATCGAGCCTGTGAACCAAAGCACCGAGTGAAAGAAGGTCAAGCGCTCCTCCAGCTTTTATATTTAATCCGTTGTCCATGTTATTCGTTTCCTTTTATCTTGATAATTTTTTGTGTTTTCCTGGTTATTTCAAAGAAATTGCTTAAACGGTAACTTAAACGTTTCCTAATTTATATGCAATAATTAAATTTATAAAATCTGGTTTTATATGTCAACATTATCTGAGTATAAATAATAAAATTTATAACTTATTTTACTAATCTAATTATAAATATGGACAGGAGCCAAGTATTTTCCAAGGTAGTGTTTGTTCATCCAAGCCAAAAACAACATTTAAGCATAATTATATACAATTTCATACTCTGTGCCTAGTCAAAAGTCCATCTGGGATAAAAATGAATGCTTTAAACTATAGTATTCGCACTGATTCAGGATTTCCTTTCTCAAAAAGTCACAACTGCCAAACAAAAAATCCTCAATAATTCCATGTATTGTTTATTAGTGTGCATAGTTATCCCTTTACTATTTAGGAATAAAATTTTCCCCGTAAAATGAATTATGTGGCTTGCCGAAAGTAAATGTGGTGTAGTCCATTCAATACAGGGAATTTCTCAATTCTCCCTATAATTTGAACAGATCTATACAGAATATCAAAAACTGCCCTTTTGGATCTACTCTTTTTATGCCTTTTGGTGTTGGACTTAAAATAAGTCACTCCCCCAACTTTGTAAAATTCTACATTCCCTGCAGGTCCTCTTAAAGTAGTTTTGCCTCTTTTCTTAATTAACCTGCCCATAATTACTCCGTTTTTTTTACAGAATATTTTTGTTCGCACCCTGAAACGAGCGCATTTGATGCGCATTTGCAGCGCAATTCCCTACTTAAACACTTCTCATTTTCTTCTTGCCATACTAGTGACGTGCCATTCGGTACTTTATTCCCCGCAATTCATTATCTGACCCATACCATTCCTTCAATTATAAATGAATTAAAGTATATACAAAAAAATGCTCTTTGTTAAATCAGTTTATGCATCTTTCAAATCTTGATTTGCTTGTTTAACATTTTCGTTGGCATCTTCTGTTCTTTTTTCTCGATTGCTGTTATAACCGGTTAAAACTTATCCTGCAATTAATACTATTATTGTTAAAATTAAATATTTGATTTTCGTGATTCTCCTTGACTGTTGATAAAAAATTTTTACTTGGTTTATGATGCCCGGAACTAGAGAAAGCACAATAAATGCCTAGGTAACACGACTTTTATAATTTCGAAATTATTTTACGTAATTTTTCCTTTGTACTTCCGACTTTGCCCTTCAATCTTCCCAACATTTCGTCTTCCTTCCCGTTTGGGAAATTTAAATCGTCATCAGTCAGGTTTGATAATTTTTGTTTGAGCTTCTCTGCAGTTTTATTCCAGCTTCCTTTAAGTTTCATCGTATTCATAGATAGCTCCTTTATAATTAAATTGATAAATGTTTAATATAATTGTCATTTAGTACCATGATATTATATAAAGAAGTTGCAGACCATTCAATCGGGCAAAAGGATGAAAAGGGAACTACATCTTTGTCTTAATTTTCACGTTCCCAAAAACGATGTTGAGCAATTGCCTTAATAAATTCTTTTGAATTGCGATTAAGCAACACGCCATCTGCGATGTGGTTTTTAGCAGTCTTACCTTTACTATTAATTTTTATTCCGGCATTGGTTATAAATAATAATTCAGTACCTTCACCTTCAACAGCTATAGCTTTACAATGTTTAAATGCTTCATTAATAAATTGAATAGCGTTGGGCTCTTTCTGTAATGCAGTCGAGCTCTTTTGCCCTCCTGGTATATATACTGCATCAAATAGCACCGAAGCTGCAGTTAATAAGCTTTGATCAACTTTTATCTGCTTGCCTTTTGCAGCTACGATATTTCCTAAATGAGGTGCAATTATTTTTGTTTGTGCTCCCGCTGCTTCAAGCGCTTGTTTCATTTTATTTAATGACACAGCATCAACACCATCTGCTGCAAGTATAGCTATCCTTCTTGTTTTAATAGTATTCTTAATTGTGTTAGCCATGCTTAGTGCTTTTGAAATTTGCAATGAAGGCTTAACTTTTACAGGCTGAAATTTTTTAGGATCTCCATCGGCAGGAATGCTCTGATTGAGAGGTTGTTCAAGTGCTTTGGGCAATGGTATGCCTAGGCCTTCTGCCACTTTTGAAGCAAGGGTTTTATCCACTTGAGTTAGCATGCCTATTATCCTTAAACGGATTGCTTCTGTTTTAACCATACCTAACTCAAAACGCAATGCATTCACAATATGGTTTTTTTCAGGTTTGCTCTGACTATTAAAGAATAATGTTGCCTGACTGAAATGGTCAAAAAAGCTTTGAC
>OCZT010004618.1_pt1 | contig 13850 bp, 4 predicted proteins | sample 1539031 | NCBI WGS metagenome assembly OCZT01 (sample SAMEA3539308, study PRJEB22396) | soil metagenome | biome: tundra; feature: field; material: soil | place: USA | collected 2010-05 | depth 0.15 m
GAAATCGACCAGCTCGGCCTGCCACTCTCGCAGGCCACCGGTGCCAATGTGGGCGGCAACAACCCTGTCGCCTCCGGTCTGCTCAGCGGAGGCGGCAGCGGCGGGAACGGCGGTGGCGACACACAGCCGGTCAATCCCGGCATCGATGTCTCCGCCTGGTACTGGTCGGGGCCGAAGGGTGACGACACATTCCACATCCTCTTCGCTGGCAACGACCAGCCCATCTGGATCGGCGTTCACGCCCAGCTCGGCCCCATCTACCTGGACCAGATCGGCATCGTCCTCAACGGCAACACCTCGGCCTCCCTGGTCCTCGACGCCACCGTCAAAGTCGGTCCGCTCACCGGGCAGGTGGACGAACTGGGCGTCACCATCCCATTCAAGTCGATCCTGCACCCCGGCAACTGGACACTGGACTTGAAGGGCCTGGCTCTCAGTTTCCAAACCCCCGGCGTCACCATCGCCGGAGCCCTGCTCAAGAACGACAACGGTCCCGCCGTCGAATACGACGGTATGCTGCTGGTCCAGATCACCGAATTCGGTCTGGTCGCAGTCGGGGCCTACTCCAAACCCAAGGATGCAGACGGCGACTACACCAGCGTCTTCATCTTCGCGGGGCTGTTCATCATCATCGGAATTCCCCCGGTCATCGAAGTCGAGGCGATTGGTCTGGGCGTCGGTTACAACCGCGAACTGATCGTGCCCGATGACATGAACCAGGTTCCCAGCTTCATCCTCGTCGCGGCGCTGGATGATGGCGGCGCGCTGGCCAACGACCCCATGGGCGAGCTGATGCAGATTCGGGATAGCATCCCCGCCAAGCGCGGCAGCCTGTGGCTCGCTGTCGGCCTGCACGGGACCACCTTCGTCGTCGTCCACGTGACGGCCATTGTCTATATGGCCCTCGACCGTGGCGTCGAAATCGGAGTCATCGGCGTGGCCCGGCTGGCGATTCCCGCCGACGACACCGCGCTGGTCAGCATCGAACTGGCCTTGAAAGCGCGTTTCAGCAGCGCCGAAGGCATTCTGTCCATTCAGGCCCAGCTCACCTCCAACTCCTACATCTTCGACAAGGACTGCCAACTCACCGGCGGCTTTGCCTACTTCATGTGGTTCCCGCAGGGTCAATTCGTCATCACCATCGGCGGCTACAATCCCCATTTCCTGAAGCCCACCCAGTTCCCCGATGTCCCGCGCCTCGGCTTCCGCTGGAGCTTGCCCATCGGAGCCACCATGAAGGGCGAGAGCTACTTTGCCCTCACCAACACCTGCATCATGGCCGGCGGACGCCTTGAGGTCACTTACGGCATCTCCTGCGCCTACATCTGGTTCACCGCTTACGCCGACTTCCTCATCTCCTGGGATCCCTTCTACTACGAGATCGATCTTGGGGTCTCCGTGGGGGCAACCTTCTCCCTCCAGGTCTGCTTCTGGCGCGTCTGCATCGGAGTCAGCGTCACCGTCTCGCTGGGAGCCACGCTGACCATTGCCGGGCCACCGCTGCACGGCACGGCCACAGTCGATCTGGCCATCTGCAGCGTCACCGTCGCCTTCGGCGGCAATCCGAACCCGCAGCCTCCTTACATCTCCGATTTCACCGTCTTTGCCACCAAATACCTCTACGGCAACGACCAGAATGGCAATGCCTTCCGCGTCAATGTTCTCTCCGGCCTGGTTCCGCCGTCTCCCTCCGGCGCAGCGCCCGCGCCCGGCACCAGCGACAAGCCCTGGAAGATAGTCAGCGAATTCTCCTTCCAGTGCGACACCAAGATGCCCGCCACCATCACCAGCGACTTCGTCTTCGGCGACCAGGACCAGACCGGCAATGTGCACAGCATCGATCTGGCTCCCATGAACAAGGAGTCGGTCAGCAGCAGGATGGTCATCACCCTGTTCGGCAAGGACGGCAACAACTGGGCCGAGATCAGCGTCCCGAATCCCAACCCCAACGACGACTTCCAAATCGATACTCTTCATTGGCGGATGACTCCGATCGTTGGAAAGGTCTCCGAAGCGACCTGGCATTGGAACGACCCCTCAAACATGCCGGCTGCGGCCAACACCGTTCCCGCTGTCGTAGGCCTCAAGATCGATGGTTTCTGCGTCTTCGAAGGCCAGTCCGCGCTCATCCCGATCGCCAAGCTGTACGACACGGGGGACAGCCGGCCGCTTCCGTTCGCCACCGGCTTCACGACTGGCTTCCCCACGTACCGGAGCTACGGAGCCTCGGCAGTCCTGCTCTCAGATGTAACCGCTCTCGCCAGTTCCGGCAGCACGCTGCAAATTGCCAGCGCCATCCTCTCCGGCGGCGGCTTCTTTGCCAACCAGCGCATCGCCTCCGGGCTGCCGTCGGGCGGCAACTCACCCGTGGCCGACCGCGCCCTGCTCTACGGCCGCTCCGCGCCACCCATGGTCGTTCCTCTCACTACCGGCCTCACCATGGATTCGCCGGCTCTGGCCGCGCCGCCCACCATCACACGCCCGCCCGCGGTGCTGCCGGTGGTGATGGAGCAGCCGCGCCTGCGCGCTGTCCTCCGCGGCCTGCCGCAGGTGGTCAGCGATGCGCCTCCAACCCTGCGCACCACCGTCAGCACGATCGCCGCGGGCATCCCGCGCATGGCCGCCCCCCTTGCCGATGCGCTCGGCGCCAGCCTGGTGCGCGTAAAAGCCGCCTCAGCTCCGGCTCCAACCAGGCTGGCCAAAGCCGGCAACACTCTTCGCTCCCCCGAAGTCGGCTGGGCCTCCGGCACCGGCCACCAGGCGGAGTTGAGCAATGCTCTTGCCAGCCTGCAGGGCAACGGCCTGTCCATCCCTGCGGGTATCACGCACATCTGGGATATTCCCGCCGGAGCACAGAATGAGTTGGTCATCACGGGTGACTCCGCCTTCCGCGTCACCTTCCTCACCCGTGGCGGCTCGGTCGTCGCCGATTGCGAGTATCCTGCCGGCAAGCAAACCATTGTTCCCCTGCCAACCCGCTGCGGCATGGTCTCCATCGAATGCCTCGGCAAACTTCCTTCCGGCTCGGCGGCCATAGCGCCTGGCTTCGCCGCGGTAGCCTTCGCCGCCGCACCCGCCGGCAAGAAGACCGTGGCCGGATGGCAGGCAGGGAATCTCCTGCCACAGGTCGGCCCCACCACCATTCTCGGTCGCGGCGCGTGTCTGGTCCTGCCTCAGACCCACATCCCCCTGCGCAGCCGCCAGGCCATCTCGCAGACCATGGTCCGCGTCTCCGACGCCGTCGCCGAACAGATAGGTACCGAGACCTGGTTGCCCACTTCCATCGGCGTAGTGATGATTCTCCTCGACCTGCAGGACGCCACCGCCAGCGCCGGCGGTGATCTATCGCTAAGCGCGCAAGGCGCAACGCTGGCCTCATCGCCCATCCGGATTCTCGGTGGCCGCCGCCGCGCCCTGCTCTACGACGTGAGCGATCCGGACCCCAAGGCCGGCTACATCGCCATTGGCGTCGCCAGCCTCACCGGTTGGCGAGTCTCGGGAGTCGTCGGCATGGCCGGCCACGCGCAGGAATGGGCCACCAGTCTGCAGGGCAAAGTTCCCGAGCATATCGTCCCTGACGGGCCGCTCACCCCAGACGGCAGCATCTTCGTCCGCATGGCCGCCGTCCCGGCCGCCCCGCTCGTCACCCCAGCCGTCTTGACAGGAGCCGCACAATGAGCACCACACCGCCACCCGCCGGATCGATGTATCTCTACGACGACATCACCCCTCCGCTGATTGATAACAGCTACCGGCTGGACGTGGTCACCAACGTCACCTTCGACGGTGAGCAGGCGCCGCTCGCCTCAAACAGCGGCTACTTCGACATCGAAGGCCCGCGCTTCATCCTTCCCTCCACTGACGTCGCCGGGGTCTTTCCCCCGCGCAACGGCCACGGCGGTTTCGATGAAAACATCCCGCAAATTGTCATCTCCCGCCGCAGTCTGCCCTGGGAGCGCCGCCTCACCTCGAACCCTGCTCTGATCGGCACCCCTGCGCGCGATGCCAACACAGCACAGCCCAACCCCTTTCCGCCTCGCCAAGGCAAGCCCCAGGAGTACGGCCCCGCTCCGTGGCTGGCACTGCTGCTTTTTGAAGAAGGCGAATACGCACTTCACCAGAAGGTCCCTCTCAAGAGCGTCATGCCGGCCGACGCTTACGCCCGGCTGGAAGTCCCCGGCGGCATTACCTGCGATTCCATTGAAGTCGAAGAGGAGTTGCTTCAGTCCGTTCTCCCCAGCCTCGACGAGCTGACCCTGCTGGCCCACGTGCGCCAGGTCAATGTGGATGACCGTGAGCTCAACGCCGCCTCCGGCGATGGCTATTACGCCATCGTAATGAGCAACCGTCTTCCCGCCCCCGGCGCCAAATTCCGCGCCTGTCTGGTCTCTCTTGAAGAGCGCACGGACCTGGTGAAAGCCGATCCCCCCGCGGTTGCCAACCCATTCTTCAACAACGTGTCCGAGAACGCCGTCTTCGACCTCCAGACCCAATCCGCCGCGATCGCGAATCCGGTCACGGCTTCCTCCCCGCGCCCCGGAGCAATCCTCAGCTCCGGCACTCCCGGGCAGACCCTCGTCAGAGTCCAGGAAACCGCCGAAAGCCTCATCCTCCAGACGGTCGCGGACCGCAACGTCGCCACAGCCATCGGCATCGTAGAAGGCCCGTCATTCCATTACTTCGTAATGACAAAGCAACTCATTCTACTGCATAGCTGGCAGTTCGAGTGCACCGGCGTGGGCACCTTCCGCGATTACACACAGCGCATCAATGTATCGATGATGGGCACCGTCGAGCAGCAGGGCCACCCGCCCGTCACCGATACCGGACATATCCCCATCACCGTCATGGACCGCGCAGGCGTCCAGGAAAACGTCTGGTATCGCGGCCCGTTCGTTCCCATGCCTCTCACCCGCGACCCGCTCACCTACCACAGTGCCGACCAGTGCCGTCGCGTGACGCCCGAAACTGGAGCCGAAGACGTCAGCTACGCGGCTGCCTTCGAGGCCGGTCGCATGATGGCCGCCGCCGACCCCCGTTTGGCCCAGGAACTTATGCGCTGGCGCCGGGAGTCCTACCGCCAGTCCGTCCGCACCGACTCCCTGTTGGCGATTCAGGCCGCCATTCCACTGAACCAGACGCTGGAGATTCACCAGCCCGTAGCTTCCGTCGTAGCCGTCAGCGCCGCCAACAACATGGTCACAGGAATCAGCCAGATCGGCGACCGCTATGGCCTCGGAGCCGTCAGCTCCGCTTCTGGCCTAGATCCTGCCCAACTGCAACATGCATGGAATCTCAGCAGCGTTGCCGAAGCCACCGCCATGCTCGGGGGCAACCCCGGAGCCACAGGCGCAACGGTGACCGCCCCGGCTCAGACCACGCGCCTCGCAACCACACTCGACCAGGTCGTTGCCGACACCGCCTCGCTCAACCGCCTGCAAACCACCCGCGACCAGGTCCTGACCAATGTCCCGTTGAAATTGGAGAGCTAAGCATGCGCACCCCCTGGATTCAATCAAGCGCCGCTCTGAAAGAACGACTCCTCCGCCCCATCCAGCTCAGCCCCACCGAGCCCGAGTCGGAGATGCCTCCCTACATGGAGCTTTTCCTCTCTCATCTTCGCCTGCTTGTCGGCGTCCCCTTCGACTACCTCGTGGCCGACGATCGCCTTCTCCCGGACGAGTCCATCCGCTTCTTCTATCTTGATCGCTCCTGGACCGATCGCCTCGTCGACGGAGCCATCGCCGTGGGCAAAATCGGCACCCGCGAGCAGGCGCACCACCAGGGCCACGCGCCCGCAGTCAACCAGCAACTCGACCTCACCGAGCGGGTCGTCCGGACCCTGCAGCGCGGCCTCAAGCCTTTCATCGACGCCAAAGCGGTGAACGACGCCAACCCGGTCCCCGCCGATACCGTCACAGGATTCCTGCTGCGCTCTTCCGCCGTCAGCGGCTGGCCGCAAATGGACGTCCGCGCCTACAGAACCGACGTCAGCGAGCCCTTCGATCCCTCTGACCCCAAGGCCCTTTCCCAACAGCTCACCACGCTGCGCCTCGAACTGCTGTCGCCCGGCCTGATGATTGCGCTCTTCCAGGGGGTCCCCCAACTGGTCATCCTCGAAGAGCCGCACCACGGCGTTCAGTTTGGTGTGCATCTGGATAACAGCACATACAAGGTCTACCTGCGCGACGCCACCGGCCACCAGATACCAATAACCGGCCAGCCAAGCAAGTACCGGGATATTCCCCTTCCCGTCCGCGCCGCCAACAGCCGCGTGGTCCACGTCACCGAATTGCGCCGCCAGCTCAACGTCATCCGCGCAAAAGTTCCCACTGCGATTCCCGTCACCGGCTCCGCCAGCTTCGCCATCGCCGTTTTGGACCCGCCTTGGCGCCAGCGTTTCGAGGGCACTGTCGATCAAGCCGGTACCCAGGCTACCTCGGGCGGATTCGTCGCACATCTTAATATCGCGCAGCGCGTCGCACTCAACACGACTCTCGAAGAGGTCAGGAATCTGGTGGCCACCCATGGCGATTAACAGAACGCTTTCCTTTACCGACAAAGCCGCCGCCTTCTCCGCCGCCGCTGCTTACGGCATTACGCAGAAGGTCGTAAACACCTGGAATCCTTACCTGATCCGCACCCCTCGCGTCCTCGTGCCTATCCAGGTCGATGCTCTCGTCGTGCGGCCACAGCAACCCGCCGAGAGTTGGGCCGACTGTGCGCTCAAAGCCGCTCCGCAGCAGACCACACCCATCACTCGCTACGACATTCTCCCCGCTCCTTTTGCCGAGCTTCCGCAGACACGCGCCGCCGGGGTCTACCTGCACTGGGCCCTCCCCGATGCGCTCACCCACGGCATCGCCGACGGCGACACCGCCACCTTCCCTGCCGCTCCCGACCGCTGGCTCGTCCTGCGCATGTACCCTTCGACGAACCCTCTGCTGCAATCGAAGACCGGCCGCAGCGGGGGAATGCGCGCCGTGAAAGGCTGGGTCCTGCGCGCGGGCGATCAGAACCCGGTGCCCATCGATCTGGATTCCTTCACTGAAGGACCACCCTCTGACGACGCCATCAACAATCCCCTCACCGTCCTCGGCACCGGGGACGTAGCCTGGGCTGCTTACTACGACAACTGCGTCAATCGCCTCGCCTTCTACGACAACCTGAGCGATGTAACGCAGGGCCCGTTCAGTTATCTCGTCTGCGGCTGGTACTCCAACCCCGCGCAGGACCCGCTCGGGAGCCAGGACGTCCACTCTCTCACCGACTTCAACGCAAAGATGGAGCAGCTAGGATGGCAACTGCAAACTGGCGAGCTCGACGAATCCATCCGCCACGCCCGCAGCTACATCGTTGCCGCGCAGGGCATGGGGCTTAAGTCCAATCTTCTTTCCTCCACCATGGCCTATAACGACGCCATCAACAACAGCCCTGCGGCGGTAGCCTACGCCGTCTCCGACACGCCGTCCTCCATGCCCGATTTCGACCCTGGCGGCGAGGCCCTCGGCCCCTACACCACCGACGGTTCCTGGTGGCCAAACGCCACCCTCATGCACGGATCGGTGGTGGCCATCGGCTGGCCCAGCGTCGGCTGGCCTGGCAATGAAAACGGCCTGCTTTCCGGCGAAAGCGGCGGCCCGCCGGCAGCTTCGGCCATCAATGTTGCCGTCGGCAACACGCTCACTGAGGCCCTCGCCGCACTGATCGCCCAGCACAACAACCGGCCTGACGAAGCCCGCATTCTGGAAGGGTTCCTGCTCAGCTCTCTGGCGGATCTCGAGCAGCCCGATGGCCGCGCCAGGCTTGATGCCTTGCTTCAGGCCAGCGCATTCGCCTCGCTTGACGGCGGGTACGCCACCGAAACCATCAACATCCCCGCCATGCCCGACACTCCGCCTCCGCTGCCGAACCCGATCCAGCCCGGCCCCGGCGTATTTACCCAGGCCGTCGCGCCCACATCTTTCCACGACACGGCCTTCGCCAGCGGCCTTTTCACCGAGAACGCCGTCAAACTCGGCGGCCGGGCCGCAGCCGCGCACTCCCAACCCATCGAAACTGCCCGCGAAACCACCATCTACGAGGGCGGCATGTCCGCCGCAATCAACGCCATCCTGCACGCCGATACCCCGCAGCAGATTCCGGCACACACTGAAGTGGTTCGCCGATCTCTCCCCCGTCTCTTCTATCCCAGCGAGCCCGTCATTCTCCTTGAGGGTGCCAGCCGCACCTTCAAATACGGCGCCGACACCCGCTTTTCCCAGGACAACACTCTCGTTTGCCGTCTGACCGGCTTTTGCGCCACAGAAATCAGCTGCTCGATGCCCACGTTCCCCGGCCAGCCGCCCCAGGCCAATCGCCTCAGCATCAAGGGCGAAGACGTTCTCGAACGGGGCATTGAAAACGGCAGCGTCCCTCCCGAGTGCGAAGACCTGCTTCGCGAGACCGTCATTCTCGATCCCTCCGCCTCAGTGAATCTTGCCCAAGCCGCATTGACCCCATTGGCGCCCTTTCGCACCAAAAGCGTTGCTATCACAGTTGGCGCAACCCAAAGTCACGCAGCCGCTGCTGTGCCCACTGCTGCCCAGATCAATCGGGTGGCAAACAACTTCGTGGTTGAGCAGACCGCCTGGTGGGCCACCCGTGATCCCCGCTTCGACCATGCGCCCCTCATTGCGCAGAGCGGAATCGTCGGCACCTTGCCTGCGGCCCTCGCAGTCTCCCCGCCCGTCAGGCCCTGGAACCCCATTCATCTCGACTGGGAGATCGAGTACATTCCCTCCCCCAACGGCGTCAAAGATTGGTCTCTCGGCGAAATCGACTACGCCACCGCCCCCGCCAATGCACCGGCAGCCCCTGACCCAACGGGCGCGCAGCAACCCGGAACCAGCGGGCAGCCAGCCGCTGCCAACCCTCTCGGCAGCTTTGTTCTGTCTGGCCGCGCCCACCTCACCGGCGGAGCCGCGTCAACCGCTGCGGCCAGTCTTCGCCTGGCCATGACTCAGGCCCAGGCAGCAGGAGGCGCGGGCAACCTGACGCCCAACACCCACTCCAGCTTCCACTCCAAACATGCCCAGATCGCACTCGCGGCTTACGCCGCCATGGCGCAGAAGATCAAAGTCAAAATCACCGCATCTGCGTCAGCTACCACCAACGACATCCCCGCTGTCGATCGCAGCGCTCTCCAGGACATTCTCGACACCATCGACAGCATGGACGTCCTGGTCGGAGCGGTCGACAACTTCACCCGCCAGATGCGCGGCGGCTATCCATCCGACGGCGCCTCCGCGCCCGCCTACAACTCCATCCCCACTCCCTTCGTCCCGCTCCGCGCCGGATTCATGCGCCTGCTGCGGCTCCGCCTCGTCGACAGTTACGGCCAGTTCCTCGACCTGCTCGGCTCCAGCGACACCGCCATTCTCAATTCCGCCAAACTAATTGAATCCGAGCCCCTCGGCACCACAGGCCGCCCCGAACTGCTCGCCCTGCCGCCGCGCTTCACCTCGCCGGCCCGCCTCTGGTTCCGCTACATGGCCGCCGACGGCTCTGAGAACGAAGCCACACCCGACATCTCGCCGGTCTGCGGGTTCCTCATGCCCAACCACCTCGACGGCGATATCGAGTTCTTCGACATCGATGGAAGCAACCTGGGCTTCGTCCGGCCCGACCCACAAGCAGGAGTCGTCTGGGAAGACACCCCCGGCGTGCCATCCACCGTCGGCCAGTCCCCGGCCCGCGCCATCCCCAACAAGTACTCCGCCGGCGTGGCCCAGGGGCTGCTTCAATGGGGACTCGCGGACGCCACCAACACCGGACTCCCCGAGGACGCGCTCAGCGCAATCCTCCGCATCATCGACTCCACCCTTTGGGCTGTCGATCCATTCGCCAGCTCTTCAGATGAACATCTCTCACTCCTCATCGGCCATCCCGTCGTCATCCTCCGCGCCCGCGTTCGCCTTGAAGTGCGGGAGCCCATCGACCCCCAACTCATCAACACCCAGGCCATTTCCCTTCGTCTTGGAGCCGTGCCCCAATGGCAGGATGGCCTGCTCGGCTACTTTGTCAACGACGACTACACCCGCCTTCACAGCGCCGACGGCGCCATCGCCGGGTTTGCCCGCCAGGTGGGCCCAGGGCGCGGATTCCTCCAGCAGGCCAACCTGGTCGAGAACTACTACCAGACCTTCTCCGACGACCTCGGCGACAACCGCACAGAAGGCAACAGCCCGGTCACCCACCCCTACGTCGACGGTTCCGGCCTGATGACCATCCAGCCCAACCAGGAAGTATCGCTGACTCTTCTCGTCGAGCCCCATTGCGTGGTCCACGCAACCAGCGGCGTCCTGCCGCGTAAAGAGATCGGCATGCGCCGAGAGTGGGTCGCTGCGGCCCTGGCAAGCATCTCTCCAACCTTCCGCTTCGGGCCGGTTCTGGTCGATCCCAAGACCCTGCGTATGCCCGTCCCCAACGAGATTCACGGCACCTGGAGTTGGGATCACCGCGCCGACATGACTACCTGGTCTGAAGACCCCATCGTCAACGCCACTCAGGACGCACATCTGCGTCCCGACCCGGCCAGCGGCACGGAGGGCTGGCTGCGCATGGAGCCACCGCCACCGGCGGGTGCCTCCAAATCCTGAACGCACCAGGGTTTTAACCCGATTGATGAGCGCAAAGCAGGAGAGCAAGCATGGCGGATGCCAATAATATGATCGAAGCGGCCGACGTCGGAGAGAGCGGCCCAGCCTTCCTCCGCGACCACACTGACCCCAACGGCATGCCGCGCCCCGACGTCTGGCGCCAGGCCGTCGCCGACTTCTATCAGCTCGACCTGGACGCCAGCGTCCGCTGGACCCAGATTGGCCCCGCCCCGCTCATCGTCGATCACGACCAGAGCTACCTGGGCATCGGCCCCGACTCCGGCGAAGTCACCGACATCCTCATTGACCCCTCCGACGTCACTGACCAGATCATCTACATCACGACCAACGACGGCGGCATCTGGAGGACTTCCAACGGCGGCGCCAACTGGCTTCCTCTCACCGACCAGATGTTTTCCATCTCCATGGGTGCAATCGCCATGGATCCCACCAACCCCAATATCCTTTACGGCGGCAGCGGCAATCTCTTCGACGGCGGTGCAGCTTTCACCAAGGGCGCAGGCATCTACCGGAGCGGCGATGCGGGTCTTACCTGGAACATTGTCGACGGCGGCTACTTTGGCACCATCTTCGCAAACGTGGGCATCAACCGCATCGTCTGCCCCGCCGCCGACTGCCTGCTGGTCGCCACGAACCAGGGTCTCTATCGCTCCGTCGACGCCGGCCGCAACTTTGGCGCCAATGCTCCCGACTTCAACGACCGCCAGCCTGTCGTCGCCGGCAAAATCTGCTGCCTCTTCCTCGACTCCGTCACGCCTGCAAGCACTGTATACGCTGGAGTCGCGGGTGACTCTGTAGACTCCAACGGCGTCGCACTTCCAGTGGTTGGCCTGCTCAAATCCATCAACGCTGGAATCACCTTTCCCACCAACCTCTTCAGCAACCCTGGCGCGCCCGCGCTGCCCTACGGCTCCTTCGTCGTTGCCCAGTCCCAGTTTGACGGTGCCACCGCGAACAGTGCCGTCCTCTATGCCAGCGTTCAGACCAATCTCGCCAACGGCAACGGATCGTATGTCGGCTTCTTCCGCTCCCTGGATTCCGGCGCCACCTGGAGAGTCCGCGGGAGCCTAAAACGAGTCGCGCGCACCGACGGATTCGAACAGAGTGCCTACGACCTGACCATCGGCGTGGACCCGCTCAACTCCAAACGCGTCTACGCAGGCTTCCAGCAGTTGTGGCTTTCCGTCGACGGCGGAACAACCTTCCTGGCGAATGCCGTCACAGACACTAAGGTTCATTGGGACAACCACGCTATGGTCTTCAGCCCGGCGTCGCACCGTGCCGCCCCGCCTGCCCCGCCTGCGGCCGTGCCACCCACCACCCTCTACACCGGAACCGATGGCGGCATCGCCAAGAGCACCGACGGCGGCCTTACCTGGACCGCCATCAACGGCTCCATCGCCACCAGTCTATTCATCGGCATCGATATCGGAAAAGGCTCACCAAACAACGCCTATACCTACGGAGGGTGCCAGGATACTGGCACCAGCGGTCACCGCCCCGCGCTCGCAGGTCACCGCCCCGCCGATCTCGCAGGCCAATGGCATGCCGGTATCAACGGCGATGGAAAGCTTGTAGCCGTCGATCCAACCGATCCCACCATCGTCTTCGGCTTCGACAACCAGTTTTTAATCAAGTCCATCGATGCGGGAGACCACTGGAAGACGACTAACGACGATCCCGCCACCATCGGCCAGGGACTCCACAACCCCAGCATCTACGCCCGGGCCATCGCCGTCGAACAGACCGGCGCCGCCCCCGCTGCCAGGACTGTCTATGTAAGCGAAGGCAAGCTTCTCTACAAAAGCATCGATTCGGCTCTGAAGTTTTCCCGCACTGGGCTTAGACCGGCAGATTTCATCACATGCATTGTTACCACCCCCGCCAATGATGGCCTGATTTGGGCCGGCGCATTCGACGGCTCAGTTCACTGCTCGCTGGATCACGCACACACATGGGACGCAGCCTCTCTCGTAACTACCCCCGGCGGCGCCGGTATCGCGATGGGCCCTGTCAATCACATCGCCATCGACCCCACCAACACCCAACGCATCGCCGTCGTCTATGGCGGCGTCTCCGGCATCCATTCCAAGTTTCGAACTCGCCATGTCTTCCTCACTCTTGACGGCGGAGCAACCTGGCACGATGTAAGTGGTACCGACGGAAATGGCCCGGCTGGCAACCTCCCCGATCTGGCCTTGCGTTCCGCAGTCTTCGACACCAGCGCCATTCCGCCCGCAATCGTCGTCGCAGGAGACGCAGGCGTCCTTCGCTCCACCGACGCCACCGTCACTGGAGCCGGAGTTCATTCAATCGGCTCTGCCACCTGGAAGATTTACGGCACTGGCCTGCCCATGGTCTGCTGTAACTCGCTCGCAATCGACAACTCCGTCTCGCCGCCCATTCTGCGCGTCGGCACCTATGGGCGAAGCTGCTTTGAAGTCTCGCGCCCCACCGGGCCCACCTTTGCCACCGACTCCAATCTTGCCTTTGGCGCCGTGGCAACCGGCCAATCCGCAAAACTCCCGGTTTATGTCTATAACTGCGGCGACGCAGCCCTCGAAATCTCCGCCATCAGCATCTTCGGCACCGCACCCTTCACCCTTGCAGCGATACCAGTACTGCCCGTCTCCATCGCCCCCGGCGCAACACACGCCTTCCAGGTCACCTTTGACCCAACCGCTCCGGGAGACGCCTTCGACTGGCTGAAAATCACTTGCAACGACGCCCAGCCGTCACCCCTCATCTTCACCAGCGGCACCGGAGTCAGCACCGGCCTGCTGCCGCGCCTGGCCACGAATCCCATCGCGACCGTCGGCTTCGGAACCGTATTCAGCGGCACGGACCGCACCATCCCAGTACAACTGCTCAACGTCGGCACTGCGCCCCTCAACATCTCCGCCATCAACCGGACCAGCGGCAGCAACGACTTTTCCATCTTTCCTGTACCCGCCTTCCCCATCGCCATTCCGCCTGGCGGACAGTTCAACATTGCCTTCAAATTCGCTCCCTCTGGCGGCGGCCCCATCGCTGCCATTTTTTCTGTAACGAGTGACGACACACAGTCCCCGCTCACCATCACCACCTCCGGCACCGGCTACGATCCCTCCGCCATCTTCTGGTCCTCATTCCTGGAGCAGCTCGGACTCGCTCAGCCGTTCGTGCGGTAAGGAAACTCTGCACAAATTC
>OCZT010004619.1_pt1 | contig 13848 bp, 17 predicted proteins | sample 1539031 | NCBI WGS metagenome assembly OCZT01 (sample SAMEA3539308, study PRJEB22396) | soil metagenome | biome: tundra; feature: field; material: soil | place: USA | collected 2010-05 | depth 0.15 m
CCGCTAGCGGCAGTTGGCTGGGGTCGGTATTAGTGACACGGATAAAAGTTCCGCCGGCAAGATTTGTAGCCGGTATCTCATCGCCCGCCGATAGATCTGCAACCGGTGCGTACGCCGGGATCTGATAAAGCCACATCTCCAGGTTCCCGTCGCTCGTCAGGGGGTTTGCAGCCGGCGTCGGGGTCGGAGTTGGACTCGGGGTTGTAGTTGGCGTCGGTGTCGGCGACGGCGTCGGTGTCGGCGATGGGGTCGGTGTCGGTGATGTAAACGCATTGGCGTCAAAGGAGCCGGGATTTGTTGAATCCGGAGTCAACGGCCGCGATGTTGTTGCGTTCGAGCTGAATGCGATCCACTTCCCATCCCTGCTGATGACCGGGCGGGTATTCACAATGTCTACACGTATATTGGCAAACGTGGTTGGCTGGCTGGTATCGAAAAGAAGGCTCTTTGTATCGGTGATCTGATATATCCGGCGCTGGGCGTAATCAAAAAGAAAGATCTCAAGATTCCCATCGGAATTCCGCGGATTCTCGGTTGCCAAATCCCCCCGTGATTCGAAGACGATAAAGCGGCCATCCCCGCTTATGCTGCCGGCAAACGATTCAAAGGCGGAGTTGGATACCTGACCGATGACAGAATCAACTTGTCCGAACGCTGCAGCCGCGGAAAGTATCAGATATAAAAACGCAAATGAAATGATCAGGCGAAACGTCACAAACTCCTCCAGAGCTTAAGGAAGGTAGCCATAATAATATGGGCACGACGCCGACTTACAACGATGGTGCCCAAAACATTAAATTCTATGCATTATGCCGCGATACCGCAAACACACGGCGTGGGAAACGGACCGTACAAGCATAATTTCAATAAAGTTTGATGCTCCACAGTCGACGCGGGGTTGTAATTACCACATTGCCATATATCATTTAACAGTAAATACTTACGGGAAATGGATGAACTCCGATTCATGATCGTTGCCGGTGAAGCCTCGGGCGATGGCCATGGCGCCAAGCTGGTCAGGGCGATCCGCGAGTTAGGAGGGGAAAGAATCATGGAGTTCTTTGGCGGTGCCGGACCCCAACTGCGCGAGGCGGGGGTCGAAGCGATCGTCAAAACCGACGAGTTATCGATTGTCGGCCTTCCTGAGATCGCAAAAGCCCTTCCGCTTTTCCTGCGGGCGTTTCGTGACCTTAAACGTGCCGCCGCCGATCGCAAACCCGACGCCGTTATCCTTATCGACTTTCCTGAATTCAATCTCAAACTCGCCAAATCGCTAAAGAAAGCCGGCTTCACAATCGTCTACTACATCTCGCCGCAGCTTTGGGCATGGCGGAAATATCGATTGGCGGCAATAAAGAAGTATGTCGATCTGATCATCACAATTCTTCCGTTCGAGAAGGATTGGTATGAAAGGCGTGGTGTTTCACATGTTGAATACGTCGGCAGTCCCCTCGCGATGGAGGTCCATCCGAACATTTCCCGAAACGAGTTCTGCCAAAAACACGGGTTCGATATTGATGCGCGGATCATTAGCCTTCTTCCCGGCAGTCGACATAAAGAGGTCGTTCGCATCCTGCCCGTCATGCTCGGTTCCGCGGAAATAGTGCGGACAGGGCTGCCCAATACGCAATTCGTAGTAGCGGCCGTGCCGACAGTGATCGACGAGACAAAACAGATCGTCGAATCGGAACGAAAATGGTCCGGCTCATTTACGATCGTTAGCGATGAGACATACGACGCTCTCTACGCTTCAGACGCCGCGGCGGTCACAAGCGGAACCGCAACCCTCGAGGCTGGGATAATCGGGGTACCGATGGCGATCGTCTATAAGACATCAGCGTTTAACTATCGCCTATTCGAACCGATGATCTCAGTTGACCATTATGGTTTGATAAATTTGATAGCCGGCGAAAGGGTCGGGAAGGAATTGATACAGCACGAGTTTACCGCCGCGTCGCTTGCCGACGAACTCCTTTGTCTGATGGAACCGGCGACGAATGCCGATATGCGGGACAAACTTCAAGCCGTCACAGAAAAGCTGGGACATGGTGGTGCGTCGAAACGTGCGGCCCAGTCGATCTTCAAGCTGCTAGGTGTTACAGATCTATCATTCAATTAAGCCGAATAATCGTTACCGCGTTTATTGATAACGTCGCGGGGTTGGTCGCAAGATCCTCAAAGAACGCATCCCCTTGCTTTCGTCGGTAATATCTGCCACCTGGGCCGATTTCACAAGACTTTGAAATTCACCAACTCGACATTTTCAATAGGCTTCCCCTTTTCGAGATCGCCTTTTATCCTGAGCGTAAACACATATCGCTTTTTTGGAATGAACTCGTCCGGTTTTTCCGTATAGATCCTTAACCGCTTCATCGACGCGATATCTTTCAGATCGATCTTATCGGCAATCACTACATTGTTTGGAATGCATGGTTTACACATCGCCCCCTTTTGGGCACGGCGGACATTTATAGATATCAAATATGTATCCCTCGATGCGGAAAGTCGTATTAACACCATCAAACTTTTGCAGGTCGTCAAAATTAAGCAAAGGTGGTTGGTGAGCCTGTGAATATACGGCCGATGTGGCCAGCAATACAAGGAGAAACAGGAAAGGGGTTGTTGTCTTGATCATAATTATTTTTCGTTACGGAGATCACCATCATCAGAACGCGCCGACTCTGGTAAAGATGCACTCCCATGCGTTATCAGGAGCATTACACCGGCCGCATAAACGAAAAGCGCCATTTCATCGACGGGGCCATGAACAATGATCGCGGCCGCGAAAATCACGAGCAGGATCCAACCGCCGATCTTTAATGTTTGCGGAATGAGCAGCATTACCGCGGCAATTGCCTCAAGACCGGCGAACCACGGCAGGATAGCGCCTAGATGCGAAACAGTTTGTGAGTGAAGCGAGTGAATGACGTTGATAATGCTTTCGATCAAGATGACCACCGAGAGCACTACGCGAAAGAGAATATAAGTCTTATCCATGTATGGTCTCATTTGACGGGCGATTCGCGTCCGAAAATATCGCCCGTCAAATACATTGGAGTAAGGATCAATCGTGCATCGTTAAAGCCGAGATCTGTTCACGTAGTTTCTTGACCTCGTCCTTTAACCGGCCGAGCCCTTTGACGTAGGCGTTCTGGCGCTTGTATTCATCCAACGGTTGGACAGGCGTTCCCCACCAGACGCCTGCCCGAACGATCTTGCCGGGCAATATGCCGGCTTGCGAACCGACGATCGCACCGCTCAGAACGCGAGTATCATCGCCCATTCCGACCTGACCGCCGATGACGCAATCATCCTCGATCACGGTACTGCCCGAAATGCCGGTTTGAGCGGCTATGACGACACGTTTACCTATTTGCACGTTGTGCGCGATCTGGACAAGGTTATCGATCTTGGTTCCGGCGCCGATCCGCGTATCGCCGAGTGCTCCGCGATCGACGCATGTGTTTGCGCCGATCTCGACATTATCTTCGATAACTACCTTGCCTATCTGCGGGAACTGATGATACTCGCCCTTTTCGTCGGGCACATAGCCGAAACCGGATGCCCCGATGATCACACCGGCGTGGAGAACAACGTTGTTTCCGATATTCGAGCCGTCTTCAATAAAGACGTTTGGATGAAGCGTGCATTGCGTGCCAACAGTCACGTTATCACCGATCTTGGCGCCCGCGCGTAATTGGGTTCCGTCTCCGATAGAGCTGTTTTCGCCGACGCACGTAAAGGCCCCGATGAATACATCTTTTCCGATCCTCGCCGTGTCTGAAATGACGGCCGAATTATGGATCTCAGGTTCCCTTTCCTTTGGCGGGTGGAGCAACGCACCAACAAGGGCGAAGCTGAGTTTTGGATTAGCCGTTTTGATATAGGGAACGTTGAATTCAGTCGAAAACCCGTTCGGTACTATTAAACAGGATGCGTTTGTGTCGACATCGGTCTCAGTTCGTTCCAGGAATGCAATGTCGCCAATTGTCGCCGTCGCAACGGCCGCGACACGCTTGATCTCAACATCGCCCGAGCCTTTAAGTTCCGCCGAAAGAAAATCAGCGATCTCCCGAGTTTTCATTGAATATAATGTAAATTGTTTCGCGGGAAAAGTCAGGCGCGGCCTTAAGATCCTGACCGCTCGGCATCATTCACAGCGGACTGCAAAAATATCTCGATGCCGTCGAGCGAATACCCAGCGGTTTCAGCTAGCTGTTTCAGTATCGAAGCCGCGTCGCTATCGAGAAAATCGAGATCGGCGAGATCAACGGTGACCTTGTGCCCCGTCTCGGAATGTATCGACTTAGCGATCCGCTCAATCAACTCGGCGTCGTCGTGAAACATCTCGCCGCTGACGCGCAATATCGTTCTGTTGTTCTCGCTATCGTCGATCTGCTTGATCTCTGTCGGCATGGTTTGAGCGGGGGATACGTAAAACCGTTCATCTATGTTTCAGCGGGAACATATCGTTTGGTAACCATGAAGACACCGGCGAATATCAAAAGGGCAGCCACGATAAACTTAAAATCGATACTCTCGCCCAGGAAAAATACGGCCAATAAGAAACCGATCAATGGCTGCAGATAGACAAACACCGCGACTGTCGACGGGTTGACCCGGGCCAATGCATAGGCATTCAAAAGATACGGGGCCGCCGTGGCAAAGATCCCAATATAGACGACAAGAAGCCAGATCAGGGCCGAGACCGCGCCGATGTCGATCGTCGACAACGAAGCAAGCCCAAGTGGAAAACAAATAGCGCTGGCAAATATGAAAACCCACATCATCGACCGAAAGGTACCGTTTCGTGTGATCACGTCTTTTGACGTCGCAACGTAGATGCCGTAAGCAAGGGAATTCCCGATTATTAATATGTCGCCCACGGTCGTCTCGGATGAGAAAGATGCATTTCGCGGATCGATCAGAAAGATAACACCAAGGGCAGCTAAGACGATGCCGATGATCTTGATCACCTTTAGCTTCTCATAACCGGCAAGCGATCCGATCGTTAACGCAAATATAGGGATCGTCACCGCAAGCAGCGAGGTGTTTGAGGCCTTGGTTAACGAGAGCCCCTTTATGAATAACGTCTGATTGATCACGACGCCAAACATGCTGAGCACGGCAAGACGCCAATAGTCGCCGCTTCGTTTAAGCCAGAGCCGGCCGCGGATCGCCTGCACCACGAATAAGATCAACGCAGTTATAGCTACACGAATCCCGACAACCGCAAGAGCCGGTACGACCGGCAACACCACCTTTCCAATTACGGGAAGCGAGCCAAAAAAGAACTGAGCGGGGATCAGCGCTAGGTATGGTGCGAGGGGTTTTTCACGGGTATCCAAGTTTTGAGTTTATTGATGACTGAGACGTTTAGATCGACATCATTCCGGGTTGTTCGAGCATCTGCCGGAACGTCTTTAGGAATTTGGCGCCCGTGGCACCGTCAATGATGCGATGATCGCATGACATCGTCACATGCATGATGTTGCGAACGACGATCTCGCCATCACGAACGACCGGCGTGGCTTCGGCCCCGCCGACGGCAATGATTCCGCCCTCGGGTGGATTTATGATCGCCGTGAATTCCTTAATTCCGAACATTCCAAGGTTTGAGATCGAGAAAGTTGCACCCGTATATTCCTCGGGCTGAAGCTTCTTAGCTTTTGCCTTTGCCGCGAGGTCCCTGATCTCGGCCGAGATCTCTAAGATACCTTTAAGATTTGCACCACGAACGACGGGCGTGATCAAGCCTTCGTCGATCGCTACAGCAACTCCGATATCCGCCTGCCCGTAAAACCGAATCGTTTTGTCCTGGTAGGAGGCGTTTGCGAACGGGTGCTTCATTAAGGCCATCGCCGCAGCTTTGACAATAATGTCGTTAACGCTGATCTTTTGGTCTTCGGGCACTGTTTCATTGATCTGCTTTCGTAAAGCCAACGTAGCGTCCATCTCGATCTCGACGGTGAGATAGAAGGTCGGAACGGGCCCTATCGACTCGGCAAGACGGCCGGCGATGACGCGTCGCATTTGCGATGTTGTTTCGTCACGGTACGGCGAGGCCCCTACGACCGTTGAGGGCGTAAATTGCGGTGCCTGCACGACCGGGCCGCCGCCGGCCATCGCCGTCTCGATATCTCGCTTGATTATTCGTCCACCGGGACCTGAACCTGTAACGCTCCTTAGATCGATCGAGTTCTCAGCCGCCATGCGAGCGGCGATCGGTGAAACGATCATTCTGCCCGACGCAGGCTATTCTTGCGGCTTCGCGGCAGTTTGGCCGTCGGAACCCTCTGGCTCGGGTGTCGGGGCCGAGGTTTGCTTTGACGCACGCTCCTTCGGCTTTTCAACCGTTGCCTCGGGTGCGGGTTGGTCATCGGTTCTCTCGGCATCCGGAGCGGACTTGCTGCCGTTAGAGGAAATCTCAGATAGGATGCCGGAAATATCTTCGCCCTTATTGCCAATGATCGCTATCGGTTCATTGAGCGCCGCCGTTTCGCCGTCGCCCTTTAATATCTTCAGAAGCGTGCCGCCCGATAGCGCGGTCATCTCCATCGTTGCCTTATCGGTATCTACTTCCGCGAGAGTTTCGTTAGCCTCGAAACTGTCTCCCTCGTTCTTTACCCAGCGCGCGATCTGGCCCTCTTCCATCGTGGGCGACAGTTTTGGCATTAAAAATTTTTCGGCCATAAGTTTAGGTGAGTTTTTGTCGATTTGCCGCGATCATTCGCAACCGTTCTTCCCGCGTCTTCTTGCGCTCGTTGTAGCCTCTGTCGCCGTACGGCTCAAGCTTTTCGAGCCAGAGATCTTTCAACACCTCGAGGTCACCCGCATAATCATAATTTGGATCGTCGCGCGGTTCGACCGGTTCGATCGTCTCAAATTCGAATGCTGCCTCACCGTGGTCGATCCAGTCGGTTTGCAGTGTTTTGCTCGGGTGCAAACCCGCCTTCAACTGGACCTTGTAACGGTTGATCCTGCCGGGAACATTCGTGCTCGAGTCGATAAATACCTTTTCGTTTATCGTATTTCTGATCTGAAAAATGCCCATCGGCCGATGGCTAAGCTTATACTCGAGTTTTGCCTGTCGCCTATCCATTAGATATAACAAACCTCCTTAACGGCGGCGACGATCTTCGCAACGTCGGGCAAAGCCGCCGCTTCGAGGCTCTTTGCATATGGCATCGGAGCTTCGGCTGTCGATATTCGCTTTATCGGGGCATCAAGATAATCAAAGGCGTTATCCATCACGGCGTAACTTATCTCGGCTCCGACCGAAGCGAATGCGTGTGATTCCTCGGCGATCACCAAACGATTTGTCTTCCTGACAGAGTTTGCGATCGTCTCGATATCGAGCGGCTTGATGGTTCGCGGGTCGATGACCTCAACCGATATGTCAAATTCTTTTTCGATCTGCTCGGCAGCCTGGAGTGCAAGCGGAACAGTCATCGAGCGGGCGACAACAGTACAATCCTTACCCTCCCGCTTAACGTCCGCGACACCGAGCGGTATTGTGAAATCTTCGTCTTCGGGTACCTCTCCCTTGAGGCCGTACATTCTTTCCTGTTCGAGAAAGAGCACCGGATTATTGTCGCGGATCGCGGATTTGAGCAATCCCTTGGCATCAGCGGCCGTCGAAGGCATGACGACTTTAAGTCCCGGGAAGTTTGCGTAGAATGCTTCGAGTGCCTGCGAATGCTGCGACGAGACCTGGTATGCGGACCCATTCGGTCCGCGGAAAACGATTGGCACATTGAATTGGCCGCCAGACATATAGAACATCTTTGCGGCGTGGTTGATTATCTGGTCGGCCGCAAGGATCGAAAAGTTCCACGTCATAAACTCAACGATTGGTCTTAAGCCGGCCATTGCGGCACCGATGCCTAAAGCGGCAAATCCCAATTCGGTTATCGGAGTGTCGACGACGCGTTTATCGCCAAATTCTTTCCACAGACCACGGGTGACTTTATACGCGCCGTCATACTCGGCGACTTCCTCACCCATTATGAAAACGTTCTCGTCTCGTAATATCTCTTCGCGAAGCGCCTGGTTAAGAGCGTCGCGGATCGTCAAAACTGCCATAAGTTATTTAGTGAACTTCACCCCGGACTCATCCGCCCATGCCGGCTTTAGATCGTGATAGAGGGTGTCCGGGTCAAGATCGGCACCATTATCCCAACAAATCGTCTTCATTCGTTTGTCGACTTTCACAGACCTGAATAAATCCATGTTCATTCGGATGGGTTCAAAAATCTTACCCCTCAAATGAGGCGTTAGGTCGATATCCCGAACACTGCCATCGGTGAACTCGATGTGCACCACAAAGTCCCGAACGGGTTTAACGGACCGTATTCTTACCAATCTCATGTTTAATCCAACGGCTTGATCGGATTTAGCGGCTCGCCAAGTCTTGCTTTTTGCCAGTCTTGCATAAGCTCGGATCGATTAAGATCGGCCCATTCCAGCACCAGATTATGGACGCGTCTCGGTAGTTGTCCAGCATAAAGCCTAAGCGTTTCGATTTCGTAGATCGCCTCATCACCTGCATATTCTGCATGAAAATGCGGCGGCGAATGCTCGCTGTAATACATGTAAATCATTATGCCAAAGAACTGACAAATACACGGCATTACAGTTTAAGCGTAAACATTGGTCAGCAACTCACTAATTTCAGGGAACGGACTCTCTTCAGCAAACTTGACCGCGCGATCAACGGCTTCGTGAGCTTCGCGTTCGATCGTTTCAAAATCCTGGTCATCAAAATGCTCTGATTCCTTCAAACAGTTCTTAAACAAAACGATCGGATCCCGTTTCTGATATTCGGCGATCTCTTCACGGGTTCGGTAATTGCCCGGGTCCGACATCGAATGTCCCATATAGCGGTAGGAGCGAACCTCAAGCAGGGTCGGGACCGAATCTTTTCTAGCTCGATCGATGGCCCTCAGTGTTGACTCGCGGACGGCCATCACGTCCATGCCGTCGACAAACTCGTTCGCTACGCCATACGCATCGCCTTTTCGGGCAATGTTGCGCATGCTCATCGCACGCTCAAGCGACGTTCCCATGCCGTATTGGTTGTTTTCGCAGATATAAACACAGGGAAGTCCCCAGAGTTGTGCCATATTCAGTGATTCGTGAAAGATTCCCTGATTGACGGCTGCTTCACCAAAGAAGCAAAGCACCACCTGTCCGCTGCCCTTGTACTTTGCGGCATACGCCAATCCGGTTCCGAGACCGATTTGACCGCCGACAATACCGTCGCCGCCATAAAATTGGAATTCTTTCGAGAACATGTGCATCGACCCGCCTTTTCCGCCGACGCACCCGCCTGCTTTGCCGAACAGTTCGGCCATCACCGCTTCGGGCGAAATACCCTTTACCATCGCCTGGACATGATCGCGGTACGACGTGATCACCATATCGTCCTGTTCGAGGGCCATTATTGTACCGACGCCGATAGCTTCCTGACCGATGTATAGATGACAAAACCCGCCGATCTTACCCATCCGATAGACTTCAGCCGCTTTTTCTTCAAAATGCCGGCCCAAAACCATTTGGTAAAGCATCTTACGAAGTAGCTGTTTGTCGATTTTCTTGATCGAAGCGAGTTGTGCACAGCGACGCTTATCGTATTCAGCTTTAGCCACTTCTATACTGATACGATCGAGAGATTCGGGCTTTTCGACACCTTTTTCGGGCTTCTCGCCGGCACCGTTGCGTGATGTCTTTGACTCTTTAGCTGCCGGTTTCTGATGCGTTGCTGCTCTGGGCAATAGTAGTTCCTCCGAGGGCGATAAAGCGTACGTAACTCAATAAGATAGTAAACCTATATTATATTGAACGGACATCAATAGTGCAAAGAAATTGTCCCTGACAGCCGATGGTTGAGGCCACCGAAAGTGGTATAGTTCTTAACGAGATATAGATCGCCCATGCGTCAATTCCTACTCGTAATCTTACTGTTAATAGCTTCGCCGGCCCTTGCGCAAAACCCGGCTAAATGGAGTTTGTCATCACCAAATCAAGCGGCCACGATAAAGGCCGGCGAGACTGTTCAGGCGTCGCTCAAAGCGGCAATTGATAAGGGTTGGCATCTTTATGCACTCGAGCAGCCCGAAGGCGGACCGATCGCCACAACGATCAAGGTTAGCGCGGGTTCGCCGTTTGAGATAACCGGAAAGATCGGCTCTCCGAAGCCGGTCATTCAAACCGATCCTTTATTTACAGGAACGGACGGAAAGCCGCTGCAGACCAAGTTCTTTAGCGACGCAGTTGAGTTCTCGTTGTCTCTGAAAGCTACGGCTGAGACCGCCGCAAACACACTTTCGCTCGACGTCCGGTTCCAGCTTTGCAATGACACGTTTTGCCTGCCGCCAAAGACCATAAAGGTGACATTTGCGGGTGCGGAAGACGTTAAGAAAACCGCAACTCAGATACCGACCCAAGCCCCTGCTAATTCAGCAATCGCTCAACCACCTGGTGGCACGACCAATAGTCAATCGCCGGTCGACCTGTGGCCGTTTCTTTGGCTTGCCGTTTCGCTGGGAGCACTCTCGCTGCTGACGCCTTGTGTGTTTCCGATGATCCCGATAACGGTGTCCTATTTTACAAGTCACGCGGCCGGTCATCGTTCACGCTCCATTAAGCTCGCGGCGGTTTATTCTGTCGGAATCATCGCCACATTCACATTGCTCGGAATGCTGCTCGCGATATTTGTGGGAGCGGCCGGGATAAACCTCTTTGCGGCCAATCCATGGATAAACCTCCTTATAACAGCGATCTTCTTATTCTTTGCTTTTAACCTTTTTGGGGCGTACGAGATAACCATACCGACGGGCATCCTGACAAGTCTCGATCGCTTTACGAGGAGCCAGGAGGGGGAAGGCAGCGGAATCATCGGCGCACTTCTCATGGGCCTTACATTCACGCTGACGTCATTTACTTGCACGTCGCCGTTTGTAGGTACGATTCTTGTCTCGGCGTCACAGGGCAACTGGCGGATGCCGCTGATCGGCATGCTCGCGTTTTCGACCGTTTTTGCATTACCGTTCTTTGTCCTGGCTCTTGCACCGCAGCTGATCTCACAACTGCCGCGAGCGGGCGGGTGGATGAACTCGGTAAAGGTCGCGATGGGCTTTCTTGAAGTCGCGGCGGCGATGAAGTTCATTTCGAACGTCGATCTCGTGTGGAAATGGGGTATCTTTACCCGCGATGTTGTTCTCGCAATATGGATCGCACTGGGTCTCATACTTACGTTATATCTCCTCGGTAAATTTCAGCTTTCACACGATTCCAAACCCGAACGTTTAGGCGCGCTTCGACTCATATCAGCCGTCGTCAGCCTTGCTATAAGTTTTTATTTGCTTACCGGTCTATTCGGTGCTCAATTAGGTGAGATCGAGTCATTCCTGCCGCCTGATCTTGGAACTTCATCTGCTCGGGCGCTGGGACGTGGTGATGACCAGCCTAAATGGATCGCCAACGACTACGCCGCCGCACTATCAAAAGCCAAAGCCGAGAACAAGAAGGTATTTATCGACTTTACCGGTTACACCTGCACCAACTGCCGGTGGATGGAAGCAAATGTGTTTACCAAAAAAGAGGTCGAAGATGAGCTAAAGAATTTCGTCCTCGTGCAGCTATATACCGACGGCGAGGGCGAAGTCTATGATCGCCAGGAGCAGATGGAACAGGATATGTTCGGCACGGTTGCGCTACCGTACTACGCGATCGTCGATGCGAACGGAACGGTTAAAGGAAGCTTTCCGGGGCTTACGCGAAACGTCGCGGATTTTGTTGACTTCTTGAAACGAGCGCAAGACAATAAGGCGAATTAGCGGAATTAGCCACAGAGGACACAGAGAGTCTTTCTCGTGGTCTCTTTATAGCTCTCTTTTGATCACTGACCATGACTGCAGTTGGTTCGCAAACATCCGATCCTCTCACTCAGAAAATAATCGGAGCTGCTATAGATGTACACAGAGAGCTCGGGCCCGGTCTATTGGAGTCCATTTATGAGGAGGCACTTTGTTACGAATTCGAGCTTCGGGACATTAAATTTGTTCGTCAGGTTGGCGTCGACGTAGTTTACAAGGATCGCATAATAAAAGGGCAACGGATTGATGTGATTGTAGAGAATGAGGTAATTATCGAAATAAAATCTTTATCGAAGGTTCCGGAAGTTGTAATGGCCCAGATCTTATCGTATCTGAAGGTAACCGGTTTAAAGCGCGGTCTTATTATTAACTTTGGTGAGAAAAGGCTCGTCGATGGCATTCGGAGGGTATCAAATTAATCTTCTCTGTGTTCTCTGTGGCTAAAATGCGAAAAACGAATATCGAAAACCTTGTACGAGGTCTACGCAGCATCAGTGACGACGAGTTTACCTGCGATAACGTTTACCAGTTTCTCGCTGATAATCCCGTCGATGTTGATTCCATAACCAGGTATTTACACTGGAGTCCCGAATTCTATACCCGAAATCTCATATATAAGGATTCGCGGTTCGAAATGATGGCGATCTGTTGGGAACGGGGCCAGGTTTCGCGCGTCCACGACCATTCGGACCAAAAATGCTGGATGACGGTTCCGGTCGGAAAATTACGTGGGCAAAACTTTGCGATCGCGGAAAAGTACGAATCGCGAGCCTATTGCAAACTGATCGAGACTGATGCTTTTGAACTTTCCGATTGCCTGGCGGCGAAGGTAGAGCTCGAGCAGCCGATCCACCAGGTACAAAATTCGGAAGAGTATGGCGAGAGGGCGGTCAGTATTCATATTTATTCAAAGCCCTTCGACAGCTGCCTGTCGTATTGCCTCGAAACACACACGTATAAAGAGGTCCCGCTCTTCTACAACAGTATAGGTGGAAAACTGTGTCGCGATGCCGCAGCTCCGGCATTGTAAATTAGCCATTATTAATTGTTAATTGTCTTCAGTTATCGACGGGAATCTTCCAAACGATAATTAATAATTAACAATGTACAATTAACAATTCGGCCGCCCTTCCAAAGATGTCTCCAAACAGGAAACTCGCTTACGCGTTGATCGCGCTGGTATGCGCGGGTTATATCGCTCTCCGGCTTTGGAACTTGACGGCGTCATGTCTCTGGTTTGACGAGATCTTCAGCGTCCATGCCGCTGAGCATTCATGGAATTCAATACTCTCGTTCATCGCTCTCGATATCATTCATCCACCGTTCTTCTACCTCTTGTTGAAAGTTTGGAAAAGCGCCGGCGGTGACGGTCTGCTGTGGCTCAGGACCTTGCCGGTGATATTTGCGGTCCTTGCGATCGTTCCGCTCATCGCGCTTTGTCGCTCGCTCAGGCTGGGACCGTGGGTCCAGTTGATCGCGTTGTTTCTGTTGGCCGTAAACGGCTCAATGATCAAATATTCGCAGGAAGTGCGGATGTACAGCTTACTGCTTTGCCTATCGCTTTTCTCCTATTGGCTTTTCACCAGATACATCATAAAAGGGAAGGGTTTTGCCCCACTCTTGATCGTCAACATTATTCTCGTTTACGCCCATTACTTCGGTTGGTTTGTGGTGTTTAGCGAAATGATCGCGATCGTGATTTTGCGGAGAGAAAAATGGTTAAAGGTGGTGGTGATGTTTGGCATCACCTTATTAGCGTTCATTCCATGGATCTATGCGATATACGGAACCTTTGGACAGGGTGAAGGGCTTTCCCAAAACATCGGCTGGATGGAGCGCCCGGGTGTAGCGGCTGTCGTTCAGTTTGTCCTAAACCTTGTTGAGCCGTTCTATTACGCGGCCAGCAGCGTCGATCGATGGTCGATCTATCGTGTTTCAATACCATTACTGATCCTGTTGCTGACCGTGT
>OCZT010004620.1_pt1 | contig 13844 bp, 14 predicted proteins | sample 1539031 | NCBI WGS metagenome assembly OCZT01 (sample SAMEA3539308, study PRJEB22396) | soil metagenome | biome: tundra; feature: field; material: soil | place: USA | collected 2010-05 | depth 0.15 m
CGGCCGAAGGCACGTTCGAGCGCAATACCAGGGCGGTTGGCTCGGCGCTGCGCACGCTCAGGCGCGCCGAACCGGAAGCGGTGGTCATGGTCGGCACGTACGGGCCGTGCGCCGAGTTTATCAAGCGCGCACACAAGGACGGTTTTAGTCCGATCTTCGTCAATATCTCCTTCGTCGGCGCCAACGCGCTGGCGAAAGAGCTCGGCCCCGAAGGCCAGGGCGTGATTGTCTCCGAGGTGGTCCCCTTCCCTTGGGACATTTCGGTGAAGGTTGTCGCCGATTACCAGGCTGCCGAAAAGGCACTCGATCCGAATATGAAGCCGGAATTCGTGTCGCTGGAGGGTTATCTTTCCGGACGCCTTGTCGCCGCCGCGCTGGAGCAGACCGGACCGAACCCGACACGCGCCGACATGCTCAGAGTTATCAACGACGTCGGCAGATTCGACATCAGTGGAACGATCATGAGCTTCGGGCCGAAGCTGCAAGACGCGCCCAGCAAGGTATTTCTCACGGTGATTCAGCGCGACGGGACTTTCAAGGCGGTCGAGAAGCTTTGAAGCTCTTCGCTCGCCGTACCGCAACTTGCGTTGCGGATTCGTCCCACAGATCTTGTACGATAATCAACAAGGCAGCCAGGCGGCCACCTTTGCAGCCGTTCTGCATCAGCAAAGGCTTACGTAAAATATTGAACGCCTCGGCTTGAACTGCAAACGGGGCGGCCCGGTCGTCGCCCGCTAATGATCCGCGTTTCTCCGACAAATAAAGCCCCGGCATCGTCCGGGGCTTTATTGCAAGGGTGAGCACGGCACGTCCGCTATTCCGCCATTAGCGGGGAAAGCGGACGCAGCGCGGATTTGCCAAGAATGATCTGACCTTCGCCAGGCCCCGTTCAGCCTTTCGGGCGGGTGCGGATCATGAAGGTTTCGTAGGAGTATTCCGCGACCTGCCACCAAAGATTCCCGTCGTCCCGGAAGGCCATCTGCGAATCCAGGATCTTCTTGAAGTCGGGGTTGGCCGCGGAGGTCTCGGCATTGACCTCGTTCGACGCCTTCAGACAGGCTTCCATCACCGCCTGGCTGAACGGGCGCAGCAGTGTCCCATTCGCCACCAGGCGCTTGATCGCCTGCGGATTGCGCGCGTCATATCGCGCCTGAACATCCATATTGGCGTAGCCGCAGGCCACGGTGAGCAGCGCCTTATAAGCCTTCGGCAAGCCATCCCACTTTTCCGAATTGATGAAGAAGTGCAGCGCCGTGCCGCCCTCCCACCAGCCGGGATAGTAATAGTACTTGGCGATCTTGTAGAAGCCGAGCTTCTCATCGTCGTAGGGGCCGACCCATTCGGTGGCGTCGATGGTGCCCTTTTCCAACGCCGGATAGATATCGCCGCCCGCGATCTGCTGCGGGATGGTGCCGAGCTTGGAAAGGGTTTTGCCGGCCCATCCACCGATCCGCATCTTGAGACCATTGAGGTCCTGGACGGTGTTGATCTCCTTGCGGAACCAGCCGCCCATCTGGGTGCCGGTGTTGCCGCCGGCGATGGCGTATAATTTCGACTTCTTGCCGAACTCGTTGAGCATGTCCTGGCCGCCGTGATCCTGGAACCAGGCATTCTGCTGACGCGAATTCAGCCCGAACGGAACCGAGCAATAGAGGGCGAAGGTCGGGTCCTTGCCAATGAAGTAATAGGCGGCGGTGTGACACATCTCGACAGTGGCGTTGCTCACCGCATCGAGCGCCTGCAAGGCAGGAACGATCTCGCCACCGGCAAAGGGCTGAATCTGGAATTTATTGTCGGTCGCTTCAGCGACGTATTTCGAAATCGTCTCCGCCGCACTGAACGGAACGTCGAGCGACTTCGGCCAGCTCGTGGTGCAGCGCCATTTCAGCTCGGGCATCGACTGCGCGATGGCCGGCGCAGCCACAGCAGTTGACGCGGCCAGCCCGACGCCTGCGGTCTTCAGGAATTCGCGACGTTTCATGACATTTCCCCTTCGGATTTTCTGATTGAAATCACTTATTCCGCGGCGATTTCGTGCGCCGCCACCCACCAGCGATCAAGCCTTCATTTTGGCCGACATTCCCTGGACGACCCCCGGAAAGTCGCTGACGATAGCAGAGTCTAGGCCTCCCGGGTAGCCATGGAAGACCACGCGGTCCACTCGGCCTGACGCCAGCAGGGAACCTTGTAGATCGACTGGCGTTCATAGCCAATGGTTGCCCTCAAATTATCACTGGCTATCGTGCTGTCTTCGGTTGCGGTCTGTTCAGTTCGCGCTGAAGACGGAATGGCTTCGTTTTACGGCGGCGAACACACTGCGAGCGGCGAAATAACCGGCCCAGCGGGGCTTACAGCCGCCCATCGCACATTGCCTTTTGGCACGAATGTGCTGGTTACAAACGTTGGCAACGGCAAAACGGTCGTCGTGCGCATAACAGACCGCGGTCCCTATGGCCGCGGCCGTATCATCGACGTCAGCCCTGCTGCGGCACGCGCACTCGAAATGATCGACAGCGGCACCACAATGGTCAGCGTGGTGCTTCGATAGGGAACGGCCACACCGACGAGCGCGGCTCAGTAACGCGTCCATTTGGATTTGGCGAGGCGGTCCCGCGCCCGCAAGCAAATTCACTGGCGAAGTACCGGATGGTCATTCAGCACATCTTCCCTGATCGATACTGACTGAATCGCGCGAAACAGTATCCGCGCCGTCTTCAAATCGCTCGCCGTCGCGCACAAGTTCACGATCAGGCGTACGGAAGAATCGCGCAACAGGTCATCGGAAATCTTGATCGCGATTTCCATTGCGGCCTTGGCGGCGCGTTCGTAGCGCTCGGTCTCGTATCTGTTCTTCTTGCTATCCGGGCGGTCGGCAAAGCCGCCAACTTCTTCAGCACTGTCGACAGCGGAACGGCAGATCTCGCGTATCCTATGCGCCGCCTGGATATCGCCGATCGGCCACTGGATGTTTTCGTCCCAGATCTCCCTGCGCTTGCTCTTCTTGAACCACCACATCGCCATGCCCTGAAATATCCGCAAGCATAGATGGGCCGGAGTACAATTTGCGGGCCGCTGTGTCTTATGAATACAGGCCCTAGACCGCCGGCAATATCTTTCCAGGATTGAAGATATTCTGCGGATCGAGCGCCTGCTTCAGCGCGCGCATCGCATCAATGGCTTCGGGGCCGAGTTCGGCCTTGAGGTACTTCTGCTTGCCCTGCCCGATGCCGTGCTCGCCGGTGCAGGTCCCGCCCATCGCCTGGGCGCGCTCCACCAGGCGATGCATGAAGTCCTCGCCGCGCGCCATCTCGTCGCGATCGTCGACGTCGCATAGCAGCGAGCAGTGGAAATTGCCGTCGCCGACATGACCGACAATCGGCGACATCAGATCGAGGCGCTTCAGATCCGCTTCGGTTTCGGTCACGCAGTCGGCCAGCCGGGAAATCGGCACGCACACATCGGTCGCCACCACGCCGGCCCCGGGACGCAGGCTCTTGACCGCCCAATAGGCGTCGTGCCGCGCCTGCCAGAGCTTGGTGCGATCCTCGGGTCTGGTGGTCCAAGTGAAATCGCCGCCGCCGCACTCCTTGGCGATCTCGCCGAAATTCTTCGATTGCTCGGCGACTTCGTTGGCGCTGCCGTGAAATTCCAGCAGCAGCAGCGGCGTCTCCGGCAACGACAGTTTCGAATAGGAATTGCAGGCGCGCACCTGCGCCGCGTTGAGCAGTTCGATGCGCGCGACGGGAATGCCGGTTTGAATCGCCAGAATGGTGGCCTGGCAGGCGCCCCGCACGCTGTCGAACGAACATGCCGCAGCCGCGATGGTTTCGGGAATGCCGCGCAGCTTGATGGTGAGTTCGCAGATGATCCCGAGCGTGCCTTCGGCGCCGACAAACAGATGCGTCAAATCGTAACCGGCCGAGGATTTCTTCGCCCGCGTGCCTGTGGTGATGATCTCGCCGTCGCCGCGCACCACTTTGAGCGCCAGCACGTTGTCGCGCATGGTGCCGTAGCGCACCGCATTGGTGCCGGACGCCCGGGTCGACGCCATGCCGCCCAGCGAAGCATCGGCGCCGGGGTCGATCGGAAAGAACACGCCCTGGTCGCGCAGATGCTCGTTCAGCGCCTTGCGGGTGACGCCGGGCTGGATCACGCAGTCGAGATCGTCGGCGTGGACTTCAAGCACCCGGTTCATGTCGCGCAGGTCGATGCAGATACCGCCGGCCGGCGCGTTGACCTGCCCCTCCAGCGAGGTGCCGGTGCCGAACGCGATCACGGGAACGCCATGTTTGGCGCAAATCCGCACCACGTCCTGGATATCTGCGGTCTCCTGCGCCATCACCACCGCGTCCGGCGGCTGCGACGCCAGCCACGTCGTGGTATGGGCGTGCTGGTCGCGGACCGCCTGCGAGGTGATCAGCCGGTTGCCGAACCGTGCGGCGAGCGCTTCGACGGTCGCCGCCAGCGCCTGCGGTTCCGGCCGCTTCAAGTTATTGGTTATGGTGATGCCCAAACGATATCCTCCCGGCACGGCCGACCCTTGCAAAGGATATATAAGGGGTCAAGGGATCATGGGTCGAACTAAGGGGGATGATTGATGACGACTGCCACCGCCGGCGACGATGTACTGCTCCGGCCCGCGCCGTTCCTGGCGTCGGTGATGCAGATCGAACCGCAATGGATCGACTACAACGGCCATCTCAACATGGCCTATTACAATGTGATGTTCGACCGCGCCATCGACGAATTATGGCTCAATCTCGGGATCGGACCGAGCTACATGAAGGAACGCCACGGCTCGACCTTCACCGCCGAATGCCACGTGCGCTATCTGCGTGAAATCCATCTCGGCGATCCCGTCCAGGTTTCGATCCTGCTGGTTGCCGCGGACGAGAAGCGGCTGCACACCTTTGAGGAATTGCGCCACGCCACCGAGGGCTGGCTGTCCGCCACGTCGGAAAACATGACCATTCACATCGACATGGCCGCGCGAAAGACCGCGCCGTTTCCGCAGGATATTCGCGCCCGCATCGAGGCCCTGGCGAACGCCCACCGGTCAGTCGCGCGCCCCGAGGGCATCGGCCGAAAGATCGCGATGCCCTCGAAATAATGATTTGGGCTAGACCCGGGTGCGTCCGCGCGCCAGACCGACCACGGCCGAAACGAGGAACAGCACGACCGCGATAAAGAAGATGATCTTGGCGATTTCGATGGATACTCCGGCGACGCCGCCGAAGCCCAAAAAATTCCTGCGATCAACGCGATGACAAGAAACGTAACAACCCAGCTCAGCATGTCAGGACCTCTGTTTTAAACTTTCTGTTTCGATGTCAGCGCGACCGAAATCATCGCGCATCGGCTGCAGAAATAATCCGGCCTGGCAACGAATGTTCCGGGTGGTTTCGAGCCGCGAAACCACGAAAATTACGGCCAGCGAAGGAACAAAATCGGGGCTGGATGCCGAAACGGTACCGCCGCGCTGGGCGGGATAAAGCCTGTCAAATCCGCCGCCAAAGCCCTATATGCCCTTCAATCCTGCTATGAAGGCTCCCCTTCACGGCCCCGCGGTGCCATCGTGGGCGGAAGACGATTCGCATGACCGAGCCGAACAAGCTGACCCATCACGGCGTCCCCGACCATCAGCCCGCGGCTGGCGGCATCGCCGCGCGCGCCCGTGCGACCGCGATCCCGCAATATCTTGCCGGACTCAATCCCGAGCAGCGCGAGGCGGTGGAAACGCTGGACGGACCCGTGCTGGTGCTGGCCGGCGCCGGTACCGGCAAAACGCGGGTGCTGACCTGTCGGATCGCCCACATTCTCAGCATGGGCCGCGCGCGTCCCGGCGAAATCCTCTCGGTCACCTTCACCAACAAGGCGGCGCGCGAGATGAAGCTGCGGCTCGGCCAGATGCTCGGCCAGGCCGTCGAAGGCATGCCGTGGCTCGGCACCTTTCACTCGATCGGCGGACGCATTCTGCGCACCCATGCCGAGCTGGTGCAGCTGAAATCCAATTTCACCGTGCTCGATGTCGACGATCAGATCCGCCTCTTGAAGCAGCTTTTGCAGGCCGACAACATCGACGACAAACGCTGGCCGGCGCGCATGCTCGCCGGGCTGATCGACGGCTGGAAGAATCGCGGGCTGACGCCGTCGCAGGTGCCGCCGGGCGAAGCCGCGGTGTTCGGCAACGGCCGGGGCGGCAAGCTCTACGCGGCCTATCAGGAACGGCTGAAGATCCTCAACGCCGCCGATTTCGGCGATCTGCTGCTGGAAAACATCCGGCTGTTTCGCGAACATCCCGACGTGCTCCGGCAATACCAGAACCGCTTCAAATTCATTCTGGTGGATGAATATCAGGACACCAACGTCGCGCAGTATCTGTGGCTGCGGCTGCTGTCGCAGGCACCGTCCAAGCCGGGCGCCTCTCTTCCGCCCGTCATTCCGGAAGCCGCGCAGCGGCTGTCCGGAATCCATACCCCCGATGGTGATAAAAACAGCGAGACCGGGGTTATGGATTCCGGGCTCGCACCTGTCGGTTCGCCCCGGAATGACGATGGAAATATCGTCCCTCAGCCGGCAGCTATGACGCCGCCCAAAAACATCTGCTGCGTCGGCGACGACGACCAGTCGATCTATGGCTGGCGCGGCGCCGAGGTCGACAACATCCTGCGCTTCGAGCACGACTTTCCCGGCGCGAAAGTCATCCGGCTCGAGCGCAATTACCGTTCCACCGGCCACATCCTTGCCGCAGCATCGCATCTGATTGCGCATAATGAAGGCCGGCTCGGCAAGACGCTGCGCACCGAAGACGTCGACGGCGAAAAGGTCACCGTCACCGGCTCCTGGGATTCCGAGGAGGAAGCCCGCGCCATCGGCGAGGAGATCGAAGAGCTGCAGCGCGCCGGCCACAAGCTCAACGACATCGCAATCCTGGTGCGGGCCTCGTTCCAGATGCGCGAATTCGAAGATCGCTTCGTCACCCTCGGTCTGCCCTATCGCGTGATCGGCGGCCCGCGATTCTACGAGCGCGCCGAAATTCGCGACGCGCTGGCGTACTTGCGCGTGATCAACTCGCCGGCCGACGATCTCGCCTTCGAGCGCATCGTCAATGTGCCGAAGCGCGGCCTCGGCGACGCCACCGTGCAGATGCTGCACGACCACGGCCGCAAGCGCCGCATTCCGCTGTTCGAGGCCGCCCGCGCCGTGGTCGAGACCGACGAGCTGAAACCGAAAGCCCGCGGCTCCCTGCGCGTCCTGCTCGTCAATTTCGATCGCTGGCGGGCGCAGCGTGAGGTGGTCTCGCACACCGAACTCGCCGAAATCGTGCTCGACGAAAGCGGCTACACCGAGATGTGGCAGAAGGATCGTTCCGCCGACGCCGCCGGACGGCTCGAAAACCTCAAGGAGCTGGTGCGCTCTATGGAGGAATTCGAGAACCTGCAGGGATTTCTCGAACACATCTCGCTGGTGATGGACCGCGACGGCGGCGCCGAGGACGATGCGGTGTCGCTGATGACGCTGCATTCGGCCAAGGGGCTCGAATTCGACAACGTGTTCCTGCCGGGCTGGGAGGAAGGGCTGTTTCCGAGCCAGCGCACGCTCGACGAACAGGGCCGCGCCGGACTCGAAGAAGAGCGCCGCCTCGCCCATGTCGGGCTGACCCGCGCGCGCCGCCGCGCCAAACTATACTTCGCCACCAACCGGCGGATTCACGGTACCTGGTCGACCACGATCCCGTCGCGCTTTCTCGACGAATTGCCGGCGCCCAATGTCGAGATCACGGAATCCAAGGGCGGCTCGGGCTGGGGCGGCAGCAGCGGCTACGGCCCCTCGCGCTTCGACAATGTGGAATCGTTCGGCTCCAGCTATTCGACGCCGGGCTGGCAGCGGGCGCAGGCCAATCGCGCGCGCAGCAAGGGCGGCCGCAATGGGCAGGCAGGCGGGCAGGCAGGCGGCGGCTTCAACGAAAGCCAGTCGCCGTTCTCGAGCTCGCGCAGCGATGCCTCAAGCTCGCGCGGCGATGCTTCGACATCGCGCGGCGACGTGCACGGCAGCGGCTTCTCCCGCAACAAGCGCGGCCCGATGACCATCGAAGGCGAACTGGTCGCCAAATCCACCGGCACCGTTTCGGAATTTTCCCTGGCCGATCGCGTGTTCCACCAGAAGTTCGGCTACGGCCAGGTGGTGAAGGTCGACGGCAACAAGCTCACCATCGCGTTCGAAAAGGCCGGCGAGAAAAAGGTGGTCGATAGTTTCGTCGAGAGGGTATAATTTTGCCGAAGCGGCCACGGCCCCAACCACGGTTCTGTCCCCTGCCTATTGGAAGCCCTGACCATCGACGACTTCATTGTATCGGATGAAATTATGATCCGAGGCCGATTGATCCTGCTCATCCTTGTGCTCGCCGCGCCCTCGCTGGCGTCGGCGGAGACGATGAGTTTCGGAGACGCCGCGGCATTATTGGGCAAGAGCTGTGGCAAGGATATCGACGAAAATTGCCGCGGCGTTGGTTTCGACTCCAGTCGTCTCAAAGACTGCCTTTATCGCAATCAGGATAGCGTGTCGGCCCAATGCAAGGTTGACTATGTCAGGGCATTTGAGGCGATCCAGAAACGAATTGCGGCACGCGCCGCCGTTGCGAAGATGTGTGAGTACGAAGTCGTCAAACGTTGCCGCGGCACTGCAAAGGAAATTAGCAAATCGCTCGAATGCCTGCTGGCGACCAGCGGCGTAAGCGCAAGATGCAACCAGGCTATCGGCGATGCGGGGTATCGGTGATGCGGCTGCGGAACAGACGCCTGCGCGACATCTGCCTATTGGCGGGAGCCCTGATCGTGTTCGCTGCGCCGACGGCCCCGGCACGCGCGCAAGCGGCGGTCGCGACGGACGACATGATCAATCGGCTCGCTGGCCTGGAAACCGATCCGGATCTGAATGTCGCAGCACTACGCCAGCGAGTTCTTGAGCGCGTCAAGTCGAAAGCGGATGCCGTACCGTTGAAGCGACCGCCAATCGCCCCCGAGCTTCTTAAGTTGCCGCGACTTATGGTCGAGGTTCAATTCGATCCCGACTCCTCAATCGTCAGGCCGGAGTCCTATCAAACGCTTGGGCGCATCGCCGATGCGCTCTGCCGCTCAACGCTGCTGCCATACGGATTCTTGATTGTCGGTCATACCGACGCCACCGGTAAACGTGAATACAATTTGACTTTGAGCCAGCGAAGGGCGGATTCAATCCGGGACGTACTGGTAGCCACCTTCAAGATTTCGCCAAAACGCATTCAGGCGGTCGGTCTGGGAGAGGAGCAAATGCAGGACGCAGCCAAGCCGGCATCGGCGCTCAACCAGCAGGTCCAGATCGTGACGATTGCGAAACCGCTTTAGCGGCAGCCTTCATTTTTTAGGTCCGCAGCCAAACCTCGCAGCGATTGCGCCAGGGCTTGAGCCTTCCTATGTCTGGTTGCTGCCGGCCACCCTCTCCTGCCGTGACCGGCCAAAGTGCCGCTTGATCCTTCCCGCATTTCCGAATCAGACCGCAAGCCCCGCATGTCCCCCATCATAACAGTTGCGAATCTGTCGAAGACCTACGCCTCCGGTTTCAAGGCGCTCGACCGCATCAACCTGGAGATCCGCCGCGGCGAGATCTTTGCGCTGCTGGGGCCGAACGGCGCCGGCAAGACCACGCTGATCAGCATCATCTGCGGCATCGCCAATCCGACTTCGGGCAGCGTATCGGTCGACGGCCACGACATCATCACGGCGTATCGCGCGGCGCGCTCGCGCATCGGCCTGGTGCCGCAGGAACTGCACACCGACGCCTTCGAGACGGTGTGGGCGACCGTCAGCTTCAGCCGCGGCCTGTTCGGCAAGCCGAAGAATCCAGCGCATATCGAAAAGGTGCTGAAGGACCTGTCGCTGTGGGACAAGAAGGACGCCAAGATCGTGACGCTGTCCGGCGGCATGAAGCGCCGGGTGATGATCGCCAAAGCGCTGTCGCACGAGCCGCAGATTCTGTTTCTCGACGAGCCGACCGCGGGCGTCGACGTCGAGTTGCGCAAGGGCATGTGGGAGGTGGTGCGGACGCTGCAGGCCTCCGGCGTCACCATCATCCTCACCACGCATTACATCGAAGAGGCCGAGGAGATGGCCGACCGGATCGGCGTCATCAACAAGGGTGAGATCATCCTGGTCGAGGACAAGACGGGCCTGATGCAGAAGCTCGGCAAGAAGCGGCTGAAGCTGCATCTGCAGGGCAGGATCGACGCGGTCCCCGCGGATCTCGCGGCCTACAGGCTCGAACTGGCCGACGAGGGCCGGCAGCTGATCTTCACCTACGACACCAAGGGCGAGCGCACCGGCATTACCAGCCTGCTCAGCGACCTCAGAGGCGCCGGCATCCGCTTCCACGACCTCGACACCACCCAGAGTTCGCTGGAGGACATCTTCGTCAGCCTGGTGAGGGCGCCATGAATTTCCGGGCAGTCCGCGCGATCTACCTGTTCGAAATGGCGCGAACCTGGCGCACGCTGCTGCAAAGCATCGTTTCGCCCGTGGTTTCGACCTCGCTGTATTTCGTGGTGTTCGGTGCGGCGATCGGCTCGCGCATCGCCCAGATCGAGGGCGTCAGCTACGGCACCTTCATCGTGCCGGGGCTGGTGATGCTGTCGGTGCTGACGCAGAGCATCGCCAATGCCTCGTTCGGCATCTACTTTCCGAAATTCGTCGGCACGATTTACGAATTGCTGTCGGCGCCGATATCGTATTTCGAGATCGTGCTCGGCTATGTCGGCGCGGCCGCGACCAAATCGATCATCCTCGGACTGATCATTCTGGCCACCGCCGGCCTGTTCGTGCCGCTGCACATCCATCATCCGTGGTGGATGCTGACGTTTCTGGTGCTGACCGCGGTCACTTTCAGCCTGTTCGGCTTCATCATCGGCATCTGGGCCGACGGTTTCGAAAAGCTGCAGATGATCCCGATGCTGGTGGTGACGCCGCTGACCTTCCTCGGCGGCAGTTTTTATTCGGTGAACATGCTGCCGTCGGGCTGGCGCACCATCACGCTGCTCAACCCCGTGGTCTATCTGATCAGCGGCTTCCGCTGGAGTTTTTACGAGATCGCCGACGTCAGCGTCGGCTTGAGCGTCGGCATCACGCTGATGTTTCTCGCCATCTGCATGATCACGGTGTGGTGGATCTTCAAGACGGGTTATCGCTTGAAGAACTGACGCGAAGCGTCAATCCCGGATGGTCCGAAGGACCAGACCCGGAATCTCGAGATTCCGGGCTCGCGCTAACGCGCGCCCCGGAATGACGCATAGAAATTACCGATAGCAGTGGAAGTGATCGTGGCGATCGTAAAAACCGCGGCAACGATAGCCGCGCCGATAGCCGCGATCCGGAATCCCGAACACGCCCTTGACGGCGCCCATCGCGCCGCCGACGCCGGCGCCGACCGCGCCACCCACCACGCCGCCCACCGGACCGGCGACCCGGTTGCCTTCCCGGGAGCCCTCCTGGGCGCCGCGCACGATGCCCTGCGCATGGCCGATTTGGGGGATCGCGAGTAGGGCGAGAACGATGGCCGCAATTGCAAGATAGAGCTTTGCGGGCAAACCGGTTGGCAGCGTCGATGTCGCGGTCTTCATCTGAATTCCTTTTGGGGGCCTCAACAGGCCGGGGGCGCGGGAATCTGTAACGCCAGTGCGGCCAAAAGGTTGCGCCGCCGCGGGGAATTCAGGGCGGGCCGCCCCCGGCGAGGCCTTTGAAAAATGGGTCAATAACGTAAGGCGTCATTCCGGGGCGTGCGAAGCGCGAACCCGGAATCACGAGGTTGCGGCCAGATTCAGCCCAGCCTCTGCCTTGTTTGCGCCCGCCTGCGCATTAACGATGCCCCCAACAGGCCGCTGGAACCAAAGCCGAATTCCGGGCATATTGCTGCGGGGGGACGGTGCGAGCGGCGCTGCAGTCAAGGCTTGACAGTCAAGGCCCGGAGGCCAAAGTAAAATGCGTTCCTTCCTCGTTGCTCTTGCTGGTCTGATGCTGTTCGCCACCGGCGCCGCGCAGGCCAAAATCGCCATCACCGTCGACAAGAGTGCGCAGCTGATGACCGTCGCGGTCGACGGCGTCGAGCGCTACCAGTGGCCGGTCTCGACCGGCAATCCATCGCACGAGACGCCGAACGGCACTTTCCGCACCTTCCGCATGGAGGAAGACCACTACTCCAAGGAATTCGACGACGCGCCGATGCCGCACTCGATCTTCTTCACCAGGATCGGGCATGCCATTCACGGGACCGAGTCCGAAAACCGTCTCGGCACGCCGGTTTCGCACGGCTGCGTGCGGCTGTCGCGCGCCAACGCCACGACGCTGTATGCGCTGGTGGAAAAGGAAGGCGTGCTCAACGCCACCGTCACGCTCACCGGCTCCTCCCAAATCGCGCTCGCGCGGAGTCCGCGGACCCGGCCCACGGCCGTCGCGCGCCGCGACCCGGCTCCGCAATCCGCGCCACAATACAACGCCGCCGGCGATCCCGTTGTGCTGACCCCGCAGCAGGCAACGCCCGACCAGTATGCGCCGCAGGAGCGGGCCGATGACGGTTACATCTATCCGGCCGACGGCAGCTCGGACGTGGCGCGCTATCCGGCGCCGCGCAGCTCCCGGCGCCTTTTTGACGACAACCGCGGCTATGCGCCGCAGGTCTACGCGCCGCGGCCGTATTATCAGCCGCGCGGGCTGTTCACCTATCAGGACTAGCGCGCGTCGCGTTCATCGAGCCCGCTAACGAGGCGCTGATCAGGTTCTCCTTGAACGCGCGTTCCCCACGTTCCGCGGCCTTTCTGACGGCATCGGCGAAGGCGCGGGCCACCGGTTCGAGAATCTCCGGACTCGTCGTGCGGAGATCGTCGGCCGGCGTATGGAAGAAGCGGTGCAAGCCAGCCATCCCCAGGAAATTCGGGTAGCCGGCCGCCTGCACGTCGCGCAACTCGCCGAGGCGCGTAGCGAGCCACATCGGCGTAGAGCTTCGCTCCCGCGAGGAAATCCTCCGCCGGAGAACTCGCAATCTCAGCATTTGGATATTTCGTTCAGGGCGTCACGTTCATTCCCGGATAAGAAACAGACATTCGCTGCTTCCTGAACTAGAGTTCCTCAGGGACATTCTTTGACGCGATTTGGTGAGCATGGCGGACTGGCTGACACCGACTGTTAAAGCGGCTGGGATCGAGCGCGCACTCAAGGCTGGCCAGGTTCTCTTTCGCACCAGTCATCGAACCGCCGGCTTTTACGAGGTGATGACCGGCATCGTACGGCTCTTGCGCGTGGACCAGGCGGGGCGCGAGGTTGTGCTTCATGTCGCCACAGGCGGCGAGACGCTCGCTGAAGCCTCCCTGTTCGCGCCGACTTATCACTGCGATGCGATCGCAACGACCGATGCCGTCGTACGGCTCTATCCCAAGGCGATCGTGCTGGCCGAATTCGAGCGCAATTCCAAAGCAGCGCAGGCATTTATGGCAATGCTCGCACGCCAAGTTATGCACCTGCGTACGCGCCTCGAACAACGCAACATTCACTCCGCCCGTGATCGCGTCCTGCACTATCTCACGCTCAACGCCGGTGAGGACAGGCGCACTGTCATGGTGCCCGGCACGCTCAAGGACCTCGCAGCCGAACTCGGACTTACGCACGAGGCGCTGTACCGGACGCTGGCGGACCTGGCGACTGCCGGCGAAATCGAACGCTTCAAAAGCAAAATCAGGCTCGCAAAGCTACGCGTATGACTACCGGTCATTTGCCGATGATCAGGAGACATCGACTTTATCATGCATGAAACGCCAACTGTCCTAG
>OCZT010004622.1_pt1 | contig 13841 bp, 12 predicted proteins | sample 1539031 | NCBI WGS metagenome assembly OCZT01 (sample SAMEA3539308, study PRJEB22396) | soil metagenome | biome: tundra; feature: field; material: soil | place: USA | collected 2010-05 | depth 0.15 m
TTATTACAGCCTCACCCTCCTTCTCCCTCTCCGATAGAGAGGGAGCGGTACTGCATCTATTAATCAGCTTCATATCTTCCCGTATCAACTTTACAGTATTAACCAACATTACTTTCGATATTAATTTTCTTTATAATCTCCTGATTTTCCCCTTTCGGGGGATAGGGGGCTTTTTAAATTTTTATTAAAGAAGCCGCAAAATTACGAGCCTCACCGTCGCTTTCAAAATATTCTTCAAGATTTGGCTTTTTTATAAATGCAACATGCTTCATGGTTTGCTCAACAACAGCAGTGATATCAAGAAATCCGATGCGGTTGTGCAAAAAAGCCCAGACAGCGATTTCGTTTGCAGCATTTAAAACGCATGGAAGATTACCTCCTGTAAATAAAGCTTCAGTTGCAAGGGTAAGATTACGAAACGTTTTTACATCGGGCTCTTCAAAGTTCAACACATTCAATCTTTTAAATTCAAGACGTGGCGATTCGCTATAAACCCGTTGAGGAAAAGTAAATGCATACTGAATGGGAAGCTTCATATCAGGCAAACCCATTTGTGCTTTCATGCTTCCATCTTCAAACTGCACCATGCTGTGAATTATACTTTGCTGATGGATCACAACCTGTATCTGCTGCGGCTTTAAATTAAAAAGCCACTTTGCTTCAATCATCTCAAGCCCTTTATTCATAAGGGTTGCAGAGTCTATGCTTATCTTAGCGCCCATCTTCCAGTTTGGATGCTGAAGTGCATGATCCCGTTTTACATTCACCAAAAAATTTGGTTTTTTACCAAAAAAAGGGCCACCACTTGCAGTAAGTATTATCTTCTCAATCTTATTTCTTGTTTCACCTACAAGACATTGAAATACTGCAGAATGTTCGCTATCTACAGGAATTATAGGAACCCTGTTCTCTAATGCTTTTTGCATTACGATATCTCCTGCAACTACAAGCGTTTCTTTATTGGCAAGAGCAATTGCTTTTCCCTTTTCTACTGCTTTTAATGTTGGCTTCAATCCGGCAAAGCCAACAATGCCTGCCAGCATCATATCATACGTATCAAAATCTGCAACTTCTTCGAGGGCATTTTCACCTGCAAATACTTTTATATCTGTAGATACTAAGGCAGTCTTTACAGCCTCATATTTTTTTTCATCACCAATAACAACCGCATTAGGACGAAACTTTAAAGCCTGTTCAATTAATAAGGCATCATTATTTTGTGCGGTAAGAATTTCTACTTCAAATAGTTCAGAGTTGGCTTCAATAACCTGCAAAGCCTGCGTACCGATGGAACCGGTAGAACCAAAAAGCGCAATCCGTTTTTTATTTGCTTCTGCCATAATGGGCAATAAATTTGAGGCGGCAATTTAACGTATTAATTGCTCCAATGCGTTGTTAACTTTTTCAAAATTAAATTGTTGCAACACAGTATTCATCATTTTTTTTATCTGATCATTCTGCAGATTACCAATTGAGCCTTCGTGTGTATGAGCAACTTTTGTTTCATATTTGAAGCTTCCATTTTCAATATCAGCACCAATTTTTTTATATGCATCTCTGAAAGACATTCCCTCTGAAACTAATTTATTTACTTCTTCTACACTAAAAATGTATTTATATTTTTCATCTTGCAATAAATTTTCTTTGACCTGAATGTTTGATATCATCAGACCTGCCATTTTCAAACAATTCTGCATATCCTGAAAAGCAGGAATAAGGTGTTCTTTAAGCAATTGCAGATCCCGGTGATAACCCGAAGGAAGATTTGTTGTCATCAACATTATTTCATTCGGCAATGCCTGTATGCGATTGCAATGAGAACGGATAAGCTCAAAAACATCAGGATTTTTTTTATGCGGCATAATGCTGCTGCCGGTAGTTAATTCTTCAGGAAAAGAAATAAAATCAAAATTCTGGTTAAGAAAAAGACAGGCATCCATGCTTAATTTAGAAAGCGTTGCAGCAATATTTGCCAAAGATGAGGCAACAATCCTTTCAGACTTACCTCTGCCCATTTGTGCATACACAACATTGTAATTAAGATCATCGAATCCTAATAATTCGGTTGTCATTTTCCTGTTAATTGGAAACGAAGAACCATAGCCGGCTGCAGAGCCAAGCGGATTTTTATTTACAATTTGATAAGCAGCCTGAAGTGTAATAAGATCATCAACCAAACTTTCTGCATAAGCGCCAAACCATAAACCAAAAGATGAAGGCATGGCTAATTGAAGATGAGTGTAGCCTGGCAAAAGATCATCTTTATATTTTTCACTTTGCTCAATCAGCAGATCAAAAAAATCTTTTGTACTGATTACAAGCTTCTCAATTTCACTTCTTAAAAAGAGTTTAAGATCAACCAGCACCTGGTCATTTCTGGAGCGGGCACTATGAATTTTTTTGCCAACATCACCCAGCTTTTTTGTAAGTAACAATTCTATTTGTGAGTGAATATCCTCTACACCTTCATCAAGTTTAAAATTTCCTGAATGTATTTTTTTATAGATATCTTTTAATTCAGATTCTAATGTTCCTAATTCATCCTTAGATAATAAACCGACAGACTGTAACATCTTTATATGAGCAAGAGAACCCAACACATCAAAAGGGGCAAGATAAAGATCAAGCTCTTTGTCTTTGCCAACTGTGAATTTTTCTACTGCTGATGAAACATTTTTATCTTTTTGCCACAATTTCATTGATCTATAAAATTTGTTGTAATAACTGAATGTAAATTTCTATTCCTTCTTTAATCTCGTCAAGATAAATAAATTCATCGGCAATATGACTGCGGGCTGAATCTCCGGGTCCGATCTTTAATGTTGGAAAGGGCATTAAAGCTTTATCAGAAGTAGTCGGAGAGCCATAATAATTTCTTCCCAAAGATAAGCCAGCCTTAACTAACGGATGATCCAATGCAATAGAAGTGGAACGAAGTCTTGTGCTTCTTGGTTGTATTTTACAATTTACATTTTGCTGAATAACATTTATAACTTCTTCAAAAGTGTACAATTCATTTACCCGGATATCTACTACAAAGTTGCATTGTGAGGGTATTATGTTATGTGCTTTATTGTCTGTTTCAATAGAGGTCACACTCATTTTTACCGGACCCAATAACTCAGATCTTTTCGGGAACCGGTAAGATTGAAACCATTCAATATCTTTTATGGCTTTATAAATCGCATTGTCACCTTCTTCTCTTGCAGCATGTCCTGCCTTTCCTTCTGCAATACAATCAATAACCAATAAACCTCTTTCTGCAACAGCCATTTGCATTTGCGTTGGTTCGCCCACAATACCGCAAGTTGCCATGCCTATAATGGAGTTTGAACAGCCCAATGCACTAAGAAAATCATTTTGCTGCAATAAGATTTCAATTCCGTTTTTCCCGGATATCTCTTCTTCTGCTGTAGCTGCTAAAATAAGATTGGATATTAAATCTTCTCTATCATAATAATAAAGAAATGTTGCAATTAAAGAAACCAATGCGCCACCTGCGTCATTGCTTCCTAAACCAAAAAGTTTATTTTCTTTTTCAATGGGAGAAAAAGGATCTAATGTGTAACCCTTGTTGGGCTTTACTGTATCGTGATGAGAATTGAGAAAAATGGTTGGTTTTGCCTTGTCAAAATATTTATTTTTTGCCCAAACATTATTTAGAAATCTTTCCGTTGATACATTTTTTGATTGCAGAAATTGATCAATGAGAGAAGCAGTTTTATCTTCCTCTTTACTAAAAGATGATGTAGCAATTAATTTTTTTAGAAGATCAATAGCCCCCTCTAAATCTCCCCCGTTAGGGGAGACTTTTAAAGAGTTTAATGGATTGATGTTATTTTCTGAACTCATGAAGTTTTTATAAAAAATTATGAGGTAATAACTGTTCCTTTTTCAGCCGTAATCAGATGTAACAAATCTTCTGCTTTACCGATAATAACTTTTTTTACACCGCTATCTAATGCTGCAAAAGCATTATCCAGCTTTGGTATCATACCGGAATGAATTATTTTTTTTTCTTTTAAATCTTTATAAGAAGCAGGATTAATTTTTGCAATAACAGAATGCTCATCATCAGCATTTTGCAAAACTCCTCTTTTTTCAAAACAATAAATCAATGTAACCGCATAACTGCTTGCCAGGCTTTTTGCAATTTCCTGTGCAATTGTATCTGCATTGGTATTTAGTAATTGCCCGTTTTTATCATGCGTAACAGGAGCTATAACCGGTGTTAAGTCTTCGTTCAATAATTGGCTTAGCCATTCAACATTTACCTTATCAATATCTCCTGCAAAACCATAATCAATGACCTCACCTAAATCCTCTCCAAAGGAGAGGACTTTCGCAGTTCTTTTGTGTGCCTGGATTAAATTACCATCTGCGCCACATAAACCAACTGCATTACAATTATTTGATTGTAATGATGCTGTAATGTTTTTATTTATATACCCGGCATACACCATCGTAATCACTTTTAATGTTTCCGCATCAGTTATTCTTCGTCCATCAATTATTTGCTGAGGAATATTTAGCTGCTGTGCAATATTTGTAGCAAGTTTACCACCACCATGTATTAAGATCTTTTTTTCTTTAATTGAAGCAAAATCTTTTAAGAATAAAGAAAGTTTTTCTTCATCATCTATGATGTTTCCACCGATCTTTATAACGTATAATTTGCCCCCTTCCCCCCCTAAAGGGATGTTTTGATCCAAAAGGTTTTGAGAAGAACTTTGAATCTCTGTAATTGTTTCCCTGATCTTTTTCAAAAGCTGCTTTTGTATCATTTATTACTTCTTCATTTTTAAATCTAAAAAATCTTTACTTCCCTTTAGGAGATGGGGGTAAAATTTCACTTAATACAGCCTGTGCAGCCCACACCCTGTTGGATGCCTGTTGTGTTATGATGCTGTGACTACCATCTAAAATTTCATCACTTAGTTCAACATTTCTTCTCACGGGCAGGCAATGCATCACCTTTGCATTATTGGTAAGTTTTAATTTTTTATCGGTGAGCATCCATTTGGGATCATTGCAATAGATCTTTCCATAATCTTTATAAGTGCTCCAATTTTTTACATAAACAAAATCTGCATCTTTTAAAGCTTCATCCTGGTTGAGGGTGATTGTTGCTCCTTTAGTAAACTCTTCATCCAGTTCATATTCTTCGGGATGTGTAATTACAAAATCAGCTTCGTTCCATGCATTTATCCATTGAGAAAAACTGTTCGCAACACACTGCGGTAAAGGCTTTACATGAGGCGCCCATGTTAGAACAATTTTGAGTCCCCTCCTTGCCTCCCCCGGTGGGGGAAGAATTGGTAAGTGCTCTTTAATAGTTATTATATCAGCTAAACTTTGCAGGGGATGCAGCGTTGCGCTCTCTAAACTAACGATGGGAATTCCGGCATATTTAATAAATTGTTTTATATATAATTCACTGTAATCATCTTTTCGGTTTTTTAAAGATGGAAATGTGCGAATGCCCAAAACATCAAAATACTTTCCCAACACAGGCGCCGCATCTTTTACATGCTCTGCTGTATTACCACTCATAATTGCTTCCTCTTCAAATTCCAATGTCCATCCTTCCTGCCCTATATTAAAAACAATCGCTTCCATTCCCAGATTTTTTGCAGCGATCTGCGTACTCAATCTTGTTCGCATACTGGGATTAAGAAATAATAAACCGATTCGTTTATTGCTTCCCAGATTTCTATCTTTAAATGGATCGCTTTTATATTTCAATGCTTTTTTTATTAAAGCATTTATATCAGAAACGTCATGCACAGAGATGAAATTTTTCATAAACCCTTAACCCCTAAAGGGGAATTTTTATTGATTGAAAAATGATTTTTGTCTTTAAGATTAGAATTTTCTTTTAAAGAATTTTGGAGAGAATTAATTTCTTCTTTAATTGCTTTTAGAAAATGATCTGCATCTTCGATTGTTAATGCAAGAGAAGGAAGTAACCGGATAATATTTGGTTTTGCTTCACCTGTAAAAATATGATGTGTAAATAATAAATTTCTTTTAAGATCTTTTAATTCTTCGGGAACATCAAAGCCGATCATTAAGCCTCTGCCCCTTACATTTTGCAGTTCAGGGATCTTTTTTAATTCATCCATAAGATAAGCACCAACTGTTTCTGCATTACTAATTAAATTTTCAGATTCTATAACTTCTAAAACTGCCAATGCAGCGGCACATGCAAGATGGTTGCCTCCGAAAGTTGTGCCCAGCATAAAATGTTTTGGCTTGATATGAGGCGCAATAATAATTCCGCCAACAGGAAACCCATTGCCCATACCTTTTGCCATTGTGTAGATATCAGCGTTTACATTTGCATAATCGTGGGAGAAAAATTTACCGCTTCTGCCATAGCCACATTGCACGCTGTCAGCAATAAATACAGCATTATGCTCATCACATAAATTGCGAATTTTTTGTAAGAAAGATTCATTTGCTACATTAATACCACCAACACCCTGTATGCCTTCAATTATTACAGAAGAAATTTCTTTACCCTTATTTTTAAAATATTCTTCTAATGCATTTTCATCATTGAAAGGAAGAAAAACTACATTAGCTGTTTCATTAACAGGAGCAACAATATTTGGATTATCAGTTGCTGCAACAGCCAAAGAAGTTCTTCCGTGGAAAGCTTTTGTGAAAGCAATTATTTTTTTTCTTCCATTATGAAAAGATGCAAGCTTTAATGCATTCTCGTTTGCTTCTGCGCCGGAGTTACATAAGAATAATTGATAGTCTTCTTTACCCGAAATTTTTCCAAGCTTTTCAGCAAGTTCCTGTTGCAATGGGATTTTAATTGAATTAGAATAAAAAGCAATTTTGTGTAATTGCTCTTCAATACGATTTACCCAATGCGGATTTGTATGACCTACACTTATAACCGCATGTCCGCCATACATGTCCAAATATTTTACATCATTATCATCCCAAACGTAGGAGCCTTTCGCTTTTACGATGTTGATATTGTTAATTGGATATACGTCGAATAAAGTCATTGTAATCAGTTATCAGTTACCAGTAATAAGTTTTTAAAACGCAATAGATTTTAATTTTAATCCTGCAGATTCATCAATACCAAACATAAGGTTCATATTCTGGACAGCTTGCCCGCTGGCACCCCTTAATAAATTATCAATGGCAGAATGTACTACCAGTTTATTCCCAACTTTTTCTAACTGGATAATGCATTTATTTGTATTCACAACCTGCTTTAAAGAAATTGGGTCGTTGCTTAAAAAAGTGAATGGATGATCCCGGTAATAATCTTTATATATTTTTTTTAGATCCTGCAATTCCAAATTGCAATGCATTTGTGAACTCACAAAAATTCCTCTTGTAAAATCTCCTCTCCATGGAACAAACCTCACCCCTGACCCCTCTCCACTGGTAGAAAGGGGAAAATCACTTTGTAATTGATGAAGTGATTGATGAACTTCACTTAAATGCTGATGAGTAAATGTTTTATACGCCTGAATATTATTTGCCCTCCATGAAAATTGCGAAGTTGGGGTTAAACTTTGCCCAGCACCCGTAGAGCCTGTAATGCCTGTTGTGTAAACATCTTTTAACAATCCTGCTTTTGCCAATGGCAATAATCCTAATTGAATTGCAGTAGCAAAGCAACCAGGGTTGGCTACATTTTTTGCTTTAGTAATTTTATCTCTATTCAGTTCAGGCAGTCCATAAATAAATTGCCGGTTGTTGATGGATGATTGTTGACGTAAGCGGAAATCATGTGATAGATCAATAATTTTAATTGAATCAACAATCTTATTTTCCTCCAAAAACTTTTTTGCTGCACCATGACCTGCACAAAGAAAAAGAACGTCAATGCCCCCATCCCCTAAAGGGGTGTTATCATTGGTAAACTTTAGCTCTGTTTCACCCAATAGATCATTATGTACCTGGTGAAGATAATTACCGGCATTACTTTTACTATGAACAAAACTAATTTGTGCTGAAGGATGATTTAATAGAATCCTGATTAATTCACCACCGGTATAACCTGCACCGCCAATAATTCCTGCCCTCACCAAACCTTTGGTGGGTGAGGTTTTTGAAGAGCTTACTGATTTTATTTGCTTATCCATCTTTAGTACTTCTCGGTATTCTTTTGATTAATATCATCCTTAATCTTGTGGTAGATCATCGTTTGATTGCCAAAAATTTTACTGAAACCTCTTACTTCATCACCTGTCCATCCGGTATTCATTTCACCATACTTTCCAAATTTATTGTTCATCAAATCGTAAGGAGATTCAATCCCTATAATTTGAAAACGATAAGGAAATAATTGAATGAATACATCGCCTGAAACATTGCGCTGCGATTTTGTAAGGTATGCCTCAATATCTCTCATTACAGGATCAAGAATTTGTCCTTCATGAAGCCAGTTACCATAAAATTGTGAAAGCTGGTCCTTCCATGTCAGTTGCCATTTTGTAAGCACGTGTTTCTCCAATGCATGATGTGCTTTAATTATTACCATAGGCGCTGCAGCTTCAAAACCAACACGTCCTTTAATACCAATAATAGTATCACCAACATGAATGTCTCTGCCTATACCATACGGACCAGCGATTGATTGCAGATGCTGAATAGCTTCGCTGGGATGATTAAAAGCTTTATCATTAATTTTCTTTAATTCCCCTTTTTCAAAATGCAATTTTATTTCTTCATCACCAGATTTAGTTACTTGTGTTGGCCATGCATCTTCTGGTAACATTCCTTTGGATGAGAGCGTTTCTTTTCCTCCAACACTTGTGCCCCATAAACCTTTATTAATTGAATACATTGATTTGTCAAAATTCATGTCAACTTCTTTCGTCTTTAAATATTCAATTTCCTCTTCACGGCTAAGTTTTAAATCACGAATGGGAGTTATTATTTCTATGCCGGGGATCATAACATGAAATATCATATCAAAGCGCACCTGGTCGTTTCCAGCGCCTGTGCTCCCATGAGCAACTGCATCTGCATTAATATTTTTGGCATGCTCAGCAACATGCAAAGCCTGGCTTAACCGTTCTGCACTTACACTTAAGGGATAGGTATTGTTCCTTAAAACATTTCCATAGATCAGAAACCTGATAATACTTTCATAATAACTTTCTACAGCATCAACTGTTGTATGCGTTTTTACACCGAGTTTATATGCATGCTGCTCTATCTGCTTTAATTCTTCTTTAGAAAAACCTCCGGTATTTACAGTGATGCTATGAACTTCATAGCCCTGCTCATCATTCAAATACTTTACACAATACGAGGTATCCAAACCACCGCTAAAACCAAGAACAACTTTTTTTACCATAATGGGATAATTAAAGATTTAATAACTGCGAGAAAAAACTTTTTTTCTTATCACTGCTTTGCTTTCCTGTTAAAAATTTTAATAAGCGACTTTGTTTTATTCTCATAAAGCGCTCATACAGCTTTGAATGTTTTTTAAATTCTTCCTTCGTCTCTTCAGGCTCATAATGATCGGTGGGATCGTACAACATAGCTGTGCACATACAATTCTTTCTTTCCTTACTCATTAATATATCATAGTTCACGCAGCTTTTACAACCTGCCCAAAATTCCTCATCATCTGTAAGTTCAGAATAAGTAACAGGCTCGTAACCCAGGTCAGAATTTATTTTCATCACTGCGAGGCCGGTTGTTAATCCAAAAATTTTTGCCGCAGGATATTTTTCTCTGGAGAGATCAAAAATTCTCTTTTTAATTTGCTTAGCTATGCCGCTTTTACGGTAAGAAGGCGCTACAATAAGACCACTGTTTGCAACAAACTGGTCATGCCCCCATGCCTCAATATAACAAAACCCTACCCAGTCACCCTCAGGTGTGTGAGCAATTACAGCTTTGCCTTCTTCCATTTTTTTTGCAACATATTCAGGAGAACGTTTTGCAATTCCTGTACCCCGTACCTGGGCGGAAGCAGCTATTTCATCAGTTATGATGGAAGCATATTTTGTATCGGCTGATGTTGCAACACGAACAATAATTTGTGATTGTTCCAATTTTGCAAAATTGAATGATGAATAAAATTAGATAAAATATTGCGGAGGGTTTTTTCACTGACAGGGGCAATGGTTAATTGCTCGTCCTATCAGCATCCACGTCGAAAAAATTTGTGAGGAAATTTAACTACCCGTAAGGGGCAAAAGAAAAACTGAAGCTGGTGATATATTGATGTATGATTCAATTCAGTTTAAAATTTAATTATTAAGAATACAAATATAAATGTTTTTTAAAAATTTGTGAGAAGAAATAATATTAATGCTTTGTTATCATCTAACAGCCCAGTTTGCAAGTACATCAGCAATAGCTCTGTTATTACTTAAACGTGGCACTTTATTTTGTCCGCCGAGCTTTCCAATGCTTTTCATATAATTAATAAATCCGCCTTTTTTTATCACACTTATTTTTAAATGATCTAAAATATTCCCTTTGATAAGATCATCATAATACACATTTTTTTTGCGCAGGTTATTATCAACTTTTTCTGAAAAACTTTCTATATCACCGGGAAGATTTTCAAACTCGATAAACCATTCATGATAACTTTTTTTACCATTTTGAGATATCATAGGAGCTACAGTGAATTCAGTAACATGAATACCTTCTTCTTTTACGGCTGTCATTAAAGCGCTTTCTACTTCTTCACCAATTACATGTTCGCCAAAGGCAGAAATGAAATGTTTTATTCTTCCGGTAACCACAAGGCGGTAAGGATCGCAGGAAACAAACTTTACAGTATCGCCTGTGTTGTAAGCCCATAAGCCAGCATTGCTGCTGATTATCAAAACATAATTCTGATTTGTTTTTACATCTTTTAAAGTAAGCCTTACAGGTTTTTCATTAAAAATTTCGGCAACAGGAACAAATTCAAAGAAGATCCCGCTGTTGGTGTTTAGCAATAATCCTTTTTCTTTCTGGCTATCCTGAAAAGCAAAAAATCCTTCACTTGCAGGAAACAATTCAATACAATCTATCTCTTTACCAATACTTTCAAACAGCTTTGCTTTATAAGGCTCAAAGTTTACACCACCTTGCACCATCACACTAAAATTTGGAAAAATATCTTTTATTTTTTTGCCAGTTCTTTCTGTAAGCTTATCAAAATACATTTGTACCCATGGCGGTATACCACTTATCAACCGCATATCCTGCTCAATTGTTTCATCGATAATTTTATCAAGCTTGGTTTCCCAATCCTCGATACAATTTGTTTCAAATGAAGGAAGTTGGTTAGCTCTTAAATATTTTGGCACGTGATGATTAACAATTCCACTCAATCGTCCGGTTGGGATGCCTCCTACTCTTTCAAGCTCCGGCGAACCGCTTAAAAAAATTAATTTACCATTTGCAAAAGCAGTATTACCTGTTTCCCCCATGTAGCACAGCAAGGCATTTCTTGCTGTATTAATGTGATTGGGAATAGAATCTTTTGTAATTGGAATATATTTTATACCACTGGTTGTGCCGCTTGTTTTGGCAAAATAGATGGGTTGTCCTTTCCATAAAACGTTGTGCCTGCCTTGCTTTATAGCTTCGATGTAGGTTTTAAACTCTTCATAATCTCTTATTGGAACCTGGTTAACAAAATCTTCATGCGTTTTTATATCATTGAACTTATGATCCTTACCAAAATTAGTTTTACTGCCAACTTTAATAAGATTTTGAAAGATGAAGTCCTGGTCTGCTATAGCCGTAGTCATACCCTTTTTTATCTGCTTATAGATGTAAGCAGCAAAAGGTTTTGCAAGAAAAGATTTAATTTTCATTCAGGCGCAATCGTTAAACAAACTTACAATTAATTACAATCGCATTGCCATTCTTTATCCAGATCAATACAGGTAACTACCACAAGTTTATCTTTTTCAGGCGCAAAAATAATTCGCAGATGTTGCTTATCATGACTGTAGCCTTCTAACGCATAAGTTGCTCCACGTTCATTATTCAAATCACTTTTATTATAATTAATATCTCCATCATGCAGAATTTCTTTTATTTCCTCTTCTGTAATATCCCGGCATTCCATACGGCATTTTGCATGCTTTGTAAGAATAAGATGATCAATGTTTCTATTTAATTCAGGACTTGTTTGTTGAGTAATTTGAGAAGTATGGTTACCCGTTTTTCTTAATGAAGGATAAATATTGCGAAATAAAAAGGCTCCAATCACTATAACAGCAATAATAATTAACCTGTATTTTGTCCAATTCTTATTCATCTCTAAAGAAACTATTTAATGGAAAGCAAAGATGCACTCATCCATTTGTATATTTGCAAATGCAAAAAACAGTAGCAGTACATACGTTGGGTTGCAAGCTAAATTATTCTGAATCATCTGCTATAACAAGGCTGATGGAACAGGATGGTTTTGTAAAAAAAGATTTTGATGAGCTTGCTGATGTATATGTTATTAATACCTGTTCAGTTACTGATAATGCAGATAAAGAATGCAGGCAACTGGTTAGAAGAATACAAAGAAAGGCTCCTGAATCAATGGTAGTTATTACAGGGTGTTACGCTCAATTAAAGCCTGAAGAAATTGCAGCAATTGATGGGGTAGATTTGGTTTTAGGGGCGGCTGAAAAATTCAATATAACACATCATTTACTACAGCTTACAAAAGGTGACGCAACTAAAATATGCAGTTGCGATATAGAAGAAGTTAATGGCTTTCATTCATCATTTTCTATTAAAGAGAGAACAAGAAGCTTTTTAAAAGTTCAGGATGGGTGCGACTATAATTGCTCTTTCTGCACTATCCCGATGGCTCGTGGTAAAAGCAGAAGCGATTCAATTGAAAACATAATTGCCAACGTAAAGCAACTTGCAAATTCAGGAGTAAAGGAAATAGTATTAACAGGAATTAACCTGGGAGATTACACCTCACCCCTTACCCCTCTGCACAAAGTGGAGAGGGGAATCCTCACCCCCTCCTTATCCATACATGGAGAGGACCTCACCCCTGCCCTCTCCATAAATGGAGAGGGAGAATCAAAAATTTTCCTCAAAAAAAATAATAGAAATTTTTATTCGCTTATACAAACCCTTGAAAACATGGATGGAGTTGAGCGCTATCGTATTTCTTCCATCGAGCCTAATTTATTAAGCAATGAGATAATTGAGTTTGTTGCCCGCAGCAAAAAATTTATGCCGCATTTTCATATCCCTTTGCAAAGCGGAAGTAACAGAGTGCTGGCTGCTATGCGAAGACGCTATAAAAAAGAATTGTACGCAGAGAAAATTCATCTTATAAAAAGATTAATCCCTCATTGTGCTATTGGGGCTGATGTAATAGTTGGCTTTCCCGGTGAAACAGATGAAGACTTTAAAGAAACATTTGATTTTTTACATTCACTTGATATTTCTTATCTGCATGTATTTACTTATTCAGAAAGAGAAAATACTCATGCATTGAATATAAAACCAGTTATTCCCATAAGTGTTCGAAATTCCAGAAATAAAATATTGCGTAATCTTTCTTACCAAAAACTACAATATTTTACGCAACAACATATTGGCGAAAAAAGAAAAGTATTATTTGAAAGCTATAATAAAAACGCCTGCCTGCCGGACAGGCAGGGTATGATGGAAGGTTTTACAGATAACTATATCAAAATAACTGCACCGTATAAAGTAGAATGGGTAAATGAAATAATAGATTGGAAAATATAACCGACATATTTATTGCGGATATATTTTTGAAAAAAAAATAAAAAAAATTTGCATAAGTAAAAACCTAAGAACCAAATTAATGAAACAGCAATCAGAATAAACAACTGAATAGTTTATAAATA
>OCZT010004623.1_pt1 | contig 13840 bp, 9 predicted proteins | sample 1539031 | NCBI WGS metagenome assembly OCZT01 (sample SAMEA3539308, study PRJEB22396) | soil metagenome | biome: tundra; feature: field; material: soil | place: USA | collected 2010-05 | depth 0.15 m
ACGACGCCGTTTTCATCGGCGGCGGGAGTGGGCGAGGCGGGATCGTTGGCTCGAAAGATTGTCTGCGCTTTTTTGCGGGGGATGGCGCGCCGCCACAGTTCCTTGCCGGTTTTCGCGTCGAGACAGATTGTCAGCAGTTTATCCGGTTCGCTGGCGGTGAGGTAGACGCGTCCGCCCGCAAGGACGGGGGAGGACTGGCCGTAAGGAATCGCCGTTTCCCAGACGACGTTTTTTGTGGGCGAGAATTCGACGGGGTATCCTGCCGAGGAGTCGACGCCGGAGCCGTTCGGCCCCCGGAATTGGGTCCACTGATCGGCTGCGGAAGCCGTCAAGCCAAGAAACAGAAGTGCACTTAGTCGGAGCGGCGTCATCATCGTCGGATCCCCTTCAGATTATGGGCAGTATATTTGTTCGGCCAACGCGACCGACTCTTCGGGAGTGGAGGGGAACCGGATGTTGGCGAGCGCAATTCGAAAGGGGTTCATTTCGTAATCCCAATATTATCTGTCCGCATGCTTACGCATGGCGGTTCCGTGTGGACACTGAGCCGCGGCCGTCGGGGAGAGGATCAAGTGCGTACGTTACAACGGCCCGGCAGGGCACGGCCCTGCCCCACGGGTGTCATGATAATGGGCATGCGATTCCGTCGATTGGTTTTGGTATTGGTCTCCGTGGTCGCGACGGGGCAGAGTGTAAAGCTCGACATTGCCCAACTGGAGGCTTCGGCGAAGGAAGAGCTCGAGGCGACGAAGACGCCGGGGGCGGCGATCGGAGTCGTGAGCGAAGGCCGGTTGATTTATGCGCACGGATTCGGAACGTCGAATCTGGAGACGGGCGCGCCGGTGACCTCTGCGACGCTGTTTCGGTTGGGATCGACCACGAAAATGCTGACGGCGACCGCGGTGGCCCAGCTAGCGGCCGAGGGGAAGCTGGACTTCGAGGACACGGTGGGCAAGCATGTGCGGGGGCTCGATCCGTCGATTGGCGGGCTGACGGTGAACCAGATCCTGAGCCACACTTCGGGACTGAAAGATACGGCGGTGATGAACGGGCGGCACGACGATGCGGCGCTGGGCGAGGAAATCAGAGCCTGGAAATCGGACTGGCTGTTTACCAAGCCGGGAGTGATTTATTCGTATGCGAATCCAGCCTACTGGCTGGCGGGATTTGTGGCGGAATCGATTGCGGGGAAGCCGTATGCGGACGTGATGGAGGAGCGGGTGTTCTCAGCGGTGGGCATGGCGTCGACGACGCTGCGGCCGACGATGGCGATGACGAGGGAGTTTTCGCAGGGACACGACATCGTCGATAACAAGGTTGCGCTGTTGCGGCCGGCGCCGGACAATGCGGCGAACTGGCCTGCGGGTTCGGTGTTTTCGAATGTTGCCGATCTGGCGCGCTTCGTGACGGCGATGATTGACGAGGGCAGGCTGGACGGGAAGCAGGCGTTGCCGCCGAAGGTGGTGAAGGCGCTGACGACGCCGCATGCGGATATTCCGGGATCGCGTTCGAAGTACGGTTATGGGCTGGATCTGGAGGATCGGGGAGGATTTCTGGTGTGGACGCACGGAGGATCGCGCGCCGGATATGGGTCGTTCATCGCAATGCTGCCGGGGGTGCACGCGGGGCTGATCGTGCTGTGCAATCGGACGGGAGAGAATCTGCCGAAGATGCGGGCGAGGATCATGGCGATGCTTGGCGAGCCGCTACGCGGGGGCGTACCTGTGGAGGAGAAGGCGATTCCAGCGAGCGCGTTCGGGAGGTATTTGGGGTCGTATAGGAACGGCGACGCGGCGGTGCAGATTGTGACGCGCGCCGGGAAGCTATTTTTCCGGTCGATGGAGTTGCAGAAGGGCGAGGGCGGCTGGTTGGTGACGAAGAGCGCGGATGGACGGACGGCGGGCCGCATCTTTCCGGTTGCGGGGGCGGACGGAAGGATCGAGTACCTGCACGTGGGAGGGCGGTCGTCGGTGAGGGTGGAGTAGTGGGCGGTCGCAGGAATCCCCTCCATTACTGTCGGGGTTCCGTTGGTCGGGCGATTTCGACGGCGAAGACATGGGTGGGGCCGAGCATGTTGGAGCGGAATACGATCCACTTCATGTCGGGCGAGAAGGTCACGTTCGGTTCGAGGCGGTAGTCGTGCTTGGCCATGTTGACGAGGCGCTCGACTTTGAAGAAGCCGGTGTCGATGAGGTTATTGGAATCGGGATTCTTGATGCCGGCCACGTCGGGAACGCGTTCGGGACGGAACAGATAGATCCATTTTCCATCGGGCGCGCGGGCGACCATTTCGCTGTCGCCTCCGTCGCCCGCGAACAGCGTGCCGTCGGGCGAGACGTTGAAATGAACCGACCATTCGTTGCGTTGCAGGCGATACCAGGCGCGCTTGCCGGTCGAGACATTGTAGCCTGCCAGCCAGAAGTCCTGGCCGCGCGGCGTTTGCAGGTCGTACCAGATCGTTTTGCCGTCGGCGGAGTAAAATTCGTGGCCGGCGATTTCCATGTTCATGGTGCGGGCATGGATTTTTTTGAGGCCGGTTCCATCGGCGTGGATGGTCCAGATGCGGTCGACTTCGTGCCAGGTGCCTTCGTGGCAGAACATGATGAGATTGGGATCGGTGGGCGAGAATTGCAGGTGTCCTAACCATTCGTGCTCGCGATGGAGTTCGATCAACTCGCCGGTTTTGGTGTTGACGGTGAAGAGCACGCGAGGCGCGCCGGCGCGGGTGGCCATCAACGTATTGTGGAGACGCAGGTCCTTGGCGTCGGCGTAGGTCATCGGCTTGCCGTCCGCGCCGACTGCTTCATAGTTCGGTTGGCCGAAGCGCTGATCGGCGGCGGGCAGGCGATTGGTGGGCGGCGCGGCGGGATCGGCTCCGTCAATGAACGTCCCCAGGAGCAGCGTTTCATCGGCGTTCAATGACGAGACGGAGCGGCCCGGTGGAAGCTTCACGACTTCGCGGGTGGCTCCGGTGGTGACGTTGGTGGCGTAGACGGTTGCGGGAGAGTTTCGCGCGCCACCTGGAGACGGCGCGTCGCGCGGGAGGCGCTTGGTGTAGTAGACGTCTCCGCTGTTGTGGCCGGCCACCAGCACGGAGACAGGGCCCGGCACGAGCGGCTTGATTTCGCGAGTTGCGAGATTGATCGTCGCGATGCCTCCACCAGCGGTGGTGACGATCAGGTGCTTGCCGTCGGCGGTGTAGGCGTTCTGATTGAAGTAGAGGCTTTGGGTGCCGTCGTCGACCGAGAGGCGGATGACACGATGTCCGGTGTCGCGATCGATCCAGTCTTTCGGCAATTGCGCGAAAGCCGCGCTCAGGAATCCGAGCAGAACTACGATTCGACGGCGCATCTGGTTTCTCCTATTATCGAATGGCTTCGGTCGTTTGGGAATCGAACCAATGGACGCGTTCGGCGCGGATGCGGAACCAGGCCAGGCTATCGATTTCGGCGCGCGCGCCGGCGGGGGCGCGCAGAGTGACGAAGCCGCCGTCGAGAGAGAGCCGGATCAGGGTTTCGTTGCCGAGGTCCTCGGTGACCCAGACGCGGGCGGGAGTCCAGCCGGATTGTTCGGTCATGGAGAAGCCGACGTCTTCGGGGCGGATGCCTAGCGTGAGGTCGCGGCGGGGGCCGATAAGCGCGGGTAATTCGATGGAGAGGCCGGCGCGGCGGAAGACTCCGGATTCTACTGTGCCGGGGAGGAGATTCATCGAGGGGCTGCCGACGAATCCGGCGACGAACAGATTGGCGGGGCGATGATAGATTTCCGTTGGCGCGGCGTATTGCTGAAGGAGGCCGTCCTTGAGGATCGCGATGCGGCTGGCGAGCGTCATGGCTTCCACCTGATCGTGCGTGACGTAGAGGGTGACGACGCCGAGCTCGTGTTGCAGGTGTTTGAGCTCGGCGCGCATGTCGATGCGGAGACGGGAGTCGAGGTTTGAGAGAGGCTCGTCCATCAGGAAGGCCTGCGGGCGGCGGATGATGGCTCGGGCGAGGGCGACGCGCTGGCGTTCGCCTCCGGAAAGCTGCTTGGGCTGGTTGCGGAGCAAGTGGGCGAGGCTGAGGCGGGCGGCGACCTTCTCGACTTCGGCGGAAATCTCGGAAGAGGGGCGGCGGCGGACGCGCAGAGGATAGCCGATGTTTTGGGCCACGGTCATGTGCGGATACAGAGCGTAGCCTTGGAAGACCATGGCGACGTCGCGGCGGCTGGGATCGAGCTGGGTGATGTCGCGGCCCTGGAGGCGGACGACGCCTCGATCGGGTTCTTCGAGGCCGGCAATGATGCGGAGCAGCGTCGACTTGCCGCAACCGGAGGGGCCGAGCAGGACCACGAATTCTCCGTCGCGGGTTTCGAGCGTGACGCCGCGGAGGGCGTCGTGGGCGCCGAATCGTTTGGTGATGTTTTCCACGCGCAGGCTCATGGTCAGCCTTTTATCGCGCCTAAAGAAAGGCCGCGGACGAAGTAGCGCTGGGCGGCGGAGGCGAAAATCAGGACGGGCAGGATGGCCACGACGCCGGCGGCGCTCATGGCTCCCCATTGAATTTCGTATTGCGTGACGTGCGAGGCGATGCCCACCGGGAGGGTCATGGCAGATTCAGTTTGCGAGAGAATCAACGCGAATAGAAATTCGTTCCAGGCCACGATGAGGCAGAAAACCGCGGTCGCGGCGAGGCCGGGGCGCACCAGAGGCAGAACAATGCGCAGCAGGACGCCGAGGCGCGATTCGCCATCGAGCATGGCGGCTTCTTCAATCTCGCGCGGGAGATCCTCGACGAAGCCGCGCATCATCCAAACGACAAAGGGCAGGTTGAGGGCGACGTCGACGAGGACGAGTCCGGCGAGGGAATTCAGCAGGTGGATCTCGCGCAGCATAAGGAACATCGGAATGATGGTGACGATCGGCGGGAGCATGCGGTTCGAAAGAATCCAGAAGCTGATGCCGCGGGACCAATCGCCAGGCCAGCGGAAGCGTGCGAGTCCATAGGCGGCGGGGAGGCCCAGGGCGAGCGCGATCAGAGTGGAGCAGGTGGAGACGATCAGGGAGTTCAGAAAATAGTGGCCGAAGGCGTCGTGCGCGAAAATTCCGGCGTAGTGGTGGAGGGTCGGAGTGAAGTGGAACCACAACGGGGGCGAGGCGAACTGGTCGATTTCGGTTTTGAGGGAAATGGTGATGAGCCAGTAAATCGGGGCGAGGGCGGCGGCCATGGCCAAGAGGGCGGCGGTGTATTTGAGGATCGTCTTCATGACATTTTCATGATGCGCATGAGGCGGCGCGCGGCCAGCGTGGTGATGACCAGGCCTACGAAGGACATGGCGGCGGCGTAGCCGAAGTTCGAAAATCGGAATGCGGTGCGGTAGATGTAGAGGCTGACGGTTTCGGTGGCGGAGCCGGGGCCGCCCTGGGTGAGGATGAAGATCTGGTCGAAGATCCGCAGCAGGTCCATGGAACGGAGCAGGAGTGCGAGCAGGATGGTCGGCTTGAGCAGGGGCAGGATCACGTCGACGAGGGTTCGCCAGTAGCCTGCGCCGTCGACGCGGGCGGCTTCGAGAGGTTCCGAAGGGATGGCTTGCAAGCCGGCGGTGAGCAGGAGGAACATGAACGGGGTCCACTGCCAGACGTCGACCATAATGACGGAGAGCATGGCCGAGGTTCGCCCGCTGGTCCAGGTCAGGTTGGCAGTGTTGACTCCGAGCTGGCGGAGCATTCCGTTTAGCACGCCGAACTCGGGATTGTAAATCAGCCGCCAGATGACGGCGGCGACGACAGGCGGAAGCAGCATGGGCGCAAGGAGGCTGACGCGAACAAGCGCGCGACCGTGCACGAGGGAATCGACGAGCAGTGCCAGGGCGAGGCCGAGAAAACATTCGAGCGTGAGCGCGGCGGCGGCGTAGAGCAGCGTCTGGCCGGCGGCGACGGTGAATAGATGGTCCTGGAAGAGGCGCGCGTAGTGGACTAGGGTGAAGCCGCGGGCGCCGGTGAGGCTGACCTTAATCAGGTAGAGCAGAGGATAGATGGAGAGCCCGGCCAACACCAGCATCGCGGGTGCGACCCAGACGAGGCCTGGGGGGATGCGGCGCGTCATTTGCTTCTTTCAAGGATGGCACCGATTTCGCGGTTGGCCTGCTGCATGGCCGCTTCGGGCGAGACTGCTCCGGAATTGGCTTGCGACAGGCTGACGCCGAAGGCATTTTCGATTTCATTCCACTGCGTGGTGCGCGGGCGGGGACGGGCTCCTTCGAGCGCGGCGAGTTGCGCGGGGAAGGCGCGAAACTTCTTTAGAAGATCGGGCGAAAGAAAAACGCTGCGCCTTGTGGGGGGATTACCGCGCAAGGCAGCTTGCGTCAACTGCGGGGCGTCCGTGGCCCAGTAGATGAAGTCGAACGCGGCGTCGCGATGAGGGGATTGAGAGGGCACAGCGAGGAGCCACGAGCCCAGTTCGGCAACGCCGGGAAGGCGCGCCGCGGGCACTTGCGCAAACTCGATTTTGCCGGGGATTTTCGATTTTAACGGATCGTCCATCGCGGCGATCCACGCAGGCCAGTTGATGCTCATCGCGGCGGTTCCCTGGAGCAGGTGGGCGGAAACTTCGTCGGCGTTGAAGCCGGCGTAGCCAGGAGGCGAGACCTTGCCGAGTTCGAGCATGAAACGCAAGGCGTCAATGGCCTCGGGACTCGCGAGACTCGGCTTACCTTGAGGATCGAAGATATCGCCGCCGAAGGCCCACAGCAAAGGCATGAAATCGGTGACGGCGGAGTTGCCCGGCGCGGCACGCATCACGTAGCCGTACATCTTCTCGCCGGCGCCGATGGTCCGCGCGGCTTCGAGAACCTTTTGCCAGCGGTCAGGAGCGGGGAGCTTATATTTTTCGAACAGATCCTTGCGATAGAAAAAAAGCTGGGAGTTGCCGACGTAGGGGAGCGCGTAGAAAGTTCCGGAGTTGCGGCAAACAGCCAGGCAACTGGCCAGGAAGTCGGTATCGGGCTGGCGCGGGAGCGGGGTCAAGCCGCTGTCGGCGACCAACTTGGGAAACCAAGGGTCGTCCATCATGATGACGTCGTATGCGCCGGTGCGGCTGGTCAAATCGAGCGATTCCTTTTCGAACAGGTTGGCGTAGGGAAGCTCCACCACCTGGATGCGCGTGTTGCGCAGTCCGCCCCACTCCTGCGCGGCGGCCTTGAGAGCGCTGCCTTCGACACCGGCGTTCACGGCGATGGTCAGCGTCTTGTTCGAACCGGTGCGAGAGCAGCCCGCGAGCAAAGCCAACGTGACGCTCAGGACGAGACGCATTTATACATCGACCCACTGGCGCGAGGCAACGGAGGCCAGCACGGCGTCGAGGACGGACTGGCAGCGGACGCCGTCGGCGAAGGAGGGAGAGCGCGTCCGGCCCATGCGGACGCTCTCGACAAATTGCCAGGCCTGATCGTAGCGGTAGCCCCAGCGGGGGTCGTGCGCGTGAACGTCGCGAGGCGAGCCGGAGATTTTCAGGAATTTTTCGGGCACTTCGACATGGTCGAGCAGGCGGGCCGGATCTTTGGCGGATTCACCCAAGGAGACCATGAGGCCCCAGGGATCCTGCAGCGAGAACACGGCGCTGCCTTCGGTCCCGTACACCTCGATAAAAAGATTCTCGGTGATGCCCGCGCCGCGGCCGGCGCAGACGCGCGAAATTTCGAAGATGCCGGTGGCGCCGCTGGAGAAACCGGCAAGGAACGCGGACCAGTCTTCCACGTCGGAAGCGGGATCGTCGCGAAAGCGGCGATCCGAAGCGGAAAGAGACGCGATGGGCCCGGCAACGAGCTCGACCATATGAATGAGATGCGAGCCGATATCGGCCAGCACGCCCGACCCTGCCTGCGCCTTGGTCGATCGCCACCCGAGCAGATGTCCCGAGAGAGCCATTTGATAAGCCGCACGCACGGTGCGGATCGCGCCCAGTTCGCCGGACGATACCAGGTGCATCATGTACTGCAAGGCGGGCGTGTAGCGATAGGTGAAGGCGGTCATGTGAACGACGCCGGCGGCTTCGGCGGCGCGCAACATGTCGGTGGCCCGGGCAGTGTCGAGCGAAAGAGGCTTTTCGCACAGAATGTGCTTGCCGTGGGCGATTGCTTCGAGCGCGATCTCATGGTGCATGTAGTTCGGAGTGGCATTGACCACGGCCTGGATGTCTTCGCGCGCCAGCAGTTCGCGATAACTGGTGGTGACGGACGAAACACCGGTTTTTTCGGGCGTCTTGGGGTCGGGATCGCACACGGATGCGATCTCCACGTCGGGACAGAGGCGGAATCCAGGCAGATGAATACCGAGCGCGGCTCCGCCGGCGCCGATAATACCAATGCGTAGTGTGGGCACGAACTGGAAGTGTATCAGAACCGCGCTCAGGCTACCGCGCCGAAGCAAGCAGCGATTGGCGAGCTTCGACGATGCGTTTCGGGTACGCTTCGAGCAAGGCGTTTTTGGACGCGAGCCATGCTTCGACTGCCGCGATCTCCGACTCGGCTTCGCGAATGGCGTCGGTGACCGGCTCCAGGGCAGGTCCGCCGGGGATGCGACGAACGGCGACGAAATTCACCGGGTCGAGGGCTTTCAGCAGGACCGCGCGCGGAGTGCGCAAGGGTCTCGCGCTCAAAACGGCATCGACCATGGCCTCGGCCGAGTAGTGGCCGCGAAGACTGCGGACGGCCGCGGAAACGATGTGATGGGCGTCGCGAAAACTCATCTGCTCCGAGCGCACCAGCGTATCGGCCAGTTCGGTGACGCTCAAAAAATCCGCGTTGGCGCGCTCCGCCATGCGGGCGACATTCACTTCGCAACCCGCCACGACGCCGGCCAGCAAACGGAGAGCGCGCAGCGCGTCCGCGGTCATGGTGAAGACCAGCGGTTGCAGATCGTCTTCACTATCGACGATGTCGCCGAAGGGGGTGTTGTGCGATGCCACAAAAACGGCCTGCGCCTGGCCGAGCGCCTTGCTGGCGATAATGCGCGCGTGCTCGAACGCGACCGGGTTGCGCTTCTGCGGCATGATGCTGCTGATCTGCACCCAGGCGTCGATGAGGCGCAGGTAGCCGAATTCGGCGGTCGACCACAGCAGGAAATCCTGCGTCGCCTTGCCGATATTGACCATCGTAGTGGCGACGGCGCCGGCGGTTTCCAAAATGTAGTCGGTCGCCGCGATCGCGCCAAACGAGTTCAGTTGCAGGCTTTCAAAGCCAAGCAACTCCGTGGTGAGTTGCCGGTCGATAGGAAAGCCGGTGGTGGTGATCGCGCAAGCGCCCAGTGGATTGCGATTCACCGTGGCGAAGGCCGCCTGAAGGCGTTTTTCATCGCGGCCCAGCGCCTCGATCACCGCGAGCAAATAATGGGCGAGCGTGGTCGGCTGCGCCGGCTGCGTATGCGTATAGCCGGGCATGACGGTCGCGACGTGCGCACGGGCGGTCGCAAGCAGCACTTTACGCAACGCGTTTACCGCCGAAACCAGGTCCAGAATTTCGCGCCGCAGGCGCATCCGGTATTGCGTGATATCGATGTCGTTGCGGCTGCGGGCAGTGTGCATGTGGCCGCCGTTTTCCACACCGCAGGCGCGTTCGAGAGCCGCTTCTACGTGAAAGAACAGATCCTCGTACTTACCGTCGTAGGTGGCGCGGGCCAGTTCCGCCCGGTCGAGCGAATCGAGGCCTTCGAGGCAGCGCCGCGCGACAGGGATCGGAACAATGCCCTGCCGCGCCAGCATCAGAATGTGCGCGTAATGAATCTCCAACAGCGGGTCGAGAAAATAGCGCTGCGCATCGGCAAAATTGACGGCCAGCACCGTCTCGGCGTAAACCGCCGCTGGAAAATCACTCACCGTTTACCAGTCCGCCCGGATTCCGATCTGAAGCAGCCGGCCTTCCAGCACCGAACTGACCGGCGCGAACGTCGGCGCGGTAGTGATGGCGCCAAGCGAGTTGGTCACCGCGGTCGTGTTGATCGAAGTGATATTGCGCTTGTTGAATATATTATTGGCTTCAAAAATGAATTTCACGTTGAGCCGCTCGCGGTAGGAGTAAATCGTGCGTGTGAGGCGCGTGTCGATCTGGTAGATGTTCGGCGTGCGATAGGTGTCGCGACCGATGCCCAGCGGACGCTGCGGCGCCCCGATCGGATCGCCGTTGAGCACCGTGCTGGTGGTGATACTCGCCTGATCGCCGCTGGAAATATTCGCGAGCAGCGTCAATTGATTTCCATTGGCCAGACGGTTCAGGAAACCATTGTCGAGCTTGTAGGTGGGCATGAATACAGCGCTCATGGTGAAGGCGTTCGGACGGTTAATGATGGAGTTTCCGTATTCGCCCTTGCGACTGGTGGGATCCTGGAGCGCCGTGCTTTGATCGTAGCCCCACAACTCCGGAGCATCGCTGAGCGAATGGGACCAGGTATAGGACGCGTTGGCGGTGAAGCCGGCGCCGAAGCGATGCGTCAGATTTACAATCATCGCGTTATAATTCGCGTTGGCTCCGCTGTCCATCAGCCGGATGCCGTTAAACTGCGGATAGAGTCGCGTCGTCGCGTTCACCGTCCCCGAATAGACCGGACGCCCATCGGCCAGGTAGCTGGTGGGATTGATCAGGTTCATGTCGCGCATATACGTCAACTCGCGCGCATCCGTGTGCACATAGCCCACCGTGAGCGCATCGTTCTTGCTCAACTGGCGAGTGATCTGGATGCTCGAATTGATGGTGTAAGGGGTGCGGTAGTTCGGGTTCAGGGCGTAGATCGTCGGAGTCCCGAGGCTCGCGCTCGCGGTGGGCACGCTCGGAAACAATGGCGCGCCCGTCGTGGTGGGAGTAAAGCTACCCTGGAACGCCGTGGCCAGTCCGCCGTTGGCGTACGTCTGATACCAGAGATTGGTGGACGGCACGTCGAAGAAGATACCGGAACTGACGCGCAGCACGGTCTTGGAATCGATGGTGTACGCCAAGCCGAGCCGCGGAGCAAAATCCTTAGCCGGGTTGCGGAAGCTCTGGTTGTAAATGAACGGCGCGTTCGCCAGCGCGGGAGGCGCGGCGTAATAGTCGTAACGGAGGCCGTAGATCAACAGCAGGTTCGGCCGAAGCTGCCAGCTGTCCTGCACGAAGAAGTCATAGAAATTCGACTTGTACGCCGCGCCGGGATAGCCCTGCGTGGTGGAGAAGCTGGAATAGCACAGTAAAGGGTTCGAGATGCCGGAAACAGTGCAGCCGGTGGTATTATTCTTGGCCGCCAGGTAGCTGGCGACGTTCGGGAACGTGTACTGATTGTAGACGGCATTGGTTTGGTTATCGTTGTTTTGCTGCCAGCCGAAACCCGCCTTGATGGTGTGCTTGCCCACGATCTTCGTGAAGTTGTCGTTCAGGCTGGGGATTTTTTCGGCGAAGCGCGACCCCGCGGCCGAAAGAGGCGTGCCATTGAACTGCGCGATGCCGGTGATCACAATGTAGGGACCAGGACCATCGCCGGGATTGGGAACATGATGCTCATTGCGGTAGGGCTCCGAGGCTCGCAATTCGTTCAGCGCGGTGGGAGAGAACGTCGTCAGCAACTGGAAGCCGCCGACGTGCGCACGGTCGTGGAAATCCGACCCCGCTTCCAGCGCGTTCAGTCCGCCGTTGTTGGTGTTGAACGGATATTCATTGCGGAAGTAGTTGTAGCGGACAAAGAACTGGTTCTTGGCATTGATATTCCAGTCGATGCGCAGATCCAGAAACTGGACATGCTGCACCGTTGGGGAGGTGGCGAGCTGGGAAGGAGGAAGTCCGATGGCCGCGGCGTTCGCCGGCGTGATGGTGACCGGCGTCGGTGTTCCGCGCAGCAGGTGCTCGTAGGCGCCGAAGACGAAAATCTTGTCCTTCTTAACCGGGCCGCCCGCGTTCATCGAATAGTCGTGCAGGTCGATTCCCGGATTGGGCTGGCTGGCCGCCAGCAGAATCGGACGCGCGCTCCAGCCCGGGGGCCGTCCAATGAAGTAGAACTCGCCATGAAACTGGTTGGTGCCGGAATTGGTGATGGCGTTATAAATATCGCCGGTGGTGCGCCCGAATTCCGGCGAAAAGCTGTTCGATACCGCTTGCACCTCGCGTACGTAGCTATCGGAAATCGCGAACAGGCGCAGCCCATACTGATCGCTTTCAGTAGCCACCATGCCGTCCATCTGATACTGCACGCGGTTATCGAGGCCGTTCGTATTCACGACACGCGGAACACCCAGTTCCGGATTCGGGTGTCCGCTGACGCCCGGCTGGAACAGTACAAAGTTGTAGGGATTGCGCGAGGTCAGCGGCAGATTGTCGACCTCCACGTTGCTGATGGTCCGGCCGGTGGAAACGCGCGATGGCTCGATCACAGGGGCTCCGCCGGTGACCTCCATGGTGGTGGACACGGAGCCCACCTTGAGTTGCGCGTCGATCACGCCCTCGGTTCCGGCATCGAGAATCACGTTGGTGTGACGCTGCGTGTCGAACCCTTCCTTCTGGATGGTAACGGTGTAATTGCCGAGAGGCAGGTTGGGCAGCACGAAAAGCCCAGCCTCCGAGGTTTCGACGCCACGGGTGAACCCGTTGTCGACGTTGGTGGCCGTCACTTTCGCCTGAGGCACGGAGGCTCCGGCGGCGTCGATCACGTGGCCTCGAATGCTGCCGTTGATCGCCTGAGTCTGGGCAGAGGAGACGCCGAGGGCCAGCGTCAGTAGTAATGCCAAAAGTACAGATATTCTTGCCATAAACGAAAAACCCCTTTCCTGCCACTGATGTCACCGCACATCCAAAGTTGCAGAATCTTTTTGTAGCTCAAATGTATCATAAAGAGAATATAACCCCGCCTATGAAAAATTTATTTCGTGCCCTTGGCGCTACGGCCCTCCTTGCAGGTGGGTTGTGCGCGCTTCTGGCACAACAAGCAGCGCCTTCTCCGGATGCGTTCGAAGCCCCGCCGGACCGCGGCGCGGCGGGCATGACGCGGCTGCTGCGGTCGCTCCAGACGCGCGCCAGCCTGTTGTTGTTTACCGCCCATCCCGACGACGAGGACGGAGGCATGCTGGCATACGAATCGCGCGGACTGGGAGCGCGCACCGGCCTGATGACGCTGAATCGCGGCGAGGGCGGGCAGAACGTCATGTCGATGGATATGTACGACGCGCTGGGGCTGATCCGTACACAGGAATTGCTGGTGGCGGACCGCTACATGGGCGTGGACCAGTTTTTTTCGCGGGTAATCGATTACGGATTTTCGAAGACGCGCGAAGAGGCGCTGGAAAAGTGGGATCACGAACGGGTGCTGTCCGATTCGGTCCGCGTCCTGCGCATGGTGCGGCCTCTGGTGGTGACGTCGGTGTTCGTCGGCGCGCCGACCGACGGCCACGGAAATCACCAAGTCGCGGGGCAGATGGCGCAGGAGGCGTTTGTCGCCGCCGGCGATCCGGCCAAATTTCCGGAGCAGATTCGAGAGGGGCTTCGGCCATGGTCGCCACTGAAAGTTTATGCGCGCGTGCCGTTCTTTCAAGTAACGGCGGAGGGTATGTACGATTACGCCATCGATAAATTCGTTCCGGTGCGATTTTTCGATTACGTGAACCAGAAATGGTCGGACAAGGGACCGGCGGCCACGCTCGAAATCCCGGAAGGGGTCCCGGCGCCGGCGGCCGGCCTGACGTATCTGCAAATCGCGCGCGAGGGGCTGGGATTCCAGAAGACGCAGAACGGCGGAGGGACGCTGCCCGTGCCCGTGGCGTTCAACAGCGCGTATCACCGCTACGGATCGCGCGTCCCGGCGGCGGAGCAGGAGACTTCGTTCTTCGATGGAATCGACGTCAGTATCGGCGGCATT
>OCZT010004624.1_pt1 | contig 13839 bp, 13 predicted proteins | sample 1539031 | NCBI WGS metagenome assembly OCZT01 (sample SAMEA3539308, study PRJEB22396) | soil metagenome | biome: tundra; feature: field; material: soil | place: USA | collected 2010-05 | depth 0.15 m
GAATATCAGATTCTGGCAAATTATTATTAAAACAGACTTCTTAAGGATCGACTAATTAAAAATTATAGAAAATAGATAATCATTATGATTCCTTCTTGATTATAGATGTAAAATGAGTCGTAAGTCTGTGCTACTGAACAAGACTAATAGGAAGTATTGGGTAATTGACATTCCCTTTTCTTATGACTGATTTTTGGTTTCTACTCAAAGGCATGTTCTTGCTTGATTAAAGGTTAATTTCACAGTTCCAATGCCTGATAAAATTATTAATAGGGTCGAGCTAAGCTATTAAATTTGATTACTTTAAAGTTAATTTCTATGTGCGGAATAACTGGTTTTATTGATTTTAGGAGTAACACAGACCAGAATGTTTTAGAAAAAATGACAGCTGCCCTTGATCACCGGGGGCCAGATGGACAAGGTATTTATTTCACCCAGGCCAAAATGGCGCAAGTGGGTTTCGGTCATCGTCGGCTGTCTATTATTGACCTAAGTACATTGGCAAATCAACCTATGCATTTTAATGGATTGCATCTTATCTTCAATGGTGAAATTTATAATTATAATGAAATAAGAGAACAGCTAATTGCCAAAGGCCACCACTTTATTACACATTCCGATACAGAAGTGATTTTACATGGATGGCAAGAGTGGGGTGAGGAAGCTATACGGCAATGGAGGGGCATGTTTTCCATTGCGTTATATGATGAAAATAAGCAAGAGTTAATTTGTATAAGAGACAGGGCCGGTGTAAAACCATTCTATTACTATTGGAAGAATGGAATATTTTTATTTGGCTCCGAGTTAAAATCTATTGTGATACATCCGGATTTTGAAAAAAAAATTGATGCCAATGCAGTGGCTTCTTTTCTGCAATATGGATATGTGTGCCATCCCCATTGTATTTATCAAAATACATTCAAGCTAAAGCCTGGCCATATATTGCGTTTCGATCTGCATAAACAAAGTATTACGCTTAAACAATATTGGAACGTGTATGACTATTATAATAAGCCGAAACTAACTATAAGTCTAACAGAGGCTGTTGACGAAACCGAACGGATATTGACTGAATCATTTCAATACCGTATGGTAGCCGATGTACCGGTGGGTGTGTTTTTAAGCGGCGGATATGACAGCTCATGTGTAACGGCTTTATTGCAAAAGAATAGTACAGAGAAAATAAAAACATTCACCATAGGTATGACAGATAAAAAACTAAATGAAGCGCCATATGCTAAGCAAATTGCGCAGCATTTAGGCACCGATCATACCGAATGTTATTGCACACCGAAGGAGGCGCTGGATATCATTCCTGACCTGCCTCATTATTACGATGAGCCTTTTGCCGACAGCAGTGCTATACCCACCATATTAGTAAGCCGGTTAGCCAGAAAGAAAGTAACGGTAGCGCTATCGGCTGATGCAGGTGATGAAATTTTTGCAGGGTATAATCAATATGATTGGCTATCACGAGATAGCAATCGTTTACTTTTTATTCCTAAGCTTTTACGGAAGCTTGCTGTTACTACAATGGAAGCTATTCCGTCTGAAAAGATTCCTTATTTTAAAAATCAAAATCACTTTCATAGACGGTATGATAAGTGGAAAAATTTATTGAACTGTCCTTCTCCATTTGAATTATTAAAAATTTCATATCAGGCTTTTTCTCAAAAAGATATTGACAATTTGTTTAGAGTATCGATTAGTGAGTTGGGCACAACACATACTAGTAAAGAATTAAGAAATGAATTTTGTGATCTTTTGTCGTATATGATGGCAGTAGATTATCAAACTTATCTGGTAGATGATATTCTGCAAAAGGTTGATCGGGCTACCATGTCAGTAAGTTTAGAAGGCCGTGAGCCTTTCTTAGATCAGCTTATTATAGAGTGGGCTGCTCAACTACCATCCGATTATAAATTTCATAAGGGGCAAAAGAAATATATATTAAAACAGATAGTGCATAAGTATATTTCTAAAGAAATAATGGAGCGCCCGAAAAAGGGTTTTAACATTCCGATAGAATCATGGCTGGGAAATGAATTAAAAGATATGGTACAGGAATACTTATGTGAAGCCAGTTTAAAAAGGCATGGATTATTTAATAATAGTGAAGTACAAAAGCTTTTAAAGGATTTTTTCAATGGTCGGACAGAGAAGTATTTTAAAATTTGGTGTTTATTGATGTTTCAAATGTGGTATAATAGATGGATGTAGTTACGTAAAATACTTTGAATTTGCCATTTTAAAACTGGAACAATCAATAGCCGCTATAAATGGATGGTTCTTCTGGAGTAAAAGTATTCTTCCTTATATATTTAGTTTTTATCTAAAAAGAGTATTTTAAAGTTATAGCCCTTTCCCATTTTCAATTACACTCCAAAGTAGAAAAGTCGGGCTGATATTAAACATCTTTCAACTCTTCTTGAATTTTTCTGCTTAAAAACCTATTGAGTCGAAAAAAAATGAAAAGAAAATTATTATTCGTTAATGAAAGACAATTTGGTTATCATACCACTTACTTTAATTACTGTAAATATTTGAAGGATGATTTTGATATTACTTATTTCTGTTGTGATTATGGTTATAATAAAATTACTGAAGAGAATATTGAAATTATATATATTTCTTACCTGGGGAATATAATTAAACGAAAGCTTCAATTTATCAAAGCGGTTTTAAAACTGACAAAAAGCCAACAATATCATTGTATATTTATTAAATATTTCAGAGGCTGTTCTGTTATTCCATTTATCTATAGAAGAAACCATCGGATCCATTTAAATATAATTACCGGAAGTATTTCATCAAAATCAATTAACCGGAATCTGTCCAATTTATTATTACGCTGCGAAAGCTATATTTTTAAAAATGTGAGCATAATTTCACCTGGATTGCAAAAGTTGCTAAAAGTGTCTCGCAAAGCCTATATTTTGCCATTGGGTGCTAATCCAATGATAGTAAACCGTCAAACAGATCATAAAATAAGTTTGCTTTATATTGGAACTTTACAAAATAGGTGTATTGACGATACCGTTGTCGGACTTGGCTTATTTATTAGTGAGCACCCTGATGCTGATGTGCATTATACTATTATTGGCGATGATTGTTGTGGTGAAATTGAACAAATATTGGATAAAATTAAAAAATATGATTTGTACAAACATGTTGAATTAACAGGATATATTCCGTATAAAAATTTAAAACAATATTTTGAGAAGGCTAATGTAGGGATCTCCTATATCCCAGTTACACCCTGGTTTGAATATCAACCTCCAACAAAAACATTTGAGTATTTAATGGCTGGTATGCCTGTAATTGCAACAGGTACATACGAGAATAAAAAAATTATAAATGATCAAAATGGGTTAATTATAGCTGATAATCCGGCAAGTTTTGCCAATTGTATAGAACTGTTGTACGATAGAATTGATGATTTTAGCGATAGTATAATCAGAGAATCGGTAGTTGAGTATAAATGGGAGACTATTATATCAAAATTGAAGGAGTTTATTTGTGACCAAACCTTAAGGTCATAATTTTTTTTTACCAGGGAAATAAATTATCTCTACGCTTTCGACAATATGTGCTAGACAGGACGGTTATTAAAACATAAAAAATGAAAACCACTATATTAATAACTGAAGATATTTCTGAACCAATTGATGAAGGAATTAAAAATTTTTCGTATCATTTTGCTAAATTCTTTGATGTTGATAATAATATAATCTATTGTTGTTTATCAAATAAAAATATTCATAATATTAAATATTTACCTAAAAACAAATTTTTCATTTCACTTTCATTTTTAAAAAATGTCAAATCACTCAAACCACAATTAATAATTTATGTACCTAATGGTTCTTCTACATTAATGAGTTTTACTAGACTTAAGATTGTTTCAATTATTTGCAGGACGGCTAAAATGATAATGGTGAGTGTTCAAGCACGTAAACATAATTATATAACAAAGGGGCTTATAGCAACTTTCTTAAAACCGGACAATATTTTTGTGTTATCCAATATAGAAGCGTTATATTATGAAAAATTGGGCATCAAAAGCTTCATAAGCTCAGTTGGTGTGGATGTCAATAAGTTTAATTCTGTAACTGCAAATGATAAAAACAAGTTGAGACAAAAACTTGGTCTACCGTTAAATGTCAAAATATTACTTCATGTTGGACACATAAATAAGGGACGTAATTTAGCAATGTTGAAAATACTTTTAAAAGAGGGATACAAATTAGTAATAATTGGTAGTACGAGTTTCAAAACGGATATTAAATATAAACATAGACTTGAAAAAGCTGGATATGTTTTTTTAAATGATTATATTGAAAATATAGAAGAGTATTACCAAGCTTCCGATATTTATGTATTTCCAACATTGTCTTTTAATAGCGCTATGGAATTTCCTTTGTCAGTTTTAGAAGCGATGTCCTGCAATCTCCCAATATTAGCAACAAGATTTGGTGGGTTACAAAATTCTTTTTATGAATCAGAATGTTTTAAATATTTTAGTGATAAAAATGAACTTTTAGAAAAAATATATTTATTATCAAAAATCACTATTTGTCACAATCGTGAAATAGTTTTGAAAAATTATTCGTGGGGAATAGTTTTTAATAATTTTTTGAAAAAAGTAGAATGATAATATATATCACAGGTATTGATGGAGCGGGGAAATCAACTATAGCTAATAATTTAGTTAACAGCGTTTTTAAAGGGAAAGAGATTCGAATAATTTGGGCTCGTTATCAACCATATATTTTGAAGAAAATTCTTTTCCCTTTTAAAAAGAATTATGTTACTGATAAAGCTAATGATCATTTAATGAATGCAGAAGAATTCTCTCGCTGGATTACCTTTAAAAAGAAAAAAATAACAAAAAATCTCTTACTAGCCAAAATAGTATATTTCTTGCAAGCTTTTGACTATTATTTGCAAATATTGAAAATAGTTAAAACTATAAATAATCGAGAAATTGTAATACTAGACCGGTATATCCTTGATTTTATCGTTGATCAATCAATTAATTATGGCAATATTTCAAGAAGTGTTATTACAATATTTTTGCTTAATAAGTTAAAAATAATTGATTTTATTTTTTACATCGATGTTGATGAGCACGTTGCACTTGGTCGTAAAAATGATATTCCTTCAATTGAATATTTCCAAGATAAAAGAGAATATTATAAATACTATGTCTCAAAACTAATAAATGCACACATTATTAATAATGAAATGAATATTTCTTTGGCTCTGAACGAAATTGAAAAAATAATTAACTTGAAAAAGGAATCATGAAAGTTTTTATCTTAGGTATTGATGGTTTGGAATATGAGATTTTGGAAAAGTATTCTTTAGAGCTTCATAATTTTACTATAATTAGAGAAAAGGGGTATTTAGGTAAAATTAATTCCGTTTTTCCGGCAGATTCAGTACCCGCATGGCTAACAATATTTACTGGACTAAATCCGGCTGAACATGGAATCATTCGAGGAAAAGATTATGTGGAAAGTGTTGAGGATTTTGAAAAGAAAAACAATTTCAAACTTGCAGGGAATAGTTTTTGGGATAAATTATGTAATAAAAACCTAAAGTGTCTTATTTTAAATCCATTTTTAGCCTATCCCGCCTGGCCAATAAATGGTCTTATGATTTCAGGACCTGCATTCATCGAAGGCAAAATATCAAAATTTCCTGAGAATACTCACTGTAATTCTGCTATTTATGGAGGTTATAAACCTATGAAGTATGGTAAATTAAAGAAGGATTTGATTACAGCCTTAAATGACACTAAAATGATGTGGGAGGAATTTAAAACTCATTCTACAGAAAATTATTATGATTTATCATTTGTTACATTTACAACACTTGATCGCATACAACATTATACCTGGAGGTTTAATGACAAAAGTAATCACTTATATAAAAAAGATCCCCTTCTATCTGGCTTAATAAAAGAAACTCTAATATTTTTGGATTCTTGCCTGGGTGAAATAATAAATATGATGAATTATAATGATAAGTTAGTTATTATTAGTGACCATGGATTTGGACAAAGGCCTTATAATCTTATAAACCTTAATGAATTGTTGCGACAAGGCGGATTGCTGCGATTAATTGAAAGTGGGAAGAAATCTAACACTAAGTATAAACAAAGAATTAGAAATATAACAATAAAACTATTATCAAAGCTCAAAATACTTGATGTTATTGCGGGGGAGCTAAAAAAGATACCATCTATTAGTAAATACAAAAAATCTAGTTTTTTGATTGATAAGGTTAATTCTCTCTGTTATGTTGATGAATTCTTCAGTGGTAAAAATGCATATTGTGGCTTAAATTTTGGCGAAAAAATAAAGAAAAGTTCTAATAAGACTAAGCAGGAAGTTGTTGAGAAATTAGATAATATTTTAAAAAATGATCCAAGTGTTCCTAACCCTTTATGGATAAAATTTTCACATGAACTGTACAGAGGTAAATATATTGATAGGTATCCCGATATTTGTATGGAATTTCCCGATGGGTATGGGGTAGAATTTGAGTTATTTGATAAAGTAGTAACGCAGAGTGTGTCGCATTATAAGATCTCTGGTGGGCATCGTAATCCTGGTGTTTACGGAATTTTCTCACAATCAGGAGCTACAAATCATATTAACTCATTGGAAGAATTTCATGACTTAATAATCTCATTTTTCGATTAGGATTTTTATTGCGAAATAATATTTCATGTACATCAGAAATCATGAATCAAAACATAATTTAGGTTAGCAACCTAAAGGTCGGATTGGTGAAGAATTAACCTGGATGATTATTTTTACAGAAGATGGGAAGATGCACAAAATTAGATTTAAGGAACAGGTTAGTAGCCCTATCAGGTTTGTATACATTTTTTTGATCTTTTGATTATTAAGGGTTATGTTCAAAGGATGTTTTTAACTGAGAACGTGATCGTATCATAGGGGCTAAACAAGATTGTTCCTAATAGTGAAAACCTTATCCAGAATACCAGGTGTTTAAAGCAGTTTCAAAATTTAGTACGACTAGAGACAGATTCTAACTAACTTAGATGAAACAGACCTAGTGAAACTTCAATGCAAAATGTAAAAAATGAGAATACTTCTTATAAACAACCAACATCATATTGTAGGTGGAGCTCATAGAGTATATTTTAATACAGCGTATTTACTTAAAAATCATGGGCATGATGTCTTTTATTTCAGTATGCGGGATGAAAAAATGTTACCAAATGAGTATGCAAAGTTTTTCCCAACAGCAACTGATTATCGGAATATCTCATCAATTTCTAAAATTAAAGCTGTCAATAAGTTTATTTATAATAGAGAAGCATTTTCAAATATATTGGATTATATAGATATTATAAAACCCGATGTGGCGCATATAAATTTGTTTTTAGGTGGACTTACAACATCCATTTTACGCGCGTTGAAGAAAAAAAAAGTCCCAGTGGTGCTTACAGTACACGATTACCGGCTTATTTGCCCGGCTTATTTATTTATTGATGGGGAAAACAAAATTTGCGAACAATGTAAGGATCGATTTTACCTGCATTGTACAATAAAACGGTGCTCCGAAAAAAACTTGCCCCAAAGTGCAATGTTGTCGTTAGACGCCTATTTCCGGAAATATTTCGTAAAACCGTTGAAATACATCGATGGTTTAATTTTTGTAAGTCGTTTTACACAAGATAAACACATAGAGTTTAATTCTGGATATAAACTTAAAGCAAAGATTTTATATAATTTTATTCCTGATCTTAAAATAATTAAATCTAATGAATCAAAGGGAGAATATTTCCTTTATTATGGCCGCCTTTCAAGAGAGAAAGGGCTGAAGACTCTTATTGAGGCTGCTTCATCTGTAAAAATAAAATTGAAAATTGCCGGAACAGGACCTTTATCCGGGCATTATAAAAACCTTTTGAATATTGAATTATTGGGGTATAAAAGCGGAGAAGAACTTTGGGATTTGGTTCGAAACGCATCTTTTATTATAATACCATCGGAATGTTACGAAAATAATCCGTTAACTATACTCGAAGCTTATGCACATGGCAAACCTGTAATCGGAGCTTGTATTGGCGGTATTCCGGAAATCATAGAACATGGAAAAACCGGATTTCTTTTTGATGTGGGAAATAAAGAGCAATTAAAGGACGCTTTAAGCACCGCAAGCCAACTAACCGCTAGCCAATATAAAAAAATGTCGGTGAATGCCAGACAATTTGCAGAATCTCATTTTGATCCGGATTCGCATTACCGAAGTTTAATGAATATCTATAATGAGATAATTCATTATTAAAATAGATATGGTACCAGGGAAAGTAATTCATACAATTGCAAAACCTTATGTATATTCAACACAAAATCTTTATTAAGATATAAACCATAGATAAGCTATTTCTTATAGAGTAGTATTTCGCTTAAACAATGCCTATTATAAATTAAATAACCATGAATAAGAAGATCTACATCGCCGGTTGCGGAGGCATGTTGGGAGAAGCTTTTTATGCTCAATTCAAGGATGATTATTATATTAAATGTACTGACAAAGATGTAAATGAAGCATGGCTTTCATTTCTCGATTTTCGTGATTTTGAAGCCTATAAAAAAGATGTTTTAGAGTTTCAACCTGACTATCTTTTCCATTTAGGTGCATATACCGATTTGGAGTTTTGCGAATTAAATGAAGACGAAACGTACAATACCAATACATTGGCTGTTGAAAATGCGGTTTATTTAGCAAATGAATTAGATATTCCACTTTTGTATATTAGTACTGCCGGAATTTTCGATGGCAAAAAAGAATTCTATGACGATTGGGACTTGCCTAACCCACTCGGGGTTTATGGCCGTTCAAAGTACATGGGTGAACGCTTTGTTGTGGAAAATGCCAGACGTTACCTGGTTTGCCGTGCAGGTTGGATGATGGGGTCAGGCCCTAAAAAAGATAAAAAGTTCATTCAGAAAATAATGAAACAAATAAAAGAGGGCAAAAAAGAACTTTTTGTGGTTAACGATAAAAATGGCACTCCAACTTATACTCACGATTTTGCCAAAACTGTTAAGGCTTTGCTTGAGAAAGAATATTGGGGTCTTTACAATTGTGTTTGTGGTGGCCAGACCAGTAGGTTAGAAGTAGCAAAGGAACTTATAAAAATATTAGGTAAAGAAAATGATGTTAAAATTGCATCAGTAAACTCTGACTTTTTTAAAGATATCTACTTTGCTGAACGACCTGCATCTGAACGATTGGCAACAAAAAAATTAGATTTAAGAGGTTTAAATAATATGCGGAATTGGGAAGTGGCTTTAAAAGAATATATCGAAAATTATTATCAGGATTACCTTTAACAATGACAAAGAAAAGGAAGGTGGCCATTATTGGCACCAATGGCTTACCCGCTAAATATGGTGGTTTCGAAACATTGGCCAATTATCTTACACTAAATCTCAAAAACGATTTTGATTTTATTGTCTATTGTAGCAAAACACCAAAAGAAAAAAGGCTTGAAAGATTTAACGAAGCAAAGCTCATATACTTTCCCTTTAAAGCAAACGGATGGCAATCGATGATTTATGATGCGATCTCTATTGCTCATGCTTATTTTGTATCAGATGTTTTAGTAATTCTCGGTTTTTCAGGGGTGTTCGCATTCCCCTTTAACGTGTTTTTCAAAAAGAAAATTGTATTTAATATCGGTGGAATAGAATGGCAAAAGGTAAGAGGGAAAAAAACCTTTGCTGCGTTGGAAATATTTTTCAAGAAATGGCTAGAAAGAATTTGCGTCCATTTCTCTGATATTATTATTGTTGATAACCAAGTAATATACAATTATGTAAAGTCAACTTATGGCATTAACAGTGTGTTTGCTGAATATGGAGGAGATCATGCCAGAAATATTCCTGTCCAAGGAGATCTAATTACCAAATATTCATTCCTTGCAAAAAAATATGATATTACCATTTCACGTGCTCAAGAGGATATGAATATTCATCTGCTTATTGAAGCTTACAAAGAGATTCCAAACAGAAACCTGGTAGTTATATCTAATTGGGAAATTTCTGAATACGGTATAAAACTAAAACATGAGAATAAAGATAAATACCCCAATATTTTTCTTATGAATGCCATTTATAATTTAACTGAATTGAATGCTATCAGAAGTAATAGTCAGCTTTATATTCATACACATTCCCTTTGTGGTTCGGCACCATCATTAATTGAAGCTATGTATTTAGGATTACCTGTTATTTGTTTTGATGTTGATACAAACAGAGCGACAACAGAAGAGAAATCTTTCTATTTTAAAGATATTTTATCTTTAACTAATATTTTGTCAAAATTAGATAATTATACAATGATAGAACTTGGTAAAGAAATGAAATTAATTGCTAAAAGAAGATATACCTGGAAACGAATTACGAATTTGTACAAAGAGTGTATTAGTTAAATTAAGTAATAATGGGAATAATTAAAATAGGAATCATTGGTGCGGGTCGCATGGGTATCACACATTATTCTATCATCCACAGCCACCCGCAAGTAAATGTAGTAGCAGTGGCTGACCCCTCAGCTTTAATATTAACGATGATGAGTAAATATCTGTCGGTAAAAACCTTTAAAGATTGGAACGAACTTTTTAATGAAGCTAAACCGGATGCAATATTGATTTGTACCCCGCCCAACCTGCACTACCAGATCATTCAAAAGGCTGCCGAAAAGGGTATCCATGTCTTTGTTGAAAAACCTTTTACAACAAAACTAAATGAAGCATCCGAATTGGCTCGCATTTATTCAGTCAATCGATTAGTTAATCAGGTGGGCTATGTAAATCGCTTTAATGATATATTTGTAAAAATGAAAGAGTTGCTTGAATCTGGTATAATTGGTAAAATAATACGGTTCAAGTCAGAGATGTTTAGTTGTACAATAACAAAATCAGATGAAAATTCTGGTTGGCGAGGATCGCGTGAAAGCGGTGGTGGTGCAGTATTCGAAATGGCTTCTCATGCTATAGATCTGGTCAACTTTTTGGTTGGTAAACCAGATAAAGTAACTGGTTCTTCTCTAAATCATATTTTTTCAAAAAAAGTAGAAGATGCTGTTTCTTCCACCTTTCTGTATAATAACGGAATGAGTGGTACTATATACATCAATTGGAGCGATACCAGCTACCGAAAACCGACTAATAAAATTGAGATATTCGGTAATGTTGGCAAAATTTTAGCAGATCAACACTCTTTAAAAATATTCTTAAATAAACCAAACGAAAAATTTAAATTCCGTCAAGGATGGAATACGTTGTACATTACTGATGTGTTTAAGCCTGTTCCATTTTATGTACGGGGTAATGAGTTTACACGTCAACTCTGGCACTTTGTCGATTGCATCCAAGGTAAAGAGAAAATCAACAACTGCACTTTCGCTGATGGAGTGATTACATTGGAGGTTATTGAGAATATTTTTAAGGACTATGAACTAAATGGGAAAATCTAATCATGGAACCAATAGATAAAATCATTTTCGGCGATAATCAATTCTTTGGCATAAACCACATGTCTCAGGAGAAAGCCCAACAGCTTTCCGAACAGTTTCACAATATTGAAAATATCTTTAAAGTTTACCACATTGCCTACGAAGCAGGAGTCAGAGCTTTTATGCTAAACAGTCATGCAAGAGCTTACGATATTTGTAAATACTTCAAGGAGAACGAATCTCGCTTCGAAGATGTTTCATGGTATCCTTCCATTCCATATGCATATAAATATGCCAACCTGGTTGCAGAAAAAGGCATATTGCCGGCTATAAACGAAGTATTATTTAATGACAATACTGCCGGAAGTGTTCTTGGCATGATAGGCAGAGGAGGTGTCGCAGTTTTAACCAAAGATGCGTTTAAACTCATGCAAATGCTGGTAGATGTTGAACTACGAGCATTTAAAGGAATGAACATTAAAGTTGCTTTTCTTCAGAATATTATAACAGATTTAATGTTAGGTTACGGAGTAAAAGAAATTTTTTATGAGTTCTGCGAACATATCCGTAAAAGATATAAGGCCATACCGGGTTTAGTAACTCAGAATATGCCCTACTTAAAATCTAAACTTGAAGAATGGGGTATTACAGAAGTAGTGATATGCAGTTCGTTTAACAAAATAGGCTATTTAATGTCGCCCAACAGAGATTCATATATAAATGCTGCAAATAATAACGACAGTTCAAAATATCAATTAATTGCGATGTCAACATTGGCATCAGGAGCAATTCCAGTCAGAGAGGCCTATGAATTTATTAATCAGCAAAATGTTCAATCTATAGTATTTGGAGCATCTTCCAAAGGACATATTGAAGAGACTTTGAAGCTGGTAAATATTTAACTCATTAATTGCGTTTAGCGTTTAGCGTTGATCAAACTATTTCTGCAGGCAAAGGCAATTTGGTTCGCAATACCGACCATAAAAGAGAAAAGTCGACTAACATTACACAATTAATCACAGACATCTCTTGTATGTTCAGTAACCCTGAACTGGCCACAAGCTACATGGAAGGTATCCGTGCTGAAAAACCGCGTTACGTGGGAGACCAGCTTATTCTTTTAAAACACACCATAGAAGGTTACCAATATGCAAACCCTCGACCATACTTTACAATACTGTGTCCAGATGAAGGTGTTTAGTGCTAATGATTTTAAATCAGTGACAGTCGAGCTTTTACAGAAAAAATCATAGGAGAAATCCACCCCACTCACAACACCGGTCAATCCATCAAATGGCCAAAGTCCAAGTCCGGCATATAGTCGACCACTGCAAAGTTCCATTGTCGATTATGACCTATTAATGCAAAGTAAAAATTAATCGTGGAAAAGAAACAAATCATAAATACCTATTGCACGCAGTTTAAAATGAGTGGCATGATGGCCAGTCTCGATCAGGCACTCAGAGAAGCTGAACCGGGATCTGTAAGCTATATGGATGATACCATCAAACTCTTGCCGTCCAAAGCCTTGCACCGCGAACAAAAAGATGCCGAAAGACGCCTTAAAACAGCCGTTTACCTTGTACCAACGATTTAAACATGTATGACTATGCTTTTGATAATGGATTGCCTAAATCGCGTATGACTAAACTTCGGGAGCTTGATCGGCTCGACCAGATTTACAATATAATCCTCATGGGACCTTCAGGTACCGATAAAACATGCATTGCTGCCGGACTTTGTACCGATACTGTGCGAAAAGGATACAATGCTTATTTCCGTACCGTGGATGAAATCATTGGTATGCTCAAAATGAAAGACTTTATTCAATCTGCAAAGGCTGATTATAAACGACTTATGAAAGCAAACCTCATTGTCATTGACGATATTATTTTGTTCCCCGTTGAAAAGCCACAGGCAGTCGCGTTGTTTAATTTTATAAACCAGCTCTATGAAAAAACCACTTTTATTATTACAACAAACAAGTCCCCGTCTCAGTGGGCGAAAATGTTAGATGATGAAGTCCTCGCTACGGCTTTGCTCGACAGACTTTTATTCCGATGCGAAGTCATTAACCTCTCCGGAAAAAGTTTCCGGATCAAAAACAGAAAAACAATTTTTAAGGAGAAAATTTAATCTATTTTTGACTAATTAGTGCCTGTCTTTAAACTCAAATTGTTAATAAATACAGGGGTTTGCCAGCATATATAAAGAAAGTTCCAAGTATCTTGGAATCAAAGATAATGAATCCATGAAAATCTTTAATGAGTTACTTCTGAAATTTGAAAAGCCTGATTGGTCTTCAAATCCGGAGTTTTGTGTAATTGACAC
>OCZT010004625.1_pt1 | contig 13837 bp, 13 predicted proteins | sample 1539031 | NCBI WGS metagenome assembly OCZT01 (sample SAMEA3539308, study PRJEB22396) | soil metagenome | biome: tundra; feature: field; material: soil | place: USA | collected 2010-05 | depth 0.15 m
CTCTTCCGATCTGTAAACATCTCCGATAGCTTTACTTTCATTTTGTTAATCCTGTAAACTTCGGTCTCTAGAAAAGAAGTTGTTGAGAAACACCAGCAGGTGTTTGTATTGCCTTGCGAAACCGGAGGATTATGCCATTGGCGATTTTTATAAAGCTCCACCTTGTTAGGCATCTGATAACCCGATTGATCTACTACCAGCTCCCTGTTATCCTTTAACGGAGTTAACTTTCCCTTCACTTCCTGGTCATCTTTCAGAATTGAATTCTGATAGAAACCCGGTTTTGATACGGTAAAAATAGCTTTGTCCTTATTCTGTCCGGCAACCGGGATACATAGCATCAACGCCGTAACAGACATGCCATATAAGATTCTTAAATTCATATTGTCAGTTTTTAAAGTTTTTGAGTGAATAAATTTAATGCATTTTTATGGGGATCCATATTTCTTCTTCAGAATCAGTATCTTCATTTTTATATTTTTCACCCATAACAGCAAAATGAGGTCTGTTGTCTAATATATGGCCGGAAACAGGAAGCCAGGTTTCAAATATATACCGGTATGTTTACCGATGAATTTTTTTTCAGGCAATATTTCAATTCTTGGTTCCAAGTTCCAATCAAGCAATCGTTTAAGTTATTGATTATCAATTTCAATATCATACTTTTCCAAAAGACCTCTGATTCCTGTCATAGAGAATCTTGCCTTTCTGATACGGTTTTTTTCAGGGTCTATTGAATAGTTGAAAGAAGTACGGAAATCAGTTTTTTCAAGTATGGAATTTTCAAAAGTTGCTCTCATTAAGTCGCAGTTCTCAAAAACTGAACTGCTCAAATCGCATTCAGTAAAATCTGCCTCATTAAGTTTCAAATTCCTGAATGTTGTCTTTTTAAGTTTTGTTTTATAAAAGGAAGAATGATTGAGATTGCAGTTGTCAAAGCTTGCTGACAAACCGATCTCATTACAATTTTCAAAATGCAATCCAAGCATTTTGCAGTTTGTGAACCTGACTTCCCTTAAAGCAGTATTATTCAGCTTAGCCATGCTCAGATTGCAGTTTTCAAATTCACAATCTATAAATGCTGCCGCCGTAAGGTCGGAGTTTGAAAAATCGCAGCTTATAAAAGTACAGGATTCAAACTCCCCTTTGGTCAGAGGATTTTGGGTGAAGTCGATTTTATCAAAAGTTTTTTCCTCTATATATTCTTGTCCCATTGTTTCTCAAGTTAATTGAAAATCCCTTTCCCCGTATCGCTGACACTTTCCGAAGTACAACTTTTGTATCTGTAAAAGTATAAAAATATGATATGCCACCAAATCTCAGTCTCTTCTTTATGGTTTGTCAGGATTGGATTAGTTTATTATTTCTCCTGAATATTAAATAAAAACTATCAGCATGCAGTTAAAGGATGCAAGACCATATTTTATGACTTTGGAAGTAACGGTCGGATGTTTGTTAATGGAAAACTGTCTAAACAAACCCTTCATATTTTTGTTTATTTCAATACATACAATATTGGATTTTATTGTTTTTTATCTCACCAGCTTAAACATACACAAGATTATGTCGGACAATCCACCTTTCGAACCCCTCTCAAGCGGGGAACTTTACCATCCGTCATCTGACTTTATAGCGAAAGCAAATGTTCAGTCATGGGAGTCAAAAATCAATCAGGCCAGAGAGGATCTTCCCGGTTTCTGGGCTGAAAGGGCCCTCGAACTTGAATGGTATCAGCCATGGAACAAAATACTTGATGACAGCAATAAACCTTTCTACAAATGGTTTGTAGGAGCAAAAGTGAACATTGTTCATAATTGCCTTGACCGGTATATTAAAACCTGGCGAAAGAATAAGCTGGCTCTTATATGGGAAGGAGAACCCGGGGATCAGCGTTCTTATTCCTACCATGCACTGAACCGTGAGGTGTGTAAATTTGCGAGTGTCATTAAAGCGATGGGGATAACCAAAGGAGACAGAGTGACTATTTATCTCCCACGAATTCCGGAGATTGTCATCGCAATGCTGGCCTGTGCCAAAATAGGCGCTATACATTCGGTTGTTTATGGAGGATTTTCAGTCGAATCTTTGCATGGACGTATTTTAGATTCACACTCAAAGATAGCGATCACGGCAGACGGGGGCTGGATGAACGGCAAGGTTGTCAAACTGAAAGACATGATGGATGAGGCTCTTCAACGATCTCCGAGTGTAGAGCATGTAATAGTTATCAGGAGAACAGGCCAGGAGGTGATGATGGAGCCGGAAAGAGATTTGTGGTATCACGATCTGATGGCCCTTCCCATTGCCAGTCCTAAATGCGAAACAGAAGTGATGGATGCAGAGGATCCGTTATATATACTTTATACTTCGGGCACAACGGGAAAACCCAAAGCAGTCCTGCATACTCATGGTGGTTATATGGTTGGGATTTATGCCACTCTGAAAGATGTTTTTGATCTGAAGGACGAAGACCGGTGGTGGTGTACTGCAGACCCCGGATGGGTAACAGGTCACTCATACCTGGTTTATGGCCCGTTGCTGAATGGGGCCACATCGTTTCTTTATGAGGGAGCGCCTACATATCCTTACCCGAACCGATGGTGGTCAATGATTGAAAAATATGCCCTGACAATTCTTTATACAGCGCCAACTGCTATTCGCGGACTGATGCGATTCGGTGAAGCATGGCCCAACAGACATGATCTCTCTTCCCTGCGTCTCCTGGGATCTGTTGGCGAGCCTATAAATCCCGAAGCCTGGAAATGGTATCATCGGGTCATAGGTAAAGGAAATTGTCCGATAATGGATACCTGGTGGCAGACAGAAACCGGAATGTTCATTATTACCCCTACACCGTTAATGCCATTGAAACCGGGGTCTGCCACCCGTCCATATTTTGGAGTTGATGCTGAAATTGTTGATGCTGATGGGAAAACCGTGCCTGACGGAGAAGAAGGATATCTGGTATTGAACAAACCATGGCCTGCAATGATAAGAACGATTTACGGAGATCCTGACCGTTATGTAAATCAGTACTGGAGCACATATCCTGACAGGTATATGACAGGTGATTCGGCAAGACGCGACAAGGATGGATATTTCTGGATTATCGGACGTGTTGATGATGTGATAAAAGTTTCAGGATACAGACTTGGTTCAGCCGAGCTTGAATCTGCCCTGGTGAGCCACCCTGCTGTGGCTGAAGCAGCGGCTATCGGCCTGCCTCATGAAGTGAAAGGCAATTCTATCCATACTTACGTGATACTGAGGACAGGTTTTGATCCCTCAGATGCTTTAAAGGATGAACTCCGTATTCATATCGCTCATGAAATAGGGCCTATTGCAAAACCTGAGTCAATCACGTTTGTTGACAAACTCCCAAAGACCAGATCCGGAAAAATCATGCGACGGCTTCTTAAAGCACGCGCACAGGGACTTCCAGATGGCGATATAACCACTTTGGAGGATTAATGAGCTAATAAATCATCTATTCCTTTATTCGTTATCTTTACTTCCGGAAGATGTTTTGCCCCCATTCTACACTGCAGTTCGTTCAGGGCAGGCTCTACAGGGGGGCTAATATTCTGCCTTTTAGTGTAATTTAATTTTAAATAAAATGGGGAAAAACAGATGGTCGGCATTTTTCATTTTTTGCGTTATTCTGAGTTTGGAAAATTTGACTGGCAGATTACTTGCAGCAAATTCTGAAGGTGATTCTGTCACAATAAAAAAATGCCAGGATTTCAAAATAACCGGCAACGGAACTTCAGCAGCCTGGAATAGAACAGGATGGATTAACCTGATTCAGCAAGAACCCAAAGCCGCACCGTATCAGACAAAAGTAAAGGTTTTATATTCTGATAAGGGAATCTATTTCCTGTTTAACTGTGAAGACAAAAAGCTAAGTTCGACGATGAAGGCCGACAATATGAACCTATGGGAAGAAGACGTTGTTGAAATATTTCTTTGGACCGATGAAAACTTCCCTGTTTATTTCGAGTATGAACTTTCTCCCTTTAATTTTGAATTGCCGATCATGGTGCCAAATAATAAGGGCAACTTTTTAGGCTGGCTTCCCTGGCATTATGAAGGTGATAGAAAAACTCAGCATGCCACCAGTGTAAAAGGAGGCACCCTGGAAAGCGGAAGTTCAATTTCAGAATGGACCGCTGAGTTTTTTATTCCATATAAATTGCTTGCCCCTTTAAGCAATGTTCCTCCTGAGGCCGGTACCAGATGGAGGGCAAATATGTATCGTATTGATTATGATAACGGGGAGGCGGCTTATGCCTGGCAAAAAACAACCAAAACCTTTCATGAATACAACAAATTTGGCACATTTATTTTTGAATAATAGCTTGAATTGCCTGGAAACAGAATGTCCTGATTCCTGTTGGCCCCAAACAATAACCCACACAGTTTGTTTGTTTATTAAAACTCATTTTAAGAGCTCTCCTGATAAAATAAAATTGCTTCAGATTAAACTAAAGATTAATTTTGACAGTTAACTAATTGAAATATAATGGAACAGAAAGAGAAATCAAATCATGAATCGTTCAAGGTGTCAGGAGACGAGATTCTATCAAAGGTCAGAGAGATAATAAAGGAAGGAAACGCCAGGAGGATAATCATTAAAAACGAGAAGGATGAAATTATAATGGAATTTCCACTGACAGTTGGTGCTATTGGAGTCGTAGTGGCTCCTATATTTGCTGCAGTGGGCACTCTCACTGCCCTGGCCACACATTGTACAATTATTGTTGAAAAGAGAAATAATGAGAATGGAAAATGATGCTTAAGTTTTAATACAAAAAACTGGAAATATGAAAACTACCAAAGCAAAAACAGTCAGCAAACCAAAAAAAACTCCCGTAGCAGTTAAGACTTTAAAGAATAAAAATGTCAATGCAGCAAAATATGCTCCCAGGGAAGAAGAGATACGTGAAAAAGCCAGGGAAATATATTACGAACGGATCGCACGAGGTGAACATGGAACCCCTGAAGATGACTGGCGTGAAGCTGAAGCAATTTTAAAGGGATAATGATCGGCCTGTTTAAATGGATTTGAGAGCAAAATGTTTTAGCTTATAAAAAAGCTTGAATGATAGGTGAATCCATTTTCACGCAACCACCAACGAAAAGCCTTGGCGATCTTTCTTCTCTTCAGTAGGAAGGTGCCATGCTTATTTGATGTGATCCGGTAAACAGTTTTCATAGGTGCATATTTTATTCATTATCGCTGATCATTCAAGATCATAACATCTGAATTTTTTAAGGTAATCATATATCGAAGTTCCAAAAATATCTTTCCTGTTTATCTTTCCTTTGGAATCCAGAAATTTCTCCAGAGATCCCGCTCCACCAAGATGGGATGCTGCTATCATTCCTGATTTAGTAATTACTATACCATTAATAGAATCTCCGATGAAGTGTTCATAATCAGCCAGAATCAGCAGATTAACCTTTATCAGGGTCTTCAGAACCTGCAGCTGCAATTCCCTGGGGAAAATCTCAGGGTCTTTTTTAAACTTCCTAAGCGTTATTCTCCTGTATCCCAGGAACTTCAGAGTGGATTCATCGAACTGCCACTCTCCGAAACATCCTATCGAATTGACTGAAAGCCAGTTGTTTCCTGATTCTCTTAAACCAAGATCATTTATAAATCGGGAAAATTCCGATTCATGGAACTTCTCAAACAGCAGCATTGACAAAGATTTGAATTTAATCATCGTCAGTCGGAAATCGATATCCGGAGCGCTGCAGATATGAGAAATAATAAGAAACAGGAATGTCAGAAATACTCTTCTCATAACAGAACAGATTAAGAACTATATTCCTTCTATTCAAATGATTGATTATCTCTTCAAAGTTAGACCTTATATATACTGAAGTCAATCGCAGCGGACAGGAACTACGGAAAAATACATTCTTTCATTTTCTGATTCATCACAAGAATACAGACGCTTAGTAATAAGTTTTATAGATTAATAAACAAAATGAACCGGTTTGTCAATATGTCCCCAAATTTACCAGTGTTTTATGCAAAATGAAGCTAACGATTTACATTATTATACATAATGCCATGATAATAAGAGCAATATCTAAATAGATATGCTATTGATTCAGCGTTAATCCTGAAATTATGATTTTGACTAAATACCAGTTTAATTAGATAAAATTCCGGGCAATTTTACCTTAACATTCACTCTGCAAAGATTATTGAAGCTCTTCGCAGCAAGCAACAGCGAACCAAGTTTACGAGTTCGGCGAAGCCAATTCCCTCGCGGGGATTCACAACCGGAAACTACTTCCTCCAATTCTCACATAAGTGATTAATATTTACTGGCAGACTATGAACAATTTTAGAGGTATTTTTTTATCCTGTGCCAGTAGTTTGTTGTAAGACGACCCGATCCATTCCATTTTTTAGCGATTAGCTCAAGATTATAGGGACCGATCTGATCAGCATAGTACAAAAAAATCTTTTTTGATATCTCATAGTTAAACAGATCCTTTCTTGTATAACTTGATCCAGTACGTTTATTATAATCAATAAGCCTGATAGGACGAATCTGAAAAATCCCAGCAGCATTTTCAATTGGATTGTAAGCCAGCGTATCACATTTTGTTTCTACTATTCCAATGGCTAACGCAAGCTGTTTATATGCTTCTACAGGTACAGGTTCAAAAACTAAGATTGATTTCACATTCGGCGCAGAAAGCTGAATTGATAGAGACAACAACAGAATGCAAACTGTTTTTATTTTTTTTAGATTGATATGCATCGTTAAATGTTGAATTATTCGTGTAAAAAATAAACGCGATTAATATTGTTGTCCAATACTGATTAACGATAGTCTGTGACTTCAAACAAATTTACAACATAACTTATTGTAAATAAATGAAATTCATAGTTTTTTATAAACAATATTTCAACCATCCTACTTAAATGAAATGGATAATCAGGTTGACCCGACTTATTTTTTCTATCATCAGGTTTTATATCGATGACTAGTGTTTATATATTTACTTATAGCAGAAATCTTCAATTTATCGTTAATAATCCTTCTGAACCGGATGATTAGACAGCTGCCCGTCTATAGTTTTGTGTCCTGAAGTATGTTAGCCCGTTAATTTCAGTCATGTCAATTATTTTAAACCCATGCGATTCCAGAAGTTTTGAAAAATCATTTCTGTCTATATCAATATCGATCCTTGAATCTAAAAAATTTAAAAATTTTCTGGAGAGCCTTTGAGTCATGCTCACTCTTCTTTGAGTTTTTTTGTCATAGAAGCATCCGACAAAATTTGTCCTCGGGGATAAACCATTATAAAGAGTCTGTAAAAAATCATCAAGATGTTTAATAAGGTTCAGCTTTTTAAGATTAATTAAAGTTGTCACTTCCTTTAATTCTTCATAATCATAATAATAGTGAAGTTTAGAAGATAGTACAAGCAAATTGTCTTCATTTGCAAGACCATTCCAGTTAAGGTAATTAATAAAATTTTCGTCAATCTCGCCGAATAATTTATTCGATACAAGATTATTTTTTCTGGTTTCTGCCGGGGCTTTTGTTCTCATTAAGTTTGTCCTGACATTTTTGTCGGTACTTTTAACCGGTCTCTGTAAAACTGAAATAGCTTCCATAATTATATGTCTGTTATCCGGTGTAAAAGTAGATCATAATAACATACATGTCAAGCAGCTAATGCCCAATTAGTGGGGAAATGGGATTAATAGGATCACGCTTGGTCGTTGAAATCCCGACGAATAATTACAGGAATAAACCGTTTACAACATAAAAATGGAACTTCGTCAAAAATGAGGTGCCTTTTATGATCATGCCGGGCAAAATCCGCCTAAAAGTTCATATCATAAAATACATCATCTTGACATTCTGTTATATACGAACGAAAATGCTCCTAAGTATTCAAAATAAGCCGGATATTTGAATTTTGACAAACATAAATTATATTGTGATAAAAATTATGCTAATCGCATTAAGTATGGCTTACTCGCTGATCTTATGACTAATACGCAAGTTTAAATTGTTATTTAATAGGCCTGATTGTAATGTTTTGGTGATTTATAAACAGTATCCGTAATAAACAGATCCGTAAAATCTGTATATTTAATGTTGAATTTCTATAAAACTGATTTGGTTGAGATTGGCTTAATTGTATTACTTTATTTTACGGAACATGAAAACCTTAAATCTTGCATTGGTATTAGCTTTTCTGACTACGGGCTGTTTTGGACAGAAGCTTCCCTTACCTGCCGATAAGAAGGCAACAAAAGAAACTGTTGCACTTTTCCAGTCTCTTTATGAACTTAAGAATAAGGGTATTATGTTTGGCCATCAGGATGACCTGATGTATGGTTATACGTGGTGGTATGAAAAGGATCGTTCGGATACTAAAGATATAACCGGGGATTACCCCGGAGTTGTCGGTTTTGAACTTGGTCACATTGAACTGGGCAGAGAAAGAAGTCTTGACTCGGTAAGCTTTTCACAGATTGCAGAACAGATCAAGGTACATTATAAACGAGGAGGGGTAATCACTGTCAGTTGTCATCTCAATAATCCGTTAACCATGCAACTCAAGGATACTTTATCATCGAAACAGCACGGAACAGCATGGGATGTAAGCTCAAAAGAGGTTGTTTCATCAATTCTACCCGGAGGCAAGTATAATGGACTTTTCAATACCTGGCTGGAACGGCTGGCAACTTTTTTTCAGGGAATAAAAGATGATAAGGGTAAACCTATTCCATTTATTTTCAGGCCTTTTCATGAACATTCGGGATCATTTTTCTGGTGGGGTACAAACCTTTGTACTGATCAGGATTACTCTGCCCTATGGAGATATACTGTAAATTTTTTACGTGATAAAAAGAATATTCACAATATCCTTTATGCATACAATACCGACCGTGTAACCAGTCTCGATCAATATATGAGAGGATATCCGGGAGATGATATTATCGATATGCTCTCAATCGATATGTATGACCGGGGCGAGCAGTTTGGAAGAGAACTGGATACAGCTTTAGGCTTTGTTACCAGCGAAGCTGCATCGAGAAATAAACTGACAGCTCTGAGTGAAACTGGCGAAAGAAGAGGTATGGATAACTGGTGGTCATCCGTCCTGTTGCCGGTTGTAAGCAAGTATCCTCTATGTTATGTATTAACATGGCGGGATGCTTACAAAACAAAATATTCAGTATCGGGGAACACGGTTCAATCTTCAACAGATGACTTTAAAAATTTTTATAATTCCCCAGGAACACTCTTCTTAAAAAAAGTACAGGCAGCGAACATATACAAAAGATAGAAATTAGATAAAGTGCTGTGCCGGCTCAAAGGATTATTCCTTTATTACTTTAATTGTTTTTCGGAAATCGTTGTTATAAACTATAACAATGTAAACGCCTTTCGCTAAAGTGCTGATATTGACAATGGTCTGGTAACGGGAATTTGTCAGCTCCCTGATTTTTTTGCCCATAGAGCTGAATATCTGTATATTATAAACCGCATCAGTGCTTAGTGCGACAGTAAATTGATCGCTGGTTATTGATGGCCAGAGGAAAACTTCAGGGTCAGATATGAAATTGGCTCTTTTTACATAAAGATATATCGAATCACTTGTCTCAACGCCACATGTACCTGTCACAGTGGTACGGTAAAGACCAATATTGGAAGCATTTACATTTTGAATAAGATACTGCGAAGTGTTGCTGTTACTAAGAGGCACTCCATCTTTTTGCCATTGATATGACAGGTCATGTCCTTCCGAATTTACCGTCAGGGTAACATCGCTGCCAAAGGGAGCCTCAACATTAGGAGAAATGTACGTAATATTTGTGAGGGGGTAAACTGTCAGTTGTATGTTCGTTGATACAACAGTTCCACAGGAACCTGATATTGTGCACATGTATGTTCCTGTATTATTTACAGTTGCCCTAGTTATAGTCAGTTTTGACAAAATTCCTGATTGTACTGTCTGACCGTTTTTCGACCATGTATAGATCAGATCATGGCCCTGGACATTTACGAAAAGAGTAACCGGTTGTGCAGTACATATAGCAGTATCGCGTGACTGACTGATTAATCTTGTATTAAAAACAACGTTCCCGTTAAGCCGCGACCAATCAGAGACCTTGTTATTCACGGTAATCCTTACAATAACGTTCACAGGGCCAGTATAACTTATGTTCCAAATCACGGAAGCGTTACCTGCGTTTCCGGTAATAACTCCCGCATTTGACGGCAAAAGATTCCATTCATAATTAGTAGCTCCGGCTACAGTACCTATTGAGTACTGACTCGATTCTGTTCCCTGACAAATAATTGAATCGCCGACCGGTGTAGGAGGTCTGAAATCGTAAACTATGCCGGTATTTGTCTGGATCCAGGCTTCAAAATCAGAAACATTCGTGTATGCACCGTAAGTGTTGCAATTTGTACTCCCCCAACTGACAAGTCCGGCCAGTTTATACTCGTTTAATACAGGCACCACCAGGGGGCCACCGCTATCTCCATTGCAAGCATCTTTGTTCCCGTTAAGATAACCTGCCATCATGTCAGTTGCAGGTATTGAGCTCCAAACTGTTGATGCCTGAGCATCCGAAACAATAGGCAATAGAACTTCCTGAAGACTTGATGGCAGGATACTCGGACTGACATGGGTCAGCCCCCAGCCTGTTATCCATGCCATAACTCCCGGATCAATAGCTCCTGCCGCTACATCATAATTTGTTACTATCTTAATTGGTACAGCATTTGGAAAATTTATTGAATCTGTGAGCTGCAGCAATGCGATATCATTTAAAAGAGTCTGACTGTCAAATCCCTCATTTACTATTACCTGGCTGACTGCGTAGGTTTTACCATCATTAGGATTATTCACCGGATTATTGGCTCCCACCTGAACAAACATTTGCGAAGGTGGAGTGGCACCACCCGATGTGTTTTTTGTACAATGTGCAGCTGTGATTACCCATCTGCCGCTTAAGATTGAGCCACCACACCTGAAATCTCCTGATATATAATATATCTGCCATGGGAAATTTGATATAACCGTACTGCTGCCACCAACAATTTTTGCATTGGGGGATCGTACTCCGGTGAAAAACGGGAAGAAATGGTCGCCCGGTCCTACATTTGACTTTATGTAAAGGAGGGGTTCACCATTCAGGATAAGAGTACATAAGCTGTTTTTAGGATCTGCTTTCTTTGATACTGTGATCTTTAAAAAATAACGCCTGTTTGCATCCAGACTGAAAGTGGCAGTGTCACTTAGCTGGTAATCAATTCCAGAAACAATTACGCTATTCTGATTGTCAACTATTTGCCAGGATACTAAACCCGGGTTCCCTGTCTGTAATAACTGAATAGTCACCTTCTGGGCCAGAACAGAGAATGAGATCAGATATAAAAGGGAAATGAACAAAAACCTTTTCATGAACAAATATAATCTATAACTAAGGGATAATCTGAAATATATTCTCTAACCAAAAGCATTTCAATCTTCACAGAGGCTAAAATAACAATCTTCTTCTGTAAAACAGACAATAAATATGAATGTTTTATTCCCGTGTAATTTATATTCCATTCAAATAAACAAAACTTCAGAACGGAAAAATAAAGTCCGATATTGTAGCTAAGAGGGAAAATTTACCTGATCCCTGTATCAATGTTTATGCTTAGGAAAGTATTATCGTTTGAAGTTATTGTTACTTCAACAGGAAGATTGCTTCCGCCTATATTGCCAGACTTTTTTTCTAAAACAATAAGATATCTGCCTGGAGGGAGCTCACTTTTAAAGGACCCATCCAATGACGGATTCAACTGTGATATTTTATTCTGTCCGTCAGGAGTATATACACTTAGATGCACAATAATAAAATCACAATTATTGTGCCAAAAACAGGCTGCTTTACTTTGCATTTTTCAATGCCTCCTTTACTGAGGCCCTGAAGATATTGTAAGACCAGCTAGCTCCTGATATTGCATCAATTTTGTCAGTGTCTGGTTTTCCCTCAAGTTTTTTTGGATATGCCTGAACTCCTTTCCAGTCATTCCTGCTTTGCTGAATATACTCTTCATTTCCTGCAAAATGCTTTTCGTAATTTTCGTTGAATGTTTCATGCAGGTTGGAATCTCTTATAACAAAACGGATATCAGTAAAAATCCCATTCTTTAAAGTTAATTGAACACTGCCCCAGAAATGTTCATAAATGTACTTGGCCCTCGATTTGCCTTCATAAGTGCCATCTTTATATGTTACTGAAGAATCTTTTAAGATTTTCTCTGGCAACTTGTTATCCTGACCGGAAGAGATTGAAGTTGAAGCGATTATCGTTAACAACAGAACAACCGGAAAAGGGGTTAGAGGCTTTTTCATTCTTAAAAATAATTAATATAGTATTATAGGTTCTATTGTAAGACCGTTAAAATGATCTGAGACCCTCTGCGTCTCCCTGTGATTCCTCAGCAGACCTCTGTGCAACAAAAAATAAGAGCTTGCACAACTTGTCCCGTGAAGCGGGAGAGTGCCACTTAGAATCACTGAGATATACAGAGAAAATCCCAATCAAATTATTAAAAAACCGGCATTTGAGACCGGTTTTTCAATAAGATTCCGAATTAATCAGATTAGTATCCCCATTTTTTCATTATATCGAGGTCTGCTTTGGCACAATACATTGGAGTTTTATCCCCGTATGATTCCTGCTCAATAATATAGCACCTTGTTCCGCCCTTGGTTGTAGCAAGCTCCAATACTTTCTGAGTATTCACAATACCTTCACCAAGTATTGTACTTTCAAATTTTTCAGTACCTCCTGCTTTAGCATGAATTTCATCTTTCACATGCAAAATCTCAAACCTGCCGGGATATTGGGTCATAACATCAAGTGCTACAGCTCCCCCGTTGTACAGATTACCCATATCCAGCTGCAATGCTACAAGATCAGGATCGATGCTCTTCATTATAATATCGAATATTTTTTCCCCCTTAAGTTTTTGGCTGAACTCAAAATCGTGATTGTGATACCCGAATTTCATCCCTGACTTTTTGCACAATTCCCCGCACTTGTTGAATATATCCATATATCTCTTGAAATCGTCATAAGTTTTTCTCATACTTTCGTCCATATAAGGACTAATAACCCATTTCTGACCCAATACGGCTGCATCCTCCACTGTTTTTTTCCAGCTGTCACTGAAGTCTTTTTTGGCTTCATCCCAATGTTGTTTTCCCATTACCGTATGACCGCTGATCATCTTCAAGCCAATCCCGTCAAGCACCTTTCTGAATTCAGGTGCTAAAAAACCATAGAACTTCTGATCAACGTAATTTGCATGTTCCACATAGACATAACCAATTTTGGCAAGTTGTGAAAGTGATCCCTTTGGATCTTTCATCATGTCATCGCGTACCGAATACAACTGTATTCCAACCATTCCTTTTTGATTCAGGTTGCCTGCAGCAAAGACCGACCTTGGAAGAATAGCTGCACCAAGAGCAACCATAGCGCCGGATTTCAAAAATTTTCTTCTTGAAGTTTTCATATTCTGAAAGTTTTAAATAATTCTAAAAATGAGTTTATATATGACCTATTCCTGTAAGAAAAACAGGTGCGTTCAAAGATTTAACAGATCAATATCCCCATTTTTTCATCGCAGCAAGGTCATCTTTAACACAATCCATAGGGCTTTCGTTCTGATAGGATTCCTGTTCAATGATCATCAGCCATGACCCGTTTTTTACGGCAAGCGCCAAAACATCTTTAACATCGAGAACACCTTTCCCGAGAATTGTACTGTCATGG
>OCZT010004626.1_pt1 | contig 13833 bp, 12 predicted proteins | sample 1539031 | NCBI WGS metagenome assembly OCZT01 (sample SAMEA3539308, study PRJEB22396) | soil metagenome | biome: tundra; feature: field; material: soil | place: USA | collected 2010-05 | depth 0.15 m
ATGTGACTGACGGGGCTGTGCTTTATAAAGATCAACCTAATTATCTTGAAAAAAGCTTTTGTCAGATATAAGTAACGAACGAAACTATGTCTGACGAACCGTTGTTTTAAAATTCCGGTTTCCAAACGCAATAAACGAGTTGGCAGTAATTCAGAGCTCAAAATAACATTACAACCAAACAAAAAAATGAGATCAATCAAAACTATCTTAGTAATCCTAGTAATATGTTTAATTGGAGTTGTAATCCGTTTAGCTACTATGTCAAGTCCACCTAGCTGGACAGGTTTTGGTCAAAGCACTCTAGATAAAACTATTATGCCAGCAAAAACACTGTGGGATTGGCTTGGATTACTCATAATACCACTAGCTGTAGGTTTAATAGGTTGGTCATTTACTCAAATAGAAAAGGCAAAAACACAAAAAAGAGAAGAAGAAAGATCACAAAATGAAATTCTTGAATCATTCCTGCAAACAATGACCAATCTTATTATTGAACATAATTTACAGACAAGTCCTAATCAACAAACCCTAGCAATTGCCAGAGCAAGAGTAAATATAGCATTTAACAATCTGAATGGACTAAGGAAAGGACAGGTTCTGCAATTCCTTTATGAGTCTGATTTAATTGATATTAAACCAAAACTCTTACTTTTAGGGGCAAACCTTCAAAATGCAATACTTGATGAAATAGTATTAGGTAAATCTGAAATTAAAGGTGTTTTTTTTAATAAAGCATCAATTCAAAGGGCTAATTTAAAAGGAGCCAATTTAATAGGTTGTGATTTTTCTCAAGCAAATTTTTCGCATTCCTTCCTGGACAATACAAATTTATCCTATGCAAATCTATCAAATGCAAAATTAAACAATATGGATTTAACATCTATAAATTTTGAGGGTGCTAATCTAACAGGTGCAAATCTCAAAGGATCAAAAATTTTAAATTCACAACTGGAATCTATTTTTAAAAAAGATAAAATTAGAGTAACAAAAAAGAATATATTATGAATAATGAAAAAGAAACATGCTCAAGATGCAACGGATCTGGAAGAATTCCATGTCCCGCATGTGGAGGAAGTGGAACAGCCGAACAATTAAATGAGGGTTATGAGAAAAGAGAAAAGAGAATTGTAAGTTGTGCAAGTTGTCACGGGGCAGGATCAAGAACTTGTGGATCTTGTGGTGGGTCAGGAAAAAAATAAACTACTGCCAACACGGACGGTTTAGTTAATTGCCTTCAGTAGCCCGGACAACTCCATTATCGCATGAGAAAGTCTATCAGTGATAACTTTATTCCACCTATCAAATCTTGTGGCACCTTGACTGATCCTGCTGCCAAGACAAAGTCAATAGGGCTGCCGGCCTACGCGCTGGTGCCTTGTTTTTTGCTCGCCATCTGGGCTATTTCATCTTGACCCAAAACTCACACCCATCACCCGGAATTGTTTCATCGTGACCAGCAAGTTCTCTTCCTTCTACCAGGACTGGCATAAAACTCGGCACCTCGATACGGACACCAAGTCATTAAACCGCCGTTTATAAGCCATGGCCTTACGTGACTCTAATTATCTCTTGAAATATATAACAAACTAACATTAAAGTTACAAACAAACAGATTCAAATATGAAAGATAATTTTAAACCAATTACTCCGAATGATTTTATGAAACAGATGTATTATGGAATTTCTCCAATTCTTTCATCGATTTCAAAACTTCAAAATGTGAGTCAACCTTTTACTGGCCTAGAATCCTTTTCAAAATTGGTTCAAGGATTTAAAAATGACACAATGATTGAATCAGTAATAAAAGGAATAAATAACAGGAACTTGGCATTAACTCCTTCATTAGATCTAGTTTCATTTGCAAAGCAAGTACAGTCAATTTCAAAATCAGTAAAGGATATGAACACTGGATTCTTAGAACTTACTAGGTCTAATCAAATACTTGCCGACAAATTATCAAATGCATTTAAAAATCAATTAACTCTTTCTTATAGTTTAAACGAATTAGTAAAGTCGGTTCAACTGCCTGCATTTAAGAACTTTAATGCATTAAGCTTAACAATTGAGAATTTTTCAATATCCTATTTAGATTTAATCATAAAAACCAAAGACTGGGAAAATCTTGAAATTTTTGAACTTACAAACGAAAAAATAAAAGCTGTTGCGAAAGAATATGTTAGTGAAACTCAACAAATAACCACTGATGATTTAACTGCTATTAAAAATGAAATTATTTTCGAATTAACATCAGTTCTTGAGAAAATAAAAAATAATAATATTAGGCAACTATTTTTTGAGCTTATTGCAATTCTGTCCTTTCTATTAACTTTTTACTCTGCTAATTATGCAAAGAAAGATATTTCAAATAGAGAGGTTTTAGAAGAGACAAAAGTTGAGATATCAAAGTTGAAAAGCGATATTAGAGATATGGTTCAATCAGAATTTGACAAATTAAAAAACCGAAGGATCGCAATTAGAGATGTTAATCTCAGATATTCAGCTAATAATAAAAGTCAACTTCTTGGTGTAGTAAAAGAAGGTCAAGAAGTTATAGTTTTAGAAATAAGACATAAATGGCTTCTTATTACTTATGTCGATCAAGAAACAAAAAAACCTAAATCAGGCTTTGTGTTTAAAAAGCACTTTGAAGTTGAAAAATAAATACACGGCTTATGAGAGTTCTTCTTATAATTAAAAAGATTAATATTAATTCGTAGCTATATGCTATTTTCTATTGAATACTATCAAAGGCCTTTTCTATTATTTTATAAAGGAATCGCTGACAAGATTAAAACTGATTCTTTTGAATTGCGAGATTCATTTTGGGATTTAATCCCTGAAGGAAGGTATCAAAATTTCAGAGCTCAAAATCTTATTCAAGCTTACTCCTATTCCCTTGAACAAAAAGCTAAAGTGTTAGTTGAAAAGTATAGTCTTACCTATTGGTTGCATCTTTCAAGAAGGATTGGAGTTTGGTCTGGGGGGAAGAATCATGAACCAGCTACAATTATTAACAATCGGTTTAACGTGATAGCCTTAATCCAAAAATATGGGAAAAAAGAATACTGCGGTCATGTTGGTACTTCAAAACAAGTTTCAATAGAAAAAATTTTTAATGGTCTGCTTCTAAGTCCGGATTTTGAGATTGAAAAAGAGATAATTCTTTCTTCGCCGGATCAAATTGTTTTTACAGACTTTAATTCCAATAATTTATATGAATATTACATTTTAGAAAAGATTGGATATGAATTATGGAAATGTGGTGCTACATTAAGATCCATTGGGAAAAATGCTGTAATAATTGTTGATCAGTCTTTTAGACAAAGGTTTTTTGAACTAGATGATGAAACCTTAGATTCCACAATTAGCTCATATGATAAAAGAATAGGTAGTTTCAATACTACTGAAACAGGGACTGTATTTAAAACGAAAAAAAATGCTATTACATCTGAGATATTCATTCCAGTGCTCAATTATTCAAGCATCACTTATAAAGATTTAAGTTTATTTATTGAATCGGTAAGTCATTATAAAATAGAAAGTGACGCTTATCCAAACTTTCTAATGGCTCCTTTTCCTATAAAAAAATATATATCTGCTCATCTACCATTTAGTGAAGAATTCTATCGGATACATAGAGTTGATTATAAAACTATTGTTTTTTGTCTAGGAGCTCTTTGTGTGAATTACTTTATCAAGTCTTCTGTTGAAAAAAAGCCTAACATACTGCATATAATGAAAAGAGGCTATGAAGGACCCGAAAAGAAAGAAAATATCATCGATGAGATATTTTTTCAGAAGGATTACTTTTCACAGATCATGGGGATAGAAAATAAAATCTCTAAAGACGAAATACGTTCAGCAATTGAATTTCTTGAATTAAAAGATCAAAAATCGATTGACATTTTTAATCTAGGGACACTAAAATTTTTGATTCCTGCCATCGACCAAAGTTACTTCCTAGATTATTCAGTTATTATTTCCATATTGAACAATCTTTTTGACAAAATAGATCTTAATAAATATAACTTCAGAGGAACCCTGTTAGAAAAAGCAATTGAAAAACCAAGTTATTTACCGACTAAACCATTAAAAAATGCTTTAGGGAAAGAGATACAAGTAGATTTTGCCATTCTCATTAAAAAAATATTAATTGTTGCAGAATGCAAAGTTGTTTCAAAGTCAAACTCTTTTTATAAAGGTTCTTATAATAGTATAAAATACAGAACGGAAAAAGTTGTGATTCGTGGATTAAAGGAAGCTGGAGAAAAAGTAACCTGGCTAGCTAAATATCCTATTGGTTTAAACTACAACATCCAAGCTGCAGAGTTTTTGTTACCAGTTGCAGTTTCATCTTTTGTAGAATACATTCATAGTATGGAAAGCTATTTCTGGATAAATGATGATATTCCAAGATTTCTTTCTATTGAAGAGTTCCTAGATTTTATTGACAGATTTGAGGAAATTAGCATAAAAAACAATTTGATAAAAACTGAATCTGACAAAAATGACAAGTAATCAACTAGTTGAAATTCAAAATAATATCTTAACGAATATTTCAACACTCAATCACTTTAATCAATACTTATTATTCTCTGTTGACACGAGAGCTTCCCACTTATTAAGTAATCCTATTTATAATCTAGTTCAAAGCATTACGACTGAAACTATCCTACTTAATATAGTAAAACTACTAGAACCATACGAATCATTCTCCTTTAATAAAATATTCAGTCTCAACCCTTTTGAGGATTCTTCAATAAAAAAAACGATTGATAAGGATGAGTTTAGAAGACTTAGAAAGGACCTCAAAAAGATACAAGCAGAATATAAAGACTTGAATATTAAAAATATTAGAGATGAATACTTGGCACACATGGACGAATCGGGTTTTAAATACAGACTAACCTCATCCCAAATAATGCATTTGGTAGATAAACTTGAAGAATTCTTTAATGCTATACTGATTGCCTTGTTTGATCAAACTTATGAATATAAAAAGTTAGACAAAGAAATTGATAAGCTATTACGAATTATTTTACAACATCAATGGATAACTACCGGGATTAGAAATGGGATAAGGGATAAAGTGGAAAAAATTGATCTCCAAAATTTAAGGCAGATTTACAGGATAATTAAATAAAAAAAACAGATAACTCGGTCGTTTAATTAATTGCCTTCGACAACCCGGACTACTTCTCTATCAGCCCCAAAAGTTTATGAGAGAAAAATTTAATCCATTTATTAAATTCTGTGCCGCCCGGACGGTTCCATCTACCAGGACTATGTCTATGTGGCTGGCTGCCGACGCGCACGGTGACATGGTTTTTGCAAACGCCATCTGGACTATTTCATCGTAACCCGCAACAAACAAACCTTACCCGGACGTGCAAAAACCCCGCCACCGCGACACAGACGCCAACTCAATTAAACCGCCAGGCCTTTGACGGTAATTTGACGCGATTTTCTTATATAGAAAGGACACAACTACAAGTAATAATTAAAACTTTAAATTATGAAAACAAACTCGTATGACATTTTTAGTAATTCTGAATTTATTGGATTTGCGTTTGTAACAAATAATGGACATTATGTACATGGTTATTTAACGCTATATGAAGCCGTTCAAATAAATGGAATCTTGCATTTGGCTCCAAACATAACAAAGCAATCTACATATCCTTTGACAATTGTTGATATTGATGTAATCCGTGATTTAATGTTAAAAGCTATTCCAACTTTAAGAACAAATGGGTTGGCCTATTCAGCAATTGACATCAATGGAATCTCTACAACAATCTAAAGTATTTTCCTTAATTGATATAAATAAAACTATATTAACAAATATTAATATATGGCAGCTGACGAGCCAATTGGAAGAACTCTTGAAAAAATCACAAACTTTATCTAATTTGTGACTTAGAAAAACTATTTAGACCATTAGAAATCCAGAAAATCTATAAACAAAGTGAATCAGAAACAGAGCTCAGAATACGAAAGACGATTTACAAAACCTGATGATGCTGTTGCAAGAGTTAACTTATTAAAATCACTTGACTTAAGCACAATAACAGACTCAGAACTCTCAAAATTGATAAATAGGTATTTCAATGTTATTCCATTTACGAGTGGCATCATACGCGCAGGTACAGAAGTATTTAGAGCTCGTATTAGCTCTAAGAATGAGCCCTTTAACTTGGTTAGTGATATTTATGCACCACCTTCTCATTTGATCAAAAGATACGGTCGGGCCAATAAACCTGGAGAGAGAATATTTTATTGTGCATCTAATCTTAAGCTAGCAGCATTTGAGGTAATTCAAGACTTAAAGCATAGTATTAATCCAGCAAGAGAAGTGGTATTTTTGACTATTGGTATCTGGAGTACCAAACAAGACCTTCATGTAGCATGTATACTTGACGACCCAAAAGTTCATAAACTCCGACAGGATATTCATGATAGTTTTAAAGAAAATCAAAGCATTTTGTTCAATGGGAACATTAGCACCAGCACAGCGATCTCAAATAATGTACTTCTCCAGTATTTTGCAGAAGAATTTACAAAAATGGAAATAAGGGGAGACTTCGACTACAGAGTTAGTAATTACTATGTGTCTTCCCTAAGACAAGCAAACGAATTTGTCGCACCCAAATACAATTCCGATAAATTTGACGGAGTAAATTATCCCAGTGTGGCGATGAAATATAAAGGGGACAATCAAGCAATTTTCATAGAGTCAGCTGACAGCAAACTGGAATTTGTAACTGCACTTCAAGTAATATGTGTAAACATGGACTTTGAAAACGGGGACTTTTTGCCTGGGATTCTTCATGAAGCGGAATCGATAAATAACAATAAAATTACTTGGAAGAAAGAAATATATAAACCGAGTTAAGAAAACTACCGCCTATAAAGAGAACTTCATGTGGCGGGTAGTGCCAAGCATGACTAATTTGTAATTAACACTCAAAGTCTTTTATAGAAAACTTAACCCCGTTTAAAAAATCATGTGGCATGTACGGATTAAAAGATTTAAAACCAAAAATTAAAGTTGATAGCAATACTGTTGAATGTCCTGTAAAAAACTGCTTATCAAAAGTTGAGAGACAACGACAGGTATTCAAAAGAGAGTCAAGATTCCAATGTCCTGAACACAAACTTTATCTATCTTCCTCGACATTTGAATATGAAGCAAAAGAAGATAACTTGCTTTGGACAGATTGTGAAGACACAAGTTTTCTTGACCGAATTTCTAAAGTAAAGAGAGAAAGCCGGATGGCTAGAGAAAATAGCGAAGATGCCCTAACTTGGAATGTCTTTAGATTCTTGGACAGACAAAATCTGCTTTCAGGATTTCTGAGTAAGCTTTCTGATAAATCAATCAATAAGACAGAACTAATTCTTTGGTCATATTCACCAGAGGAAAATTATGGATGGTCATTATTAAACAAAGCTAGAGTAGAATTTGGAGAAACTATCAATAGAGGCTCTGAACCTGATGTTATAATATTAACCGATAGGATCCTTTACTTCATTGAGGCAAAGTTATCTTCAAAAAATAAAACGAAGCCTAGCAATCCAACCCAAAGAAAGAAATATGAATCAGGAGGGAATGGTTTATTTCACAAGATTTTTAAAACTGATTTTGAAACTATTGCTATCAAAGATGAACGGTATGAACTTATGAGATTCTGGATTTTAGGTAATTGGATTGCCAATCAACTGAAACTTGATTTTGAATTTTATGATTTAGTTCTTCAATCTAATGAACCCGACCTAAAAGCAGCATTTGAAAAACACATAGTAAAAGCAGCCAATAATGAATTTTCCAGATTAACTTGGGAACAGATTTTCAATTTTATTTTACAAACCGAAGAAACACCCGAGAAACAAAAAATGATCAATTATTTCCAAAACAAAACTATTGGCTATAACTCAAGCAATGATTTAATTAAAGCATTTTTGATCTAACTTATTGCCTTCGCCAGCCCGGACTACTTTGTCTGGACGCGAATTCTTTATGGGAAAATTTAAAACCACTGATCAGGCACTATGCAGCTACTTCAATCAAAGGATCGTTAATAGACCTAACATCAGATGCTCTTCTGTCGGTGGTTTACTAGATTTGCTACCGCCTACTAGGGTCAATCTTCTTATGAAAAACCTTAAATCAGTTCTGATTGAGGTGATCCTAAAGAAGCATGGGGCAAGTGTAGTTGCTCTTGAGAATCAAAAAAGGGAAGTTTTTGTGCTTCCTTTTTTTGTATACAACATCTTAATTTTTAATTATTCAATGCAAATCTTAACTTTAATGAGAATTTAATCTTTTTAAGTATGGTACCTAATTATGAAGCGATAATGCTTCCTTTGCTTAAGTTCATTGAGGATGGAAAAGAACATGAACTTAATGAAACAATTGATAAACTTTCTGATTACTTCAAGCTATCATCAGACGAAGTTAAGGAACTTCTGCCAAGCGGGACACAACCAATTTTTCGTAATAGAGTTGGCTGGGCTAGAACATATATGAAAAAAGCAGGTTTGTTATCTACTCCTAGACGTGGTCATTTTATAATTCTTGAACGAGGATTTAACCTTCTTAAAGAGAATCCAAAGGAAATAACTTCGAAATTTCTTACTCGTTATGACGAATTTAATGAGTTCAAGATCTTAAGGAAAGAAAAAGGGGATGGAAAAAGTTCTGAAGAAAAACATTTACAGTCAGATTCTGATCATACACCAGAAGAAATTCTTGAATATTCATTTCAAAAATTAAAAACAGAATTGGCATCAGAAGTCCTAGAAATTACAAAAAGTTGCTCTCCTGCTTTTTTTGAAAGACTTGTAATCGATCTATTATTAAAAATGGGATATGGAGGTACAAGGAAAGACGCTGGACAAGCAATAGGAAGATCAGGAGACGGGGGAATAGATGGAATAATTAAAGAGGACAAACTGGGTCTTGATATAATTTATATACAGGCTAAAAGGTGGGAAAGTGCCGTTCCTGTAAAAGAGTTAAGAGACTTCGTTGGAGCGTTATCTTACAAGAAAGCAAAAAAAGGGATTTTCATAACTACCTCATCTTTCCCTGCAAGCGGTCACGATTTTGTTAAGCAGATTGAACACAAGATCATTCTGATTGATGGTATTATGCTTGCCAATTTGATGATCGAAAATGGTATTGGAGTATCCATTGTCAATTTATATGAAGTGAAGAAAATTGATACCGACTACTTTGAAGAGGCCTAGAACCTATTTTGCTTCATTCAATCTTGGCAGTAACCATCCTTGAAGTTCCTCAAGAAACTTTAATTCTTCTTCAGATACATTCCTCCGCTCTGGATGACTATATTTTATCCTTACTGAATTAAATTTAACAAACCATTTTGTTTTATTATCTTCTTTTTCTCTCTCAGCGTTTGGAGGTGTAAAAATTGGAATGAACTCCTGTTTGTGTTCTTTCATCTTTATTATCTCATGGTAGTGTATTGTATCCAAATAATTTTCCTCTGGCTCAATTCTTTTTTCAGCTATAGATCTTTCACTACAATGTATTTGAATAGCTTCAGGAACTCCATATGTCCACCAAGCTTTTTCTTTTTCTCCGTAGAATTTTTTTAGCTGCTTGAAGACATAGTTTCTTATCTCAAGCTGTAAATTATCCCCAATGTTTTTTGCTGGTGAAGTAAATTGCCCAGATTGAGTTTTTATCCAATCAAGTAGTCCTGATGGTTCAAAATCATCTTTTCCCTGATGTATTGCATTTTGGAATTCTCTTACTACATGATTAGTTCCAGTTGATCCAAGCTCCTTCCTGAAACTCTTAATTTGTTCGGGTTTTAATAAATGAAGATAATTAGTCAAAACTTGTATATATGGAAGAGTCTCATCAAATAATTCAATAGCTGATTTCTCATGCAGAATTATTTTCTCTTTTACCTGAATGTGATCAAGTATATCGCCTAAGATTCTTAAGATTGAACTTATTCCAATATTCATTGATATAAAGCCACCTTCAGCACTCCCAAGCTCCCATTGTTCAGGTAATTTTTTTCCTATATAGTCAAAGCATTTAACAAAATATTTGTATGCTTTAATTAAAGTTTCTTTGTGCTCTGGACCTGTGAAATAACCAGGTATTACAATTTTTTTATTTTTAATAACTCCGAATAAGTTAGAGTTATTCTTCAATCCATAACTATGTATATATTCAAGAGTTATACACCTTTGTTTTGTTTTATCTTGTTCTGTTGTAATAATACGTTTGTATAAAGGAGAATCTTCTTTAGAGTCGAATAACTGAATCAGTTTAATTCGCAAAGACAAAAGAGCCTCTTCATCATCATTGGAATCCCAGTTAAAATCGGACATTAAGGATAACAGCAAGTTTTTCTTTACAGATTTTTGGGTGTGATTTATATCAATAAATAGTTTAGATTGTTCTTTTGCTGGCAGATTTTCAAAAGCCACAACGGGCATAGTATTTCTAGATCGCCATACTGATTTACTGTATCCATATAATCTATGCTGGCCATCAATAATAAAAGCACTCTTATATTTTTTTGGTAAATATAGAATCCCAAGCTGGGACATCGAATCTTTATCACACTTTGGAGGTGGTTGAAAATCCATCTTTTGTTTACCACTATTAATATTTACTATAATTGAATTCGGGAAATAACCTTTTTCTTCATCTATATACTTACGGATACTATTTATTCTATTCTTTTGAACCATCCTTTGATAACTACCAAATGCTTCTTCACTTGAGTCATTTCGGTGAAGTACAAAACCTATTTTTAGTAGAGTTTCAGGTTCGATTAAAAATGAATAGTAATCATAGCCTCCCATTTTCCCCTTTACAGCTGGTACCTTATTGGATAATTCAGTGATCTCGACTCCCTCAAAAATACTACCAAGGAATTGATATTTACTCGCTCTACCTAGAAGTGACGTTAGATTTTTGTAATAAGAAATATCGTCTTGATTTAAATGAATGATATTATTCTCTTTCATACGAGATTTATCCCCCTCACTAATTGTGACATTATTAGTGCAAAATATATAAGCTATCTTAGGTTTTGAATCAAAAAACTTTCTTATTATCCCATTTATCTTTTGCTTATTATTTGCTATTTGATCTATATCTTTTTGAAAACTATGAGTAGTTCTCTTTTCTGAACTTTTACATTCTATAAGAAGTACCGTTTCTTTATCTCCTGCAAAAACATCAATTTGTTTGCCTATAACTGATGTATCATCGTGAAACTTAATTCTAAAGTTTCTATCCTTATTATAGAATTCAAACTCCATCTTTGCCATCAAAGCCCAGACATCATCTTCAAAGGCAAGGTCATGGGATTTTAGCGTTTGAACCTTTGCTACATTTTTCTTTTTTGAAATAAGAGACCATCCCTTTTTTTCATACTCATCTATCTTTGATTTTTGGATACTTTGTACTTCATTTGGATTTTCTTTTTTAGAAATAGTAGTCTTTGTTAATTTGTTGTGTTCAATTAAACCATCCATTTCAACTAATGGGTTTTTTATAATAGGCTTTGATTTAGTCGATTTTAAAGCTTCTCCATTCATCCATCTTTGAAGTTGTTCTTCAGTTAGACCCAACATCTTAGGTATGCTGTATTGAATACATAGGTCAAAATATTTGTTTTCAATATCGTCTTTTCCCCAACCAATTTTTTCTAACCTAAGAAAAATTAACTCTTGAAAATATTTTCCATAAATGCTAGACTTGAATAATTCTGAAAAATCATATGGTACAGTTTGACTATTAATGTATTCTTTATCTGAAGCACCTGAATTAATTAAAGCTCTTCTAATATTTGTATCAACTTTGCTATCATTAGACATCTGATAAATGCCACCCATATTTTCTGTTGAATATTTTTCGCTAAATCTACTGATCAGATCATGATGAGTCATCAAGGTTGCGATGCATGAAAATAATTTTCCTATTGCCGGTTCATCCTTTAGTTTATACCAAAATACCGGGACTTTGTCGGTATTCTTATCAATACCAAGAAAATTCCTTAAAATAGGTAAATCGATTTCTTTCTTGCCTTTCAGATATTGTTCCACATCATCTTCCATAACTATATCTATAACTTTTACTGCATCAAATTTTGTCCAAGAGGATTTCAGATTTTGAATTTCAAAAGCTTTGTTCATAATGCTGAAGGATTAAATGTTATTAAATATTCAGTTACATGTCGATTCTTGTCATCAAAACGACCCATTGTACTGTGCTTATGAGGTATTTCTTTTTTATTAATTGAATAAGAACTCCCAAACTTAGCTTTTGCTATTTCTATTATTTGATCTAGTTTTATCATTCCAGTATCACTGTAACTTAGGACAAGTTTGCTTTCCTTTTCTGCTATTCCTTCGAACAAGTCATTAAAAGCACTAACAACTTCAGTTTTTCGACAAAACGGAGACTGATGTCGATCAGATCGATAGCGGCCTTTAAACAAAACATCTGGATAATCATATTTCACAAGTGTCTCAAGAGCATGATAGAAACGTGAATAATGCACAAAAACATAGGGAGGATCAGCGTACACAATAGTTTGAGGCTTTATAATATTCAAACAATCTCGATAATCTAGACTTGTTATTGTATGTTTCCTTTTATTTTTACCTGTGAATTGAATGAGTTCGATTAGTTTTTTCACATAGAATTCCTTAATACCCCTTAGTCTATAGGATAAAATATCATTCATGGATTTTTCATCATAGGCATCTCGGTACTGTGCATAATGGCCAGTACTCTGTGAATTGTATGCCATAGCATACATTAAACTTGATAGAATTGGGAAAAACACTGTTGTGTCTTTGTACATGTCTGCAGCTAACCTAAGACCGTCGATCCAGGCACATTGGTCAAAAGACCAATAAGTTCCTGAATAATATTTAGTAAACAAGAAGTAGTTAATTTTTTTGAAATCCTTTCTTATTAAAGATTGCTGCTCTTTCTCAATTATTGTGAAATCTGATAGACTAATGTTTTTACCATAGTTATCGACATATTTTGGGAATTTGTCATACATTTTGTTGACATGTTTTTGTGCTATTTCCACAGTATTTTCTATGATCCCATTGAATTCCTTCCAAGTATAATCTCCTAAGTATGTTCTTGCGAATACTGCTGAGTACTCCTGAATGTCATTGGAATGTATTGAAGCAATTGTTCCTATTGCACCACTCAGAATGCTTGATCCTGCAAATAAGTCACAAATTGTTTCACCATGATAATTCTCGCTAATTGCATCAACAACTGAATCAATCAACTCTTTCTTGGATCCCATATATTTTATTAAATGGGGAATATTATCTCTTACTTTAAGCACAATATTATTTTTAGTGGCAGCACAATTATCATTTGTTATGCAATAGTTCATGTTAATTCTAATCTTATTATTTATACTTTGCATCAAACAAAATCAACAATAAACTTACCATAAAAATAATTCTTAAACTATTAGCGAGCAATTTTTAATAAAGAACAGTCAGTTATGATCGATTCCTCTTTGCAAATTATATTCCGATGATAATAGTACTAAATTTGAAAATGAAAAGGCGGTACATATCATCTCGCTACATTTCTCCATGGATGTGGAGGAATCCATGTGCTAATGGGAGTAAAAGAATGTACCGCCCTATAAGTTGATATCCTTTACTAAGTAAAGAATTTAAAGGAAGGCGACACTTGTTTGAAGTGTATGTAAAAGTCAATGTCTGCAATACAATCCTGGCTGGCAGGAGCAAATGGAAAGTGTCGCCTTATATTTTCAATTATTATTAGTTACA
>OCZT010004627.1_pt1 | contig 13828 bp, 8 predicted proteins | sample 1539031 | NCBI WGS metagenome assembly OCZT01 (sample SAMEA3539308, study PRJEB22396) | soil metagenome | biome: tundra; feature: field; material: soil | place: USA | collected 2010-05 | depth 0.15 m
CGTGCCGATGTTGACGTGCGGCTTAGTCCGCTCGAACTTCTTCTTCGCCATCGCGGCTACTCCCTCGCTCCTACTGCGGGCTGGGTGGACTTAGGCTCGGGCTTTTGCAACGAGTTCCGTCGCCAGATTGGCGGGGACCTCGGCGTAGTGAGACAACTCCATCGAATAGCTGGCGCGTCCCTGGGTCATAGACCGCAGGTCCGTTGCATAGCCGAACATTTCGGCCAGAGGTACACGCGCCCTTATCACCTGGGTGGAGGAGCGCGACTCCATTGCCTCGATATGGCCACGGCGAGAGTTGATGTCGCCGATAACGTCACCGAGGAACTGCTCGGCTACGGTGACCTCAACCCGCATGAGCGGCTCGAGGATCGCCGGAGAGGCCTTGTGGGCCGCTTCCTTGAGGGCCATCGAGGCCGCGATCCGGAACGCCATTTCGCTGGAGTCCACTTCGTGGAAGGATCCGTCGAAGAGCGTGACCTTCACGTCCACCATGGGGTAGCCAGCGTAGGGGCCCGTATCGAGCGCCTCGCGGATACCCATGTCGATGGGCTTGATGTACTCGCGCGGGATGGTCCCGCCGACGATCTTGTCAACGAATTCGTAGCCCTTGCCAGGCTCGTTCGGCTCGATCCGGATGACAACATGGCCGTACTGGCCCTTGCCGCCGGTCTGCTTCACGTGCTTGTAGTTGCCTTCGGCGGCGCGACGAATGGTCTCGCGATAAGACACGCGAGGCCGGCCGACGTTTGCCGCCACCTTGAATTCGCGAACCATACGGTCCACAAGAACGTCGAGATGAAGCTCGCCCATGCCCGCGATGCGGGTCTGACCACTCTCCTCGTCCGTGTGGACGCGGAAGGTGGGGTCCTCTTCAGCGAGGCGCTGAAGAGCGATGCCGAGCTTGTCCTGGTCGGCCTTCGTCTTGGGCTCGATAGCCACTTCGATGACCGGCTCAGGGAAGGTGATGTTCTCCAGAACGACGGGGTGATCCACTTCGCTCAGGGTGTCACCGGTGAATGTTTCCTTGAGGCCGACGGCCGCGGCGATGTCGCCTGCGTACACGATCTCGATTTCTTCGCGGTGGTTGGCGTGCATCTGAAGGATGCGGCCGATCCGCTCCTTCTTGCCCTTGGTGGCGTTGTAGACGTAGGAACCGGCCTTCAGCTGGCCCGAGTAGACCCGGAAGTACGCCAGCTTGCCCACGTACGGGTCCGCGGCGATCTTGAAGGCCAGGGCGCTGAAGGGGGCAGAGTCGTCAACCCGCTGGAGCAGTTCGGCACCGGTGCCCGGCTGAATGCCGACGACCGGGGGAACGTCGAGCGGTGACGGGAGGTAATCCACGACGGCGTCGAGCATCGGCTGGACGCCCTTGTTCTTGAGCGCGGAGCCGGCCAGCACGGGCACGATCCGGTACTCGAGAGTACCGATGCGAAGGCCGCGCTTGATCTCTTCATTGGTGAGGGTGTGACCCTCGAGGAACTTGTGGGTGAGCTCGTCATCCATTTCGGCGACGGCCTCGACCATCTCCTCGCGCGCCTTGGTGGCTGCTGCCAGCATGTCCGCAGGGATTTCGATGATCTCGCTCTCAGCGCCCAGATCCTCGGCCCTGTAGACGACGGCCTTCATGGCGATCAAATCCACGATGCCGACGAACTTGTCCTCGAGCCCAATCGGAAGCTGGATGCAGATCGGGCGAGCGCCGAGGCGCTCCTTGATCATGCCGACGCAGCGATCGAAGTCCGCACCGGTGCGATCCAGCTTGTTGATGAAGCAGATGCGCGGCACGCGGTACTTGTCCGCCTGGCGCCACACCGTCTCCGACTGGGGCTCGACACCGGCTACACCGTCGAACACGACGACCGCGCCGTCGAGGACGCGCAGGCTGCGCTCTACCTCGACAGTGAAGTCCACGTGCCCGGGCGTATCGATGATGTTGATTCGATGGTCGTTCCACGCACAGGTAGTAGCCGCGGCAGTGATCGTAATGCCGCGCTCCTGCTCCTGGGGCATCCAGTCCATGGTGGCCGCGCCCTCATGGACCTCACCGATCTTGTAGATCTTCTTGGTGTAGAAGAGCACGCGTTCGGTGACGGTGGTCTTACCAGCGTCGATATGGGCGATGATTCCAATGTTCCGCGTTCTTGCGAGCGGAACTGCTCGTGCCACGAAGCTCAATATCTCCTACTGGGGACGAACTACCACTTGAAGTGGCTGAACGCCTTATTGGCATCGGCCATCTTATGGGTGTCTTCTCGACGCTTGACTGCGGCGCCGAGGCCATTCATGGCATCAACGAGCTCTGCAGCCAGCTTCTCGGACATGCTCTTGCCGTTGCGCTTGCGGGCGGCCTGGACGAGCCAGCGGACACCCAGCGACATGCGGCGATCGCCCCGGATTTCGACCGGGACCTGGTAAGTGGCGCCACCGACGCGGCGCGGCTTGACCTCGATGATTGGGGTCGCGTTGCGCATCGCCGACTCGAGGACCTCGACGCCGGGCCGGCGAGCCTGGGCCTCGGCACGAGCCAGGGCCTCTCGCAGGATGCGCTCCGACAGATGGCGCTTGCCGTCCGTCATCAGCTTGGTCGCGAAGCGGCTGCTAAGACGGGTGGAGGGAGCGCCCTGGTACTTCGTCTTGCGGGCAATAGTGTGTCGACGAGGCATCGGTTACTTCTTGCCCTTCTGCTGGGCGACCTTGGCTCCGTACTTGGAGCGGCCCTGCTTGCGGTCCTTGACGCCCGCGGCGTCCAGGGTTCCTCGAATGATGTGGTACTTCACCGACGGCAGGTCCTTCACGCGCCCACCACGGACCAGGACCACGGAGTGCTCCTGAAGATTGTGGCCGATACCCGGGATATAGGCGGTCACTTCCATCTGGTTGGTGAGGCGTACGCGAGCGATCTTTCGGAGAGCCGAGTTCGGCTTCTTCGGCGTCATCGTGCGCACCTGCAGGCAAACGCCGCGCTTCTGGGGTGCACCGGGAATGGCGACCTGGCGCTGGCGAAGGCTGTTCCAGTTCTTGCGCATAGCCGGCGCCTTGATCTTGGAGATCTTCGGCTGGCGGCCATGCCGCACGAGCTGGCTGATTGTCGGCACGGAGACGCTGCTCCTTTCGAATACTGCGGGCTAGATGGTTACTGATATGTGTCACGAGGCCGATGTCGATGGGCGGACGGCACCCAGGTTTGAACCCGACGCTATCCAATCGACGGGAGCCTGCGCCGCCGTGATGGCCTCCGGCGTCCGATGAGCCGCAGTTGCGGCGCGGTCGCGACATGGAGGCGATCTAATTGGCGCAAATCGCTTCGATGGCTTGGCGGTCCCTGCGACTCAGATCAGCATCTAAGACTCGGTCAGGACTGCCTGTTGACTTCTCCGCGCCCACGATCGGCACATGCCAACCGCGGCTTCCGGTGAAGCCACGAAGGCGGAGTTTACCAGCGGCGCGGTGACCGCGTCAAACGGCATCTGGCGCCGTTGGTACGGCGCGTCCGCGGGATCCCTCGCAACGGCCGCCGCAAAGAACTCCGCACCCGCAAACACGAGGACAGGCAACATTTCTGCCGCCTGTCCTCGATCAAATTTCAGGTCTGCAACGGCCGTTCACGCAGCCGAACGACTACTTGTCGTCCTTCGCGGCCCCACCCAGAAGCTTCTCGATACCGGGGGTGTCGGCCGAGTCCGCATCGCCCTTGCCTTCACCTGCGATAGCAGCCAGGAAGGGGTTCACGAAGTCGCCGGCATCCTCGCGAGGCTCCACGCCGGAGCTGGCCGCCAGAATGGAAGCCAGGTCCGATGTCTCTTCGGATGGCAGCTGACCTGCTTCCTCGAGGAACGGGTTGTACTCGTACTCCGGACCACGTAGACGCTCGACGGCCTCGCCGGCGAGAGCCTCTGCGGCTGCTCGTCGGGCGCGCTCTCGGGCGGCAGCGATGTTCGCCGGCGCGCCGGTCCCGGCGGGGATCAGCTTGCCGATGATCACGTTTTCCTTAAGGCCGATGAGGTGGTCCTTAGCGCCGTTGATGGCGGCCTCGGTCAGAACTCGGGTGGTCTCCTGGAAGGAGGCCGCAGCCAGGAAGGACGAAGTATTGAGCGAAGCCTTGGTCACGCCCAGCAGAACCGTCTGAGCCGTTGCCGGCTCGCCGCCCTCTGCTAGGACGCGATTGTTGATCGCCTCGAAGTCCAGTCGATCGATGAGCTCGGTCGGCAGGAGGTCCGTGTCGCCCGGCTGGTCGATACGGACCTTGCGGAGCATCTGCCGGACGATGATCTCGATGTGCTTGTCGTTGATCGTGACGCCCTGGCTCCGGTAAACCTTCTGGACTTCCTTGACCAGGTAGCGCTGGACTGCGTCCTTGCCCCGGGTCTCGAGGTATTCCTGCGGGTTGATCGGACCATCTGTGATCGGGTCTCCGGCGCGGATCTCCGTGCCGTTCTCGATCATGATCTTGGCGTTGTGGGGAATGGCGTATTCGCGCTCGACGGTGTCCTCTGAGCGGACGACCAAGCCATCGACTTCCTGAACGAGGAAGCCCTTGGCCGGAGCCGTGACGTCGAGGGTCTTGTCGCCGCCTTCGCCGCGGGCGATGACCTGGCCGGCTTCGACCATGTCGCCGGGCGCGGCCAGCATCTCCGACCCGGAGGCCAGAGCGATGTGGTTGTCGTACTGCTCGCGGCTCGTGACCTTGACCTTGGTCCCGGCGTCGCCGCGAAGGATTTCCACGATGCCGTCGATGTGGCTGATCTCGGCCTTGCCCTTGGGGACACGACCTTCGAAGAGTTCCTCGACCCGCGGCAGACCGGCGGTGATGTCCAGGCCGGCGACACCACCGGTATGGAACGTTCGCATGGTCAACTGCGTGCCCGGCTCGCCGATGGACTGTGCGGCGATGATGCCGACGGCCTCGCCGATGCCCACCAGGAAACCGGTGGCCAGGTTTCGACCGTAGCAGAGACGGCAGACGCCCTGAGTCGCCTCGCAGGAGAGAGGCGAACGAACGAGAACTTCGTCGATGCCCGACTCGTCGATCGCCAGGGCAACTGCCTCGGAGATCTCCTGGCTACGCTCGCAGACGACCTCGCCCGTCTCAGGGTGAAGCAAAGTAGCTGCCGAAAGGCGGCCGACCATTCTCTTCTGGTAGGCGCCCTTCTCGTTGCTGGTGATCTCGGCCGACTCCGACCGGGTGATCCAGCTGCCGTCCTGGGTGCCGCAGTCTTCCTCGCGGGTGATCACGTCCTGGGCAACGTCCACCAGACGGCGGGTCAGATAACCCGAGTCGGCGGTGCGGAGGGCCGTGTCCGCGAGGCCCTTGCGGGCACCGTGGGTGGAGATGAAGTACTCGAGAACGGTCATGCCTTCGCGGAAGTTGCTCCGCACCGGCACGTCGATGATGCGTCCCGAAGGATCGGCCATCAGGCCTCGCATACCGCCGAGCTGGCTGATCTGGCCCTTGTTACCTCGGGCGCCCGAGTCGGACATCATCCGCACGGAGCCGTAGGGATCGAGGCCGTCCATCATCTCGGTGGACAATTCGTTGGTGGTCTTCTGCCAGACGTCGACGACCTGCTCGTAGCGCTCGTCATCAGTGATAAGGCCGCGCTGGAACTGGCGATCGATCTGATCGACAGCGGTGTCCGCAGCGACAAGGCGAATGGCCTTGTCCTTGGGGATCACGATGTCGCCGACCGCGATGGTCATGCCGCCGCGGGTTGCGTACTGGAACCCGACGCCCTTTACGCCGTCGACGACTTCCGCCGTCTCGGCCGGGCCGAGGATGCGGTAGCACTCGTCGACAAGCTTGCGCAGCTCGGTCCGCTTCATGTTCACGTTCTTGAAGCGAAGCCGATCCGGCACGATCTGGTTGAAGATAATCCGCCCAACGGTGGTGGTGACACGAGTGTCGACCGTTGTGCCGGCCTCTTCACTCCATGCCTTGACCATGGCGACGACCGGCTCGTGGAGGGTGACCTCGCGGAGCTGGTAAGTGAGGATGGCCTCGCCCTCGCTTGAGAAGAGGCGCATCTTCTTGCCCTCGGCCAGCGGCTTGTCCATGGTCAGGTAGAAGCAACCCAGAACCATGTCCTGAGTCGGCGCAACCACCGGACTGCCGTCCGCGGGTGAGAGAAGGTTCGCAGTTGAGAGCATCATCGTCCGCGCTTCTTCCTGAGCCAGGGTGGAAAGCGGGACGTGGACGGCCATCTGGTCGCCGTCGAAGTCTGCGTTGAATGCGGTGCAGACGAGCGGATGCAAATGGATCGCGGAGCCTTCAACCAGAATCGGCATGAAGGCCTGGATGCCCAGTCTATGCAGCGTGGGGGCGCGGTTCAGCAGGACCGGGTGGTCCTTGATGACTTCCTCGAGAACGTCCCAGACTTCCGGCCGGACACGCTCGACGATGCGCTTTGCGCTCTTGATGTTGTGGGCGAAGCCCTTCTCGACGAGAAGGCGCATGACGAAAGGCTTGAACAGCTCAAGCGCCATCTTCTTGGGCAGGCCGCACTGGTGCAGCTTGAGCTCAGGACCGACGACGATGACCGAGCGGCCGGAGTAGTCGACGCGCTTGCCAAGGAGGTTCTGGCGGAACCGGCCCTGCTTGCCCTTGAGCATGTCCGAGAGGCTCTTGAGGCGGTGGTTGCCGGTGCCGGCGATCGCGCGGCCGCGGCGGCCGTTGTCGATCAGGGCGTCGCAGGCTTCCTGGAGCATTCGCTTTTCGTTGCGAATGATGATCTCCGGGGCGCCCAGCTCCAGCAGCCGCTTGAGGCGGTTGTTGCGGTTGATCACGCGGCGGTAGAGGTCGTTGAGGTCCGAGGTGGCGAAACGGCCACCATCGAGCTGAACCATCGGCCGCAAGTCAGGCGGAATGACAGGAATGACCGAGAGGATCATCCACTCCGGGCGGGTGCCCGAGCGGCGGAAGGCCTCAATCAAGCGGAGGCGCTTGATGGCCTTCTTGCGGCGCTGCCCGGACGTGGTCCGAACCTCGACGTGGAGGGACTTGGCAAGCTCCTCGAGGTCCATACGGCCGATGATGTCGCGAACCGCTTCCGCGCCCATTGCGGCGTGGAAGATGCGACCGCCGCGGCTGCCCGAGCCGTATCGCTCGTCCAGGTAGCGGAAGTCGTTCTCCGGAAGGGTCATCAGCGGCTTGATCGCTTCGATCTCGTCGCGCTGCTTGCGAATCTCGTCCTTGGCGCCTTCGGCGTCTCGCTTGAGACGCTCACGCTCGGTCTCCAGCTCGGCATCGATGGCGAGCTGGAGATCCGTCGTCTTCTGGGCGACGCTGCGCTCTTCATCGTCTTCGCGCTGCTTGATCTCGGCCGTCAGACGCTCTGTCTCCGCGGCCACGATCTTGCGCAGGGAAGCTGTGGCTTCCTTGCCGGCGGTAGCCCCGGCGGCAACCACGATCTCTCCCGTGATCGGGAAGGCGATGGCGTCCGGAGTGGGATCTTTGCCGAGAGCGGCGAGCTGCTTCTCGATCTGCTGCGCGGCCTCGACGATCTCTTCCGTGCGGGCCGTTCTCTGCAGTTCAAGTTCTGTCTTTGTGGTGACCAGGGCAGACTTCAGTTCGTCCTTCTGACGATGGAAGCGGCTCTTCAGCTCGTCTTCCAGTTCGCCGAGGGCCTTGCCGCCCTTGCCTCCCCTACCCTCGGCCTCGTCCTCGAGTGCGGCCAGGGCGCGCTTGCGGGCGTCCTCGTCGATGTGAGTGACGATGTAGAGGGCGAAGTAAAGGATGCGCTCGAGGTTTCGCGGACTGATATCCAGCAGGATGCCCAGCCGGCTCGGCGTGCCCTTGAAGTACCAAATGTGGCTGACCGGGCTGGCCAGCTGAATGTGGCCCATGCGCTCTCGGCGGACCTTGGATCGAGTTACCTCGACGCCGCACTTGTCGCAGATGATGCCCTTATAGCGGATCCGCTTGTACTTGCCGCAATAGCATTCCCAGTCCTTGGTGGGACCGAAGATGCGCTCGTCGAAGAGGCCGTCCTTCTCCGGCTTGAGCGTGCGGTAGTTGATGGTTTCCGGCTTGGTGACTTCCCCTGAAGACCAATCTCGGATCTGCTCCGGACTCGCGAGCGAGATCCGGATCGCGTTGAAGTTGTTAACCTCGAGCATTCCTCTCCTCCACACCACCGCCTGGCTTGGTGGCGTAGTTCGGACCGTGGATCGGCGCCGCCTGGCTGGCCGGGCACAGACGCCGCGTCATGCGCTTAGTGAGATCAGTCCTCGAAACCGGCGAGGTTGATTCCACCGAGATCCGGCATCGGATAGGTTCCGGAGTCCTCGGCGAAGCGGATCTCTTCGTCGTTTTCGTTGAGGATCTCCACGTTGAGCCCGAGGCTCTGGAGTTCCTTGATGAGAACCTTGAACGACTCCGGAACGCCCGGAGCCTGGATCTCCTCACCCTTGACGATCGCTTCATAGGTCTGGACTCGACCCATGACATCGTCCGACTTGACGGTGAGAAGCTCCTGAAGGATGTTCGCCGCGCCGTACGCTTCGAGCGCCCAGACCTCCATCTCACCGAAGCGCTGGCCGCCGAACTGGGCCTTACCGCCCAGAGGCTGCTGCGTGATGAGGCTGTAGGGTCCGGTCGACCGGGCGTGGATCTTGTCCTCGACAAGGTGGTGGAGCTTGAGCATGTAGATGTACCCGACGGTGACGTCCCTATCGAAAGTCTCGCCCGATCGACCGTCACGGAGAACGACCTTGCCGTCCTCAGGGAGACCGGAGAGGCGAAGCTCCGCGCGGATCTGCTCCTCGGTCGCGCCGTCGAAGACGGCGGTCGCGGCCTTGAGGCCTCGAGCCTGGAGCGCCCACCCGAGGTGGGTTTCCAGGATCTGGCCGATGTTCATTCGGCTCGGCACGCCGAGCGGATTGAGGACGATATCCACCGGCGTACCGTCCGGCAGGTAAGGCATATCTTCCGCGGGCAGAACCCGGGAGATGACACCCTTGTTGCCGTGGCGGCCGGCCATCTTGTCGCCGACGCTGACCTTCCGCTTCTGGGCAACCGAAACCCGGACTAGGCGGTTGACGCCCGGCATGAGTTCGTCGCCTTCCTCGCGGCTGAAGATGCGGACGTCGACGACCTTGCCGCGCTCGCCGTGAGGCAGGCGGAGGGACGAGTCCTTCACTTCTCGGGCCTTCTCGCCGAAGATCGCGCGGAGGAGTCTCTCCTCTGCAGTCAGTTCGGTTTCGCCCTTGGGAGTGATCTTGCCGACGAGGATGTCGCCGGGCTGAACCTCGGCACCGACATAGACGATGCCTTCTTCGTCCAGGTCCTTGAGCGACTCTTCGCCGACGTTCGGGATGTCTCGGGTGATTTCTTCGGGGCCAAGCTTGGTGTCGCGGGACTCCAGCTCGTGCTTCTCGATATGAATGCTGGTGAAGAAGTCTTCCTTGACCAGCTTCTCGTTGATGACGATGGCGTCTTCGTAGTTGCCACCTTCCCAACTCATGAACGCCACGAGGACGTTGCGGCCGAGAGCCAGCTCGCCCTGCTGGGTGGAACTGGAGTCTGCGATCGGATCGTTTCGCTCAAGGCGCTGGCCGACGTCCACGATGGGGCGCTGGTTGATGCACGTGCCCTGGTTGGAGCGGACGTACTTCTGTAGCGGGTACTCGTCGAGTTCGCCCGCGTCTGTTTCCATCTGGACCCGGTCCGCGGTCACTGAGGTGACGACGCCCGGGCGCTTGGCAACCACCACTTGGCCGGAGTCAAGTGCGGAGCGCCACTCCATGCCGGTGCCGACGATCGGCGACTCCGGCTCGAGGAGCGGCACGGCCTGGCGCTGCATGTTCGAACCCATGAGGGCTCTGTTGGCGTCGTCGTGCTCGAGGAACGGAATCAGGGCCGTAGCCACTGAGACGACCTGCTTCGGCGACACGTCCATGTACTCGATGGCATTAGGACGAGCTTCCGGGAACTGGTCGCGGTAGCGGCACGGGATGCGGTCCTTGACGAAGTGGCCCTGCGCGTCGAGCGGAGCGTTGGCCTGCGCGACGTGGTGCTCCTCCTCCTCGTCCGCGGCGAGATACTCGATCTCGGCCGTGACGACGGGGCGGATTTGGAAGGCCTGTGCCTTCTGGCGCTTCAGTTCTGCGACCGCGGCCTCGTTGAGCTTCTGGCCGGCCTTGACGATGACCGCGCCGTCCTTGCCCATAAGATCGACGCCGGCCTCGTGCTTGAGGATCTCGGGATCGTCCCATCCGATGGTCCGCTTGACCTTGCGGTAGGGCGTCTCGATGAAGCCGTAGCTGTTGATGCGGCCGAAGGTCGCGAGCGAGCCGATGAGACCGATGTTCGGGCCTTCCGGCGTCTCGATCGGACAGATGCGGCCATAGTGGCTGTGATGGACGTCTCGGACGTCGAACCCGGCGCGCTCTCGGGAAAGGCCGCCCGGGCCGAGGGCCGACAGCCGGCGCTTGCTGGTCAGTTCTGCCAGAGGATTGGTCTGGTCCATGAACTGGGACAACTGGCTACCGCCGAAGAATTCCTTCATCGCCGCCACAACCGGGCGGATGTTGATGAGAGCGTTCGGAGTGGCCTTGTCGATTTCCTGAATAGTCATGCGCTCGCGGACGACACGCTCCATACGGAGCAGGCCGACGCGGAAGGCGTTCTGGATCAGTTCGCCGTTGGCGCGAATGCGGCGGTTGCCGAGGTGGTCGATGTCATCGGCCTGGCCCAGACCGCGGTTCAACTCGATGAGGTGGCCGACGATAGCGGCGATATCCTCGCGAGTGATGATCCGCTGCTCGCGGTCGAGCTCGATGCCCATCCGCTCGACGACCGGGCCCAGCTTCTTGTTGAACTTGTAGCGCCCCACGCGACCGAGGTCGTAGCGGCGAAAGTTGAAGAAGAGACTCTCGACGAGCTGGCGGGCGTTGTCCCCGGTGGGCGGATCGCCTGGGCGGAGCTTCTTATAGACCTCGATCAGGGCGTCCTGCTGGGTCTTGGTCAGGTCCTTCTCCAGCGTCGAGGCGACGTACTGGTGCTCGGGATCCGAGTCGACCGTTGCGAAGAGGGCGCTGATCTGGTCGTTCTGCTCATAGCCGACGGCTCGGAGCAGAGTGGTCGCAGCAATCTTGCGCTTGCGGTCCACCTTGACCGAAAGGAGATCCTTGTTGCTCGTTTCAAACTCGAGCCAGGCGCCGCGGTTCGGGATGACCTTGGCCGAATAGAGGGTCCGACCGCTGGTGGGATCCTCGACCGCGCTGTAGTACACGCCGGGCGAGCGAACGAGCTGGGAAACCACGACGCGCTCGGCGCCGTTGATAACGAAGGTGCCCTGACCCGTCATGAACGGGAAGTCGCCCATGTAGACGCGCTGACGCTGGATCTCGCCGGTTTCCTTAATAAGGAGTTCGACGTTCACGTACAGCGGGCGGCTGAAGGTGAGGTCCTTGGTCCGGCACTCGAGCTCGTTGTACTTCGGCGCACCGAACTCGTAGTCCAGGAAGTGGAGCTCCATCACCTTGCCGGTGAAGTCCTTGATCGGGCTGATCTCGTCGAACAGCTCCCTAAGGCCGCTACTCACAAACCAGTCGAACGACTTAAGCTGAAGTTCAATCAGGTTGGGGATTTCGAGGACTTCGGGGATCCGCGCATATCGCACACGGAGCGACGCAGCGGAGCCACGGGGGGAGTCAGCGACAGACAGCATGAACCGCTCCTTGACGGAGGAGATGGGGGAAAGGCGCACTCACAGAAGGAGTAGGATACCGCGGATTTGTCAAGTGTCAAATGGGCGCGCTTTAAGAACCCCGAAAAATAGCCCGCCGTCGACATGACGGCGTGGCAGGGCGGGCTCGAAACCCGCCCCACCGAACCCGGGCCCACCCTCCTCGGCAACCGGCGCGAAGGCCGGAAACCGCGACTGGTGGGCCCAGTCTAGCGAAACGAGATTACTTGATCTCGACCTTCGCGCCCTGCGCTTCGAGAGCAGCCTTGATCTTGGCGGCTTCTTCCTTGGTGACGCCTTCCTTGACGGCCTTCGGAGCGCCATCGACGAGGTCCTTGGCTTCCTTGAGGCCAAGACCGGTCAACTCGCGAACGACCTTGATGACCGGGATCTTGTTCGGGCCGATCTCCGTGAGGGTCGCCGTGAACTCGGTCTGCTCTTCCTCGGCGGCCGCAGCGGCAACCGGGGCGGCGGCGCCGACGGCCGCAGCGGCAACCGGGGCGGCGGCGGTGACGCCGAACTTGTCCTCGAACGCCTTCTTGAAGTCAGAAAGCTCGAGAACGGACATTGAGGCGAACGCGTCGAGCAGTTCTGCCTGGCTCAGCTTTGCCATTTGGTTTGTCTCTCCTTGAAGCGAACCAGAAGTTCGCTAGTTGCCCGGGCCGTCAAGCCCGGACGATTGGCCTCACTTCGATACGAGCAGCAGTTGCTGAAGGCAACTGCCAAGGTCTGCCGCCTAGGCAGCAGACCCCGGGGTCAGGCTGCGCCTGACCCCTTGTCGGCGAGGGCCTGCACAAGGCCGGCGATGTCGCGGAGCGGGGCGTCGAAGAGCCCAGCCATGGTGGACATCGGAGCGGCAATTGCGCCGGCGACCTGGGACAGAAGAACGTCGCGACCGGGCAGCTGAGACAGGCGGATCACTCCGTCGGTGCTCATGAGCTGCTCGCCAACCACGCCACCGGTGACCTTGATCATCCGGTAGGGCCGGAAGGCATCGAGGACCGCCTTGGTAGAGGCGCCCTCGTCACCCTTGATGAACGCGATCGCAGTCGGCCCGGTCAGAAGGGCATTGACTGTGTCATTGCCTGCCTGCGTGGCCGCGATCTTCATCAGCCGGTTCTTGATGACGTGGTAACTGACGTTCTGCTTGCGCAGGTTCTTGCGGATCTCGCCGAGCTCGGAGACCTTGAGGCCGCGGTATTCCGAGACGATCATCGCGGAACTGGACCGAGCTTCCTCAGTCAGTTCTGCGATGGTCTCGCGCTTGGCCTCTGTAGGCATGTTTGCCTCCTGGCGGAGTCATTGGCCACCGCTCGACCGGCCCATCACTTCGTTGCCTCCTGCACGCCTCGCTCACGCACCTCTAGGTGCGCTCGCTACGGTGCGTGAGCCAAGCTAGCTTGGCTAGGCGCCTCGGTCTGGCCTCGGCGGAGCGTCGGCTCGCCAACTCCCAAGTTGCAGTTCTACGCGCAGCCGGCGCGCGGCGGTGGGGAGCGAACCGGCAAAGCCGGTTCGCTTAAGGAGAAAGCCTTTGGCTTTCTCCTCGTGGCCTCGGGACGAAATCCGCCCCGGAAACCAAAACGCCCCTGACGGCTTATCGCCAACAGGGGCGCTCCCACCCTCGCGGATGGAGGCTTGGTCCCTGCCTCGGCATGGTGTCTGGCGCCGGAGGCGCCAGACCTGGGAGATTTGCGGAAGCAAATCTCCCATTGAGATTGCTCCGCGGTCGCTCTTGGTCAACGCCCCCACCCCAGTCGTTTGAGCCTTTGCGGGCCCATGCTGTCTGCGGCGGTCCGTCGTATTCAGTTCGGGTGGCGTCACTCCGTCAGTGGACGGTGGCTTCACCGGCCCGGTACACGTCGCCGCGTCCGAGCCTCATATGTTGCGGCGTTACGAGGCCGAAGCAACCGCGAGCGTGGCCGGGATGTCCACGTGAATGCCGGGGCCCATCGTCGAGGCGATGGTCAGCGTCCGCAGATACTGTCCCTTGGCGCCGCTCGGGCGCGCATGGTTGATGGCATCGAGCAGCGTGGCCAGGTTCTCCACCAGCTGCTGCGACTCGAAGCTCGCCTTGCCGAAGGAGACGTGGATGATGCCGCCCTTGTCCACCTTGAACTCGACGCGGCCGGCCTTGACTTCCT
>OCZT010004628.1_pt1 | contig 13826 bp, 16 predicted proteins | sample 1539031 | NCBI WGS metagenome assembly OCZT01 (sample SAMEA3539308, study PRJEB22396) | soil metagenome | biome: tundra; feature: field; material: soil | place: USA | collected 2010-05 | depth 0.15 m
CACCGCCATCTTCTGCTTCAACGACATCGCCGCCATCGGCGCCATCCGCGCGCTCAAGGATGCGGGCCTCACCGTGCCTGGAGATGTATCGGTCGTCGGCTTCGACGACATCCAGTCCGCCGCTTACTCCACACCCTCGCTGACCACAGTCCGCCAGCCGCTGTTAGAGATGGGCAAGCGCGGTGCCCAGGTCCTCCTGGACCGCATAGCCAACCGCGAAAAGCAATACCCCGCTGAAATCGTAATGGCTCCGGAGCTAGTCGTCCGCGAGTCCACCGGGCCGGCTCGGCCATAACAGTAGGCGTAATTGTGCATCAGGATCGTCCCAGGTTAGGAATCAATTTGCGCAGCCTGGTGCATAGAGCCTTCGGCTTGCTCCGCGAAATGCTTATTTCTCGCAAGCCGACTCAAGCCACCGGCTGATGTAAACCTGTGCATGGGCTTCGCCGCAATAGTGCCGTGCATGGGGCGCGTCGGCAGCTTCTTTGGTCCACTTGAAAACCGTCAGCTGCGCTTCATTGCATTGAACCACAATCCAGCGCACCGGATTCTCATCTTCGGTCCCGCAAATCTCGCATCGATAACTTGTGCCAATCATCGCCCGCCCCCCCGGTCGATTCTGCCCCACGCACGATCACCCGCCTAACACACAATGCTGATCCCTGGTCCCTTATCCCTAACCCCTGGTCCCTGTCTTTCGCTATTCCAGCATCTGCAAATCCAGCGGCTCTTCCCGCATGCAATCCATCACCTTCACAGAAGCCAGCGCCCGCTTCAGCGCCGTAGTCTTGCAGGGCTCCACGGTCACCACGAACGGCAGCGCATGCTGCGGATAGCCCGGCTTCTGCACAATGGCCCGAATGTTGATCTGTTCGTTGGCCAGCGCTCCGGTAATGGCCGCCACAATCCCCGGCCGGTCGTCCACCAGGAAGCGGATGTAATGCGGAACCTCAAACTCTCCACCAACCTTCCCCGGAGCAGAAGGAATGTCTACCCGCCGCGATCCATGCGCCAGGGCCAGCAAGTCGCTTACCACGGCCACCGCTGTCGGGTGCCCGCCCGCGCCATGTCCTGAGAACACCACATCCCCGCCGTAGTGGCCGGAAAGAATCACCATGTTCTCCGTTCCCCTCGACCACGCCAGTGGCGAGCGCAGGTCCACCAGCATCGGTCCCACGGTGGCCGAAACTTCTTCGCCGTTCTTCTCCGCTCGCGCAACCTGCCGGATGGTGCAGCTCAAGTCGCGCGCATAGCTGAAGTCCACGGCTGATATCGTCGTAATCGGCCGCGGCACAATCTCTTCCGGGTCCACCGCCACGCGCAGCGCCAGCCGCATCAGGATGGCCAGCTTTGACCGCGCATCAAACCCGCCCACATCCTCCGTGGGATCGGCCTCGGCATAGCCCCGCTGCTGCGCCTGGGCCAACACCGTCGCGTACTCCGCACCCTCCTCCATCTTGCTCAGGATGAAGTTGCAGGTGCCGTTCAAAATGCCTTCGATGCGCTGGATGCGATCTCCTGCCAGTCCCTGCTCGATGGCCGGAATCACGGGAATCCCGCCCGCCACCGCGGCGCCGTATTTCAGGTGCCCACCCTTGGCCGCGGCCAGCCGCTCAAGTTCCACACCGTGGTAGGCAATCAACTTCTTGTTGGCCGTGATCACGCTTTTGCCCGCTTCGAGGGCACGCCGCACCCAGCTGCCCGCCGGATCGAGCCCGCCAGCCAGTTCAACCACAACGTCCACGTCAGACGCCAGAACCGCATCGGCATCCTCGCTCCACACCACGCTCGCCGGCACCCAGTCCACGCGCTTGCGCTCCACTCCACGGTTGAAGACATGGGTCAGTTCAAGCCCCGCGGGCTTTGACTCCACCAGGATCCGCGCCACCGAGCTGCCCACCGTTCCAAATCCGAAGATGGCGATGCGCAGCGGGTGAATGCGCGGCTTCCGCGCTGGTTGGGCGGCAGGCGATTGCACAGAGACGGGTACTTTTGCTTCAGACACCGGTATTTCCTTTTCTAGAGGGATCATTCCACTGATTAACCCGATGATACCTTAGCGCGCCCCGTCCAATCCTTGCTGATGGTCTTGTGGACTGACGACCCATCTAATTTTCTCCGCTGGATTCGCAGATTATTTCCGCAAACCGAATATCATAAAAATCCATGGCATCCATCTCAGAAAAACTCAACCTCAAGGATCAGCAGGAAATCCTCGTCCTCAATGCACCAGCGAGCTTTGAGCCGGAGCTCGCCCGCCTGCCCGTCGTCACCATTCACCATCACCTGGAATCGGTCGCGCAGATCGGCTTCTCGCTGGCCTTTGTCACCCGCAAAAGCGAAGTGGACGCACTGGCCCAAAAGATCGCCTCCCGCGCCAAAGGAGACGCCACAATCTGGTTTGCCTATCCCAAGGGAACGTCAAAGAAGTTCAAATGTGATTTCAACCGCGACACAGGGTGGGATGTTCTGAAGGCCGCCGGGTTCGACACCGTCCGAGCAGTCGCCATCGACGAAGACTGGACAGCCCTCCGCTTCCGCCGCAAAGAACACATCAAGTCGCGCTAGGTAACGCCTCTGAGGGTCCAGCAGGAATGCCCCGTGCCCCATCCTTGCGGGTTTTTGTTGTCGCAAGGGTGGGAAACCACAGATCTCTATCCGGCGCGCGTTTCAACAAATCTATTACCGAACGATAAACAACCCCGGCAGCGCTTCCCCCGCCTTGCCTTCCACAACATGCGTAAACGCCGAAGCATTCAGCGGCGCTTCCGGCCCCACGTAAACGGTCCTTGCCCCGCCCATGCGAGCCCAATGCACAAAGTTCGCCGCAGGATACACCGACCCCGAAGTGCCCACTACCAGCATCAGCGAAGCCTTCTGTATCTCCGCCTGGATGCGGTCCATCTCCAGCGGAATCTCGCCAAAGAAAACGATATGCGGCCGCAGCCGCCCGCCGCAGATGCAGCGCCCCACCTCATTCACGCTGCGATAAATGGCATGATCTTCAACCGGGGGCCGGCCGCAATCCCGCTCGCAATGCGCCTTGTTCAATTCGCCGTGCATGTGCACCAGCCTCCGGGAGCCGGCGCGCTCATGCAGGTCGTCCACATTCTGCGTGCACAGAAAGAAGCGGTCGCCCAGCCGCGCCTCCAACTCAGCAAGCGCCACGTGCGCCGGATTGGGCTCCGCCTTGGCTCCCGCCGCCCTGCGCGCCGAGTAGAACTCCCACACCTTCGCTGGATTGCGTTCCCACGCCTCAGGCGTACACACATCTTCAATTCGATTTCCAGCCCACAAGCCGTCTTCAGCGCGAAAGGTAGGCAAACCGCTCTCCGCGCTGATCCCCGCCCCGGTCAGCACAAACACCCGGTCTTCGCCGCCGATGGAAATCGTCGTCATAGTCTTGCTCTCGATGGAATGAAGGTTTGAAATCCTGGTTCCCCGCAGGCACCCGGCTGATCCCAGACCCCTGATCCCTGACCCCTGATCCCTGACCCCCGCTTTTTCACGGTTCCAGCAATATCTTCCCCGTAGTCGCCCGGTTCTCAAGATCCGTCTGCGCCTGCGCCGCTTCATCCAGCGGATACACATGCTCGGTCCGCAGCTTCAACTCACCTTTCGCTGCCCAGCCAAGCACCTCGCCGGCGCGCCACTCCAACTCCGCGCGCGTCGCGATGTGGTGCCATAACGTCGGCCGCGTCACAAACAGCGATCCCTTCCCGCTGAGCTGGATCAAATCAAACGGCGGCACTGGTCCGCTCGAAGCGCCAAACAGCACCAGCATCCCGCGCGGCCTCAGGCAATTCAGGCTCTGGTCAAAGGTCGTCTTGCCAACCGAGTCGTAGACCACATCCAAGCCTTTGCCGCCGGTGAGCTGTTTCACCGCCGCCGCAAAATCCTGCACGGTATAGAGAATCACATCGCTGGCGCCGGCTTCGAGCGAGAGTTCCGCCTTGGCTTTCGTGGAGACTGTAGTGATGACTCGCACCCCCAGCCGCTTCGCAATCTGCGTGAGCAACAACCCCACACCACCTGCTCCCGCATGAACCAGCGCCGTGTCCCCACCCTTCAATGGATAAGTGGAATAGGCGAGATAGTGCGCCGTCATCCCCTGCAGCATGGCTGCCGCGGCCTTTTCCATGCTCACCCCGTCGGGAATCTTCACCAGTTGCGCCGCCGGCACCAGCGCATATTCCGCATAGCTGCCCAGCACGGCCACTGAAGCCACAGCGTCCCCGGCGGCAAATCCCGTCACGCCCGGCCCCAGCTCCTCCACAGTGCCGGCGGCCTCGCTGCCCGGCGTCAGCGGAAGCGATGCCTTGTAAACTCCCTTGCGGAAATAAACCTCGATGAAGTTGACCCCGGTAGCCTCGACGCGAATCAAAACCTGTCCCGGTCCCGGCTGGGGTATGGGCAACTCGGCCAGTTTTAGTACCTCTGGCCCGCCTGTCTCACAAATCTGAATGGCTTTCATCTCACCGAAAGAATGCACCTTGAGACCCGGCCACTGCAAGCGGCAGCTCTGCAACATCAAATATCAGGCGGCCCTTTTCGCCGCCGATCCAAACAAAAGCCCCACCCAGACAAAATCCGGATGAGGCCTGTTCTGACCCTGTTCCCTATTCCCTATTCCCTAGTCCCTATTCCCTTAGTCCCTGGTCCGTGCACTTTCACCTCTCCGGCATCACGCTCCGCTCCTGAGAAGTGCGAAGGCGAACCATGCGCTCGATCGCATACGGTACCGGACGCTTGCTTGAAAAATAATGCCGCACCTGCAACTCGCCCAACAGCCCGATGGCCAGCATTTGGATGCCTGCCACAATGAGCACTGCGCCAATCACGAACATCGGCCCGTGTGCTCCCATCACGCTTACGTTGGGGTGCAGAATCTTCATTCCCGCCAGCATGGTCGAGATGATGCCCCCTACCAGCATTCCCAACATCCCAAGAGTCCCGAAAAAGTGCAGCGGCCTGCTCATGTACTTCAGCAGGAATTTGATGGTCAGCAGGTCAAAAAACACCCCCACGGTGCGCCCAATTCCGTAGTGGCTCTTGCCGCGCACCCGGTTCAGATTCTTGATGGGGATCTCGCAGATCGACGCCCCATACCAACTGGCCAGCGCCGGAATGAAGCGGTGCATCTCGCCATAAAGAGGTATGTTCTGGATCACCTCGTGCCGATAGGCCTTGAAGGTAGTCCCAAAGTCGTGCAGGTCCACGCCTGACAGTTTGGCCATCAGCCAGTTGGCGCAGCGCGACGGAATCCGCCGCATGATCAGGCTGTCCAGGCGTTCTTTCCGCCACCCCGAGACCACGTCGTAGCCTTCTTCCAGCTTTTCAATGAACTGGGGAATATCGTTCGGGTCGTGCTGCAGGTCCCCGTCCATGGCCAGAATGTATTCGCCGGAGGCATTGTCAAAGCCGGCCGCCAGGGCTGACGTCTGTCCAAAATTCCGCCGCAGCTTGATCACCAGGACGCGGCTGTCTACCGCTGCAATCTCTTCCAGCAATCTATAGGTGCGGTCGCTGGAGCCATCGTCCACCAGCACCAGCTCAAAACTGTCCGCCACCTGCTCCATCACCTGCTTCAGGCGAGCGTACAAAACGGTGACGTTCTCCTCCTCGTTGTTGAACGGCACCACGATGGAATACTTCGTCATGTTCATAGTGTAGACGCAGGACTGGTATCACGCGATTGCTGGGCTCCGGAAGCACCCTCTGTACAAAAACATTGTTTGCTTTTAGGAATCTTGCCCCGGCCGGGGAATACTACCGGTCCAACTCATCCAGCATCGCCTGCATCTCGCTGAGAGCATGGTGGTTCCCGCTGCTGGCGGCGGACTTGATGCCTGCCTTGAGCTGTTCAATAGCCTCGGCCGTTCGCCCCGCCGCAGCCAGCGTCTGCGCTGCCATAAAGTAACCAGCCGTATAGCCGGGATCGCTCGCTAGTAGCGTTTGAAACTCCGCCAGTGCCGCTGTTGTCTCGCCCTGGCTCGCCAGTTCCATCGCCAAACCGTAGCGCGCAAAGCTGTTCTTCGGGTCCAGTGCCAGAATTTCCTTCAACCCTGCAATCTTGTCCATCTTCCTCGTCCATCCCCCGCTTTGGCTTGTGGCGATTTGCGTTATTGGCTGCGATTGCCCAAACTGGAAATGTGTGCCACCGGCAGACCACCCGCCACCTTGATTCTAGATGGCTGCAGACAGCTTCCCCCGGCACTTCGGAAAAACGGAGCAATCACGCAATGAGTATCACGGAGAACAACCCTGCTGCGCGCACCGTCGCCAGCACGCAGTCGGAGATGACTGAGATCGTCCTGCCCAACGACACCAACACCCTGGGCAACCTGCTCGGCGGCCGCCTGATGCACTTCATCGATCTAACCGGCGCCATGGCCGCTTACCGCCACTCACGCACCTACATCGTCACCGCCGCCATGGACCATATCGATTTCATCCAGCCCGTCAACCTCGGCGACCTGGTCACTCTCAAGTCCAGCGTCAACCGAGCCTTCACAAGTTCCATGGAAGTGGGCGTAAAAGTCTGGGCTGAGCACACGCGAACCGGCGTGCATTGCCATGTGGCCAGCGCCTACCTGGTCTTTGTCGCCATCGACGAGAAAGGTCATCCGGTGCGTGTGCCGCAGTTGATTCTCGAAACAGCGGACGAAAGGCGCCGCCACGCCGATGCGTCGCTTCGCAGGGAGCACCGCGAGGCCGAGTCCGCCCGCCGCAAAGAAGGACGCATCGCCGCCGCTGCTCTCGAGAGCGCTGCGGAGTCCAATCCGCGAACAGTTTGAGCAGGATCTTCGGGAGTCTAGAGGTTGTTTCATAACCCGGATTTTGAAAGGGCGCTGCTTTAACGGCAACGCCGTTTTTGAAAGGGCGCGGCTTTAGCCGCGCCGCTAACGGAACAGAAAGATTGAGGGCTTTAGCCCCCGAGGGAAAGTTCCTGCATTGTGAGTATTCGGATTCGCAACAGCCACTAGGTCTTTGACCGCTTGTTCTTGCACCAACGATGGGTGCCCCAGGTCCCGATTTTGGGACCTGGGATACCACAACTCTAAACCACAAGATACAAAATCAAACCGTCAGAGACCTGGTCTTCGATGAAGGGTACGGGCTTCAGCCCGTACATTGAATGTAAGAGAAAGTTGGGGCTTTAGCCCCTGAGGAGAAAACACATACTATGGCCCATTCACCTGCCATGCCGTCGCCTGTGGCGTTGCCCGGCATTTCAAAAATCGTCGCTATCGGGTCCGGAAAGGGCGGAGTAGGTAAAACCACGGTCGCTGTCAACCTGGCCATCGCGCTCTCCAGGCTCGGCCAGCGGGTAGGTCTCATTGACGCCGACATCTATGGCCCCAATGTTCCCCTCATGATGGGCTCGTCCCAGCAGCCCAAGGTCGGCCAGGACAACCGCATCGAGCCCAACCTCACGCACGGCATCAAGACCATCTCCATCGGCTACATCTCGCCCGGCGACAAGCCGCTCGTCATGCGCGGCCCCATGCTGCACCAGATCATCAAGCAGTTCCTTCAGCAGGTGGAATGGGGCGAACTCGACTATCTCGTCGTCGACCTGCCTCCCGGCACCGGCGACGTGGTCATCTCGCTTGTCCAGACTGTGCCTCTTACCGGCGCGGTCGTGGTCTCCACGCCCAGCGACGTGGCCCTTCAGGATGCGCGCAAGGCTCTCGAGATGTTCGCCCAGGTCAACGTTGAAGTGCTGGGCATCGTCGAAAACATGAGCCACTTTACCTGCCCCCACTGCCACCAGGAGATCGACATTTTCTCCAAGGGCGGAGCCGAACGCACGGCGCAGCAATTCAACGTGCCCTTCCTGGGATCAATTGAACTAGTCCCCGCCATCCGCGAAGGCGGCGACCGGGGCCTGCCCGTAGCCCTCGCCGGCCCCAAAAGCCCACAAGCCGCGGAGTTCTACGCCATTGCTGAGAAACTAATGGAGCGCGCCGAAGCCGCTGCCGCCGCTGCCTCTGACGTAATCGAAATCAGTTAGGCCGAATGGCGCTGCAACTCGAGCCGGAAGGAGGCGGGGGTTTCAACCCCCGCATAAAGCCCAAAGAAAAATCGCGGGCTTTAGCCCCGGAGAAGAACTCAACACTCCCGCAGCTTTCACTCGGAAACTCTCCATTCCAAAAGCCGTCACGAATTCAATTCGAAAAAGGAAGGCGAGGCCATGGCCCCGCCTTCTGTCGTTCTTTCGAAAATGTCCTCTACCGCCAGTGTCCTTCTTCCATCTCCCATTGCCCATGGCGGTGTCTCCAGCGGTGAGCAACCCAACGCTGGTGCTGTTGCGGCGGACGCTCCCAGCGGCCGGCCGTCCAGACGTAACGTCCGCCTTCGTAGCGATGATAGCCGCCGATCCAGACATATCCTCGTTCCGGAGGCTGACCGCGGCGCTCATAAACCGGCGGCGGCGGGCCAACACGAATGGAAACCTGCGCAAAAGATGCCGCGGGCGCCAGTATAAAAGCAAGTAACAATGCAAATGCAATCTTCTTGACCATCGTTCGAGTCCTCCAGCGAAGGTGCGTTTCCGGATCGACTCGTGCGTTCCGGTCCGTCGATGAATTCAACGTCGCGCGGCAAAAGTATGCACGAAATCATCGGATGCCACACTTGAGTCAGTTCTACTCCCATGGAGCTCTCCGCGATGACCCGGAATGCTCACGCAATGCATGGCTGCTTGTGGAGGGCTGCCCGATCGTGTCCATCGCCCAGCCCATCTCTCTTTGCAGGAACTGCCTTTTACCGCCAGTGCCCCTCAACCAGCACCCATTCCCCGTGCCGGTGCTCCCAGCGATGCGCAATCCATCGTGCATGCGGATGAGGCGGCCGTTCCCACCTTCCAGGCACCCATGCATAGTGCCCCCGTCCCAGCGGTGATAGCCGTCGATCCACATAAATCCGCGTTCCGGCGGCGGACCGCGGCGCTCAACCACCGGTGGTGGCGGCCCAATGCGAATCGCAACCTGCGCAATTGATGCCGCAGGGAAAAGTGTGAAAGCAAGCAGAAGTGCCAGCGCAATCTTCTTCACGATGAATCAATCCTCCAGTTTCTTCAGCTTCCCGGAATGATTCGGGCGTTCCGGTGTCATGCAAATATCAACACCCCGCCCCGTGAATAGTTGCCCTCAAAACATCCATTTCAATGCACCGCAACCGCCGCCTCAATCTCCTCCGTCAGCGCTCCTGCCACTTCCACACAAGCCGCGCGATCCGCGTCAAGATGCGTCACCAGCCGAATTGCATCCGGCCCGAATGCGCTGATCAAAATGCTCCGCGTCTTGAGCCGCGCCACAATATCCGCCGCCTTCAGTCCACCCGCCAGCCGGAAGATCACAATGTTGGTTTCAACAGAATCAAGATCGATAGTCACCTGTTCAAGGCTCGCCAGCGCCTCGGCAATCAAACGCGCATTGGCGTGGTCTTCATGCAGCCGCTTCGGCCCTTTCTCCAGCGCAATCAGCCCCGCCGCGGCCAGTATCCCCGCCTGCCTCATGCCGCCGCCCAACGCCTTGCGGAAGAGCCGCGCCCGCCCAATCAGTTCCGCCGACCCCAGCAGCATCGAACCCACCGGCGCGCCCAGCCCCTTAGACAGGCAGAACATCACCGTGTCAAACCCGCGCGTCAGCGTCTTCACGTCCGTTTCCAGAGCCGTGGCCGCATTGAAGATCCTCGCCCCATCCAGGTGCACCGGCAGCTTGCGCTCCTTCGCCCCTCCCCAAATCTCCTCCAAAACTTCAAGGCGCGTGCAGCGCCCGCCGGCAAGATTCGCCGTATTCTCAACCTCGATCAGCCCCGTAGCCGCGCGAAACGCCCCGCGAACCTGGATCACCGGCTCAATATGCTTCCAGGTAAGAACGCCGCGCTCGGCAGCAACGGCGCGGATCAGGCACCCGGAAAAAACCGCCGTAGTCGCCATCTCCCAATCCAGAATGTGCGCCCGCGATTCGGCAATCACTTCCTGCCCCGGCTGCGTCAGCGATCGAATCCCTATCTGGTTTCCCATCGTGCCCGACGGCACAAACAGCGCCGCCTCGCGCCCAAAAGTCTCCGCCGCCCGCCGCTCTAGCAGGTTGACGGTAGGGTCCTCGCCATAAACGTCGTCCCCAACCTCAGCCGCAGCCATAGCCGCCCGCATCTCCGGCGTGGGACGCGTTACTGTGTCGGAACGAAGGTCGATAATCGCTGGCATATACGTCTCCCCTTTTCGTTGAATCAATCAATCTTTTGGAGAAATTCGGATTGTCTTCAGAATGATACGAAAGAACTGCAAATCACTCTCCAGATGTTCTTTGGTCGTCAATAGAACGATCGAATAGTTGATAGACGGAACGGTAGGATCGAAATCCGGAGAGGGTTTCCCTGCCTGGGTCACTACCAGAAACTCGATTTTCTCTTTGGGGAGATCTACTCTCGCTGACTCGCAAACTAATCCTTCGATTTTCAAATCATCGGGAGGTGGGAGGCACTCTCTTCCTCCAAAAACTGTACATGCATGGTTCAGAAAGTCATGCAGTTTGGCCGTATCCTCGACAGTGTTGAAAAATGCGTCAAACTCGATATACCTGTCGCATCCCCCATTGTTGCAATCCTCAACTCTGGTCGGTTTGAAGAATAACTGGCGGCCGTGATCGATCCCGTTCGTTTCATGCGGACTGAATAGGTATAGTCCTCGCGGTATGGGAACCATGTACCCAAACTCGCGGTTGCGATAGACCCTTGTCTGAGCGAGAAACGAATTTGGCAAGGCAATCAGGGCCATCAGAATAGACCATCGCAACAGTCGCATCAAAAAATCCCCTCATCTTTTAGTGCCCAGCCAAACTCCGCCAACATGCGCCCGGCGCGGAGTGATCCCTAATCCCTAACCACTAATCCCTGCTTCTAAGGTATCTGCCCCATCGGCAACTCAATCACCGGATTCCGCTTGCCATCTTTCATCGCGTACGCCCACAGCCCGTGAAAGTTCTCCCTTAGCCCCGGCTGCGCCTTCAACAGCGCGCTCAACACCGCCACCGCCTCCGTCCGCTGTGCCGCAGGATCCGTCACTCCCGTCGACTCATACGTCACGCCCAGGTCGGGCTCATGCAGCGTAGCATCCAGTTGAAGCGAGTCGATCTTCCAATTCCGAGCACCGTCGGGAATTGTGTACGGGAAGGCGTTCAATGGAGAGTTCTTCAGCTGCGTCTGTTCCGTCGCAAGCTTGTCCAGGTTCGGCGAGGTGACGAAATCCACCGGCAACAGCATTGAGCGCGCGGCCTCATAGCAGTACCAGGAGCTCCACGACATCTCCAGCTTGGCCAGTTCACGAGCCCGAATCCAGTACCAGAGCCCGTCGTGCCCGTCGAATACGCCTTGCCGGATAGACACACCGCCCAGCTTCCACCCTCCGGCGGTACTGGTGGCATCCCAGGCCAGAATAAAAGCTATCTGCCCGCCCAGCGGCGCCCCCGCGGCATCCGCCAGTACCACCGCATAGCGGCCCGGCGGCAGCGCGTGCATGGTGATGGTCACCGTCAGCGATCCGCTCGCATTGGAGCAGAAAAACTGGGTATCGGCCGGAGCGCCAAGGCTTGAAGCGTCCAGCAGATACAGATTCCTGATTTGGGCCTGGCCACCCTTCAACAGTGGCGCTCCCTGCTCCACCGCGCCGCGGATTCCTTCCCACTCTTGTGCCATCGCAGGCAAAAGAGCAGACTGCAGCGCCCCAAAGTCCTGCTGTACCACGGCGAAGGAGAGCCGCCTCCCGATTGCCGCCAGCGCATCGCGGTCCGGCCCCGTAAGTGCGGCCTGCGTAGTGCAGTTGGCAGCCTTGCCAACCGCCGGCGCGGCCAAAAGGACCGCTGCAATCGCCGCTAAACCCTTCCAGCAGATGCGCATCTTAAGAAAACTTCCTCTCCGCCCCGCGAAACTCTTTTTGAGCGTACGCGGACCACTGATAGTCTAGTACATAAGAGCGCCAACGAAATGCCGTGTTCAGACGCCCGAGGGGCGCCCCGGACACAGGCGCGTGGCCGGGGAGAAGGTTCCCATGCGCACATCGATGACCTCGCAATCCCAATTCGTGCGATACCTCATCTCCCAAAAACAGGCCCGCTGGGAATCGTCGTTCGCGTTCACCGCGTTCCCGCGTATCTTTCTAGCGGCGGTAGCTCTGTTTTGCGCATCAATGCTCTTCGCCGCGCCGCCAATGGCCGCCCAGACGCAGGCCACCCCTCATGCGGCCCCTCCTGCTCACAAGGCAACTCGTCCCCAAGCTCATCGCGGCAAACCCCACCCAGGGGTGTCGCAAACTGCGGCTGCCCTCGCAAAGGAAGCGCCCAAGCCGCCTGAGCCGCCAAAGTGGCCCGCAAACGACCACGCGGTCCCGGCTTCCGTCATTTGGGATAGCCAGGGACTTCGAATCGACGCTTCAAATTCAAGCCTGATGCAGATTCTGAAAGACGTGCAAACCGCCACCGGCGCGGAAGTTCAAGGAATGGCCACGGATCAACGCGTTTTTGGCGCTTACGGCCCTGGTCTGGCGCGCGAAGTGCTCTCCCAGCTTTTGCAGGGATCAGGCTATAACGTTCTGATGATTGGCGACCTCGGCAAAGGTGCTCCAAGGCAGATTGTGCTCAGCGCCCGGAATGCAACTGGCGCCAAGGGTGCCGCCGACAAGGGCGCCGCAGGCTCAGGCGACGACGACACGGCGGAAGCTGAGCCTGAAGAGCAGCCTCAGCAGCAGCCTGTTGCCCAACCCGTCCAGCCAGGCTTTGGTCCCGGCGGCCTCCCGCGCTCTCCTCAGCAGATCATGCAGGAAATGCAGCAGCGCCAGCAGCAGTTGAACCAGCAGCAAGGTCAGCCGCCGCCACCGCAGCCGCCACCGAATTAAGAATCATGCAATAGAAATCAGCGGCGGCGAGCAATCCCCCTTATTCTCGACCCTTGAAGCTATCGCATATACCCGCTTTGAAAGGGCACGGCGGGGTACCCTCTGGGTCCCGTGCCGCAAAATGCACAATAAAACTGGGGGCTTTAGCCCCTGAGGGAAGCAATGCACGGACCGAAGGATGCTTATGAGATCGCCTTTTGGCAATCAAATGGGGGTACCTTTGCGTTTCTTCCACACGCAACAGCACAACGCAAGTTCGTCAATTTTTGTAATCGCAGAACCAGACCGGCCCTGCAGAGATTTCAGAACAATAACCCGTCCTAAACCACGCGCGCCGGCTGCACTCGCGGCTTCACTTGAACCCGCCGCTCCCGTGGCCGCATCAGCGCAAAACAGCCGCGAAGAATCCCATACGCCGCCAGAATGCCAAACAGCATGGAGCCGATTGACGCTGCAACCAACATTGCCAAACTCAACATATCCGCCATTCGACTCGCGCCTCACTCTACTGTTCGCCGCATCCAACCCCGCCCGTTGCGCATCGAATCCATGACACTGCAACCAGGCATTGATGCGATTGTCGCAGAAAACCCGCCGCGTTGACCCTTGTTTCTATTGACAACTAGAATACCCTCAGGGTGTTGCAATCCGGTTAACGTCCGGCTCGTACCACTTTGGAACTGCCTAGCCTTCCCAAACCATGCCCATCACTCACATTTCGGTGCGCGGGGCGCGCCAGCACAATTTACGCGACATCAATGTGCGCATCCCCCGCAACACGCTCACCGTGGTCACCGGTCTCTCCGGCTCCGGCAAGAGCTCGCTGGCCTTCGATACCATCTACGCCGAAGGCCAGCGCCGCTACGTCGAAACTCTCTCTGCCTACGCCCGCCAATTTCTCGACCAGATTGAACGCCCCGACGTC
>OCZT010004631.1_pt1 | contig 13821 bp, 15 predicted proteins | sample 1539031 | NCBI WGS metagenome assembly OCZT01 (sample SAMEA3539308, study PRJEB22396) | soil metagenome | biome: tundra; feature: field; material: soil | place: USA | collected 2010-05 | depth 0.15 m
CGACGACGAGCTGGATCAAGGCGGCCGATGAAATGCAAGCGGGCGACAAGCGGATCGAGACGGCGCGCAGCGCGGGCTTCACGACGGCAGCGGTATGGCCGACGCGCGGATTTTTCGCTGGGCAGGGATCGCTGATCGATTTACTGTCGGGCGAAAAAGCCGACCAGATGGTGCTGGTTCCTTCGCTGGGACAATATATTTCCCTGACGAGGGCGGGAGGCGGCGGAGGAGGCATGGGCGGCGGGTTCCCGAGCGCGCTGATGGGCATGATCGCCTACGTGCGGCAGATTTATCTGGACGCGGACCACTATCAACTGGTAAAGGACGCGTATGCGAAGAATCCTCGGGGGATGCAGAGGCCGGAATACGATCGCGCGCTCGAAGGCGTGCTGGAATCGAAGAGGATTCTGCTGCCGGCGAACCGGTGGGTGGAGATCGACCGCATGATTCACCTCGCGGCGGACCTGAAGCAGCCGGCGATTTATTACGGCATTCGCGAAGGATTCGAAGATCGCTCGGTGAAGTACTTGAAAGACGCCAACGCGACGGTGCTGGTGAGTTTGAAGTGGCCTGAGAAGGCTCGGGATCAGGATCCGGAGGCGGAGGATCCGTACCGGCAGATGGTGATTCGCGAGAAGGCTCCCACAACTCCGGCGGTGCTGAAGAAGGCGGGGATTAAGTTTGCGCTTTATTCGGATGGTCTGGATGCGCCGCGCGATTTGCAGAGGGCGGTGAAGAAGGCGATCGACAACGGATTGTCGCGCGAAGATGCATTGCGGGCGCTGACGCTGTCGCCGGCGGAGATTTACGGCGTGCAGGACCGGCTCGGAAGCATCGAGAAGGGAAAGATCGGCAACCTGGTGGTGACCAAGGGCGAGCTTTTCGACGATCGCACGAAGATTGAATTCGTGCTGGTGGACGGGAACAAATATGTACCGGCGCCGGAAATTCCAACAGGTGGACGGGGCGGCGGCGCGACTGCGGCGACTCCGAATGGGGTGAATCGATAATGAAGCGTGTATTTCTACTAGGTCTGATTGCGCTGGCGCCGTTGGGCGCTCAGGTGACGGTGATTCAGAACGCCACCATCATGAGCGAGGGCGCCAAGGGGACGTTCAAGGGCTCGATTGTGGTGAAGGACGGCAAAATTACCGAGGTTGGGGATAACGTGATGGTGCCCGCGGGAGCAACCGTGATCGACGCACAGGGCCAGTACGTGATCCCCGGCATTATCGATTGCCATTCGCACATCGCGGTGGACGGAGGAGTGAACGAGGGCAGCGTGTCGGTGTCGTCGATGGTCAACATTAAAGACGTCATCAATCCGGAGGACATCGCGATTTACCGGGCGCTGGCCGGGGGCGTGACGTCGGCGAATATTCTGCATGGGTCGGCCAACGCGATCGGCGGGCAGACGCTGGTGCTGAAGATGCGCTGGGGGCAGGACGCCGAGGGATTGATTTTCCAGGGCGCGACGCCGGGAATCAAGTTCGCGCTGGGCGAGAATCCTAAGCGGGCTGGATCGCCGGCGGGCGGTCGAGGCGCTCCGGCGACCAATGCACGGTATCCTGCGACGCGCATGGGCGTGGAAGATGTGATCCGCGAGGCGTTCAACGAAGCGAAGCAGTATAAAGCCACGTGGGACGCGTACGGCGCAGCCGTGGCCAAGGGACAGCATCCGCTGCCGCCTCGCAAGGATTTGAAGCTGGAGCCGTTGAAGGAAGTGCTGGAGGGCAAGCGGTTCGTTCACGCGCATTGTTATCGCGCCGATGAAATTCTGATGCTGATCCGGGTTGCCGACGACTACGGATTCAAGATCAAGACGTTCCAGCATGTGCTGGAGGGTTATAAAGTCGCCAAGGAGATCGCGGCACATGGCGCGGGCGCGTCTACGTTCAGCGACTGGTGGGCGTATAAAGCTGAGGCGTTTGACGCGATTCCTTACAACGCTGCGGTCATGACGAAAAAGGGTGTTGTGTCGAGCCTGAACTCTGACGACGCGGAGCTGATGCGGCGGCTGAATACGGAAGCGGCGAAGGCGATGAAATACGGCGGGCTGACGCGCGAAGAAGCGCTCGCGCTGGTGACCATCAATCCGGCGAAGCAACTGGGCGTCGATAATCGCGTAGGGTCGATTGAGGTGGGCAAGGACGCCGATATCGTGATTTACGATAAGGACCCGTTGTCGAACTTCGCCAAGGTCCAGAAGGTGTGGATCGACGGGAATAAGCTGTTCGACCGCGATTCGGATGTCAGCGGGCGTCCGAACAAGGAACTGGAGAAGAAGAAGCTGTCGGATAAGGAGAAGGCTGCGACGCCGGCTCAGGGCGCACGGAGGCCGCAATGAAGAAATTCGGAGTGTTGATCGCGTTTGCGGTTGCCGCTTGCGCGGCGGCGAACGATACGTTTTTGATTCGCGGCGTCGACGTGTATCCGGTGACGGGCGCTGAGATGAAGGGCGTTTCGGTTCTGGTGCAGGACGGAAAGATTGCCGATATCGGGGCGAAGATCGTCGCGCCGAAGGGGATGAAGATCGTCGAGGGCAAAGGGCTGCGGCTCTATCCAGGCATGATCGATTCCAACACGGAACTCGGGCTTTCTGAGGTTTCGGCTGAGCGCGTGACCGTGGATACGGGCGAACTGGGCGAGTTTATGCCGCAGTTGAAGGCGCTGAGCGCGGTGAATCCGGAGAGCGCGCATTTTCCCGTGGTTCGCGGCAACGGCATTACCAGCGTGATGACGTTTCCGGCGGCGGGCGGTCGCGGAGGACGCGGAGGCGGCGGAGCGCAGTTCATTTCGGGGCAGGCCGCGCTGATCCACATGGACGGCTGGACGTGGGAAGACATGGAGATCAACCGGTCGGCTGCGGTGCACCTGTTGTACCCGAGCATTGCGTCGCGCGGAGGACGCGGCGGGATGGCCAATGTCGATTTCGCCGATGAGATCGCCCTTCTATTTGGCGGCGGGTCGGCGGCGGGCACGTATACCGAGGCCAAGAGAAACTACGATGCGCAGGTGGCGAAGGTGACGGAATTTTTTGCACAGGCGCGGCAGTATCAGAAAGAGCGGACGGCGAATCTGCCCGGTTTCAAGCGCGATCTGAAGTTTGAAGCGATGTTGCCGGTGCTCGAAGGCAAGGTCCCTGTGGCCGTGCCGGCGGCCCGCGAACGGGCGATTCACGATGCGGTCGCGTTTGCGGAGAAGGAGCACATCAAGATCGTGATTCTTTCACCGCAGGAGCTGGGCAAGGAAGGTCCGGAGCTGAAGGCGAAAAATATTCCGGTGATTATGGGGCGCACCGAAGCTCTGCCGGAGAATCAGGATGCGCCGTACGATTACGCGGAGTCGCTGCCTGGGGAATTTTACAAAGCGGGCGTAAAGATTGCGTTCGGGACTTTCGATAACGAGTTTTCGCGAAATTTGCCTTATAACGCGGCTCGGGCGGTGGCGTACGGGTTGCCGTATGACGCGGCGTTGAAGGCCATCACGATTAACGCGGCCGAAATCTGGGGCGCGGGCGACAAGATGGGATCGATCGAGAAGGGCAAATGGGCGGATCTGATGCTCGTTACCGGCGATCCGTTGGAGACGCCGACGCAGATCAAGGCGCTGTACATCAAGGGCAAAGAAGTGGACTTGTCGAATAAGCAGACGAAGCTGTACGACAAGTATCTGGCCAGGCCGTAAGGCTGACCACTCCCGATGGTCGCGGCTCCATTGCGGAAAGCGTTCAGAACCGCGACCTTCGGGAGCGGTCAGCGCTGATAAATGGACATAGCGTCGCCCTGGCCCTCGAGGACATATCGTATGGCTCGCTGAACGCTTTCGTCGCTAAACAGCCCTCCGCGTGCTCCCATGGCGGGCCCATCGTTTTCGGGTCGGATGGTCGAAGCCCAACTCGTTCAGGCGGCGACTCGAACCGCATTTGAGCTCGGTCATCAAGAATTCCGGTGCATCCGCAGCCTGAACGATGGCGTGAACATGGTTGCTCCTGACGTGCGCGGCAAGCAATTGCCAGTCATGGCGGGTGCAGCGGCCTGCGATCCCTTCCAGCACCGCCTGGCGTCGAGGCTCGTCCATTTCCTAGGGCGGCTGGTCCATCAAGCGCACTTCGGCCGCCAGCAGCCGGGCATTCGACTTAGCGAAAGGCGCTCCGTAACGATTGTGGTTTCGGTCCACCGAGTCCTCATCGGCGCCGTGCATGTGGGACCCATAGCAAGGAAAAGTGATGAGGTAGGTCATAGTCTGACCGCTCCCGAAGGTCGCGGTTCCATTAGATAGTGCGTTGAACAGCGAAATTATTGCTAGAATAATCTTTAGCCTTCCGAATGGCTCCCGCCCGCGACAACTGTCCGTGGGCAAATCATGTTTGAGAATCTAAGCGATAAACTCCAGCGGGTTTTTAAGACCCTGCGCGGAGAAGGGAAACTATCCGCGGAAAATATGGACGCCGCGCTGCGCGAAATCCGCGTCGCGCTGCTGGAAGCGGACGTGCATTTCCGCGTCACCAAGCAGTTTATCGAGTCGGTTCGGGAAAAAGCGATGGGCGCTGAGGTGCTCACCGCGCTTTCCCCCACGCAGCAGGTGATCAAAATCGTCCGCGACGAGATGGTCAAGATGCTCGGCACGCATCAGGCCAAGCTGCGCATGGCGAACGAGCCTCCCAGCGTCCTCATGATTGTCGGCCTGCAAGGTTCCGGCAAAACGACCTCGACCGGGAAGCTGGCGCGCTATTTGAGCAAGAACGGGCACTCGCCGATGATGGTTTCGGTGGACGTGTATCGTCCGGCCGCGCGCAAGCAGTTGAGCGTGCTGGCTCGCGACCTGAAGATTCCTATTTATGAGGGTGAGGAAACGAAGCCTGTCGACCTCGCGCGTTCCGCTCGCAAAGAGGCCGTTCAGACCGGACGCGACGTGCTGCTGGTGGATACCGCGGGGCGGTTGCACATCGACGACGACTTGATGACGGAGCTCTCACAACTCAAAGAGCTTTTGAACCCGAGCGAGATTCTTTTTGTTGCCGATGCGATGACTGGACAGGACGCTGTCAAATCGGCCGACGAGTTTCATAAGCGGCTGGGGATTACCGGCGTCATTCTGACCAAAATGGACGGCGATGCGCGCGGCGGCGCGGCGCTCTCGATTCGGTCGGTCACAGGGCAGCCTTTGAAGTTTGTCGGCGTGGGCGAAAAATCCGACGCGCTGGAGCCGTTTCATCCGGACCGCGTAGCGGAACGGATTCTGGGCATGGGCGATGTGCTCAGCCTGATTGAAAAAGTCACCGACAATATCGATCAGAAGCAGGCCGAGGAGATGCAGCGCAAGCTGCTGGACGACGATTTCACGCTGGGCGATTTTCGCGACCAGATGAAGCAGTTGCGCAAGCTGGGGCCACTGGAATCGCTGCTGGGGATGATGCCCCAGATCGGTCCGATGAAGGACCTGAAGAACATGAAGGTCGACGACAACGAGATTACGCGCCTGGTGGCGATTGTCGATTCTATGACGCCCAAAGAGCGCAATAATCACATGTTGATCAACGGCGCCAGGCGGCGGCGGATCGCCAAGGGCAGCGGAACGTCGGTACAGGAAGTGAATACGCTGCTGAAGCAATATGCGCAGGCGCGGAAGATGATGAAGAGTTTTTCGGGTGGGGGAGGGTTTCTGGGCAAACGGCTCGGGAAACTGAAATTACCGCCCGGCATGGGATTTGGTCCACAATAGACAAATAGGAGTTTCGTAGATGTTGATGATTCGTTTAGCGCGATTCGGCGCGAAGAAAAAGCCGAGTTACCGCGTGGTGGTGATTGACAAGGAACGCGCCCGGGACAGTCGCGCCGTGGAAGTGGTGGGGTCGTACCATCCGGTGGAGAAGCCTGCGTCGGTGAAGTTGAAGCACGACCGCATCGAGCACTGGATGAAGAACGGCGCGCAGCCGTCCAGCACCGTGGCCCGTCTGATGAGAAATAATCCCGCGCCGGCAGCCGTTTAACGATCCGGTTACCTGCTAGAATCGGTTTCAAGTAGGAGGGTGTAACGGGTGAAACAATTGGTGACGGAAATCGCGAAGGCGCTGGTGGACATTCCCGATGAAGTCGCGGTTCGTGAGATTTCCGGCGAACAGGTGACGGTTCTGGAATTGCGCGTCGCGCCCACCGATTTGGGGAAAGTGATCGGCAAGCAGGGGAGGACCGCGCGGTCCATCCGGACACTGCTTGGCGCGGCTGGAATGAAGCTGAACCGGCGCTTTACGCTGGAGATTCTGGAATAAAGTGGTCGCAGTCGGCCGCCTGTTCCGGGTGCGTGGAAATCGAGGCGAGCTGACGGGGGAGATTTATTCCTCGCAGCCGGGACGCACGGAGAAGTTGAAGGATGTGGTGCTCGAGCTGGCGGACGGCAAAACGCGCCCCAGTAAGATTGAAGAGATCTGGTGGCATAATGGCCGCCCGGTCTTCAAATTTGTTGGGATCGATTCGATCTCCGATGCCGAACAGTGGGCTGGAGCCGACGTTCTGGTGGAGGATTCCGAACGGGAGCAGCCTGAGGAAGGCGCCTTTTCGCATGCCGACCTGATCGGTTGCGTGCTGTGGAATCGCGAAGTGAAGGCCGGAGTGGTTCGCGCGGTCGAGGATTTTGGCGGCGGTCCGCTGCTGGACGTGAAGCTGGAAGACGGCCGTGATGTTCTGGTCCCTTTCGCCCGATCGATCTGCAAGGAGATCGATGTCGCGACCAAAAACATCCGGGCGGAAGTGCCTGAGGGATTACTGGACAAGTGATTTTTCACGTCCTGACGATTTTCCCGGATTTCTTCCGGGCTGCCTTCGAGCAGGGAGTGGTCGGGAAGGCCAGGACGGCGGGATTGATCGAGATCCGGGTGCACGACTTGCGCGATTGGACGCGCGACCGGCACCGGACGGTGGACGACAGGCCTTTTGGCGGCGGCGAAGGCATGCTGCTGAAGGCGGGACCGATTTTCGAGGCGGTCGAGGCAATTTGGCCTGAGCGCAGTGAGGGCAGGAAGGTGATTTTGCTCTCGGCGCAGGGTCGAAAATTCGATCAGGCGCGGGCGAGAGAGTTCAGCAAGCTGGACGAATTGCTGCTGATCTGCGGCCGTTATGAAGGTGTTGACGAGCGGGTTGCCGAGCATCTGGCCGACGAGGAACTGTCGATCGGCGATTTTGTATTGAGCGGCGGGGAATTGCCGGCCGCCATCGTGATCGACGCGACGGCCCGGCTGATTGCAGGTGTGTTGGGGAATGAGAACTCGGCCGTGGCGGAATCGTTCGGCGAGGAAGGTTTGCTCGATTGTCCGCAGTATACGCGGCCGGCCGAATTTAGAGGCTGGAGCGTTCCGGAGGTCCTGGTGGGTGGAAATCACGAGGAGATCCGGAAGTGGCGGCAACGCGCCGCAGCCGAAAAAACGGCTCGCGTGCGGCCCGATTTATTAAGAAGTGGTGGAGATAACGAAAATGCAAAACGCAGTGATGACGAAGATCCTGAACAAGAATAAGCGCGAATCCGCGCATCCGGATTACCGGCCCGGCGACACCATCAAGGTACACGTGAAGATCAAGGAAGGCGACAAGGAACGGTTGCAGGTGTTCGAAGGCGTGGTCATCGCTCAGCACAATACCGGCATGGGGGAGACCATCACCGTGCGCAAGATCAGCTTCGGGCAGGGCGTGGAGCGCATTTTCCCGCTGAACGCGCCCGTGATCGATCATATCGATATCGTTCGCACCGGGCGTGTCCGCCGCGCCAAGCTTTATTACCTGCGCGCGTTGAAGGGCAAAGCTGCCCGTCTGCGCGAGCGGACTCCAGCAAAATAGGCTCGATGCCTAGCAGCCGCTACGAGCGCGCCGCCCGATCCGCGGGGTATCGCAGCATCGCTGGTGTCGATGAAGCCGGCCGGGGAGCTTTGTTCGGCCCCGTCTTCGCCGCCGCCGTGGTTCTCGATCCGTCGCGCCAGATCCGCGGGCTCGACGACAGCAAGCAATTGGACGCCGATCGACGCGAGGTGCTGGCCCAGCGCATCCAGGAACGGGCTGCGGCCTGGGCCGTTGCCGGCGCCGACGCGTTTGAGATCGATCGCGTGAATATTTTGCAGGCTTCGCGGCTGGCCATGAAGAGGGCGGTCGAGAGGCTGCGCACCCCATCGGACTACCTGTTGATCGACGCCATCACCGTCGAGCTGCCGCTCATTCAAAAAGCCCTCATTCACGGCGACTCGCTCTGTTTCTCGATTGCGGCCGCATCCATACTGGCCAAAGTCGCCCGCGACGCGGCTTTGGCGCAATGGGATCGCGTCTTCCCAGGGTACGGATTTTCCCACAACAAAGGCTACGGCACGCCGGACCACTTGGCCGCACTCGAAAAATTCGGACCCACCACGCTGCATCGATTCAGTTTCGAACCAGTACGCAATGCCTGCCAGTCGCAGGACTACGTCTGGTCGGGCTATCCTGAACAAGGCGACCTTTTCGCATGTCTTTAACTCCAGGCAGCCCGTTTTCTGAAAGTCCGGCCTCGGTGGAGGCGGTTCCCGCTCCTCCAAAGCGCTGGCCGAGCCGCCTGCTGACCATCTGTTTCGCCATCTTCGCCTTCGAAGTAGGCCTGTTTCTGGTTGTTTTCCCCTGGCAGGATTCCTGGACGCTCAATTACTTCCAGGGAATCAGCCCCAATGTCGAGAATCTTTGGGACGAACCGTCTTTTAAGGGCCTGGTCACGGGGCTGGGCTTCGTCAATATCTACATTGCACTCCTTCAAGTCATCCGCCTGTTTCGCCGCCGAAGTACTGGTACCAGCTAACTCCTACTCAGACAGATTCTTGTAAGTCGCTAAAGTTCTATGACTTCCTCCTATTACCACTAACGTACTAAGGAAAAATCCTAGGCCTTAGTACCATTGCCGTTCGGCTAATATAAGCTGTTGCACTTAGTGCTCGCTCTACGGAAGTACTATTCAGCTTCGATAGCTTTGGACTCAGGTGACTGAATGACAAATCTGCGCGGTTCTTCTTTACTCCGCTGTGCTACAATCTGCACAGTTATTGCCTTTGCGCTCTTTGCGAGTGCTACTATCTATGGGAGTTCGACTCATTTTGCCTCCGGGCCGGTACCGGGCGGCGACACGTTCTTTTCGGGACCAGTTCCCGGTGGAGATACGATTGTGGCACTATCCGGACCCGTTCCGGGTGGCGATACTTTCCTCTCCGGGCCGGTTCCTGGCGGAGATACCTTTTTGTCCGGGCCAGTTCCGGGCGGCGACACGATCCGGGGCTAAGTACTCTTTCCATCCGACGGCATCTTCTGATGAAACCGGGGGCGGATACGTCTGGTCCCCGGTGGGTGTAGGAGAGTGACCCACATCTACGATGTCTTAGCGCCCATTCTGGGCATCAGCAACGCCGTCGCACTCCTTCTGCTCGTCGTATTTCTTCTGTTCGGTCCAACTCGTAAGTTCTGGGTGGTCCTTCTCTACGTTTCCTGGGAGTTGCTGGCGACAGCGGGCCTGACTCTGGTCGACCTCCTTGTTAACGGCACGGCGCAGATGGACCATGCCGCCCAATCCGATGCAAATCGCGTTTACGCGCAGCTCTACTGGACCAACGACGTAATCGTGGATTTGCTGCGCTTTGTGTTGGTGGCGGTGCTCATCTATAAGGTGGTGGGGAGCTCAAAACCTCTGCTGGGGCGAGTGTTAAGCGGCTTGGTGGTGGCGATGATCGGGCTCCCATTCCTGTTATTCCACCCGATTCTTCAATACCGTCCTCGCAAGGGGCTGTTGAACAGCCCGAGCCAGCTGTTGAATTTCGGCGCGGCCCTGTTTCAGACCTATCCCTCGGCCGCCTGGTTTAACAGCACCAGCCAGTTGTTAAGCTTCGGAGCCGCCATTATGAACGTCATTCTATGGGGGGCGCTGATCCAATCGAAGAAGCGCGATCCGCAGATTCTCGCGGTAAGCCTGGGACTGGGAATTCTGGTGACAGGCACCGCGGTTTCGTACGGATTGAGGCACTTCATGCCGCAAGGCGAGTTTACGGCGGTCTTCAACCTGTTCCTCAACCTGACACAACTGGCTGCCTGGTTGATCTGGTGCCGCGCTTTTTGGCCTGCGCCAAGACGCAAAATACCCGGCATCGCGGTCCTGACGCAGTGAACGGCGGCGGCCCGGTCACTTTTTGAGAGAACATGGGCTTCCTCCTACAGGACGCGCGCTTCGGGGTGCGAATTTTCCTCCGAACGCCGCTGATCACCGCGTCCATCATCCTGCTGCTTGCGCTGGGGATCGGTGCGAATTCAGCCATGTTCAGCGTGGTGGACGGGCTGCTGCTGCACCCGGTGCGCTATCCGGACCCGGACAAACTGGTGTTCGTCTGGAGCTACGATCCGCAAGGGGCGCTGAGCGATGTTTCGCCGGGGGATTTCATGGATCTGCGGTCGCAGTCGCACAGCCTTGGGGACCTGGCCGCGTGGATGCCCACTTCCTTTGTGGTAATTGGGGGCGAGAGGCCGCGGCAAATCAGCGGGGCCAGGGTGACAGCGAACTTTTTTCGCACTTTGGGCGTGAAACCGGTTCTGGGGCGAACGTTTCTGCCGGACGAGGATGGCCTGGATCATCCGGCCAACGCCGCTCGTTCGGCGATCGTCGGCTACCGCTTCTGGCAGCAGGATCTGGGAGCGGATCCGAATGTGTTGGGCCGCACGCTGAGCGTGGATTCGGTGCCTTACACCATCGTCGGCGTGGCCCCGAACGATTTTCGCTTTTGGTGGCGCGCCCACGATTTATGGGTGCCGGTTTCGATGAATGTACATGAGCGCGACTATCACGACCTGGTGGCGATCGCCCGCCTGAAGGGAACACGGGCCCAAGCCACGGCGGAGGTGAACGTGATCGCACGGTCGCTGGCGGAAGCGTATCCGAAAAGCGACCGGGCATGGACCCTTCAGATTGAAGATTTGAAGGAGCGGCTGCTGAACAAGACATTTCGCCTGCGGCTGCTGCTTTTGTCGGGAGCCGTCGGGCTAGTCCTGCTGCTGGCCTGCACGAACGTCGCGAGTTTACTATTGGCCCGCGCGGCCGCCCGGCAGCGAGAGATTGCGGTGCGCATATCGCTGGGCGCCACGGCGAGGCGGCTCGCGCAGCAGCTGCTGACCGAGAGCGCGCTCCTGGCGCTGTGCGGAGGAGGCCTGGGCCTGGCGATGGCGTGGGCGTTGATTCGTGCGGCGCCGAAATTCGTGCCGGCGAACGCGATTCCCGGGGGGGCGATTGAGTTGAGCTGGCCGGTGGTCTGGTTTAGCCTGGCTCTGTCGGTGGCGACGTGCATTCTGGTCGGCCTGGCCCCCGCGGTGGGGATCGCGCGGTCGGAACAGCAGACGTCGCTCAAACAATCCGGCCGCGGAACCACGGCCGGGCGTGCCAGTCAGCGCACGCGGCAAGGGATCGTCGCGGCCGAGGTTGCCGCCGCGCTGATCCTTCTGGCAGGCGCGTGGCTGATGGCCTCTAGCCTGCGCAATCTTGCCAACGTCGATCCAGGGTTCGATCCCTCGAACGTCTTGACGGTGGGGCTATTTCTACCTTCCTCGAAATATAACGCTGTCCAGGCGCAGCGTTTTTATCGCACCAGTCTGGAGCGTATCGCCAGCCTGCCGGCCGTCCAAGGGGTGACGGTGGGAACCAGTCTGCCGCTGCTCAACAATATGTTGGTGCGTTTCGATCGGGAGGGTTCCTCCCGCGACGTGGCCGATCGGCCCAGCGCGCCGTATGCCGCCGTGGGCGTTCAATATTTCCAAACGCTGCGGATTCGCCTGGTCCGCGGCCGTTTCTTTTCTGAAGCGGACAATGAGAATGCGCAGCCCGTCGCGATGGTGAGCGAGCGGCTCGCCGCGCGCTATTTTCCCAACGAAGATCCGATCGGCAAGCGGCTGGTCGTGAGCCGGCCGGTTCGATTTCAAAACAGTGAGGAGACCGTCAAGGTGGAGGTTGTCGGGGTGGTGAGAAACGTCAAATTGTCCGATCTTGCCGCGGATCCCAAGCCGATGATTTATGTCCCCCATCTGCAAAATGCGTTTTCACCGCGAGTGTGGTTCGCCGCGCGCACGGCGGGCAATCCTGCAGCGCTGGCTTCGGCGGTTCGCGCCGAATTCATGGCTATTGACAAGGAAGAACCGGTGGAGCAGGTGGGGAGCCTGGACCAGATGCTGGCGAACCAGCTTGCCCAACCTCGATTTCAAACAGGCCTGATGGGTTCCTTCGCGCTGGTGGCGCTGCTGCTGGCTGTGCTGGGAATTTACGGTGTGAATGCGTATGCTGTGACGCAGAGGCGAAACGAACTGGGACTGCGGATGGCGCTGGGGGCCAGCCGGGGCTCGGTGCTGCGGCTGGTGATCGGGCAGGGAATGCTGCCCACGGGAATCGGAATTGTTCTGGGCGTCGTGGGGGCGGCCGGGGCCACGTCCCTGCTGCGCAGCGTGCTGGTGGGTACGGACGCGCTGGACCCGATTGCGTTTCTCGGCGCGGCAATGGTGCTGGCCGCGGCGGCCGCGCTGGCCTGCTATTTTCCGGCGCGGAGGGCGACTCGAATCGACCCGGCGATTATTTTGCGGCAGGAATAATCCCCTCCATCACTGTCGGGGTTCCGTTATCACCCAAAGAACCCCGACAGTCATGGAGGGGATTTCTCCGCGCGTTTCACGAAAAATTTGCTGGCGCTCTGGAACAGGAGTAAACTGGAGCGTTAAATACCACTGTGAAGGAGCCCCTGATGTCTTCAGATAATAATTCGCTCGATCGCCGCGACTTTCTTCGCAAAGCCAGCGCGGTCGGCGTTGCTTTGGGAACTGCCGGAGCCGCCCTCGCCTCGCCGAAGGCGGCCAAAAGCTCTAGCGCTCGTTCGAGCGGACGCGTGCTCGGCGCCAACGACCGCATCACGGTCGGCGTGATCGGCGTCGGCGGACGCGGCACCTATGTCGGCAACACGTTTGCCGCCATCGGAGCGAAGGACAATTCCTGCCAGATCGTGGCCGTTGCCGATCCCTACCAGAAGCGCGTGAACCGGAATAAAGAACACCACAAGTGCGACGGCTATCTGGATTACCGCGAAATTATTAACCGCGGCGACATCGACGCGGTGATCGTCGCCACGCCCGACCACTGGCACGCGCGCGTCGCTCTGGAAGCGATGGATCATGGCAAGGACGTGTATCTGGAAAAACCGATGTGCCACACCATCGAGGAAGCGCAAATGCTGGTCAACACGGTGAAGGAAACCGGCCGCGTGCTGCAAGTGGGCTCGCAGACCACATCGGCCGACCAGTGGTGGAAGGCGAAAAAAGCCATCGCCGACGGCATGATAGGCAAGATGATCATGAGCCAGGGCTCCTATCATCGCGATTCGGTGGAAGGCGAATGGAATTATCCGATCGACGAAGCCGCCGGCCCCGACGGCAAGGGCGAGGATTACATCGATTGGAAGATGTGGCTGGGGAAAGCCCCGCAGCATCCCTTCGATGCCGACCGCTTCTTCCGCTTCCGCAAATATTGGGATTATTCAGGCGGCATCGCGACCGATCTGTTCTATCACGTGGTCGCGCCGCTGAACATCTGCTGGGATAAGCCGCAGTTCCCGCACAAAGTGACGGCGTCGGGCGGAATTTATGGCGGTCCGAAATTCGAATTCAAGCGCGAAGTGCCGGACACGTTCCACCTGATGGCGGAATATGCCGAAGGCCACTCGCTGGTGCTCAGCTCGTCGATGGCCAACTCGAGGCACATCCCGGGCCTGATCCGCGGCCACGAGGGCAGCATCATTATGGTGGATAA
>OCZT010004632.1_pt1 | contig 13819 bp, 7 predicted proteins | sample 1539031 | NCBI WGS metagenome assembly OCZT01 (sample SAMEA3539308, study PRJEB22396) | soil metagenome | biome: tundra; feature: field; material: soil | place: USA | collected 2010-05 | depth 0.15 m
AGTAGTCCAAGAAAAATCATTTGTTGCCTGTTGAATTTTATGATTTAGATACATACTGGTTTTTGCTGCATCTGGATTTTGAATAGCAAATAATTTATATTTTTCAAACTGAGAATCAAGTGTATCTAATGTAACTTGATTACTTTGTAAGTTTTTATTAGCTTGTATTTTTTTATCTCCTTTAGCTAGTGTTGCATAAACTTTTAAAGAAGTTGTTTGATCATTTATTTTTTGTTTTTGAGAATCTAATATAGTTGCTTTATCCTTAATCAAATCATCACTATTATAATTTCTATAGTTATATAGTCCATCTATTTGTAATTGTCTAGCAAGTGATGGATCACTATATACACTTCTAGCAATACTAGCAACCTTTGACGTTGATAATCCTTCTGTTAATTTATGATTTAATAGATCATGATTAATAGTACCATCTTTATTATATACATTTTCATCTCCTTCAAATTTATCAGCATGGGCAGTTTTAAGTGCTTCTACTAAAGGTTTCTCAGTATCAATTGCTTGTTCATATTTACCATTAAATCCTGATTTTAAATTCTGATCATTAGTATAGTTATTTACTTGAGAGTTGAACATCCATTCATTAGAAGGACTAGATTTACCTGCTTTCTTAGCCTCATTCATATCAGACATTCCTTTTCTAATTGTTGCGGTAGAGGAAACAGCATTCATCACATTAGGATCTTTAGAGATTTGATTAGTCATTCCATTTACAGAATTAACTAATTGAAAGTTAGAAAAATCACCAGCAGCAACTGTAGAAAGATTATTACCTAATTGATTAAGTTTAGATTGTAAATATGCTTTATCTACATCTCTATATACATCAAGTCCTGCAATATTATCTATATTACCCTGAATTTTTTGTAAACCTTCATCATATTTTTGTTGTTTATACATTCCAACTTGAACCATTTCTTCTGTTGGAAGTTGTTTCTCATAAGGAGTATAATTGGGTAACTGAGTTTCAAGAAAATTAGCCATTAGTATATTGTATATATTATATATAAACTAGAGTGTAGCAAATATAATGTGAATAGTTAGAACTACCAAAACTTATAACTAATTTTAGTAATTCTTTATAATTAAATTAGTTAGAAATTTTTGTACATTTTTACAATAGAACCATTTTTAGCATTCTTAACTATTGAACTTTTTCTTCTATTAATACTATTTCCGTTTTGAGAATTATCAATTGGTTGCATTTTGTAATGATCTATTGTTGTCCCGTCTGCTTTATATACTGGGAGTTCTTGAATGGTTTCCTTTCCTCCATACATTTGAGGAATATTGAATTGTGCACCAGGACCTTGTGTATGTATTTTACCAGAAGAATCATATCCAAATGTGGGAAACATATTACTTTGTACATTATATGCTAAGTTACGTTCATCATTTTGTATATACTTATCTGCTATAGATGTAAGAGCATGTTCATTCACTGCTTTAGTATTTGATATTGCTTGAGATTGTCTTACATATTGTTGATCTGCTATTCCAAGATTTTTTTCTTGAGCAGCATTCAATATATTTGTATTTTGCCCATATACTTGTGCTTTTTCTCCTTGATTCATCCTAAACTGATCCCCTAATACTTTAGAATTTGCAGCATATTTCTGTGCATTTAAATTAGACATCATTGAGGGATTATATCCTGCCATTCTTTGTGTGGATCTATAATCTGAATTATTAGCATTTAATTGATCTTGTAATGATATATCATAAGGAGTAGTTAAATTAGGATGATAGAAATTTGCTTGTACAGGATCTAGATTATTATTTTCTAAAGAATACATTTCTCCTGTCAACTGCCTGGGGTCAAGTCCTGGTAATTGATGTTTAGGTATAAATTGATTTGCTATATTAGCATACTGCCAAAGTTTGTTTTGATTGTTTGGAACTATATCTATTCTTTTATTTGGAGAATTAATAATTGCAGTTAAGTCTGTATCTGGATTTGATTTTTGATTAGTATTCATATCTATATTAGCACTATAATCTTGTTGGCCAAACATCCCTTGTTGACCAGCTTTTCCTTGTTGACCAATAGATACATTAGAACCTAACTCTTTTGCCTTTGCATTAAAAGCATTTTCATACTTTACTACTTGAGCATGATTATGTGGATCAAATCCTGTCCAATCATACCAATCATTTCTTTTTTTGTATACTTCAAATTGTTCAGGGGTTATATTTCCATATAATCCTGTAGAGTTTTGATGTTGTGCAGGTACATTTGTATCTGCTATTGCAGTCTTACTAACTACAGCAGGTAGAGCAGTCCCTTTAGTTATATTATGCCAAGTACCATCAGGTCTTTTTATATACCCTGCTGCTATTGCTTCTTCCTCAGAATTAAATGTAAGAGGTTTAGGTGGATCAGTAGGCCCTCCATTTACTAGTTTTATACCCTTCTTAGCAGCTTTAACTGGATTGTTTTTAGTTATAGGATCTTTATCAATTGCTACAATTCCTTTACCATATGCTTCTGCACTTACTTTTTTTCCTAAAAGACTAGAGTGTTCATCTGCTGCATCATTAATAGCTGTTTGAAAATTAGCTAATTTTGTTTTACTTATAGCAATCTCCTTAAGTCTACTATCTCCTGCTTTTTGTATCATGTTTGCTGTTGATTTATTTAGAGATCCCCATTTAGTATTATCTGCATCATTGGCTATGGTGGAAGCTTTACCCATATAAGAATTTGCTTTATTCTCTTGACCAGCTAATTTTGCTCCCATAGATTTAAATGTTCCTCCATAATCATCATATAATTTCATAAGTTGATTGTCTCCTGTAGATTTAATTACATCATTACTTGCTCTGATATTTCCTAGAACAATTCCTGTAGTAGAAGGTTGTCCTGTATTAGGATCTATATTTCCACCATCTTGCATTTCATACATTGGTTCTCCTCCTTCAACCTCTATTTGAGAACCATTTTGAGAACCATAGTTTACACCTATTCCTCCATTATTATGAGAAGCTCCTTTAAACATTATTGTTTCTCCAGAACCTGGCATATATGGATTATGAGAAATAGGTTGTGCTTTACCTCCCCATTGAGTTTGTAATTGTCCTCCCATCTGTAATTGCCCACCTATTGCAAATGGTTCAACAGGATGTGTAGAATTTGAACTTAAATCATGTCGATATTGATGACCTTGTGGAGAATTCATATATGTTTCATATCTACTTTGATTAACAAATTCTCTATTTATTTTTGGATCAAATCCAGAATCTCCTGGTTTTTTACCATAATATAAATAATAACCTTGTTCCCCATTTATACCATGTTGTACACCACCTTGTGTACCAACAGCATATCTAAATCTATCTTCATTTATAGTAGGATTTGTATTAGGTATAATTGTGGTATTTGATAATGCATCTTTAGTTATTCTATTAGGAGGATTTATTAAGCCTCCCATAGCATAAGTTTCCATTGCTCTTTCACTAGGAGGAACATAATCTCTTAAATTACCTCCTGTTCTTAATGAACTCATTCCTTCATGTGCAAAATCATAAATATCTTTTGCAGAATGATCTCCAAATTTAGTTATAAGTTGAGGATTCCAATCATTTATTGACCCACCTTCTTTCATATATGATTGATTCTGTCCATGTATACTTTTACTTGTTGCTGCTGTCTGTATTCCTTTTATATTTCTATTAACTGCTGATTGGGTGCTTTTAATTTTTCCTGCATCACCAAATGCATTATCTAATCCTCCCCCTATTGCACCTAATACAGGAGAAGCAATTGCACCAAAAATAGGACCAACTCCAGGAATCATATTTACAACATCTCCTACAACTTTTCCTGTTTGAAACCCTGCATTATCATCATATGCTTGTCCAACCATTCCTGTTGCCATATTTGATAATCCCCCATAATCAAAACCTTCTTGTGCATTAAATTCTCCACCTTGTCTAAAGTTTTTGATATTAGAGTCATTCAAAGGTTCATATCCACCATTATCATACAAAGAGTAATCATTACCATATGTGTTTTGTATTTCTCCTCCTCCTTGAAAGTTTCCACCATTTTGGTTTAAGATATTAGAACCTATTCCATTAATAGGAAATAAATTATTTCCTGATATTGGTTGTCTAAATGCTAAATTTCTTTTATGTTGTGTATCTTCTTGTTGTTGTTGTGCACCTACATCAATAGAATTTACTGCCTGTAATTGTATATCTGATACTCCTTTATTTTGTTGTGCAGTTCTAAGTTGTTTACGTTCATTTTCAAATGCTTGTGCAGCATTACTAATATCTGTTACAGTATTTGTTATTTGTCCTACTATGGGTATATTTGATTTTTTTACTCCTTGAGTTGCTGATGTAGTGGTATCAAATCCTTTTATACCACCAATACTATTGTCTGTAGAACCTTTAGGAGTTAATTGACTAACAGGTTGTAATTGTTGTCTAGATTGTGGAATCTGTTGATAACCTGTTTCAAATCCTGTATAATTATTATCATAGTAATCATTACCAGGATCAGTACTTACTCCTCCCTGAGCATTCTTGATACTATTTGCTAATTGTGCTTTTTTAAATTCTTTACCATGCACTTTTAAAAATGCTTCTTGGGTAGGGAACTTTTTATAAAAAGATTTCTCATCTTTTGCTTTAGCTATTTTTAACATTAATTGTTTCATAATTTCTTAGATTTGGTCCATCCAACCCCCAGGTTGTTTAGTATTATAATTACTGAAATTTGTAAGTTGGTCTAACTCTTCACCATTTTGAGAAAGAGGATACTCTATAACATTCTTAGTACCTTTTTTAAACTTATAGTTCTTCCCAGGTTTCATTATTTGCTGTTCTCCTTTATCTGAAATCCCTAGTAAAAGTTGTGTTAATGATTTTCCTGTTATAGGATTAGGTTGCATTGTTATATTTCCTCCTGTTATTCTTGTAACTTCTCCTGGGTGATCCCACTGGCCATTATCATCATCAATTATATTTCCATTTTGACTAATACTCTTTGGTTGAAAATCTAATCCTTCTCTATAATATTGCATTTCTTTACCATTCTGTGCATTGGTTTTGGGTTTCTTTTTATGTTTATTATTAGAAGTAATAGAATCAGTTCTTGCATACATCATTCCTGTTGCTCCTGGAAGTGTTCCTCCCATTTGAAATTGTCCTCCCCATGCTGGATTTTTATTATTAGCAATAGAAGTATACCCATCGCCATGAAATCCTTCTGGAGTTGTTACTTTTGAGTTATTATAATTTTCTAACCAGTTTTTCATTATTTATAACTTATTTGACTAGGAGCAAGAATAAATTGTGAAGTTAAGTGAATATCATTTGTATTATCTAAAATTTGACGAATTTTTAAATCCTTTCCTCTTAGTGGTGCTTTCTTATAAGTTCTCTGAGAATAATCCATATTAGATTGATTAATTTCTTTATCTATAGAAAGATTAATACAAGAGGTATTAAATAATGGAACTTGGGAGTCTTTTTGTACAGACCAGAATGAATTATACTGATAAAAACTATCACTCTTAGTATAGAGAATAGTTTTACTATCAATATTGAATTTTGGGTATAACATATATTCTTTCATATTATTTAAAGGTTTTGCAACCAAATTAAGCAATCCAGAACTTTGTTGGTTATTATAAATGATTGATTTATTGAACCACTTGTCATTAGTTTCTATTCTTGTGTTATAATTAAATACACCAGTTGTTGAAGGAAGATATTTATATGCTTTTGTATAATCTTTTATATTTTGAACTATTTCATCATTAAACTGATAAGAAATAGGATATTCAAGAACATAGGGTTCTATACTTCCATAGAATGAATTATATAATTGTATATTGGTTAAATGTCTCCAAATACACCCTGTGTTGGTTTGAACTAACTTAATACCTATATAATCATGATTTGTAATATTTTTTATAGATACTGTTTTTTCAAAAGAACAATCCCCTGTAGACTTAATAGTAACCATAGTTACATTGCTGTTTACAATATAACTTATTCCTTTTACAAGTGTCTTTTTAGTTATATTTTCTGCAATACTATTTCCAAATTGATCAAAGATTGAAAATGGTCCTACATTTGGTCCAACTTGTGTTAATTTTATTACTATTATTTTTGACATTAGCAAGGTCCATTTAAAACTATTGATACTCCACCAGGTACGGACTCTAGTATTTCTGCACAGAAAGATACAATGGATTCTCCTCCTCCTATATTACCAACTGATATTTCAGTATTTCCTCCTGAACAGTTTTTATAGAAAATGGTAACCACACCTCCAGTATATTTTGTTGCAGTATAAGAATAACATGTTTCTAATACTGTAGTAGAGGATGTTGTGGTAGTAGTTCCTGAACAACTATTTATTTCAGTTATTATCCCATCTACAACATGATAAACAGAATCAGTAAACATACTTTCTTCTGTAAAATACCAACCATCAGGAATTGTTGTACAATCTGTTCCTGTAGTTCCATCATATATAGTTTGACCTATAGATAAATCAATATAAGAGCCAATGATAAAGAAAACTGTTGTTTCATTTGCTGACATAAAAGTTATTGCATTACAAGCATCAATCTGACTTCCAGTAGATACAACTGGAGAAGTTACAGGTATAGTATCATATCCTGTGACAAAGTGATTATTAGTTAATCCCATAGGTCTTTGACAAATTGGTAATACTGTTATTATTGCTGTTCCTTCAAGAGTACAATCAGTTAATGTTATAATTCCTTCTAAATTACAATCAAGTGGGGTACTTGTAGTTGTAGTAGTTGTGGTTGAACTTGTACTAGATGATGTAGTTGTAGTTGTACTTGGAGTAGAAATTAATTCTCCTACAACAAAATCAAAATTATCACAACATCCATTTACTCCAGAATAAAAGAAATTATTTTCTGCTATATAAAAATTAGGAATATAACTATGAAAAGAAATCCAAGATTGAGTATTCATATTAAAAGAAAGCGTCCAACTCTTATTACAAAAATAGTCTTGGTCTTTTAAAACTATAATTGTTTTTACTAGGCCCTCCATAATATAATACTGATTTAATATACCATCATACTGAATATTATTATCTAGTGGAATATAATCTAATTTACTAATTATAATTCTATCAAATTTACTATCATATACACCATGTATACCAATACCATTAAAATGATTATCAGTATTGATATTAGGAAAGTATCTAAGAATTTCAAAAGGGAGATGATCTGTAAGAAATCTATTCATCCCTGAACCAAATCTAGATAAATCTATTACTTTAGTTCCTTCTACTAAAAAGATTTGCCCTCTTTTAGCATCAATTGTTACTTGACCATTTGGAATTTTTAATAACATTTTATTTTGACTTCCTACATACCCTAGGTCTGTTTCTGCAAAGTCTATTGGTGGTGACTTTTTAAACATATTAGGATTACCTACATATGCTGCTTGGGGATTGCTTGTATCTATAGTTAATAAGTTGTCATACATTAATGATTTATTTTCAAACCTTGCTAATATAGCCTTATTCTGAATCCCATCTAATGATATTAGTTTTCCATAGTTTTGAGGAAAATCAAAATATGATAATGCTCTATAAGTCAACCAACTATTTACTCTATTATCAGAATCAATGTTTTGTGGATCTGAATAAATTGCTCTAAATGGATAATGAGTATAACAGGCATTTCCATTCCAATCTGGAGGAAGATGTGTAAATGTATTTTCTTTATTTTGTTTTGAATAAGTTACATTATATGTATATGTGTTGTCATTAAGAATACTTACAAAACTTTCTTGTAACCAATCATCAGGAATACCTGTAGAAACATGCGGCCAAAAGTCTCCTTCTTTATTATTAAATGCTTGTCTTAAATCCGTATTATAAGAACTTTCACAATAAAAATTAGGAATACCATAAGCAAATAAATAAAAATATCCATTATAGAATGTCCTCTCACTTCCACTTACAGGAAGAGGATCATTAGGACAATCAAAATTATGTGCTTTATATGATATAATATTTATCATCGTACTTGGTAAACTACCATGAGTATTTTGAATATCATAGTTTTCTAATACTGATCTAGCAGAATGCCAATATTTTGGATATGCCACATTTCCAATTTCATCATAAAATACATCTGAATCATCAGGAGTTCCAACTCTATTATCTATAAAAAAAGGAAGTTTTGTTTTAAAAGCAAACCTAGAGATAAAAGTATCCCCCCCAAATATAGTATCATTAATAGTGTCAGATAACATTTTCTGATATCCTGTGTCAATAGTTTCATAAGAATATATCTGTCCCCATTGATTTATAAATGTATTTTTTAATGAGGCATAATAAGATACAACTTGTATTGGTTGTTGTTTTTCAGGAGTTGCACACATTCCACTATTACCAATAGTAACTCTAGATTTTTCTATAATAGGAGCAGTAGGAAAAGGAAGAGGAATTAAAGGTGTAGTTTTATCTTCTAAAGTTTCATTAGTTTTAATATAGACAGAAGTTTCTCTCTCATAATTATTTATAGGAATGTTATCATCTTCTACTTCTTGTATAACAGGAATAAGATAATTTATTAATTCTATCTTTCGTTGTTTGATACCTAAATCATTTGGAATTTCAGAATTATAATCATAACTAGCTATTGAGTTATATGAATAAGCAAAATTCTTTCTGGTTATACCATTAATATATATAGTTAAATATGCCTGATAGGCAGCAAAAAGTGCTGTAACACTAAAAGGACTTGTTATAGCACCTAAGGCACTAGAACTATCTAAAGCATCTTTTTGTGCTTCTTTTGTTAGAAGTCTATATTTAGCATTATTTTTTACTTCTACAAAATGTGCTTTTCCTGCACCGAACATTACATTTTCTAATTTAAGAATATTTCCTAAAAAGGGTTGTGCAAAAGAAGTTTCTGGAGAATTGAATACTTGTCTATATTTACTATCATTAGATGTAATTGCTTGTAAAGGAGAAATTCCTGTACAATCTAAAGAAGATCTTCTAGAAAATCCTATAATAATTTGATTTTGAATAACTGTTGCTTGAGGAATAATAGAAGCTGCTAAATGACTTCCACCACACCAAGTACTATGATTATACTCACTAACATCTGGAGGAAACCCAACATTAACTCTAGTAATTTGTGTAGTATAACCTGTATAACATCCACCTCTTATATAAGCACTAGAAGAGTCAAACAAGGTATTATTGTTTGTAAAAGGATCATTCCAATAAGTATGTGCTCCTGGTCCACTATTATCTACAATATATAAATCATAGTTTCCTGGACCAATTGTAACTATTCCAGTATTAGTGATTGGTCTTGTAACAGAACAAAACTCTAGGGTTTGATTTAATGTTAATATTTGAGTTACTTGTTTATTACTACTAGGATCAGTATAAGATACTATTGCAGTATTTGTCAAAGGGTCAACTGCATTTGCTGTCACTAACCAAGGAGTAGAGAGTTGTGACCAAGCATTATTATTAATATTTAAAAATGGGTCTGCATTTAAATCATTATAAGGATAATTAGGAAAATAATAATCTTGGTTTTCTCTAGTATATTTATTTACATTACGTAATATTCCTTTAGCTATAATTGATTTATTAGTACTTCTATTTCCTCTGACTATTTTATAACCTACTATTGCTTGTTTTTGTTCAAAAGTTAGTGTAGAAAGATTAATAGCAGTTTTAACTTGTTGTACATCTAATTTCACACCAATAGGATATACAGATTCACTCTGCATAACCATATTATTCGTAGTAGTATATATTGCTGATTCAAATATAGGACTAACTAATATATCTGGAAACTTATGATGTCTAATATTTTGTCCTGCTAAACTTCCCCATTCATCAGTATTACAAGGGTATTGTTCAAGAGATTCCCAATATGCAAATTCTCCATATTGATAGGCTACTGATGTTCCTATATTCATATCTAAAGAACTTCCTATCATAGTGGCTGTATTATATATCTGCCAATATGGTGCACTTATTCCTGTTCCAATAAAATCTGGGTTAGATTCTAATATATTAGGAAGTGATTCTTCTAATGGGGTTATAATTCTTCCAGGAATATGAAAACCATCTGTTTGTTTTCCATTAGTTAAAAGAAAAACTATTTCAAAGGAATATACTTCATCTCTTAAATATCCTCTAAGATTAGTAGCATTTAATTCATTTGAATAATTTTCTGTATTAGGAATTTTATATGTCTCCCATTGTAATCTTATATTAGAAGCAATAGACTGATAATTAATTCTATCAATAGAAGTAAGTCCATCCCAAACTAAAACATCTTGAACATTAGTAACATCCTCAGCCAAATCATAATAAGGAAATTTCTCAAAAATATCATTAATAGATAATTGTATTGCAGTTACATCTTGTCCTGTATAAGTAATTTGTTTATTACTTTTATCAATAAAATAAGTTCCTACTAATGCAACAGAGGTTATATCATTAATAGTTTTAATGACTGCTAGATTATAATATTTAAACTCTCCAGTAATATCAAGATTATTTATATTAACAACAATAGATTTTCCCACATTATAATTATAGTTAACAGTAATTAAATGTATATCAGCAATAGGAGTAGGATTAGTAACTGAATAATAAGAAGTATAAGGATTTCCAGCAACATCTGAGTATTGTGCAGCAAATTGATATGTACCTGCAAGCAATGTGCCTCCCATAGTCACATCTACTATAGATACATTTGGTATACTAAAATTAGGTTGTAGTTTTAGTTTGTTACAGTTTAATTTTGTTGAATATATAGGATTACATAGTTCAGAATTATCTGCTAATAGATAAGGAATATTATCAATATCTAAATATCTTCTTGAGTTAAATCCATCTGTCCAATAGATTTCTGTAGTACAATTAGTAATTTTACTAGTAATCTTATGTATAGGATAGTTGATGTTAAATCCTAGACAAGGATCATTTATTGATGTTTTATAATTACAATCATTATTATCCATGTATCCTATTTCAGAACCTTCTAATAAAGGGTTAACAAGAAAAAACATATGTTTTTCTCTTTCTTCTATAAAATAAGTACCTATTAAAACATAGTCTTTAGGAAAAGAAAGGCAGAATTCATTTCCTGTTTCATTTTGATAAGTAATAGTATTAGCATCAAAGTTTTCTACAGCAGCATTTAATGCATATGTAAGATTTCCCTTCTTAATTTCAGAAAGAAAACTGTCCATATTCATTCCAGTACTAGCAGAATTATATTCCTGACTAATATTACTCTGATTACCTATTCCTAATACTTGCTTAATTTGATTTAATTGATCTGCCATAATAAAAATTAATTGTTTCTCCTACGACCGTATCTATCTGTACGATTTGGAAGTTCATACATATTATGTCTATTTAAATCATTTTTTATTCTTCTTTGTTTATCCCAACTTGTCTGTTTTTTTATCTCAATATCAGCTAAAATATAGGATTCTTCATATATTTGTTTGTGATAAACTAATTTTTGTTGTAACTGTTTAAAAGTTTCATCATTAGTTTGATTTGTAAGAGTTTCAAATGATTTAAATCTTAAAAAAGATTCTATATATTCTTTTATACGATAGTTATCTGGCATTAGTTGATTACCACTATCATCAGATTCTGTAGAATAAAATATTAAATGAACAACTCCTCTTCTAAAATTAGTAACAAATTTATTATCTCTAATATCAAAAGAATCTATAGTAGAAGACCCTGGAGTAGTATTATTAACAGGATATTGATGATTATTAGTATTTATATATTCTACACTACAGTGTTGTTTTGCAGAAATATTTCCTGGTTTTAAAAGATAGTTATGAGTAAATGATCGCATAAGACTATTATTTGTCTTATAAACTGCCTGTATAATTTCTGGCATACAATGACCATCACATTCGGGGTCTCTACATTCTTCTCTTTTACATTGTCTATTACCAAAAGTTAATGGAGATACTTGTATAGTAGTAACAGAGTTTGCTTGAGAATAAAATGAGTTTGCAGATTGATATGGATATGCATTTACTTCTGTACACATCCAAGCTTCTCTTACAGCAAAGAAATTATCTGGTAGTCTTGTTTCAAAGTCTTCTATTAATAATGTTTCTTCACTAATTATATAAGAAGATCTTCCTAATTTGTCTAAAGCTCTGTTAAGATATGTAGGGAATAATAAATCATCTAAAGCACCTGTATCATAATATGACTTTAGTTCCTCTTTAACAAGAGCATAACTAGGTTCTGGACTAATAAAATTATATTTGTAAAATGCACTCATAGTTATTTAGTGTCTCCACTCTTTATAAATGTGTTGATATTTATTATCAGTTTTTAAATAATGAGCTAATAATCTTGATGTAAGTCTTGACGGTTTAAAATACCACAACCCAGAATTCTTAAAGCGAGAAGAGAATTTAAACCAAACCCATCCGAAGAAATACCCCTCTGTATGATAATTAAAGTTATAAATAACTTTTCCTTTTTCTTTGGTCTTTTGCCAATCAATAGGAAGATTAATAACTTCCTTATCAAAAAACATTTTAGTTTTTTTTCTTTTCTTTTTATTAATAGAAAATTCCCCAAAACCACAAGGAAGTCTAGCTTTTTCTCCTGTCTCTAGAATATGTTCTTTAAATTTTTCATTAAAAGTATAAGCAACATTTCTCCAACTATCATAAGAGATTTCTATGTGTTTATTCTTTTTACAGAAATCATTATAATTATCTTTACTAGCACTTCTCCAGTCTACTTTTACACGCATATTAGTCTGTTGGTTTTGAGTTAGGGGCTTGACCATCAATATTATTCTCAGTGTTATCAGACTTCAAGTTGAAGTAAGTAGATAATAATTTCTGAGAAGTCATTTGTAAAACTTGTTGTTCTAAATAACCTGGAAGAGGAAACTCTTTATCTAAAGGATTTTGACATAATTGATCTAATGTGTATTCGGGAGAACCACATCCACATTCTGGATACATAATTTCATTAATAATATCTTCTTCAAATAAAGCTGCGATTCTAATAGAAACTATATCAGGATTATTTACATAGAGATAATCATTAGAAATCCAGAAATATTCTTCTTTCTTTATTATAGGAAGTTTTAAAAGATTCAAATATCTATTAATAGATATTTCTTTTAATTTCTTTCCTTTACCACTCATAGCATTTATAGAATAAACACCTTGAATTAAATATTGATAATTTCCTTCTGAAATTCTAGGGAGTTTAAACTTTGTTCTTGCTATAGTGCACTCATTTACAAATCCACAACATTCAGAAATAGAAACTTCTTCCATTTCCAAACAAGGAATTGTAGTAAAAATTGTATCAGTTGACCATAGTTTTCTAAGATTTGTATCCCTTTTAATTAAAAGAAGAGAATTATTTCTTATCTCACTGGCTAAAGCTCTATCTGTTGTTAGAGCATCTGTTGATAGTAACTTATGCATTGCTCGAACATCACTTACTAATTTTCTTAATGTTGCCATAATTATTTATATTTCCAAAAATATCCCAATACAGATTTTATTTCACCATTAGTTACTTTACTTATGTCTGCTTTTGCAGACACTTTATTAAAACCAAATAGGTATTGAAATTATATTTTTATCTATTTTATCAACTACTTCTAGTAGTGCACCTGCATTAGAGGAACCATAGTTATGTTCTAACCAATTAGAACCACCACATATAGATGGTACATTAATATATCTACCTGATTTACCAATATTAACTGAATAAGTATGTAAGTCG
>OCZT010004633.1_pt1 | contig 13818 bp, 7 predicted proteins | sample 1539031 | NCBI WGS metagenome assembly OCZT01 (sample SAMEA3539308, study PRJEB22396) | soil metagenome | biome: tundra; feature: field; material: soil | place: USA | collected 2010-05 | depth 0.15 m
TTTTTGATGCTCTTTGTGGTGACAATCTATATTGAGCTTATTCAGATTAGAACAGAAAATCCCGGATTTCTCCAGGACTTGTCGATGCATGGTGAAGTGCTTTTCATAGCACCGTCCGTGTTATCGGTTGCCTTTTATTCTTGTTGTCATGTCTGCATCAGGAATTGTCATTAGTACTCAAGTTTGTCCCGTTCAGCGCTATCATCCATACGTGTAGCATCTAATTCATATCCCTTTGCAATATGATCTAAAATTGCTGAAGTATTTGGATACTTGTTTCTTAGTCTATTTGCCAAATTAAAGAAATATTTTGCATGTCCTCTTTCAATATCTCCACCATCAAAAGCGCCTCTTGTTGAAGAGCCTCGCTTATTATAAGTTGCAGCTGAAAAACCGCTCTTGAGTTCTTTGGTATTAATTGTCTCTATCAAATTACAGATTTCTTCTGGAGGCCAACTATCATCATTTTCAGGATATTGAGCTAACATGTGTCCAATAGTATCATCTGCAATTTCAAGACGATCGATATTAATAGCAAGTTCTCTTACCCTTTTAACCCATGAATTTAGAAAATCAACATCAATCTTTCCGACTCCATCAACACCTGGAATCTTTTTCCAAGAATATAGAAGCTGAAATGCATACTTAGCCCTATTCTTAATTTGTTCCTCCGTTAACTCTTTACTTTCCTCTTCTAGAATATCATCTTTATTTGGCTTATAAGCCGATTTAAGTAAATCAATAAAAAAGTCGGGATTTTTGGCAATCTCTTCATGAAGCAATTTTGGACTTCTAGTATTCCCGTAGGAAGCAAGGAAGGGTAGATAAAGCCATTCAAGTCTTACTAAAAATGTTTTATCTGTTTCTTCTCTTTTATCAATCGTTTCAAATAGCTTTCCTAATTCATATCCCTCAAATCTAATATCTTCGCTAGCAATTTCAGTTGCAGCCTTCGCTAGAAGAGTCTCTATTATTTTTGTCGGAATTTCATTAACATTGTGAACATGTGTTAATCGCAGTAAAATACCTCCTATATTCTATAAGATGATTAATGCCAATTACTTTTTCCTCAGGTGTTAGACCCCAAAAATTAGGAAACATTTTTGTCCAATAAACTTTTTTTATCTCTTCGTTTGTGGAGTCAATAAAATCCCAAAGCCTTTTTGTTTGAATTATTGGAACAAATAGCTGAGCTAGAGCATTGTTAGTGAAATTTTGGTTGGATAATTTCTGGTATAATTCTAATAGCCATTCTGTTCCAATTATTAAATATTTTCTTTGAATAAAATGATATATAAATCTAAAATCGCCCTTTTCATTATTTAGTAAATCACAGATATAAAGTATTTCTGATTGATCTTCTAGGAAAAATGCTAAAGTATTACCAAGCGTCCAAGGTTCTTTAACTGAGTAACTTAGCTCAACAATTTTCTCAATGCCATATTTAGTATAAATATTGCTTAAACTTTTAACCCGTATATCATTTATTCTTTTGGCTTGTTCTTCATCAGATACTTTTATATGATTAAATCCCTCTGGAAACTTAGGCCAATATTCGTCAAACATCCATTTGCACTTTAAAATGTCATCAGAAGGTTGAAGTTCATTGTATAATTTTTCATAACGTGACAGTTCAGATTCTGACATTGCCCATTTTGCATCTGGAAAAGATCTATGATGAGATAAGATGTCTCGCAATTTGTTCCAGGGTTGATATTCATTTAGTTTTACTGCAGTAATGTTCTTTTCCAAGAAAATAAGAACCTTATCTCTATCTTTAGGTAATAAATTCACAGAAACTTCAATAAGATTTGTCAATTTTGTTTCAGAAAAATCAAATATTGAAATTAGCAAATCAACCACCGCTGAATGTGTAGCAAAGATCTCTTGATAAGTATAAAACTTTTCGAAATCATGATCAAAAAGTCTCCATCTCATTTTGCTAGTTGGTGATGCTGTTCCACCTGTAGATTCTGGTAACATTCTAATAAGTAAAGTCCACGCTACCTCATACTCTTTTGTAGTGAGTAACTTTAATACTTCCATAACAGTTTCAAAAGGTGCGAAACTTTGAAAATGCCAGGGTTTGAAAATTTCAGTAAGACTGTTTATTGGTCTATTTGATAAGGTTCCTCCAGGGTCTACGGCTGAGAGTCTTGCAAAAATAACAGATACACGAGATAAATATTCAGGCACCCAAGCAAGATTTTCTAAAGCCCATAATAACCCTGTATGATAACTTTGAGAAGTTAAAAATCCAGGATCTTCATCGAACAATGCAACAACTGGTGATTTCTCTTTTGAAAGATTAGTTTCAACAGCATTAAGAAATTCATTTGGAGAAGCCTCTGCAATTAAAGGTAATCTTGCTTCAATAGATTTCCAAAGAAGTGGGTTATTTGAACTTAAAAGCTCCCTAATAATTGAATCAACCCATAATTCTCCACTTATGGACAAATTGAAATGCAATTGACTATCGAAAATTGAAATCAGGATCAGTGATTGAATTATCCCTTCTCTAATCCATCCAGAATATTGCATGTTCTTTCCAAAAACCATTGACAAATGCCTATTTCCCGGGACAAGTTCAAAAGCGGGGTCTATTTCATTTAATATTTCAATAACCGAAAGGTGGAGCAATTCAAAATCATTTCTTGTCAGGTATTTTGAAATGTTGATCCAAGAATCTAATGGTGCAGCAAGTCTCCATTGACTTCCTATTTTTACTAAGGGTGAATCAGAAGAATGGAGCCAACGGACTAGTTTTTTTGAATATTCCTCATAACTTTCACCAGAGATTTTAGTAAGAATGCTTCTGTCATTTTCAGATTCCTCATTCCATCTTCCGACCAATAAAGCAGGTACAATTTCTCTAACATTTTCAGCTTTTGCCCACTCGGGAATATTTCTATTAAATTCAAGTTGTCGTCTTAGAATGGTTATATTTCTAGCTGATTCTTTGGAATACTTTTCAGCAAGTTCTTTTTTGATGCCTGATTTTACTAATGCTTCAATGAATGATTCTCGAGAAATTTGTGGTAAAACAATTTTGTTACTCCAATTGGTAGATGAATCTGCCCCAAGTGGTGTCAGAACCGTGTGACCATTTTTTACAGCTCTGTTAAATATACCAATATCTTCAATTCTAGGGATTAGAATAATTGGATTTTTGAAAACGGAGAATCTTCTAAAAGTTTCAATATTGTCAATGATGATACTCCTAGCAAAAAAATCCTCTTCTTTATTGGGGTCTTTTTTAAAACATGATATAATAAATGCTAGTGCTTCTTCTCTAGAAGCTGCCTGAATTGCCGTAACATTAGGAGTTGAAGATAACTCAAATACTTTGTCAATTTGTTTTTTTCGACCACCTAATAAAACCTCAGGACTTAATTTATTTTTGGGACCAATACTCCATTCATCCCAAAAATCCTCAGTAGATTGGATTCCTTCATTTGGATATTTCTCTAAATGTTTTATTGCAAGCCATGCAGATACAGTGGGAGCAATTTCAAGCCATTCATCTAGTTCCTTCGCACTTATAATTTTAATATCTTTCCAAATACCTTCTTTCTTTTTTTCGGAAACCCATTTTTCACTTTTTGCCCAAATACGAGGTGTTACAAATACAAAAGTCGATTCAGAGGGAATGTAACCTAAGGGATTTTTACTTCTTTTTTCATAATCTGAATTTGCTTTCTTCTTAATATCAGAGTTCGTCCCCATTTCCCAAAGTGATATTCCAATTGGTAAGTACTCAGTTTCATCAGATACTTCGAGGATTCCATCCCATCCACCGATTAGTACATTTTCGCCAGATGGGAAGTTGATGCTTTTAATTGAATTAGAGGTGGCTCTTATTAGTTTTCTAATTAATTGTGGTAGAGTATCTTGGCAGTCTCTTCTTTTTGCCCAGTTAGTAATGTCAGTAGTGTCAATCCATTTCATTTCTGTAATTTTATTTGTAAAGAACCCTATTAAAAAGATTGATAAATCTTTAACCTGGAACACCGTCATAAAGTTATCGGTGTGCGAGGGCTTTATCACGATCGCGGTATAGTAGTTTGTTGATAGATGATTCGAACGTTTATTTGTTTTGTACACTGTCAAGGTAACTTTGCAAATATTGTGACAAGCAAATTACCTCAATTGACCGTGTTAAACAAGTGCTTTGTTTTTAGTCAAGTGTCAAGTGGAATACAATCTGTCTTTTTTGTCAATCATGAGGAGATAATATTTTGTAAGCTCTTTTAAAAGCTTTGGTTTGCGCTTCAGCCGGTGTGGCTTTTAAATGTGCTTGCAAAACTTAAAATATTATTTATGAGATAGTTTGTTAAGGATCTCGTTGTAATTATGATACCCACCTTTCTCAAGCTCAAAAATAATTAAGCTTCTGAAATCTTTAACAATTCTTGGAAGACTAAGCAAAACTCTGTCAATGGATTTTTCCATGAATATTCCACTATGCTCAATAAAATTCCTTTGTTCGTAAGTTTCGAACAGAATTTGATTATAAAAGTCTTTTAAATAATTTTCTTTTTGTTGATCATCATTTGACATAAACCAGGACAATCTTTCATTAACGTACGGATGATTAATTACCTCATTCAATCTTTTGAAATTTATGTCACCTAAATATTGAGGATTCATTAAGGAATTCAATTCTTCATTTGAGATATTTAAAATATTATTAATTCCAAGGGAATTTAAAACTGGACTTTTAATATATGAATGATGAAGAACCCTAAAGGCCAGACTGAAGAAGCTATATACAAAATTTGGAAGACAATGTATACTAAGAATCGTTGATATTGAATTAAATACTTTTTTGCTTGTGTAATTTTCTGATTCAAAAAAAGATTCAAGAAAACGCCAATAATTTACAATTTTATATTCCTTAAAATCTGAGTTAAGAGCGTGAAAATATATTTTATCAAGATCGTAGAACTTTTTGACAAGTTTGTCGTTGGAGTTTTTAAGTGTTTCATATACACTATCGTCAGCAAGTTTCTTAATCTCATCATCATTGATTGGAATAAGTACGCTTTTATGTCTAATATTCTGGTCGATATCGATTACAATAAAATCATCTTGGTCAAGTCGGGCTTTTTTCTCAAGAGTTGCATTAAAATAGTTCAATGCATTATTTATGTGACGGATAGCATTCTCTTTCCCTACATTATCATTATTCTCACTTAAGGTTAATTGGGCAAACAGTTTCCCTTTTCCATTATAAAATGTCCTATATTCTTTGTTTGTACCTCTCTTTATTCTGGTTTCTTTTCTGAGTTGGTTGGAGAATTTTACTATCCCAAATTCTGAGGAAATTGGACAATGAGCTTTTATATTCGTTAAGCTGAAAATAAAGGTTTTTTCTTTTACAGAATTCTTGAATAAATAATAAATACCTTCAAACTGTTGCTGAAGAGTTCTGTTTTTTAAATAACTACTAAGTTTGTCATAAAATACTTCAGGGTTTTCGATTTTATCATATTTCAGTTTAAGTAAGGATTCTGGTAAGGGGATCTCTGTTCTGACCTTATTGTTTTTAATTTCGAATTTTGTCGATAGTATTCTATCAAATAGTTTTTCCAAATCTTTTTGAGGAAATCCAGCAAAAATAAATTCAGAAATAATAATGGGGGTGAAATATTTGAACCGATTAATAATGTCTTTTCTTAATGGCCTAATTGTTGCAATACATTCGATTATTTTAGACAATGAATTTTTAAAAAGAGTTCCGTCAAGAATCGAGATAAATGTAGTTATGGAGTTTAATAGAATAATTCGAATGTTAGGATCCTTAAAGTTTTTATGCAAATTTATATCCCTCAATTGGATACTATAGAATTCTTTAATAATTAGATCATTTGAATTAAGGTACTTATTCTTAAAATAATGATGCAAGTATTTCTCTGAATGAGAAGAATAGTTTTCAAGTTGAAATTTAATTTTTTCTAGGAGAGATCTATGATTTTCTAGGCTTGGGAATGTTGGCTTACCTAAGTTTGACAAAGTATAATCAAAGAAGTCAGCGAAAAAGTTTACTTTATCGGCTACAATAATTTCAGGATTAGTAATTTGATTATTAAAGTGATAGTTCATTTAAGCTCAATAATTCTAATTTCTTCTTCTGTCAATCCGTAAAGTTGAAATACAATTTCATTTATTCTATTTTCACAATAATTGATTTTTGAGTCGATCTGATTGATTTTTGTCTGAAGTTTTAATTCATATTTTTCTTTGTTAATCTGAAGAAGTTCGTTAACCAGGTTTACAATCTCTTCATGTAATTCTTTCTCTATTTGGTTATTAAAGTCAATAGTTTTTATTGGAAAGTTTTTAAAAATTACATAGCTTGGTTCGTAGAAACCACCTCTAAGTTTTGGAAGAAACTTCTCAAATAGATAATTATTTAGTTTACTATTAAGAAGACCTAAAAGATATTTATCCTCAGTTGAGATAATATAACATTTTTGATTAATGTACCAACAATTGGTATCAAACGTAAACTCAGGCTTTTTTAAAATATTTGGGTATATTATCTTTGGTTTCTCAAATTCATGATAATAATCGCATGCTCTAAGTTCCCACCAATAATCACCCTTGTCAAATCGTTTTTCAGCTTTTTCTTTAAAGGGTTCGAGATGTTTTGCAATACTATTATAGTTTTCCTCTAACCACTTCCATGCATTTTTAGGATTACTTCCTCTTAGATTGGTAAAGCCTTTCGGGAATAATATTAAGTAGTTTTCACTTTTGGGAAGTTGATAACATTTGATATCACGTCCGGCCAAGAAAGGCTTTATGACTTGAGCTGAAGACTTATCTTTTTGAATCAGATCTTTTTTCGTGGTTTCATCTATTACAAAAGCTTCGTTTAGACCAGTAATAATTCCTCGAAATATTTTCCCATTGACATAATCAGAAAGCTTAATTCCTGATGCCTGTAATTTCTTTATTAGTTTTTGTTCTGAAGCAGAGGCTAAATTCCAACCCCCATCAGCAAGGGAGTTCTTACTTTTTTGTTCAAAATTCTCTTTCACATATTCGTGTAATGAAGAAAATTTTAAAGACTTAACAAGGGTTAAATCAAATGTTTTATTCTGACTAACTTGTTTTCCGACGATTAGAATGCATGGATATGTTGTTACTGTTTCAAAAACAGGGAGATCACCAAAATCAATTATTTGAAAAATACTCTGTTCTTTTAACCACTTACGTAAAGGTTCTCCGTAATTTGCACGCATCCATTTGTTTGCCACAATTACTCCATATAACCCATTGGGTTTTAATAATTTAATACTTTTCTCAATAAAATAACTGTATAAGTCTGCAACACCATGATAAACAGTATACTTTGTCTGAAAATAAACTTTTTGAGAACCTAGGAGTTCTTGTCTTACATAGGGTGGATTCCCAATAACTATATCAAATCCATCTTGTTTGAATACTTCAGGGAATGCGTTTCCCCAATTAAAAGGTTTTATTTTCTTTTCAAATCCGAAATCTAATTCGGAAGAATAAAAGTCAATGTCAATTAAACTATTTCCATCTTTAATGTTATTGTCAAGTGTCGGCAAAACCCGATCACTAAATATAGAAAGTTGATGAGCTATGGAAGCCGAAGTTTCTCCTTCCATACATTTTAACAATAAACTCAACTTGGTAACTTCCACTGCATTTACATCTATATCAACTCCAAAAATATTGTTAAGAAGAATTCTTCTTTTCTCAGCTGTTGACAAATGTCCGTCAGGCGTTAAGGGATTGTCTTTTTTACCTTTTAATGGTTTCCTATTATTACTGTAATAGTCTTTATGATAGTCTAATAAGTATTGAAAAGCACCAATCAAAAAGCTGCCACTGCCGCAGGCTGGGTCAACTATTTTGATTTTGGAAATTTCTTTTGGTGTTTTTCCTTCGATTAATCTTCCAACAGTGTTTTTAACAATATAATCTACAATGTATTGAGGTGTATAGTAAACTCCACCAGCTTTTCTGACTTCTGGTTTTTCTTCAATCTTTGCATGATGAGCAGGAGTAATCCGGATAACTTTTCCAAGAAATTGTTCATAGGCACTACCTAGAATTTCAACAGGGAGAACTGAAAATTCATAAGGACATTCCGGATAATAGAGCTCATTTATAATTGTCTTGATAACTTTGTTTTCAATTATCAAGTTTTCACTGATTCGGTCTTTCTTTTGATCAAATAATCCAGAATTGTATTTATCGTCTGCTTTCCGAAATTGTTCGAAAAGATTTGAATATAAGTTGCCTTGTTTTATCGCATGCTTAAGATTTCCATAAGGTTCGACGCTTCTGTCCTCTGCAATTCGGAGAAATATTAATCGGTCAATTGTTTGTTGGACTGCAAAATTAATCTCGTCTTCGTCAAGATTTTTATTGTTCCAACTTATATTGACAGCTAAATAGGTTCTCCATCGGTCAAGAGATTCCAAAAACTCTTTATCAACCGAAGTCGTCCCTTTTTTATGAGTGTCACTCTGAACGAATTTATCAAAACTACCTTTAAATACTTATTCTTTACTGAAGGTCTCCCAGATAAAATCAAATTCTTTTAAATAGTCACGGAATGTAAAATATTTAATTCTGGCAACGGATGCTTTGTCATACAGGTCAGGTTTTTTTGTACAATCATAAATTGCAAACTCTTCAAAATCAGTGATAATGCTAATCGGAAGTTTTGCACTCCACCCATAACGACGAATCTGATAAGCTGGATGTATATCATTCTTTACAGAAACACTTGGTTTTTTTGCTTCGACAAAGAATAATCTCTTGCCTCCTCCCAATCTAAAAGAATAATCAGGTGCTTTGGTGGCTCCACTAACTTTAACTTTGTCTTCGTGGATTACCTCCCTGTAAGCTTCTGCGGAACCTCCTTCGTTGTCGATATCCCAACCAAGTGCTTTGAAAAAAGGATCGATAAAATCACGTCGGGTCTGTGTCTCGTTATAATTCAAGTTTTTATAAGAGTCAAACTGTTCCTCGAATCGGGTCACAAGATCAGCGATTCTTTTCCGTGCAGTTAGCTTATCAATCATGGTTTATTACGTTGATGAACAAATTTAATAAAAAAGAGCGAGGGGATTTGGCTCTTTTGCTTTTGCATGCGCGTTGGGTTAAGTTTCGCGCAAAAGCAAATGTGCCAAATGAGCGATCGCGGTATATTAAAGGAGTGATCTCGGTGGAGTCTATCTCGTTGATAACGTTTGCATTGGCTATAATCGCCCGGCGGTTTATTGGTTGCCGTCCATGTCAGGGTAGGCATACGTTTTTGCAAAGTCCAGATAGATAAATGAAGGTTTGGTGTCACGATGAAACTATCTGGACTGCTGAAGGCAATTAATTATACCGTCCGAGTTGGCTGTAGGGCTATTTTGAAATTGGCGGGTTGTATACAATGTCTTTTAACTGTCTTGTTGACTGAAATAGTCTCGGTTAGTCATGCTTACGCCACGTCAGTCACATACAACCAACTAGTTATTAGTCACGGTATCAACGTTATATAATAGTAATTCTAATAATCAGGTATTGCATATCAAAACTATCAAATAATACTGGATAATCAGCGATGCACTGACTATAATTTAGGACCCCCGCTGGTATAGGCAGATAAGCGTTTAAAACTTATGATTAATGATGTTGAATATAATTTTTCGGAAACGCTTATTGCCTGTGCCAGCGAGTTAGCTGTTGGGCGGTTTTCATTATTATTAAATGTTGTTGTTATTTGCTGCATTAGTAGCCTGTCTCGTTTAGTGGCAGGGACGGGCTGGAAGGCTCTTTACGCAAAGACCGAGCTAAGTTATAAATGTATGCCTATGTTTGCGTAATGTGCCTGACAGCGAAGGGACTGTCTTATAAAAGAAAAGAGAATACCAGATTTAAAAAGGAAATGCCAAGCCAGTTTTTGCGCCTATTGAAAATGCTTCGTAATTAGAGGAAATGGAGGAAAGTGATTGATATCCATGATCAGCTGTAAATAACTCTTTCGATACACCTATGTTTGAAAGACCATATGTTCCGGATAGACAAAATGTTAAATAAATTTTTCCTAATGAAATCTTTGCACCTAATTCCATTATAGCTGCATAACTAACTTTAGTTGATAGTTGTCCGCTTGCATTCTTTATTGAAAAGATGTCAAAACCATGGTTTGGCATATTACTTAATTCAACATTATACTGTGGGTAAAATCCTCTAGTTTCAATTTCACCAGAAGTGCCCTTAAAATGAGATTGAACAGGTAGCATAGCTTTTACTCCTAATCCAAGCGACATCTTAAACTTTTTATGATATTGATTTTGAAGTACTAGCAGAAATGGTATTTCAATGAAATTAATTAATTGGTTCTCCTTAAGGTTAGAACCGTATACCCGATATTCATAATTATCTCCCTCATTGTCAAAGGCAGCGGTAGTGTTGTAATATTTGTCAAGAGAAACATCTGATGAATATTTAGAATAACCTGCACCTATTCCAATTCCAAATGAGTGAGATATAGCTATATTAAATTGGACATTTAAAACATACCCTGATTTTTCAAATGACTTTCCGTCTGAAATACTGTTTTTAAGTAAGGTAAAACTATCTCCCCCATTAACCAAAAGTGCACACCGTTCTGTCTGTCCAAAGAGGGAGATGGATAATAATAAAGCTATTATGCTGATTTTATACTTTTTCATCTTTGATTGATTAATGGTTAACTATTACTTTAGTAGTTTCATAAATTATTCCACTTCTTGAATGCAGTTGTAAGATATATGTTCCTTGTTTATCAATTTGGAGTTTAATTATATTATGAAGGTTTTCTATTTTTTGAAGTATCAGACCTTGAATAGAATAAATTGTAATTTCACTATCATTTAATTCTTCATCTTTGAGAGCTACTTCGATTGTTAATTTTTCAAATGCAACAATAGGGTTAGGATAAATATTCAAATACTTGGTATTTTTTACAGAAGAGAGATCCATTTTATTTGAGAAACCTTTCTCTCCGTTAATGTTACTTACTTCCACACAATAACTTCCAGATAAACCGCCAGCTTCATAGTAAAATTGTTGAATGGCACCATTAATTGCCAAATCATTTTTATACCATTGATAATCCACCAGAAGATTGTCCGAATTATTACATATTAATACATCATTCCATTTCTTTTTAATGGTCGGTTTAAAAGTATACAATGATGCCTGGGTTACTTTAATAATTTTAGATGAAACGCCCTGCCCCGAAATTATCACATTTGCTTTACGGGGTATAGTATCTGTATTCGTGGTAGCACTTAATTTCAGGTCACTATTTCCTATGAACCATTGCGGATTTACTTTTAGCCAGATTTGATCAGGGTTTACAGTCCAGGAAGTATTTGACTTAACACTTACGGTCACATCACTCCCCTCTCTTGCTGGAAGATTTGCCGTGGTACTTGAAACTAACAAGCTAGTATCTGATGGCGCTTGTATTACAGTAATGTCTTGAAAAGGTGCATCAATCGGTTGAACTGAAACCATAGCTGTTCTTAGGGAAGTGGTTGGATTATCAGTTGATGTCAGTATCAGTGTTTCATTACTACTTCCTGTTGTCGGACTTACAGTCAGCCAGGACTGATTGGAAAGTAGCGACCATGAACAGTTTGCTGTTAAATTTACAGTTAATCTTGTTCCTTCTGAAGTTATATTAATAAAATTTGTAGACAGAGCGAAGTCCTTCTCCTCTTTTTCTATAATATTTTTAAAAGCGTTCCATTGATTTGCTGTTGAATAAAGTGGCTTTGATCCAATTGGTACGTATAGGATACAATTCTTAGTATCCACGTAGCTAAAGACTGAATCTGTAGATGCATCGATATTAATTGGAGTAGCAGAATTAACATAGATTGACATTAATTTTTCGCAGGAGAAAGCTGCAGGTCCAAGGGATTTAACAGAGGCTGGTATAGATAGTGTGGTTAAATGCCTAACCCCTGCAAAAGCCCACTTTCCAATCGATGTAATTGAATTTGGAATTACTACCGATGTAAAGTCACAACCAAAAAAAGCGAAATCTTCGATTTTAGTAACAGCAGAAGGAATAACTAGGTTTCCTGTTACCTTACTGCACATATCAAAAGCGCTCCCGCCTATCGTGGTTACTGATGGCGGAATATAAATATTGGAGAGACTCTGACAATAATGAAATGCGTCAAACTCAATAGATGTTACAGTAGTTGGAATGGAATAAACTCCGGCTTTGGATGTTGGACATTTTATTAGTTTTGTTTTGTTCTTATCAAACAATACACCGTCAACACTTGAGAAATATTGGTTAGCCGGGTCTACACTAATATCACATTTGCTGCCTTCATAACCTCCTGCAAAAGCATCTTCCCCAATAAATGAAACAAGTGCGGGAATGAAAATTGTTGTCAAAGCTCTGCAATCTTCTAAAGCATACCTGTCAATATTTGTAAGAGCTTGTGAAAAGATAATATTTGTCAAATATTTACAATCCCAAAATGCTGCATGCCCAAGCTTGGTTACAGTTGAGGGAAGAGTAAAAATTCCAGTCTTGGTAACCGGACAACGAAATAGTATTGTTTTAGATTTATCATATAATACACCATCTAAACTTGAAAAATAAATACTATTAGGATCTGCGTTTATATTTCCGCTAAATTCATACAAAGCCCAATAACCTATAGAAGTTGCTGAAGAGGGTATAGTTACAGAAGAAATAACATTGTTAGACGCCAGAGCTCCGTATGGTATTTGATCTTCTAAACAGGGAGTTCCATCATATAGCAAACAGGCAGCAATTTTAACATCTTTGATATCCAAAATTTTCAGTGACGTCATATTATTTATTATCCCTAGATCAAAAGCATTAATAATACCTGTAACTACAAGGTTTGTAACAGAGTTTAATTCTTCAGTAGTTATCAGAGTGGATAAAGTGCCAGCTGTTGTAACATTAATTGTTTTATAAATCTGAGAATATGACCATTCTGTCAGTAATAAGAAGAGTATGGCTAGAATTACTTTTTTCATTATGTTTTTATTAAAAGTGAAAACTTATCAAAAATGGATATTCAGAATTGCAACAACAAAACTTTAACCTCTTTAGCTTGACTAAACAGAAGAACTAGTGTAGGTAAATTGTAAAAACCGTTTTTTTATAACATTACGAAATTTCGAAATTTAGAATACATTTATTCAGAAGTTTAGGTTTTAGAAAATTACAGATAAAAAGTTGTTTATTTGATTTTAAAGTGAACAAATTTATCAACTAGCAAACATTCTGGATGAACTGCTCTTAATCCGAGGTTAAAAATTTTTGAATTTTGTGAAAAGTTGAAAGCAATTAACCGGATTTAACAAATATTTACTTCTGACAAAATTCACCAATGCAGTATCTTTCATTTCTTTTTCAAATTTTTCAAAAGCTTTATTTGCTTCATCAATTGAGTTATTTTTGATAATACGTTGAATGTTCTCAAAACGTAAAATGTTTTTTGCATGAGTGCTCTAAAGTTTGTTTTCGTTTATCGTATCAGCAAGAGACATATAATCAGCTAAGTTGCTTCCTGCTTTGGAAATGTTATTAACGTAGTTAGTTGATTTTGCGAATTACTGCTAACTAGTTTTTAGCAGTAGAATTTATTCCCAATTTTTCAATATATATTTATTACTATCAATCTCACTAAAATTGGTCAATTTAATCTTATCTTAACTATAGACTATAGGATATATCGATAATTTCAAAAACAATATCTTTCTTGGCTTGTTTTAAAATAACTTTGTCTCCAA
>OCZT010004634.1_pt1 | contig 13816 bp, 10 predicted proteins | sample 1539031 | NCBI WGS metagenome assembly OCZT01 (sample SAMEA3539308, study PRJEB22396) | soil metagenome | biome: tundra; feature: field; material: soil | place: USA | collected 2010-05 | depth 0.15 m
GCCGCCCGGATGGCGCCGGCCCGGACCCTACCGCGCCCTTCCTCCACGTGGCCCGATTGTGCGCGGAATCGTGTGCAAAACACACTCGTACTGTCCTGTTACTTAAATGAGTTGCCGATTGGATGCTGGCCTGGCAAGTGGCCTCGCGTCGTCGGTCGAGATCCCAAGGAGGCGGCGGAGGCCAGCCCCAATGTGAAAAGGTTTCAAGGTGACGGGACACTAGCGACTTAGGGCAATGGTATGGTTTCAGCCACTCGGCACAAAACACCTGGTCGCAGGGTTGTCGGTCAATCCGCACCGCCTTTTAGACAGCCCGATTCGGAGGTGCCATAAACGTGAATCCATACATCGTTCTCGGCAGCGCCATCGTCGGCTTGCTCGTCGGAATAACTGGCGCGGGTGGCGGTGCACTCATGACCCCGATGCTGATCCTCCTGTTCGCGGTGAAGCCCTCCACCGCGATCTCTAGCGACTTGGTCGCTGCCATGGTGATGCGTCCCTTCGGTGCCGCGGTACATCTGCGCAAGGGCACAGTCAACCTCAGACTTGTGGGGTGGATGGTGTTGGGGTCGGTCCCGATGGCCTTCGTTGGCGCATACATCCTTCATCTGATGGTTCAGGCAAAGGTCGCCGAGAACAACGTTCAGACGGCTCTCGGCGCCGCCCTCCTCATCGGTGCGGCGGCCATGGTCCTACGCTACCTCCTTGACCGTCGAAATGGTCACGCTCGTAGCGAGGTCGTTCACAACGTCGTCCTTCGACCACTTCCGTCTGTGATCATCGGGATGATCGGAGGGATCATGGTCGGGATCACGTCGGTTGGCTCGGGCTCGTTGATGATTGTCCTTCTGCTGTTCCTCTACCCAATGCTCGGAGCCAACCAGCTGGTGGGGACAGATCTCGCTCAGGCTGTACCACTGACCGGAGCGGCGGCCCTTGGGGCGCTGGCGTTCGGCCATGTGGAGTTCTCGGTCACCACCTCGCTCATCGTTGGGAGCGTACCTGCTGTGCTCGTCGGTTCTTTCCTCTCCTCGCGAGCACCCGACCGCTACGTGCGCCCGGTCATCACATTCGTCATTTTTGCGTCAGGGCTCAAATACGTGGGGGTCGGTACCACCGCGCTCGGCTGGATTCTCTGCTCGGTACTTGTCACCACCGCGACCGTTTGGCTGGCTTGGGTCCGCCCCTGGCGGAATGGAAACGGAAACCAGTTGTCCACGCCTGTGGACGGACAGGACAACGGGTCTGCGGGGCAATCAGGATCCGGTCTGGGTGACTAAAAACCTCAGCGGATAAGGGGCGGGTCTGGTGACCAGCGATTGCGCCAGTCGATGAGCTTCGATGTGAGCAAGAATGCACCGGCGAGAGCGAGCTGAGCGAGGTGCTGTACGCTCTGTGCGGGCCCCCTGAGACTGGTCCAACGGGTATGTGGTCCCATCTGGCGATTAGGGGCAAGGAGGACCGAATTGAAAGGCAGGAAGGACACACCGGAGCAGATCGTGCGCTAGCTCCGGGAGGCGCCGCTCCGCTCGTAGTGGCGGCTGGCTTTCGTGCCGAGACCACGGGCTTCGGCCAGCTCGCCGATCTTTATTCCTCACCTCCTAAACCTTCCACCTTGGTGGAAGGTTTAGTCTCAGTGCAGGAGGTACGCCATGCATATCACTGTCCTACACACTGAGGACTGCCCGAACCTGGCACCGCTCAGGGAGCGACTCGACGCGCTGCTTGCTGGTCGTAAGGATGTCGCCGTGGCGACACATGTGGTCAACTCTGATGCCGAGGCCGAGCAGCTTGGCTGCCACGGCTCCCCAACCATCCTCATCGACGGGCACGATCTCTTCCCGATCCCCGCAGGAGCCGTCAGCTTGTCGTGTCGCCTGTACGACACCGGACACGGATTACGAGGCTTCCCGACCAGCGCACAGCTGGCAGCGGTGCTCCAGGCCGCCGACTGAACCGTCTTCCCGAATGACCGTCGCTCGACGTTGCGGCTCGGTTGCTGGGTGGTCCTCTCAATCGGTCCAGGTAATGGGAAATCTGTTTGGTGGACTACTGAACGGGGTCCGGTCAACAGCTGGTCGGGCTCCCGGCAGGTCGTCCAACCTTTCTGCTCTCCCGCCAGCCGGATTGACGAGAGCGTCCGAGTCGCAGGTATGAGCCCGCTACCTGCGTGCCAACGACGCGCCTGGGCGCGGCAGGTCATCGCCTACTCGTAGCGCAGAACCTCCAGGGGACGGACCCGAACCGGCTTCCAAGCCACGAGAGCAGCGGTACCAACGGCGACCAGGATGGCGCCCAGGACGATGGCCAGGGCCAGCGGGGTGGGGATACCCAGGCTGACCTTGAGCACCAGTCGTCCGAGGGGGACCAGGACCAGAGCGATCGCGGCCATGCCGAAGGTAGCGCCCAGCCAGGCTACGGTCGCGGTTTCCACCAGCACCTGGGAGTAAACGACTCGATTACTCAGTCCCACCGCCTTCTGGACTCCGATCTCGCGCCGGCGTTCGAGCAGAGAGAGCGCCACCGAGTTGGCCACGATCACGATCCCCGCCAGCAGGGCCAGGGAGGCGATGGCGGTGAGGAAGAGGATGGCGTTGTTGAGGAACTGGTCGATGATCAGGGTGAAGTCGGCCAGGTTCACCACCAGCGCCGAGGGGTCGGCGGTGCGGAGCCGGGTCGCGGCGGCCGCGGCGCGGTTGGGCGGGAACTTCAGCTCGACGACCTGGTCGACGGCACTGCCCCCGATCGCCAAGGCCGTTGAGCTCACCCCCAGGATCGGTGCCTCGGTAGTGCTGAAGGCGACCCCCTTGCCCTTGGTCACGATCGGTATGTAGAAGCCGACTGCCTTGAGGTCGACCACCGCCGGGTGGTCGGCGAAGGGATTGGTCACGGTGACGGTGTCGCCAGGCTTGAGGTGGTACGGAGCCTGGCGCAGGGAGGCGCTGAGCAGCACGCCGTTGCTGGCGGCGTCGCTGGCACGGAGCTGACGACCGCTGGTGACGTCAACCTCGGGTAGGACCCCCTGTTGGACCGGGAACCCTTGGATCCCGCTGAGCAGGAAGAGGGCGTCCTGGGCCCTACCCCGGTGGCTGGTCCGGGTGCCGAACTGGGCGAACGGGCGGCCGTTGATGGACACCGGCTCGGTCAGCGCGGCCAGGGTAGTGAGCTTCTGCTTGGCGTGCAGCTGTGCTGCCGCCTTGAGCAAAGGGGCGGCGTTCCGGCTCGGGGCCACCGCGATCACGTTGTAGGTGGTCGCCTTGGTGATGAAGCTGTCCAGGTCGCCGCGGATGTCGGTCCCCAGGACCAAGATCAGGCCCACCGCGAAGACGCCCACGAAGAGGGCGACGGCGGTGGCCGCGGTTCGGGTGCGCTGGCGCCCCGAGTTCCGCAAGGCGAGCCTCACGACCGAGCGCACCGGCCGAGGCACATAGACCACGATCAAGCCCAAAAGTGACGCCGCAATCAGGAGGGCGCCCACCGCCCGCAGGCTGGGTAGGAGGGCGATCCCGATCGAGATCAGAAGGGCCAGCCCCACCAGGATCACGTAGGAGGGGCTGAGCCGCTCGGGCACCGGCAGGCGCCCAACCACCCAGAGGGCTGCGCTGAAGATCAGCGTCAGCAGGGCCAGCGCCACCCCGGTGCCCACCACCAACCAGAGCGCGAGCCAGGTTGAGCCGAGGATGGCCGAGGCCAGCAGCCAGAACAGTGCCCCCACCAGGGCCATCAGGGCCAGGCTGGAGCCCACCACCCCCGCCGTGGGGCCGCCGGGCATGTCCCGGAGCACCGCCATCGGCCTGACCCGGCTCAGGCGGACGATGGGCAGAATGGCGAATATGCCGGTGGTGGCGACGCCGATGCCAACTCCGGCCAGGATCACCTCGGGACTGAGCACGAAGTTGATGTCGACGCTGGCGACGTTCTGGACCAGGAGGCGGACGGCGTCCGAGAGCCCGATCCCGGCAGCCGCCCCCGCGACTCCGCCCATCAGCCCCAAAAGGGCCGCCTCCAGGCCGAACAGCACATAGAGGTCGCGGCGCCGGTAGCCGACCGTCTTGAGCATCGCGATCTCGAGCCGGCGCCGGGCCAGGCTCACCTGCATCGCGTTGATGATCCCGATTCCCCCGATCAGGAGAGCGGCCAACCCGGCGACGGAGAGGAACTGGGTCAGCTGCTGGCTGGCCTGCTTGTCCGAGTTGAGCGCCTGCTTGACCGTGGACACGGTGGCGAGCGGCATCTGATTGCGCAGCGTGGTCGCCACCCGGTCCGCCTCAGCCGCAGTCCTGGTGGTCACGTAGACCGCCCCGTACTCGGCCTTGCCGCCGGGGCCCAAGACCCCTTGGAGCTGGGAGGTGGAGACCAGGATGTCGTCGCTGAGGCCGGCCGGGGGCGAGCCGGAGAGAATGCCTCCCAACGTCCACCTGACGGCCCCCTTGGCCTGGGGGACGTTGACCTTTACCAGGTGCCCAACCCGCACCCCCAGGAGGCTGGCGACGGCCCCCGAGAGCACCATGGTGTGGGGCCGGCTGATCAGCTGGTGGAAGGTCCCCAGCGCGCCCGGTTTCAGGGGCAGAGTGCCCACCAGCGGGAAGTGGGCGGGGTCCACTGAGTCGATCGCCACCGATACCCCCTGGCCATTGGGCCGGATCAGGGTGCCCGAGATCTCCTGGACCGCGGTGAAGCCGGTGATCCGGCCCTCGCGGCGGAGCTTCTGGAAGAGAGTGAGCTGGCTGGCAGGGAAGGGCACCGCCACCGAGACCACTGAGACGTCGCCCCCGTTGGCCGAGCGGACGTTGGCGGTGAGGGAGGTGGTGACCATGGCGGCCGCCAGCTGCAGGCCGACGATCGCCATCACCCCCACGCCGACACAGAAGCCCGCCAGCACGGTTCGGTTGCCGCCACGGCGAAGCGAGCGGGTCGAGTAGCGGAGGTAGAGCCCCCCCTTCACCGGGAGCCGGCCCTAGGGCCGGGGCTGTCACTGGTCAATTCCCCATCCGCCAGTTGCAGCCAGCGGGTGGCGTACCCGCCCACTGTGCGGTCGTGGGTGGCGATCACCAAGGTCGTGCCGAGCCGTTCTCGAAGGCTCCAGAGCAGATCCAGGACCTCCTTGCCCTGGGCGGCGGCCAGGTTGCCGGTCGGCTCGTCGGCCACCAGCAGGGGAGGCTCGGTGGCCAGGGCTCGGGCGATGGCCACCCGCTGCTGCTCTCCTCCGGAGAGCTGGCTGGGGCGGTGCTCGAGCCGGTGGCTCAGCCCGACCAGGCCCAGCAGCTCCTGGGCCCGATCCGAGGGGGAGCCGCGCCAGTTGCCGGCATAGAGCGGGACCTCGACGTTCTCCTGGGCGGTCAGCGTGGGGATCAGGTTGAAGGCCTGGAAGACCATGCCGACGGTGCGGTTGCGGATCCCCGCCAGCTGGGACTCCCGCATCGACGAGATGTCGGTCCCGTTGAGCAGCACCTGCCCAGTGGTAGGGCTGTCCAGGCCGGTGATGCAGCCCAAGAGGGTGCTCTTGCCACTGCCGGAGGGCCCAGCCAGGGTGACGAACTCGCCCCGATGGATGCTGAAGTTGACGTCCCGCAAGATCTCCAGCAGCTCGCCGCCCAAAGGCAGGGAGCGGCCGAGGTGGCGGACCTCGAGCACTGGTGTACCCGAGCCGCTGGGCGCGGGTGGGGCGGAGGCCGCGGCGCCGGCCTCAGCCACGGATACGGCGGGCCAGTTCTGCTTCGGACTGGAGCTGGCCCGCCGGCTCAGGATGGGTCCGAGAGGAGCCGGCAACCACCGCCGCGCAGCCATCGCTGGTCCCCGTCAATTTCCACATGTCCCATATATTGACGGGGCCTTGCTAACCACTGCCCACCGCTCTGCCGAACTCTCGATGCCCAAAGGCGCCGATCTGGCCCCGGTCCACCGTGCCCTCGGTCACCTGAACGGCGCCGTCAATCTGGTCGGGCTCACCGACAACCACATGGGCCGTGCCCGCCTCTCTCCGCTGGCGGCCATCCCCGACTGCCTTGCCCTCGGGCTCCGGCCGGTCGTGCACCTCTCGTGCCGCGACCGCAATCAGCTGGGGCTGCACCAGCAGGTGGCCGGCGCCTCCGCGCTCGGTGCCGCCGGGGTGCTGGTGGTGCAGGGGGACCGCCGGGGCGGGCTCGCCGTCGACTCGGCGATGCGAACCACCGATGTTCTCCGGCTGGTCCCTGAGTGGGCGGCTCCCAACCGGCTCTTGCGGGGAGCGGTGGTCAACCCCTTCGCCGACCGCCGCCGCGAGCTCTCCCTGCTGGAACGCAAGGTCGCAGCTGGGGTCGACTTCATCCAGACCCAGATGGTGTTCGACCTTTCCCTCTTCGACGACTTCATCCGCGCCGCGGGGTCGATTCTCCCCCCGGAAGTCGGGATCTTCGCCAGCGTTGGGATCCTCCGGGCCGCCCGCAATCTGGAGTTCGTGAGGCGCTCGATCCCGAATTGCCCGGTTCCCGACTCTTTGGCGGCCCGGATCAACGAGGGTGAAGGGGTCCAGGTCGCCGCTGACCTGGCGGCCGAGATCGGAAGCCGACCCGGGCTTCGCCTGCACGTGATCCCTCTCGGCGCCGAGCGGCACGCCAGGGAGGTCGTGGAGGCCTTCGACGAAGCTCGCTCCGCCGCCAGTGTCTGAGGGGGAGAACATGACCGACTCACCCTCCGGTATCGCGGCCAGCCCCGAACTAGAGCCCTTGCCGGAAGTCGAAGGCTTTCTCGGGGACATGGAACCCCAGGAGTTCCGGGCCTTCGCCCATGCCACCGTGGACCAGATCGCTGACTACCTGGAACGCCTCTCCTCCTTCCCACCGCTCTCTAGAGCTGAGCCCGGGGACCTCGCCGCCGCGCTGCCCGAGGAGGCGCCTGCCCGGGGCGAGCCGATGGCCGAGATCCTCGGCGACGTCGATCGGCTGCTCCTGCCGGGGATCACCCACTGGGCCCATCCCCGCTTCTTCGCCTACTTCACCAGCTCCGGCTCGGCGGCGGGGATCCTGGGGGAGATGCTGACCGCTGGGCTCAACGTCAACGCCATGCTCTGGCGCACCTCGCCGGCCGCCACCGAGCTGGAGTGGGTGGTCTGCCGCTGGCTGCTGCGGATGATGGGACTTCCCGACAGCTTCGACGGGCACATCAACGACACCGCCTCCGCCTCGACCCTGGTGGCGCTGGCGGCGGCCCGGGAGGCCCTAGGCCAGGACATCCGCCAGCGCGGGCTGGCGGGACGGCCGGAGCTGCCTCAGATCCTGGTTTACGCCTCTGAGCAGGCGCACTCCTCGGTCGAGAAGGCGGTGATCACCCTGGGGCTCGGCCGAGACGGCTTCCGGGCCGTTCCCGTCGATGGCGAATACAAAATGGACGTCGCGGCCCTGCGCCGAATGGTCGAGGAGGACCTAGCCAGGGGACGGCTGCCGGCGGCGGTGGTGGCGACGGTCGGCACCACCGCCACCACCAGCATCGACCCGGTCCCGGAGATTGCGGCGCTGTGCCGCGAGTACCACCTCTGGCTCCACGTTGACGCCGCCTACGGCGGGGCCATGGCGGTGGTGCCCGAGTGGCGGGGGGTGTTGGCGGGGGCCGAGCTCGCAGACTCGCTGGTGGTCAATCCCCACAAGTGGCTCTTCACCCAGCTCGACTGCTCGGTGCTCTACACCAGTCGCCCCGAGGTCCTGAAGCGGGCCTTCTCCCTGGTCCCCGACTACCTCGCCACTCCAGAGGCCGGCCGCGAGAGCGGCTTCGGAGCCCGCAACCTGATGGACTACGGGGTCTCCCTGGGCCGGAGGATGCGGGCCCTCAAGCTCTGGTTCGTGCTCCGCCACTACGGCAGCGAGGGGCTGGCTGAGCGGATCCGCCAGCATGTCCGGATGGCCCACTGGTTGCGGGGCCGGATCAGGATCACCCCGGGCTGGGAGCTGAGCGCCCCCGTCCCGATGGCGACGGTCTGCTTCCGCCACCTGCCGCCGGGAGTCCGGGACGAGGCCCAGCTCGCGGCCCACAACCGCGAGATCATGGCGAGAGTGAACCAGGGTGGTGAGGCGTTCATCTCCCATGCGGTCCTGGGTGAGCGCCTGGTGCTGCGGGCGGCGGTGGGCAACATCCGGACTCGCCCCGAGGATGTCGCCGCCCTCTGGGGAGCGCTGCAGTGGGCGGCCGGGTTCCTACCCTAGGCCCCCCCGGCCGCTCAGGCCTGAAAGAGGCCGTCCAGCCGGCGGTAGCGCTCCCGACGACGAACTGGGTCGACTCCCTCGGCCACCAGCTGCTCCAGCTTCGCCACCAGACGGGGGCGGAGCAGGGCGGCGGTACCGTCCCAGTCGGTGTGGGCGCCGCCCGGCGGTTCGGGCACGATCTCGTCCGCGATCCCCCACTTCAAGAGATTGCTGACTTCCAGATGGAGCGCGGCCGCCGCGCTCTGCTTGCGGCCGGCGTCCCGGAACAGGATCGCCGCCGCCGCCTCGGGGGAGGCCACCGAGAGGAAAGCGTGCTCCAGCACCAGCACCGAGTCAGCCAGCAAGGTGGCGAGAGCGCCGCCGCTGCCGCCTTCCCCGATCACCACGGCCAGGTAGGGGGTAGGTAGCGCCAACTGGGCCTCCAGGGTCTGGGCGATCGCCCAGGCCTGTCCCCGCTCCTCCGCCGCCACTCCGGGGTAGGCACCGGGGGTGTCAATAAAGCTGATCACCGGTAGCTGGAGCCGGCCCGCCAGGGCGAAAAGCCGCTGAGCCTTCCGATAGCCCTCCGGGTGGGCCATCCCGAAGTTGCGCCGACCGCGCTCTTCTAGAGTGCGCCCCTTCTGGTTGGCGACCACTGCCAGCCGCCGGCCTTCGAGCTTGGCGAGCCCGATCACGACTGCCGCGTCGTCGCCCCCCTGCCGGTCCCCGTGGAGTTCGATGAAATCGTCTAGGCAGCGCGCGATCAGGTCCAGGGAGTAGGGTCGGTCGGGGTGGCGCGCACCCTCGACCTGGGCCCAGGCCGAGGCCATCTCTTGGGCGGTGGCGCTGCCGTCTCCTTCAACGCCGGTCATCCGGCGGACTGTTCGATGTCTCCCGCTGGAGCTGACAGCACCCTGAGCAGCTGGGTCAGCACCGGGCGTAGTTCGCGCCGGTCCACGACCTTGTCGATCAGCCCCCTCGCGTGATGGAACTCGCTGGTCTGGAAGCCGGCGGGCAGCTGCTCATAGGTCGCCTGGGTGATGACCCTGGCCCCAGTGAACCCGATCATCGCCTTGGGCTCGGCCAGGATGACGTCGCCCAAGGCGGCGAAGCTGGCAATGCTGCCGCCCATGGTGGGGTCGGCCAGGACCGAGATGAAGGGGAGGTGGCGTTCCGCCAAGCCGTGGAGGGCGGCGACGGTCTTGGCCATCTGCATCAGGGAGAAGACCCCCTCCTGCATCCGGGCGCCGCCTGAGGAGGTGACGCAGACAAACGGCATCCTCGCCTCGGCGCTGGCCTCAATGGCGCGGGCTAGCCGTTCCCCTACCGCGGTGGAGAGGCTGCCACCGAGAAATCCGAAGTCGAAGGCGGCCAGGCCGACCGGGATCGCGCCGATCTGGGCCGCGCCGCTGAGGATCGCGTCCGGCAAATGCTGGCGGATCCTCGCCTCGTCCAACCGGTCGACGTAGGCCCTCGTGTCGAAGAAGCCCAGCCGATCGCTGCCCTCCAGCCCGACGTCCCAAACCTTGAAGGTGCCGGGGTCGGCGAGCTGGCGGATGCGCTCGTGGGCGCTGATTCGGGCATGGGCACCGCAGGCGGGGCAGACGTAGAGATTCGCGGCCGCCTCTCCCGCCGATTGGCTGGAGTTGCAGACCGCGCAGACGACCGCCCCGCTCTTCTCGGCCGCTACGGCCTTAGTCGGGGAGTAGGTGGGGCTCGCCGACATCCTTTCCTCCGTCACGAGCTCAGCGCTCGAGGCGCCGCCAACCAGCACGGCTCCGACGTCACCACTGACTCAAGCAAAGTCCCAGAGCACCCCTCAAGGTTACGGTCCGGGCCAGAAATGGAGCTCAGGCCGTAACCAGCGGGGCGGTCTTGGCCTTGAATGCGTGTGGGGTCGCCCTGGTTCGGAGAGGCTGGCGCAAGCGGTGGCAACGGACTTCGGCCCGCTGCGCCGGGTTGCCGGGTGGTTGGGATCGGGAGTGCCGTGCCCGGTCAGCGGGTCTCCAATTCTGAGATCGAAACCTTCCTCGACACCTCCGACGAGTGGATCCAGTCCCGGACCGGCATCCGTGAGCGGCGGGTGGCTGAGCCCGAGCTCACCCTCTTGGAACTCGCCGCTCGGGCAGCGCGGGCGGCCCTAACCGCCGCGGGCGTGGACCCGGCCGCGGTCGACACCGTCATCTGCTCCAGCAGCTCCCCGGACGCCACCTTCCCCTCGTTGGCCTGCCGGCTGCAGGCGGAGCTCGGCTGCCCGCACGGACCGGCCTTCGATGTCCAGGCAGCCTGCTCCGGGGCGCTCTACGGGATGGTGCTGGCCCAGTCCATGATCCAGAGCGGGCTCAGCCGGACCGTGCTGGTGGTGGCCGCTGAGATCTTCAGCCGGGTGCTGGACTGGAGCGATCGTTCCACGGCGGTGCTCTTCGGAGATGGCGCGGGGGCCTTCCTCGTCGGAGGCCACGACCAGAAGGGTGCCGAGATCGTCGCGATTGACCTGGGCGCAGACGGAGGGGGAGCCTGGGCCCTGGATACCGTCCGCTACAGCCCGTCCGAGGAGGCACCCTCCACCCCCCTTCCCGAGTACGCCTCGTCGGCCCGAGCCCTGGATCGGGTCGTCCACATGGACGGCCGGGAGGTCTTCCGATTCAGCACCAAGATCCTGGAGCAGATAGTGGTCCGGCTGGCGGGCGCGGCCGGGATCGAGCCGAACGAGATCGCTCTCATCGTTCCCCACCAGGCCAACTCCCGGATCCTGGCCACCGCCGCCGGTCGGCTGGGAGTGCCGTTCGAGCGTTTCGCCTGCAATGTCGAGCGACTCGGCAACACCTCCTCGGCCTCGATCCCGCTGGCGCTTGCCGAAGCTGATCGCTTGGGTCGGTGCCACGACGGCGAACTGGTCTGTTTGGTAGCCTTCGGAGGCGGGCTGACCTGGTGCGGAGTTCTCCTCCGCTGGCAGCCCACCGCGGTGGGCATCGACGACCCCGGCGATCTCGATACTAATCTGGGGATCGCGGGGCGGGAACAGCTGCCCTCCCAGGATCACAAGGAGGTCTCCGCGTGAGCACACCGACGCCTTCCGACCGACGCCGCGTGGTGGTGACGGGCATGGGCGCGGTGACCCCTCTGGCGGTGGGTGTGGGACCGACCTGGGACGGGCTGCTTGCCGGGCGCAACGGCATCGCTCGGATCCAGGGATTCGACCCTGAGCCCTACGCGTCCCAGATGGCGGGCGAGGTTCGGGACTTCGACCCGGTCGACTTCATCGACCGCAAGCAGGCCAACCGGACGGCCCGGTTCACCCAGTTTGCCCTGGCCGCGAGCCTGGAGGCGATGGACCAGTCCGGCCTCACCATTGACGACTCGAACCGGTTCGAGGTAGGGGTCATCGTCGGCTCGGGGATCGGCGGCCTCAAGGTCACCGAGGAGGCCAGCTACACCTTGAGGGACCGCGGGCCTCGGCGGCTCAGCCCCTTCACGGTGCCGATGATCCTGGCCGACATCGCGGCTGGCGAGATCGCGATGAAGTTCCAGGCCTGCGGCCCCAACTTCGCACTGATCTCCGCCTGCGCCACCGGGGCCCACGCCATCGGCGAGGCGACCGAGATGATCCGCCGGGGTGATGCCAGCGCCTGCGTCGCCGGTGCCAGCGAGGCCGCGGTCACTCCCCTGGCGGTCGGAGCATTCGCCGCCATGCGAGCCCTCTCCCAGCGCAACGACGACCCCGAGCATGCCAGTCGTCCCTTCGACAAGGGCCGCGATGGCTTCGTGGTCGCCGAATCGTGCGGGATCATGATCCTCGAGGACCTGGAGCACGCGCGCCGCCGGGGGGCATCCATTTTCGCCGAGGTGGTCGGCTACGGCGCGACCGCTGACGCCTATCACGTGACGGCGCCTGAACCTAGTGGCCGGGGAGCCACGCGGGCCATGACCAGGGCGCTGGAGAAGGCCGGCGCCGGGCCCGAGGACGTCGACTACATCAACGCCCATGGCACCTCGACTGAGCTCAACGATGCGGCGGAGACCTTGGCCATCAAGCAGGCGCTGGGTGAGGACCGGGCCCGGCAGATCCCGATCTCCTCTACCAAGTCGATGACCGGGCACAGCCTGGGCGGTGCCGGGGCCATCGAATCGATCTTCTCGGTGATGGCCATCGTGGACGGCCGGGTACCCCCGACCATCAACTATCAGGATCCAGATCCTGACTGCGACCTGGACTACGTCACCGAGGGTGCTCGGCGGGTGGACCCAGAGCTGGTGCTCAACAACTCCTTCGGCTTCGGCGGCCACAACGCCTGCCTCGCCTTCCGACGCTTCTCCGACTGAATTAGGGTTTCGCCGAGCGCGCTGGTCGCGGCCTGGAGCAGGAGGCGCCGGGCAGGCCTTGGCTGGCGTCACAGCGCGGAGATTGACCGGGGGGGGGCCGGGAGCGACCACGGCTCACCCGGCCGGAGTGTGAACTTGGCGACTGCTCTTGGCTGTTCGGGAGCTGGGCGGGGATATCCTCGCTGGGTGCGCTCGCCCCCTTTCCCTGGCCGCGCCATCCAGCTCGGCGCGGCGCTCACAGCCCTCGGCCTGCTGCTGGCGAGCTGCGGCGGTCAGGGGCCGGCGATTGCCCCATCCCCGAGCCCCGCGCCACGGCCGTCTCCCAGCGCCCCGCTCTGCTCTACCCAGATGGTGCTGGCCACCTGGCCGGTCGACCGGCTGGCGGAGCAGGTGGTGGCGATACCGGTCCCGGAGACCGATCTGAGCGCGGTCGCGGCGGAGGTCTCCCAGGGGGTGGGCGGACTGCTCTTGTTCGGCAGCTCGGCCCCCGCAGACCTGGGCTCAGAGCTGGCCAGCCTGGAGGCGGGGGCGGCTGGCGGTATCTCGCCCCTGGTGATGACCGACGAGGAGGGGGGAGGCGTGCAGCGGATGGCCAACCTGGTTGGGTCTCTTCCCTGGGCCCGCGAGATGGGAAGCACCATGACCCCCACCGAGATCCAGGACCTGGCGGAGTCCGCTGGCCGGGCGATGCTGCAGCAGGGAGTGACCATGGACCTGGCTCCGGTCCTAGATGTCGATGGCGGGGATGGGCCGAATGCCGCTGACCCTGACGGCTGGCGATCGTTCAGCCCGGATCCGGTGGTCGCCACCAGCGATGGGTTGGCCTTTGCGGAGGGACTCGCGGCCGCCGGAGTGATCCCGGTGGTGAAGCACTTTCCCGGCCTGGGCGAGGCCAGCGCCAACACCGACGGTGGCCCAGCCACCACGCTGCCCTATTCCACCCTGGTCGCTGGCGGGCTGCTTCCCTTCAAAGCTGCGGTGAAGGCGGGGTTGCCGGCAGTGATGGTGGCCAACGCCACGGTGCCGGGACTGACCAGCGGTCCCGCCAGCCTGTCCTCTGCGGCAATCGAGGGACTGCTGGTGGGGCAACTCCACTTCCGAGGGCTGGTCCTCACCGACTCCCTGAGCGCTCTGGCGATCGCGGATCTGGGCCTCGACGTGGCCCAGGCGACGGTCGACGCGATCACCGCCGGCGCCGACATGGTCATGTTCGGGACTGGTGATCCGGCCCAGGTGACGGCGTCGATCGATGCCGCGCTGGTCGCGGCAGTCGCGAGCGGCCAGATATCCGAGACGCGCCTCGTCGATGCAGCGGCTCATGTCCTCAGCGCCAAGGGTGT